>Ga0182015_10000133_pt1 | contig 103086 bp, 86 predicted proteins | sample 712P3MmetaG_FD_120478 | JGI IMG/M metagenome (GOLD analysis project Ga0182015, IMG submission 120478) | Permafrost microbial communities from Stordalen Mire, Sweden - 712P3M metaG | ecosystem: Environmental > Terrestrial > Soil > Wetlands > Permafrost | place: Sweden: Stordalen | collected...
AAGGCGATGGAAGTTTTGCGGTTGATGGAACAGCAACCTTACATTTCATCCGGCCACGTTGAATTTGCGCGCCGTTCGATCCAGGAATGGAGTCAGGGAAAACCGAAACCGGAAGAAGTTGCCATTCAGCCGGAATCCATTGACGAATTGGTGGCGCAACGGCATCTCGGCACCGCCGTCGAAATTCTGGAACAGAAGACCGGGGAACAGCCGCAGGATTTTGATTTATGGCTGAAGTTTGCCGGGGATTATGCGGTGCATTGTGGCGATGTGAATCGCGCTGAAAAAATCATCCGCCGGATCGAAGCCAATCCCGCCTTTGGCCCGGAACAAATCCAGGTTGCCAGAGCCAAACTCAAGGAATGGCGCGAAGCTGGATCGCGGCGGAATTGAAATTTCAACCCACAGTTCAATAGTTCCACTTTGATTGTCAATCACGGCGGCTGTATTCTAAAATTGCGCCGCGCCACCAAGACGCGAGCGATTCGCCCGGTCGTTGCCAGGTTTGCTGATGCAGCCAGACCATCACGCGCTGGTCGGCCATGACGAGCATCCGTTCGGCGGCGGCCAATTGATCCGGTCCTTCGGCCAGCAGTCTTTCGCCTAGCGCCTGAACCTGTTCGCCGCCCACGCCGAGCTTGGAGAATTGTTCCGCATAAACCGGATTGATCTGTTTCTCGCGTAACAGCGAAACGTGGATGGCGTTGACGTAAGGATCAAGAATGGATTCGGCCAGACCGGCATGCGGGTGGCGCGGCGCGGTATCGCCGGTAAGTTCGTGGATTTTCAGATGCGAGCGCAGGAAGATTATTTCCGCCGGCGGTTTCGTCTCTTCGGGCGTGAGAAATAAGCCAAGCCTCCGCGTGCGCGCGCCCAAGCTGCAACGGCTGGTCAACACGCTCAATGGAATGGACAAGATCATGCCGGCCAGCACGGGCGTGAACCACCAGAATAGCATCGGTTCGAGCTGCCATATGAATGTGCCCCAAACGGCTCCAATCAGAGTGTGACCCCAATGCCGTTGAATCGCGAACAGCCAAGTCGTGCCGTCGGCGGAGCGTTTTTGCGTCGTCCAACCGACGCTGATGCCGAGAAAATTGGTGATGACAAAGCGCGTGTGCCAAAGCATGAGCAAAGGCGCGTGCAACGTGGAAAAAATAGTTTCGCCGACCACCCCGGAAGTTGCCCGTGCCAGACCGCCGAACGCGCGGCGGCGTTCCCAATCGTTCGCGAGATCAATGAGCGCGAGCGCCTTGGGTAGCATGATGACGATCATGCAAATGACAAAAATCAAAAAGGCGTGTGCTGTGCCACTCAAGTTATCCAAATAGGGCGTGAACGCCTGCACGGGGATGTCCGACAGGCCGGTAAATTTTTGATACCAGTAAATCCAGTTGAACGTGACCAGAAACGCCAGCCACAGCGGTCCGGCGAGATAGCCGCAAATGCCGAAAATCAGATGCATCCGGCTGACGCCGCGCAGCCCTTTGGTGAACAGCACGAGCGCGTGCTGCAAATTGCCCTGGCACCAGCGGCGTTCGCGTTGCGCGTTTTCAATCAATGCCTGCGGCGCTTCCTCGTAGCTGCCTTCGAGCTCGTAGGCAAACCAGACCTCCCAATTTTCACGCAGCAGCAACGCGGCCTCGACAAAATCGTGGCTCAAAATCTGGCCGCCGAACGGCTTGCGCCCGGGCAGTTGCGGCAGATCGCAACATTGCATGAACGGCTCGGTGCGGATGATGGCATTGTGCCCCCAATAATTTCCCAGATCGAGCGCCCAATAATTGAGTCCCGTGATAAAAATCGGCGCATAAAGCCGGTTGGCAAATTGCTGGATGCGACCAAAAAGCGATTCCGCGTTCACGAGCGCCGGAACGGTTTGGATCAGGCCGACGGTCGGATGCACTTCCATTAATTTTACCAGGTCCACCAGCGTTTCGCCGCGCATCACGCTGTCGGCGTCGCCCACGATGAAGTAACGGTAGCGTCGTCCCCAGGCGTCGAGAAAGTCGCACACATTGCCGCTCTTACGGGCTACATTGAACAGCCGGCGGCGGTAATAAATTTTCCCCAGCGCGTCGAGTTCGCGGATCAAATCGAACCAACGGCGTTCCTCCTCGACCCATTTGTCAGGGTCGGTCGAATCGCTCAGGACGAAAAAGTCAAAGCGTTCGAGCTGGCCGGTTTTTTCAAGTGATTCGTAGATCGCGCGCAACCCTTCATAAACGCGCACGACATCTTCATTGTAAATTGGAAAGACAATCGCCGTGCTGGTGCCGTCAATTTTCTGGTCGCGGTAATTTTTCAACTGTGTGATGCGGCGGCTCGTTCCAAAAATCCGCAGAAAAAATCCAAAGACACCGTGCATGCAGCCGATGGCAGTGAACAAAAATAAAATCACGAACAGAACCAGCAGGACGGTGCGGGACGTGGACCAGCCGGTGCGCCAGAGCAAATCGGCGAACAACAGCGAAACCAGACCGGTGAGCAGCAACGCGCAAGAATAGAAAACAAACACGCGCCAGCCGCGCTGGAAACGAGGTTCCACCGCCATGGAAATGTTGGGTGCGTCAGGCATTTTGCCGGAACCAGTCAATCAACAGGAACAAGCGTGATTTGACCTGCTCGAACCTGCCGTGGGTAAGCCAGAAAATGACGATGAGCAACAGCGCGAACAAAGTCCACGCCAGTACCATCCGAAAATAGGGCAGCCGTCCGAGGTTGGTCAGCGTCGTGATCGGGCCGAGGTCGAGCGGGCGCGGCGTCATTTTGGAAAGTTGGAAATCGGGCCCGGCGCGCAAAAAAGCTTCGCGCATGGCGCTGGTGAATTCCTCCGGCCACGGACCGGGGCGCACAAATTGATCCTGCCATTTTCCCGGCATGTCGGCGAGGAGCAGCGCGAGCCGTCCCCGCGTGGAAAGGGTCTGGTCGGCCTTGGTCGGCGGCGACTGCAAAACCTCGGAAAACCATTCGGTCACGATGCGGTCCATTTCCTCGGCGGCGAGCTGCGTGGCGGAACGATTCAGTTCGACGGGCGCACGCTGTTGGGCGCGTTCGAGCACACGGAGAACCAGTTCGCCGAGCAGCGGTTTGTTGCGAATACGAAGTGCGTGGAAATAACTTTCCACTTTTGCGTAAGCGGCGTTCCATTCTTCGAGCGGGCGACCGGCTAGTTGACCGGATTCATCAGGTAAAATCGCGGGGTTCACGGCGGACTCCATTGGTAAGCCCAAGTTTCACTCAAGATGTTTGTGCCGCTTTGCAACGTGCAACGCAGGTCCACCGGATCAACATTGCCGGGTTTGGGCTGCATTTTCAAAATCACGCGCCAGGTGCCCGAGTCTTCATTGCGGTTGACCTGATTGTCCAAGATCACGGCGTTGGTGCTGCAATTGGCAATTGCCTGGGGTTTATTGTTTTCGGGAATGGCATCCAGTTTCGGTCCGTCGAAATCAATCACAATCTGACGACAATCCTTGCAACTCAAGTCAAGACCGACGCGCGTGGCAACCGCTTTGTTCTCGGATAGCTTCAGATCGGTTTCATGCGTCCACTTGAGTGTGTAGCCAAATTGATACCGCTGCAATGGCGCGGGCTTGTTTTTCGGATCCCAGAACGCAACAATATTGTCCAATCCCTCGAATTCAGAGTTCAATTCGACCAGATGCAGATCGCCGTCGCCCCAATTGCCGTGCGGCTCGACCCAGACGCTCGGCACCAAGTGATAAGGGTTGAAACTATCCTGATATGCGGCGAAGGAGCGTTCGCGCTGCATCAGGCCGAAACCACGGATGTCCTTCGCATGAAAAATCTGGTGGCGCATGGTGGAAGGATTATCAAGCGGACGCCACAGCACTTCACCGCCGTCCATACGGGCCAGCAATCCGTCACTGTCATGAACTTCCGACCGGTAATCGTCGGGCTTGTGCTCGGTGGTTTTGCCAAACCAGAACATGCTCGTCAGCGGCGCAAGGCCGAGGGTCTTGATGGGTTGCCGCTTAGAGTTCACGGCATGCACTTTATTTGTTTCACGCAAATACAAAACGGCTTCAACATCGCAGACGGTCGTTTCGCCGGGACGGATGAGAAATTCATACGCGCCCACACAGCTCACGCTGTCAAGAATCGCGAAGAGCCGCAGTTCCGTATCTTCCTTTTGCGGTTTGCCCAGCCACCAGTCGGTGAAGATGGGAAATTCCTCCGGGCGATCCGATTCACCGCTGTCCAGCGCCAACCCGCGCGCGGACATTCCGTAACGCTGATCCTTGCCGAGCAGCCGGAAATAACTCGCACCCAGAAACGCGCCGAGTTCGTCCAGTTGATTCGTTTTGTTCAACGGATACAAAATGCGGAAACCTGCATAACCCGTGTTGACCGGGATTTGATTTTGAATCCGTAGTTTGCCGTAGTCAAAAAAATCCTGCACGAAACGAATCGGCTGGACGTGCGTCAGCGTGAATTCGTAAATGTGGACCGGTTCCTGATAAAGGTAGCCCGGATGAAAAAATTCGATGCGGAACGGCAGATCGTCCACCGTCCACAGCGCGCGGTCGCGGCGGAAACGGATGTCGCGGTATTTGTCGTAGTCGAGATTGTCCTGTCGCAACACCTTCGGGAGATCTGCTCGCGGCGAGTGGAACGGTTTTTTGGCGCGTTCCAAGGCACGTTGCGCCACATAATCGAGATTGACCTCGGCGGACTCCGAGGCGGCACAGACCGACACGACCAGCACACAACCGAACACAATCAAACGCCGATAGGCTTGCCACATCTTGGAACCATAAGAACCGAAAATGTCCCAATTTGCAAGTTCAGGGCGAAAAACCGGTTAATCCAGTGTCTCGCGGTAGCGTTTGATGCCGATGGCCAGCATCACGAGAAGGAACAGTGCGATCGGCCACAAGTCAGGCGCGATTTGGGCAACGCCGTTACCTTTCAGCAAAATGCCGCGCACGACGCGCAGAAAATGCGTGAGAGGCAGACACTCACCGATATTCTGCGCCCAAACCGGCATCCCGCGAAACGGAAACATGTAGCCGGACAGCAGCAACGACGGCAAAAAAAAGAAGAACGCCATCTGCATCGCTTGAAGCTGGTTTTTGGCGATGGTCGAGAAAGTAATGCCCACCGCGAGGTTGGCAACGATGAATAAAAAGGTCATCACCAGCAGCAGCGGCACGCTGCCCACCATCGGCACGTCGAACAGAAATTTTGCAGCAACCAAAATCAGCGTGACCTGTAAATAACCGACCGCGATGTAAGGCACGATTTTGCCGATGAGCACTTCGCCCGGTCGCACCGGCGTGGACAGCAAGTTTTCCATCGTGCCGCGTTCGCGTTCGCGCGTGATGGCCAGTGCGGTGATCATCACCATCGTCATCGTCAGCATCACACCCATCAAACCGGGCACGATGTTAAACTGCGTGATGTTCTCCGGGTTGTAATGCTGTTGAACAACCAGGTTGAACGGCGAGGAACCCGTCTGGAGTTTGCTCAACGGGCCTATCAAATCACGATTCAAAACCGTCGGCGTCAGCGAGTTCATCGCCGCAATCGCGTAACCCACCGCCGTGGGATCGGTCGCATCCGCTTCAAGCAGCAAATCAGGTTGTTCGCCGCGAATCAATTTGCGTGAAAAGTCCACGGGAATTTCCACGGCGAATTGCACGGTGTTTTGCGCGAGCAAAGTGTTGATTTCCACCTCGTTCTTCGGCTCACGCACGATATCGAAGTAACTGCTGTTGCGCATCGCCCACACAATCGTGCGCGCGAAAACGCTGTTGTCCGCCGAATAAACCGCGGTGGGCAGATGCTTCGGATCGGAATTGATGGCGTAGCCGAAAAGAACAAGCTGGATCATCGGCACGCCGACCATCATGCCAAACGTCAGCCGGTCGCGGCGCATCTGGATGAATTCCTTCCGGATCATCGCGCAAAACCGCCGCCAGTTGAATTCGTGTAGTTTCACGAAAAATTATCCTTCGCGGTTTCCATCAGGCTGATGAACACGTCCTCCAGCCCAGATTGTATTTGCGTCCAATGATATTCACCTGTCATCCACGGATTCATGCTCGCGCGCAATTTTTCCGTGTCGCGTCCGCTGACGTGTAACGCCGTGCCGAACGCAACGACCTGTTCCACGCCCGGCAAGCTGCGAATTTTTTCCGCGAGCGCGTGCAGGTTCGCCCCCGTCACTTCCCAGGTCGTCAGCTTTGCGCCTTTCAAAACTTCTTCCACCCTGCCGGTCGCCAGCAGATTTCCGTAAGCGATGTAGGCCAGCCGATGGCAACGCTCTGCCTCGTCCATGTAATGCGTCGTGATCAGCACCGTCAAACCGTCGGCGGCAAGTTGATGAATTTCGTCCCAAAATTCGCGGCGAGCTTTCGGGTCAACGCCCGCTGTCGGTTCGTCGAGCAACAACAGTTGGGGTTCATGAATCAAGCACGCGGCCAGCGCCAGTCGTTGTTTCCAGCCGCCGGAAAGCGTTCCGGCCAGCTGCTTGCGGCGCGCAGTCATGCCGAAGCGTTCGAGACTTTTTTCCACGGCGGCCTTGCGTTGCGGAATTTCGTAAAGGCGCGCGATGAAATCCAGATTTTCCTCGATACTTAAATCCTCGTAAAAACTGAACCGCTGCGTCATGTAACCGACGTGCTTTTTGATTTCGGCGGAATCGCGTCGGATGTCGTAGCCGAGACATTGTCCGCTGCCGCTGTCAGGTGTGAGCAAACCGCAGAGCATCCGCAGAAACGTCGTCTTGCCGCTGCCGTTCGGGCCGAGGAAACCGTAAATCTCGCCGGGCCGAACCTGCATGGCGATGTCGTTGACGACGATACGGCCGCCGAATTTTTTCGTGACGCCGCGCACATCAATGACGAAGTCAGAAGCGCTCATGAAGAAATTGTTTGCGCGACTTTTGATTTCTGCGGACGAAAAATTAAAAACGTGAACGAGGCACTAATAGCGACGGACGCTGCAACAAACGCCAACCACAAAAGCCACAATTTGGGAATGCTCCAGCCTTCTTTAATACTGTCCGGCTTGTCCATCGGATCGCTTGGATCAATTTTAGTAACCACTGCGACAGAAAGCCCATTATGACTATGAACCCAATCACCGGAATGTAAAAAACCAAACGGAATTGAATCCGTGCAATTGTAAAGTTTGCCATCAACAAAATTGTTCCAAATAGCGATGCAAGAAATTGCGCATACCAATATCAGAAATAAAAATGCCACAGTTTTCATTGCTCAAGCTTCACGTCCACCGGCTGACCGGGGCGAAGATCCGCCGCGTCCGACAGAGAAAATTTTGCCTCGATCATGAAAACGAGCTTGGCGCGGTTCTCACGGTTGTAAATCACCGGCGGCGTGAACTCGGCCTGCGTGGAAATGTAGTTGATCGTCGCCGCATACGCGTGCTTGCCGCCATCAAAACTGACATTCACCGTTTCGCTGGTTTTGATCTGCGGCAATATTTCCTGCGGCACGAAGAAACGCACCTTGAGATTTTCCGGCGGCAACAATACGACGACCGGATTGCCCGACGCGACCCATTCACCTTGCCGATACAACGTGTCCTGCACAAACGCATTCGTCGGCGCGAACTGCTGCTTTTGATCGAATGACCATTTTGCCCTGTCGAGCGCGGCCTGTTGCGACGCGACCAGCGCCGCGTCGGCGTTGCATTGCGTGCGGGCTTGATCCAATTCCTCGGCGGAAATCACTCCGTTTGGACCGTCGCGCAATTGTTGCCGGCGGTCGTATTCGGCTTGCGAACGCGAGAGACCGGCCCGCGCCTGCGCGAGATTTTTTTCGGCCTGTAACACGGCGCTGACTTCGGACTCGCGCTCCAGCGCGAACAACAATTGCCCGGACTTCACTTCGTCGCCGCGTGCGACGGCAAGATTCGTCAACGCACCACCAAGCGGCGAGGCGACGTAAACATATTCGCCTTCGACGTAGCCTTGAAATTCATCCGGCGAATTGGAAGAACAGCCGGTGATGAACGCCGCGGCCAGCGTCGTTGCGGAAAGGATCAAATTATTTCGCAGCCACATTGCATTAAGGAGAACCCAAGCCGCACTGATTTGCAAGTTTGCGTCTTGGCGTTCAAATGATAAATTCACGGCGCAATGAAGAAGTTGTCTTTTTATGTGTGGATGTTTGTCGGCTGCATCGTCGGCGGTAATATGATTGCTCAGGAAACAAATTTCGCACCGCCGTGGCTGACACGACCGCTCCCGCTGGCGGATTCGCTGAACATTGCGCTCCAGCAAAACCCCACGATTCTTAAGGCTAAAAACGATCTTGAAGCGTCCTACGGCGTGGTGGTGCAGACGCGCGCGGTGGTGTTGCCGCAGTTGCAGGCGATCGGCCAATACAAGGACACCGACCGGAATGCGATTGAAAGTATTCCCATCCCCGGCTTGGCCAGCCAGCCAAACCAAAACTGGAACGCAGGCGTGCAAATCGTTCAGTCCATTTATCAGGGTGGCAAGCTGATGGCGGCGGTGCGCGCGGCCAAGGTCACCAAGGAGCAGGCTTTGGCGCAATATCAGACGACGCTCGCAGACACGCTGCTGTCCGTGCGGTTGGCGTATTATGATATTTTGCTCGCGGCGGAACAAATCACCGTGAACGAGGCTTCCGTCAGCCTGCTGGAAAAAGAACTGGAAGACCAGCAACACCGTTACGACGCGGGCACCGTGCCGCATTTCAACGTGCTGCGCGCCAAAGTTTCCGTGGCCAACGCGCGTCCGGCCTTGATTCAGGCACGGAATAATTATCGCATCGCCAAAAATAATCTGGCCAATCTGCTCGGTTACAATCTGCCGCGCGAAATCTGGGAGAACATTCCGTTGAATTTGACGGGCACGCTCGACGCCGCGCCATATCAAATCAACCTGTCGGACGCGCTGCAACAGGCGCTTGCGAAACGCTCCGAACTGGTCGCGTTGCGCAAAACAGAGGACTTGCAGAAGTTCAACATCACCGATGCCTCGTCGGGCTACAAACCGAACCTCCAAGTTTTCGCCGGTTACAATTGGTTCAACGCGCAATTCACGCCGCCCGTCGATCTTGATCACGACATCAATGGCTGGAACGCCGGAGCGCAGGTGAGCTGGGACATTTTCGACGGGTTGTTGACGCACGGCAAAGTCGTCCAAGCCAAGGCGCTTTATGAAAAATCCAAAACCGCCGTGGACGAAGAAATGCGCAATGTCGAATTGGAAGTGCGCACCACCTATTCCGATTTCCTCGAGGCGCAGGAAGTTTTGGAATCGCAAAAAACTGTGCAGGCCGAGGCCGAGGAATCCTTGCGCGAAGCCAATGCCCGCGCCGCCGCCGGCACCGGCACGCAGCTCGACGTGCTCGACGCCGAGAATTCGCTCACGCAGGCACGCAGCACGCAGGTGCAGGCGTTGCATGATTACGACGCCGCACGCGCGCGGTTTGAACGCGCCATCGGCGCGGAAATGGTTCAGGATACAAACACGAAACCGTGATTTACCGTTGACGGCAGCGGCAAGTTTCGAGGATTTTGTTCGCTCATGTCGAAAATTCAACGCGCACTCATTTCGGTTTCGGACAAAATCGGACTTATTCCCTTCGCCCAAATTCTCGCGCAATCGGGGATTGAAATCATTTCCACCGGCGGCACGGCCAAAACTTTGCGCGAGGCTGGACTCGCAGTGAAGGACATCAGCGAACATACCGGCTTTCCCGAAATGCTCGATGGCCGTGTGAAAACGCTTCACCCGAAAGTCCACGGCGGCCTGCTTTTCATTCGCGGCAATGAAACGCACGAAGCGGCGGTGAAAGCTCACGGCATTTCACCGATTGATCTCGTCATTGTGAATCTTTACCCGTTCGAGCAAACGGTCGCGAAACCGGACGTGAGCTTGCACGACGCGATTGAGAATATTGACATCGGCGGACCTTCAATGCTGCGCAGCGCGGCGAAAAACCACGACAGCGTCACTGTCGTCGTTGACCCGGCAGATTATGCGGAAGTGGCGAAACAAATTTCTACAGACGGCAACACTACGTTGGAACTGCGCCGGATACTCGCGGCCAAAGTTTTCGGATGCACCGCAGCTTACGACATGGTTATTGCGAAATATTTCCAAAAAGAACCTTCCCAAAGCAAAAGTGTGTTGCCGCCTACGCTGGCATTTTCGGCGTCGCTGGTGCAGCCATTGCGGTACGGAGAAAATCCACATCAAGCCGCCGGGCTTTATGGACGTTTCAAGGAATTCTTTCAGCAATTGCACGGCAAGGAGCTTTCCTACAACAACATTTTGGATCTGACGGCGGCGGCAAATTTGATCGGCGAATTTGAAAAGGACCTGCCGACACTGACAATTCTCAAGCACACCAATCCGTGCGGCGTCGGTTGGGGCGCAAATTTGCGCGAGGCTTGGGAAAAAGCGTACGCCACAGACAAACAAGCACCGTTCGGCGGCATCATCGCGGTGAACAAACCGCTCGATGGCGATTGCGCGGAAGCGATCTCGGAAATTTTCAGTGAAGTCATCGTTGCGCCGGATTTTTCAGCGGAGGCGCTGGCAGTTTTGCAGAAGAAGAAAAATCTGCGGTTGATCAAAATGTTGAACCCGACCAGCAATAGCAAGCGGTGGGATTTGCGCAGCGTTGGGGCGGATTCATTTCTGCTCCAACAGGAAGATTTGAAAAAAACCACGACCGAGAACCTGAAAATCGTGACAAGACGCTTGCCTACGGAAGATGAAATGCGTGCGATGCTGTTCGGCTGGCGCGTGGTAAAGCACGTCAAGTCGAACGCGGTTGTTTATGCGGGCGTTGACCGGACGCTCGGTGTCGGTGCCGGCCAGATGAGTCGCGTGGATTCGAGCCGCATCGCAGTTTGGAAGGCGGGTGAGGCAAAACTTTCGCTCCAAGGCAGCGTGGTTTGCAGCGATGCATTTTTTCCGTTCGCGGATGGTTTGATTGCGGCGGCGGAAGCGGGCGCGACAGCGGCAATTCAGCCGGGCGGTTCGGTGCGTGATGGGGAAGTGATTGCGGCGGCAGACGAGCGGGGCTTGGCGATGGCGTTCACCGGCACGCGGCATTTCAGGCATTAACCAATCAGCCAGTAGAGCAACGCGAACTGGCCGAGGATGACAATAAATAAAAGTACCCACACAAAACTTTCGCGGACATACAGGCTGCGTTGTTTGGCGGCGGCGAGCCAGAATTGGATTTTTACCGAACCGACCGTGATGGTGTCGCCGTTGCGGAGAATCGCATTTTGAACAGGCTTGGCGTTGACGGTGGCGAGGGCGTTGGGAGCGGCAGCCAGATTAAAGCCTGACTGCGGTTGAAATTCGAGGGTTAGGTGCTGATCCCAAATCCCGTCGTCTTCCAGTTGCAATTCATTGCCCTTCGCGCGACCGATGTGGAAAGGAAAATGGCGGGCCACCGGTTGGGTGCCCGCCTTTTTGCCAGAAAGGATGTTGAGTTGGATCATTACCAGATCCGGCGCGGTACCCAAATCTGATCGCCGGGATAAACTTGCGGGTCGAGTGACGGGTCGTCCAAGGCTTTATCCACATTCACTTTTACGCGTTCCCCATTGGCGCGTATGAGCCGCACTTTGTGGCTGGCAAAATCAGTAAAGTCACCGGCGGAGGTGATGGCCTTGGTGACGGTGGTTTCACCGACGTAAATCTCGCGGCCAGGCTGCTTGACCTCGCCACGAACATAATAGATGAGGTCGCCCGGTTTTACCACGACGTTGAGGCGGACGTAATATTTGGGAACATAAAGATCATGGATTTCATTCTGCAATTCGCCCCCCGTCTTGCCAAGAGCCTTGACCGAGCCGATAAGTGGCAAAGTAATGTTGCCGTCTTCCTTGATTGTTTCTTCATGCAAAGGAATTTCATCCGGATCCGGCGTTCCGGAAAAAATGATACTGACCGTTTCACCGACATGAAAACGGGCGACTTCAGAATTGGTTTGCTCCTCATCGGGAGCGGGCATGCCTGCCAATGTTGGGGACGAGGAATTGGTCTGAACCCCGCTGGCAGCGGGTATGCTGTCCAACGTAGGAACCGAGGAGCAGCCGGTGAAAACCAAACCGGCCAAAAGCAGGCCTGATGCAATCAATCCGTTAACAGATAATTTCATGGGGCTAATCGTTGTAAAATCCAGGGCGGAATCAATACTTTTGTTTGATTCCACCACGATCCGGGTCGCCGGAATTTTTAGGTGCGGCGGCTTCCTGCTCTTTGGCGGTTCCGGAATAATAATAATCGTGGTAATAGCCGCTGTAGTAATAATAACTTTCGTCCTGCGACATGTTGATGTTGTTCAGCACGATGCCGAGGAAGGTGCCGCCAACTTTTTCAATCACCTGTTTGGCGCGCAGGTTCATCGGCTGCGGGTAGCGGCGGTATTGGATGACTTGGACAACCATGTCCATTTCGCTGGCCAAGACCGAGGCGTCGCTCACGCCCAAAATGGGCGGTGAATCGAAGAAGACAAAATCGTATCGGTGTTTCAGTTCGGCGATCATCTCCTTCATCTGCACCGAATTCAGGATGCTCATGGAACTGCTGGGCAGTTTGCCGCTGGCCATGAAATTGAGCATTGGCACGCCGGTGGTCTGAATGACTTCCTCAAGCGCGTTTTGTTTGAGCAGGTAATTCGTGAGGCCAATATCATTGGCAACGTGCAACAATTTATGAAGGGTGGGGCGGCGCAGGTCGGAATCCACAATCACCACGCGTTGGCCGGCCTGGGCAAAAACGGTGGCGAGGTTCAGCGTGGTCGTGGATTTGCCTTCGCCCGCGCCCGCACTGACCACAACAACGGTGGTCAGTTTTTCGTCTTTACGCGCAAACAGAATATTGGTGCGCAAAACGCGGTAGGCTTCGGCGTAACGGCTCTCGGGACCTTCATCCACAAGAATGCCGACATTTTGCGGAATGACGCCCAGCACCGGCGCCTGGAATGAACGTTCCACATCGTCAATGGTTTTGACGCTGGTGTCGAGATATTCGATGAAGAAGGCAAGGCCGACGCCGACGATGAGACCAAAAACGATGCCCAAGACGATGTTGAGCGGCTTGTTGGGCCGGACAGGATCTTTACCCGGCTCGGCAACTGCGGTGATCTCCACCACGGAAGTTTTGGGAATGGCCAGATCAATTTTTTCCGCTTCAATCCGGGCGGCGAGCAGCTTGTGAAAATCCACCAAGTTCGCCAGTTTGCGTTTTTCCTCCCAGTAAGGCTGGCCGCGGACGGCTTCTTCCCGATCTTTTTGTATGGCGGCGTCAACCTCATTTTTGAGCGTGTCCAGCGCGGCCTTTTCAGTGTTCAAATTATTTTCCATGCTGGCCATGATACCGTCAACGCGGTCGTTTATCTGCTGGTTTATCTCGGTGATCATGGACTGAATCCGGATGACATCCGGGTTGGCCAGCGAATAATCATTTGTTTTGGAGACAAATGCCTGTTGCGCCTCGTGCAATTTGTCCAGCAGGCCGTTCAACGCAGCGTCGGGACTGGCGCTGATGCCCGGCAGGACCTCTTTGAGCTTGTTAGGCGGCAATGCCTTGAGCTGATCCAGTTGCTCCTTGAACCGGTTGTAACGGGTCTGGCCCTCCATCATCGTATCGTTGTATTGGCGCAATTGTTCCTCAGTCAACGTAGGCGTCGGAATAAGGGATTGGGGGTCGTTGTCGGTAATATCCAGATCCTTCCGCAAAGCGTCTACTTTCGTCCGCATCGTCTGGAGTTCCTCGTCTTCCGATTGATATTGCTCATCCAACACATTGATGCCGCCGACCGTCTGTTGCGTATGCCGCTCCAGCCGGTATTCTTGATAGGCTTTGGCGGTGGCGTTGGCGATATCTGCCGCTTCTTTTTTATCCGCGCTATAAACCGTGATCTCCACCAGCGTTGTATTGCGGACAGGATTCAAGCTGATCTGATGTTTCAAAAATTCCATCGTCTCGGAAGTTTTGAACGTGCCCACACCGTATTTTTTGCCCCACACGGCGTTCAAGTTCAGCTTGTCAATCACTTTGCCCAAAACCGTAGGACCCTGAAGAATTGCAAGCTCGGTCTGAAGAAAATAAGGGTCATAGCCAGGAATAGTGACTCCCGTGCCGTTCAATGTGGCAATGTCTGAACCGGTATCCGGCTCAATTTTAATCTGGGACATGCTGGAGTAAGAAACCGGCAGGATAAAAGTCACCGCCGTGGCAATGATGGCCGTAATCAAAAAAACGGTGATGATGATTGCCTTGCGGATGCGGATGATGCGCCAATAATCCAGAAAGTGCAGTCTGGCTTCCGGTGGTGGCTGATTTTGTGGCGAATCCATATAAAAATAATGGGAGCCTTAATAAAGTCTTGGCTCCCGTCTCAATTCTTCAAAGCATTTTAGTCAAATTCACCAGCTTAATAAGCCGCAGTGACACCCAAGTAGACGCGGTTTCTGGAATAACCATTATCGGGAACATCAGATTGAAGATCATCAAAATTGTAACCGACTTCAGTCGAAAAATGCTGGTTGAAAGCATAGGTCAGGTTTAGCCCGAGGCCGTACATTTGATCCAGATCGTTGTTATAGGCCCCTTGATTGAATGTGGATAACTGAATATTCGCAATGACCGACCCCATCAATTTGGCCGTTATCTGATGGTTGACAGACGCAGAGATCACGGAGCTTTGCTGGCTTTGGGTGATTTTCCCGGTGCTGGTTGCCGCAAGCACATACGTCGCATTTTGCATGTGATTGAAGCCCAACTGCACATAGCTGCCCGGAGCGTAAGTATAGCTCGCCGAGCTGACCACATACGGCGTGACAAAGGCCGGGCTTGAGGAATCATTTTCGCTTACGGTATATTGTGCGCCCACTTTGGCCGAAACATTCAGATTCGGCAACAAATTACGCTGAAGACCAACATAGGCAATGTCCGAGTAGTTATTGCGACTGTTGCTAAAATCAAAATTCTCAGTGTATGGATTATAATATAACGGCTGATTCCCGGTGTAATCCACCCATTCAAATGAATAACCAATCAAAGCAATGGTTTCCGGGGCAACGCTCCACTGCAAATCCAAGGCAACAGATTGGTCAACGCGGTTGAGAAGTGCAGATTGACTGGCAGTTTGTGTGCCGAAATACAAACCCTCTTCGGTGGTGCCAGCGTCTTGATAATCGTAATAGGCATTGTTGTAAGTCAACACCGTGCTGAAGAGTCGCGTCCAGTCCGTGGTCAACGCCACATTGGCATTGTTGGCAAGGTTGTTGCCGTTGATGCGATAGGGCTCCGACGACGGCACGCCGCCGAGATTAAGCAATTGTGGCTCCTGTCCGATGGCCATCGTGTCATGCATTGTTGCCTGCCAGCGCTCTGAAAAAGCTTGATCCACCCAAAAATCCACCTGATGACTTTGATCAATCGGATCATTCCCTTGATTTTCCCGCGTTTGATAATAATACATTCCGTAAGTGTAGCGCAGCCCGATTTCCGTCTGCTGTAACGGCACGTACAAGCCTACCGACGGGCTGACTTCAAATCCGGCGCTGCCCTGTTTGTCACCATTTGGCGCTGTGATGAAGTTGTCATCGTAAAACCCGCGCAGGGTGGCGGACACATTCCAAATCTTGGTGTCCTGCATTGAATCCAAACCCGGCGCATAATCCGCCTGCAAACTGGCTGTTCCGGCTGCCAACAGCCCCACAGAGATAAAAAATTTCTTCATGACTCGTCTGGATGTTTGTTTGAACTGTCTACACCTGTTTCCGTTCAATAAAAGTGACAACAACTTATGACGGATTGAGAATATCAGTTATGCAAGCCGCCCGTCAAAACAATTTTTTGGGTTAAATCGGATCATGGCCACCGCTGCTGCCGGATGGTTTTCCCAACTTTGAAACATCATCGCCTTAATTCTTTCAACAAGCATTTCAATGTAAGAGTATTCAAAACATCCTTTTGTTCCAGCCAGCCCTTGCGCGCAATTCCAGCGCCCAGACGCAAAAATCCCGCGTGTTCATTGCGGTGCGCGTCGGGATTGATGATACACTTCACGCCCTTGCTCTGCGCGTAAGGCCAGTGCCGCCAGTCCAGATCAAACCGGTGCGGATTGCAATTCAGTTCAATCCATGTGCCGGTTTCGGCACAAGCATCAATCACCGCATTCACATTGACCGGATATGGCTCCCGCTCCAAAAGCAGCCGTCCCGTCAGGTGGCCGATGATGCGAACGAACGGATTTTCCACCGCGCGAATGATTCTTTTTGTGTTCTCCACCTCGCTGCTGCTTGGAATATGCAGGCTCGCCACCACCACATCCAGTTCCGCCAGCAACTCGTCGTCAAAATCCAGCCGTTCCTTCAAAATGTCCACCTCGCTGCCGGCCAACAACCTAAAATCACTGCCGCGCGCCGCAATTTTCTCGTTCAACTTTTTGATTTCAAAAATTTGTTCGCGCAGTCGTTTCGCATCCAGCCCGTTCGCTTGAAAAGACGATTTCGAGTGATCCGTGATCGCCCAGTATTCGAGTCCCAAATCCTCCATGTAGGCCGCAATTTCTTCCAGCGTGTTGTGCCCATCGCTCCAGTTCGAGTGATTGTGCAATGCCCCTCTTAAATCGGCCCATTCGATCAGCCGCGGCAGAGTGTTCTTCTCTGCCGCAGAAAATTCTCCATGATCCTCGCGCAATTCCGGCGGCACAAACACCAGATTTAATTTCTCAAAAATCTCATCTTCCGTTTTGCACGGCACCAGCAATTTTGGATCGCGTGTTTCTTCCTTCGACTTGAACAAGCCATATTCGTTCAGCCGCAGGCCGCGCTGAATCGCCCGCTGCCGCATGACGATGTTGTGCTCCTTGCTGCCGGTGAAATAAGCCAGCGCGAACGGAAATTCCGCACCGCTCACCACGCGCAAATCGCACTGAATGCCGCCATCCAAAATCACGCTCGCCTTCGTTTCGCCTTTCGCGATGACCTTGATAATGCCCGGCTGCGAAACGAAAAACTCAATCACCTCCGCCGGTTTTTTCGACGACGTCAACAAATCAATGTCACCAATGACTTCCTTGAACCGGCGCAAACTGCCCGCCGTGCTGCAACGGATCACCGCCGGATGTTCGCGCAGATTTTCCAGCAACGGCTCCGCCGCGAGCAGCGCATCCGCCAGCAGATGTTTGCTCGCGTAAGTGCGCTTGCGCTCAATGCCTTCCAAAATGTTCGCCTGCGTTCTTTCGCCGAAGCCGTCCAGTTCCGCCACTTTTCCCGACTTGCAGGCCGCCTCCAGTTTTTCAATCGAATCCACGCCGAGTTTTTTGTTCAACGCCTGGATTTTCTTCGGTCCAAGCCCGGAAATTTCCAGCATCTCAATCAAACCCGGCGGAATCGAAGCCTTCAATTCATCGTAGTATTTTAATTTCCCCGTCTCTACCAATTCCGTGATTTTTTGTTCCAACGCCTCGCCGATGCCCTTGATTTCGCCGAGCCGTTTTTCCGCGACGAGTTTGGCGAGCGGCTCATTCAAACCTTCAATCGTCCGCGCGCCGTTCGTGTAAGCCCGCGTCTTGAACGGATTTTCACCCTTCAATTCCAGCAGTACGCCGATCTCGACCAAAATTTCCGCAACTTTGTCTTTGTCCATACGCTCAATATAAGTTCAAGGTTCAGAGTTCAAAGTTCAAAGTTCGTTGCATCGTGAATTGTTAAATCGTTGCACCGGTTTGCGCCGAATGAGCAATTTCGATTTAACGATTTAACGATTTCTGATTAAGATGGCGAAAACGATTATGATTCAAAAAAAAATCGCGCTCACCATCGCCGGTTCGGATGGCGGCGGCGGCGCGGGCATCCAAGCCGACTTAAAAACTTTCGCCGCGCTGGGCGTCCACGGCGCTAGCGCCATCGCCTGCCTCACCGCGCAAAATCCCAGACGCGTGCTTGGCGTCGAACCGTGTCCGCCCAAAATGTTGCGGCGACAAATCGAAGCCGTGTTTGAAGAATTGAACCCGGCGGCGGTAAAAACGGGGATGTTGTTTCTGGCGGAAAACGTCCGCGTCGTCGCGGAGTTTTTCAAAAAAAGAAAATGTCCGCTCGTTGTTGATCCAATTTTAGCTTCAACTAGCGGCGCAAAACTGCTCGAACCACGGGCGATAAAACTTTTGCAGGAAAAACTTCTGCCGCTGGCAATGCTGGTCACGCCCAATCTTGATGAAGCGGAAATTTTGGCCGGACAAAAGATTGTTTCTGTCGAAGAAATGCGCGAAGCCGCGCGGGAAATTCATTCGCGCTTCGGCTGCGCGGTTTTGGTCAAAGGCGGCCATTTGAAAAACTCCGCCGAAGCCGCAGACATTTTTTTTGACGGCGAAACGGAACTTCTTTTGTCCGCGCCATTCGTAAAGGGCGTTTCCACACACGGCACCGGCTGTACATATTCAGCGGCGATGTGCGCGGCACTGGCGTTAGGCTATGATTTGCCGGACGCGGTGGAAATCGGGAAAACCTTCATCACGGCGGCGATTGCCGGCAGCTACCGTATCGGAAAACATTTCGCGCTCGGAAATTTTCCACTTAAAGATTCGGCAGGCTCAACTGGAAGAACTGGTTCACATTCGTCGCATTCAGCAAAATGTAATTGCTGCCGTTCGCGATGACGGGCACCGGAAGATTGTTCGTTGTCCAAACGGCTGGTGGAATCAAATTGGTTGTGGATTCGACGAAAAATCCTGCGGGATATACCGGCCACGCAAGAGTCACGCCCGTTCCCGATGCTGCGATATTCAGCGACTGCGAGAAAAATTCAAACGCGAGCGCATAGGCTTCGGTGGTGGTGACGGTCGTGCCGCCTTTCTTCAAAACTTGCAGGTCATAGCGGCCTTGCGGCAATTGCGGCAGCCAGAGATGTTCGACATTGTCCACCAGACTCGTGCTGCACGCGACGAGGTTGCTGGAAAGCGCGTCATACAAAAATAGATCGAGATTGTTGATGTCGGTTTTATTTGCATGCCGATTCCAAACCAGCGTGGCGGTGGCGGTGAACATGGCATTGTCCGCACCATTCGTGACATTGAAATAATAATGGTTCACGCCGTCGGTGGCGGCGCTGCTGGAATTGGTGTTGAAATCCCAGCCGCTCAACACGCTGACCGTGCCTGTGTCGCCGTTCGGCAGATGCGGGCTGTTGGTAACAACGCTGGTTGAAACGATGTAACCCTGCCTGCCGCCCGCGAGTTGTTCGTACGAATTCAAAACATTCAACACACCCGCGCCGTAACGGTAGTCCAATGGCGAAGGAGAATTATTCGTCCAGTCAATGGGTTTGACGGCACCGTTCAACAAAAGCGCTTTCACGGTGCGGATGTCGGCGGCGGAAATGGTGTCGCTGCCGCCGTCGCCGCGCAACCCGGCCTGCATCAGCACCGCCGCCGCACCGGCGACCTGCGGTGTGGAATAACTGGTCTCTGCGGCGGGAGCGGTGATGTCCGGCTTGCAACGGCCGTTGTCGAGCGTCGGGCCAATGCTCGAACCACCGCCGTAAGCTCCGACGCCGATGCAATTGTAGCTGGTGCCCGGCGGACTGACCGATCCGCCGTTGTTCACTGCCGAGACAAAAAACGTGTTATGGAGCGCGGCGTAATTGTCATACTGCGAATCAATCTGTTGCTGCTGGCTGACGGACAGATAATTGGTCGGCGTGGGGATGTTGGTGGAAACATTGCCAAACGTGAAACTTTGATTGATTACCAGATCGTTGGTGTTGGCCGGAGAACCTGTGGAGATGATGCTGTCGTAAAAATAATTTGCATCGTAATTGTCCACGCGCGCTACATTCGTGGCCACGCCGTTTGGGATGCCGTAAAAAATTTGCGCCACCGAGTCCGCATGGTCCGACTCCGAACTCAAAGAATTCGGGAAACTGTTTGCCGAGCCATTTCCAGAAATATAGGTGAAAAGACCCACCGGTTGGCTCGCCGCAGCGGGGTTGACCTCCCAATTTGTGCCAAGATTATAACCCGCTTCCGGCTGCGCCACGCGGATGCCCGTGCCGTTCAAGTTGGTCGTCACCGACTGCAACAGCGTGACGCCGATGGTGTCGAGGTTTTGCGCCCGCGCCACCGCGCAGAAAAAAACGGTCGCCGCAAAAATCAATAGCTCATTTCGTCCCGGCAAATTTTTCATATGTCTTACGGGGAAAATCATAACTCATCCCGCACAAAATCCAAAGCCGTATCTGAATAATCCTGTTTAATTTTGCCGATTCCGTCTAATTTCAAAGTGATGTCCGACACGCTCGTCGTCAACGAAATCTATTTGAGCCTGCAAGGCGAAAGCACCTTCACCGGGCTGCCGTGCATTTTCATCCGCCTCACCGCGTGCGATTTGCGCTGCTCGTATTGCGACACGGCCTACGCCTTCACCGAAGGCAAAAAAAAATTGCTCGCGGAAATTTTGATCGAAGTAAAGCGCCTCGCGCTGCCGTTTTCAAATTCGCACTTCGCACTTCGCACTTCGCACTTGCCCCTGGTCGAGTTGACCGGTGGCGAACCGCTGCTCCAGAAAAATTCCTTGCCGCTGATGAAATCGCTTTGCGACGGCGGTTTCACCGTTTTGATTGAAACCAGCGGCGCGCATGACATTTCAAAAATTGACCCGCGCGTTCATCGCATCATGGATTTGAAATGTCCGTCGAGCGGCGAAGTCACGCGCAACTGTTTTGAAAACATCGCGCACCTGAAAACCGACGATGAAATTAAATTCGTCATCGGCACCGTTGAAGATTACGAATGGGCAAAAAGGCAAATTACCGCGCATAAGCTGGATTCCCTTTGTTCGTTGCTGTTTTCCTGGGTGCATCCGCTCGCGCCGGAGCAGCAACGTAAAACCCTGAAAAAAGTTCCTGCCGGACTCACACCAATTTCACGGCGCGAACTCGCGGAAAAAATCATCACCGATGCGCTGCCAGTTCGTTTTCAAATCCAGCAGCACAAAATCATCTGGCCGCCGGAACAGCGTGGTGTTTGAAACCATAAATGGACACAGTCTGTGGTTAAAAATGAAAACTCGAGAGACGATTGCCCTGCTGCGTGAATACGAATCACGCAACGTGATGTTTTTCGAGCCGGACGGTTCGTGGCCGATTATTTGGGAACGCGCCAAAGGCGTTCACGTCTGGGATGCGGAGGGGAGGAAATATTTGGATTTAACGTCTGCGTTCGGTGTCGCTGCCGCTGGTCACGCAAATCCAAACGTCGTCAAGGCCGCGCAAAAGCAAATGGCGAAACTTTTGCACGCGATGGGCGACGTGCATCCGCATGCGCGCAAGGCCGAACTGGCGCAAAAATTGAGCCAGATTACTTTTGGACGCTGGACAAATTCGCCAGGACTAAAAACTAAAAATCCAAAACTCAAAACTGGAAAAGTCATCTTTTCCAACTCCGGTTTCGAAGCCGTCGAATCCGCGCTCAAAACAGCGGCGCTTGCGACGCAAAAGCGTGGCGTCATCGCGTTTGAAGGCGCGTATCACGGACTCGGCTACGGCACACTGAACGTGACACACCGTGATTTCTTCCGCCAACCGTTCCAATCACAACTGCGCAAATTCGGCCGGTTCGTAAAATTCCCGACGACGAAAGCCGATTTGAATCCGCTCGAATCATCGCTCCGCAGATTTTTCACGCGCGAACACATTGGCGCAATTCTCGTCGAACCGGTTCAAGCGCGCGGCGGCTGCAATATTCCGCCGCCGGAATTTTTACCGCTGCTCCGAAAACTTTGCGGCGAATACGGCGCGCTGCTTATTCTCGACGAAATTTACACCGGTTTTGGCCGCACCGGAAAATGGTTCGCGTGCGAACACAGCGGCGTGGTTCCCGATTTGATCTGTCTCGGCAAGGCGCTCACCGGCGGTTTTCCGCTTTCCGCCTGCGTCGGGCGCGCAAATTTGATGGACGCCGCGTGGCCGGCCTCGACCGGCGAAGCGATTCACACCAGCACGTTTCTCGGCCATCCCGTCGGCTGTGCAATGGCGCTGGCGCAAATCGCGGAAATCGAAAAATTAAAATTGCCCGAACGCGCCGCCGAACTCGGAAAATTTTTGCTCGCCGAATTGCAAACGGAAATTCCCAACGGAAAATTTCAAGTTTCCATTCGCGGCCTCGGCTTGATGTCCGGTGTGGAATTGCGATTGCCCGGCGGCAAGCCCGCGACCAAAGCGGCGTTGGCCGCAATCAAAACACTGTTGCATCGCGGCTACATTTTCCTGCCGGAAAGCGAACATGGAAATGTCATCAGTTTGACGCCGCCGCTGACCATCACCAAAGCCCAACTCGCCAAAGCTGTTGGCACACTCGCCGAGGTTTTGAAGTGAAGCTGTCGGAAATGCGCGAGGCTTTGACGCGGCGTGACATCCAGCTCACGAAATCCCTCGGCCAGAATTTTCTGCACGACGCAAACCAACTTCGCCGCATCGTGGAAGTGGCAGAACTGAAACCAACGGACAAAGTTTTGGAAATCGGGCCGGGGCTGGGGCCACTGACGGAATTGCTTTTAGAAAAGACGCAGGCGGTTCTGGCGATTGAAATGGACGTGCGACTCGTGGAATTTTTGCAGGAGCGATTCAATTCAAAATTTGAACTGCTCCACGCCGATGCGTTGGAATTTTTACGACGCGAGCCGCGCGACTGGAGCGATTGGAAGCTCGTGGCGAACCTGCCGTATTCGGTCGCCTCGCCGATTTTAGTGGAACTGGCGCAATCGCCCAAACGTCCGGAGCGGATGGTCACGACGCTGCAACTCGAAGTCGCGCAGCGACTGATGGCGCAGGCCGACGATGATGATTACGGCGTGTTGACGCTGCTCGTCCAGCTTGATTACGAACCGCGCGACAGCTTCAAGATTCCGGCGGACTGTTTTTTCCCCGCACCGAACGTGGATTCGATGTGCGTGGTTTTGCAACGTCGCGCCCGGCCATTGCTCGCCGGGGAACAACGGGCCGCGTTCGTAAAAATCGTGAAACGCGCGTTCTCGCAACGGCGCAAGATGATGCTGAAATTATTGAAACAGGATTGGGCGGCGGACAAACTGGCGGTCGCATTTGCCGAATTAAAAATCTCGCCGCAGGAACGTGCGGAGAAATTGAGTCTGGAACAATTCGTGGCGTTGACGAAAAAACTTTTCATCAACCAATGAAACGACTTGCAGTATGCCTCCCGCTCGTGCGCGATTTCATCTAAGCCTAACCGGAACTTTGGGAATGAAGAAATTGGCGTGTGAGTTTTTCCGGAGACGATTTGTGGATGCTGCGCCGAAGCAGTCAAAGAGCGTTAAGCATCCGGCTTTGCTTCATCCTTTTGCTTTTTGTTTGCTGTCTCCATTTGAACTTCTTTTCTGCGTTTTGACGCAAAGAAATAAACCACGCTGGTAACGATTGCTGCTCCAAAAAAAGACGCAGCTACGGCCTCAATGTTAGGCGATCCTGTTTCAACACCGCTTTCGACATGGCTTTGGATGACGGCCATCACAATCCGAAAAGCTATATTAAAACCTATGGAGGCAGCCAAAGCTCCGCCGAATTTTCTGATGAACAAGCCACTAATAATATAGGCCGGTAACGCAATCGGATCCATGAGCGTGCCGAGCATCATGGCGAAGAATCCACAAATTTGTCTCAAAATATCGTCCAAAGTATGTTTTCAAATACTTCACTGTTCGATTTTCCACCAGCGATTCCATGGATCCGAATTCGGAAGATCGTTCTCATCTAAATCTTGGGTTCGGATTACGAAGATCACTCGATTCTGGTAATCGGGGTGATTTGATTTCTTTGCGTCGATAATCACGCCGGATAGCCGAGGAGAATCGTCTTGATGTCGATGAAGCCGAACCTGGAATCCTTTCATCTCTAGAGCTTGTTGAAGTGTAAACGCCCAGTGCCCAGATTCCACAATTCTCGGCGATGTCTCATGCTCAAAATCGAAATTCTCAATGAGCCGCAGTTTCATTTGGCCATTTTGAGGTAAAAAGACGAATCTTTCAAAAAGTTTTCAGTGGGATTCATGATTTGCTCATTTTCAGTTAATTACACATTAAATTTCGTGCGACTGACACGCACTTTTCAGCGATTGACACCAACTTTTCGTCATCTGACACGAACTTTCAGGCAAGTCGCACGGACTTTTTGGCAGGGCGCATCAGCTTTTCGACGAGCCACACAAACTTACGCCGCTTCCGCGTCCTGCTTGCGCCGCACAATCGGCTGGCTTTCGCCGCGCACAACCTGCCGCGTGATTTTGACGTGGGCGATGTTACCATTGTCCGGCGCGTCGAACATCACGTCGAGCATCAGCTTCTCGATAAGCCCGCGCAACGCCCGTGCGCCCGTGCCCTTCTTCAGAGCCTGCGCCGCCAGTTCGCGCCGCGCGTCGGGCGTGAACTCCAGTTCCACGCCTTCCATCGCCATGAGTTTGGCGAATTGTTTCGTCAGTGCATTCTTCGGTTCAGTGAGGATGGAAACCATCTGGTCTTCGGTCAATTCCGCGAGCGTCGTGACAATCGGCAAACGCCCGACGAATTCGGGAATGAAGCCGGCGTTCAGCAAATCCTCCGGCTCGATGTGCTGCAAAATCTCGTCGCGCACGGCGTGGGCGGCCTTGTGCGTCTCGTGCAGCGCGCTGAAACCCATCGCGTGCCGGCCCAGCCGCCGTTGGATGACTTTTTCCAGGCCGACGAATGCGCCGCCGCAGATGAACAAAATGTCAGTCGTGTCCACGCGGATGTATTCCTGCTGCGGATGCTTGCGGCCGCCCTGCGGCGGCACGTTGCAGACCGTGCCTTCGAGGATTTTCAGCAACGCCTGCTGCACGCCTTCGCCGGAAACGTCGCGCGTGATGGATGCGCTTTCCGACCGGCGCGCGATCTTGTCAATCTCATCAATGTAAACAATGCCACGTTGCGCGCGCTTCACATCGTAATCGGAATTTTGCAGGAGGCGTAAAATGATGTTCTCCACGTCTTCGCCGACGTAACCGGCTTCGGTCAACGTCGTCGCGTCGGCGATGGCGAAGGGAACATCCAAAATTTTCGCGAGCGTGCGCGCGAGCAGCGTTTTGCCCGAACCCGTCGGGCCGATCATCAAAATGTTGCTTTTCTCGATTTCAACACCGGCGTGCGGATCAACGGGCGCGGATTTCACGGTTTCGTCATTTTCCGGCACGGCTTCCGGCTGGATACGTTTGTAGTGATTGTGAACGGCGACGGCCAGGGTTTTCTTTGCCTGCTCCTGCCCGATGCAATAAAGGTCAAGCTGGCGTTTGATTTCCGCCGGTTTGGGCACGGTAAACTTCGGCTGCTTTTTCTCGGCTTGAACCTGCAATTCGCGGTCAAGGACGTTTTTGCAAAGGATGATGCAGTTGTCGCAGATGTAAACACCCGGCCCGGAGATAAGCTTGCGCACTTCCGCGTGCGACTTGCCGCAGAAACTGCACATCGTGATGTTGGTCGGGCGCGCCATGTTAAATTGCGAATTTCAAATTTTGAATTGCGAATTCATTTACACACCCACCGAACTTTTTTCCACGCCGGGAATTTCCTTCCGCGATTGCACGACGTGATCCACGAGACCGTAGGCTTTTGCTTCCTCAGCGGTCATGTAATTGTCGCGGTCGCAATCACGTTCCACCTGTTCCACCGGCTTGCCCGTGTGCTTCGAGAGAATGGCGTTGAGCGTCTGCTTGAGCTTGAGCATGTGTTTCACGCGGATTTCCACGTCGCTCGCCTGGCCTTCTGCACCGCCCAGCACCTGATGGATCATGACATTTGCGTTCGGCAGCGCGTAACGTTTGCCTTTCGCGCCCGCCGCCAGCAGCACCGCGCCCATGCTCGCCGCCTGTCCGACACAATAGGTGTTCACGTCGCATGTCATGTATTGGATCGTATCGTAGATCGCCAACCCCGCCGTGACGCTGCCGCCGGGCGAATTGATGTAGAGATGAATATCCTTCTTCGGATCGGCCATCTGAAGAAATAAAAGCTGCGCGATGATGATGTTCGCCACCGTGTCATCCACCGGTGTGCCGAGAAAAAGAATGCGGTCCACCAGCAGGCGGGAATAAATATCCCAGCTCCGCTCACCGCGACCGGTCTGCTCCACCACAATCGGAACGTAATAATTTTGCATGGCTAAACAACTACTCCATTTTCGCCACAAGTAAAGTGCGGGATAAGTTGCTTCGTTCAATCGTGAATTGTTAAATCGTTACATCGGAAACTGCGCGCGCGAAAACAGTGCGACGATTTAACGATGCGACGATTCACGATTGAACATTTTCCAGATCAAAACAAACGCACTCGCGAAATCCTGCGGCCTCTCATTCACCCACTTCGTCACCGCGTCCGGCGCGAACCACCCGCCCGTCTCGATTTCATCGGGATGCAGCGCGAACGGCCCTTCACTTTCGCAGCGATAAACCCAGCAGAATTCCCAGCCGGTTTCCTTGCGCGCGTCAATCTTGAACAGACGCGGCGGCGGCGTCAGGCACAGACCGATCTCCTCGCGCAACTCGCGCACCCCGCACGCGTCGTAATCCTCGCCGCTGTCCAGATGGCCGGACGCCGACGAATCCCACTTCCCGGCGGCGATGTCCTTTTTCAAGGAACGTTTCTGGAGAAAAACCTCGCCACGCGCATTGAACACCAGCACATGCACCGCGCGATGCCACAACCCGCGCGCATGAACCTCGCGCCGCGTGTTCTGCCCGACCACCTCGTCGCGTTCGTTCACAACATCAAAAATTTCTTCGTTCATAAACTTGCGCTCGCTGTCGGACACAAATCTTTCATGTCAGCTCAATTTCTCCGCGTGTTCCTGCGGTGTTTTAATCCTCTTAACCGGGCGATTCCAGATTTTTTCCTTGAACGTCGTCGCATTTTAGCGAGGCTTGAGCACCTTGAAATGAATCTGCCGTCCGCAACCCTGGCCTCGACAAACGCAATACTCACGGAAAGTCCGCTCCGTGATTTGGAGGCGATCATCCGCTCGCGCACGCCGCTCATCGCGATGGAAAGCAACGAGGAGCCGCAAATCGTCCGCATGGTGCGGCAGATCGCGCAAAAATTCCAGCTCAAGGCGTTTCGCTGGACGGTCACGGAAGGTTTGCAGGCGTTTGACCCGATGGACCAGCCGTTGGAATCGGTGACAAAATCCCAGGAGGTTTTGAGTTACATCAAAAATTCGTCAAACAACTGCGTATTCGTGCTGCTGGATTTTCATCCCTATTTGCAGGACGCGGTTCATGTGCGTTATCTCAAAGACATTGCGCTGACGTATCCGAAACATTATTCGACGGTTGTGCTCGTCGGCTTCACGCTGAAAATTCCCGAGGAACTTCAGCCGTACACCGCGCGATTCCGTCTGCCGCTGCCCTCGCCTGCCGAATTGCGCGCCATCGTTTTTGACGCGGCGGGCGAATGGGGCGCAGAGCATGGTCGCCGCGACGTGCAGACGACAAACAAGGCGATTGACCTGCTCGTGCGTAATCTCGTCGGGCTGACGGCGACTGATGCGCGGCGGCTCGCCTACAAAGCCATCAAGGACGACGGCGTGATTTCCGAGTCGGAAATGCCCGAAGTCATGCGGGCAAAATATGAATTGCTCGAACGCGACAGTGTGCTGTCGTTCGAATACGAGACCGCGCAATTTTCGGAAATCGGCGGGATGCAGCGGTTGCGCGAATGGCTGGCCGTTCGCAGGGATTTTTTTCTCGACGACAGCGACGACGAGGCGCGTCTCGATCCGCCGCGCGGCGTTCTTTTGCTCGGCGTGCAGGGTTGCGGCAAAAGTCTGGTGGCCAAGGCGACCGCCGCGATTTTTGGCGTGCCGTTGCTGCGTCTCGATTTCGGCGTGCTTTACAACAAATACTACGGCGAGACAGAACGCAATTTGCGCAAGGCTTTTGAAACCGCCGAAGTCATGTCGCCGTGCGTATTGTGGATGGACGAAATCGAAAAAGGCGTTGCCGTGCAGGAGGACGACGACGGCCTTTCACGGCGCATGTTGGGAACATTTTTGACGTGGATGTCCGAACGTAAAAAAACCGTCTTCGTCGTCGCCACAGCCAATGACATCATGCGCCTGCCGCCGGAACTGGTCCGCAAAGGGCGTTTCGACGAGATTTTCTTCGTGGATTTGCCGTTGGCGCAAAATCGGCGCGACATCCTGAACATCCACCTCGGCAAGCGCTCCCTCGACCCCGCCAAGTTTGATCTGGGCGCGCTGGTTCAAGCCACCGACGGATTTTCCGGTTCAGAAATCGAGCAGGCCATCGTGTCCGCCACCTACACCGCACGCGCCCAGGGTCATGGTCTGGCACAGGAGGATTTGCTGGCGGAAATCCGGCAAACCCGGCCGCTGTCAGTCGTGATGAAGGAAAAAGTCGAGGCGACCCGTGAATGGGCATCCAGCCGGACGGTGTCGTGCGATTGATTCAAGGCGGAAAAAGCGTGCGGAAAAAATTTCCGGTCTCACCGATGAAACAGACCCTTCACCTTCGTGAAAAATGAGGGCGAGCGCAGGTGGTTGATATATTTTGTCCACGAATCTTCCGTTCCAAATTTTCTTTCAACGCGTTCTTCTTCGCCACGCATCAATTCCAAAATCTGATTGTCTTCGTCTTTGTCCAACCAAAAGCCGTGTTGAGGACAGCAATCGAGTTGTAAATCAAAGAACCGATAATCGAATCGCCTGAGCGTGGCGGAACAGACCGGACATTTTAATTCTGTTTCCCGGCTCACAATATAAAGCGAACCCTTGTTGGCTTCATTGTTGAAAGCTTCATTCTCCAATTGATCCAGTTCGGCTGGTGTCAGCCACATTCCCTGGCAATTGGGGCAGGCTTCCACTTCAACTCCGCGATCATTTTGCGTTTGAAGATCAACATTGCACTTTGGACATCTCATTTGAAGAAAATGTTATTTGAACAACCGGCTGATTTCAATGCTGTGGTCATCGCGCAAAAATCTGGCGGATCACGTCTTCAATCGGCACCTCCTGAATGTCAATGTCGCTCACGGACAGATCATCAAGGAGTGCCTTGCAAACGGGAATCACACGATCGCGTTTGACTTTGAAGGTGATTGCGCCCGCAATTTTTTCAACAACCTCGCCGTAACGCGCCAGTTTTTCCGCCGGATATTCGTTCGCCTTGTCGGATTGGATTGTGACAAATTTGAAGTCGGCAAAACGGTCAACGATTTCGCCCAGCTTGCCGTCGAAGAAAATTTTGCCGTGGTCAATGATGATGACGCGTTCGCACAACGCCTGGATATCGGCCATGTAATGGCTCGTGAGCAGGATCGTGGTCTTGCGCTCGGCGTTGTGGCGGCGGATAAATTCGCGGACGGTCTTCTGCGAAATCACATCAAGGCCAATGGTCGGTTCGTCAAGAAATAGAACTTTCGGCTGATGCAGCAACGACGCGATGAGTTCCATCTTCATGCGTTCCCCAAGGGAAAGTTCGCGCACACTCACGTTGAGTTTGTCGCGGACGGTGAGCATTTCGCTCATTTCGCCAACGGTGCGTTCAAAATGGTCAACCGGAATGCCGTAAATTTTTGCGTTCAATTCCAATGATTCGCGCGCGGGCAAATCCCACCAAAGCTGGTTTTTCTGGCCGAGCAGCAGTGCGAACTGTCGGCGATAGCCGTCGGCGCGTTCCCACGGTGTGTAGCCGAGGACTTTGGCGGTGCCGCTCGTGGGATGAAGCAAACCGGCAAGCATTTTGAGCGTGGTCGTTTTGCCTGCGCCGTTCGGGCCGAGAAAACCAACCAGTTCGCCGGGCTCAATTTTGAAACTGACATCGTTGACGGCGAGGGTTTGCTCGTATTGCCTATGGAAAAGTCCTTTGACAGCACCCGCAAAGCCGGGCTGCTTTTTGTAAGTGCGGAAGGCTTTGGTCAGACCGTTGACTTCAATCACTGGCATGAAACGAGTGTCGAAAGTCAGGTGACAAGTGTCGAGCGCGGAAAATTAGCGCGCGAGTTGTTTTTCCAAATAGTGGACGACCTGGCGGACGTTGGCGTCCACTTCCATGCGGTCTTTGACCAGGCGGCAGGCATGCAACACCGTGCCGTGATCGCGCCCACCGTAGGCTTCACCGATGGTGTTGAGCGAGCTTTCGGTCATCTGGCGCGAAAGATACATGGCGATCTGGCGCGGGAAGGCGATGTTTTCGGGGCGGCGTTTGCTGGTCATGTCGGCAAGGCGGATGTCGAAATGTTCCGCGACTTTTTTCTGGATGACTTCGATGCTGATGGAAAAACGTCCTTCTTCATGGAGAATTTCGCGCAGCAATCCTTCGACGACTTCAATGGTAAGTTTCTTGCCGGTGAGCGAAGCATAGGAAGCCACGCGGATCAGTGCGCCTTCGAGCCGGCGGACGTTCGTGCGAATGCGATTGGCCAAAAAGCTCAATATTTCGTCCGGCAAGGTGACACCCATGGACTGGGCCTTTTTATTCAGAATGGCCTGACGCATCTCAACGTCTGGCGGTTGTAAATCCGTGACCAAGCCCCATTCAAAGCGCGAAACCAGGCGGTGTTCGAGACCTTGAATTTCGCTGGCCGGACGGTCGCACGTCAGCACGATTTGCTTGTGCGCTTCGTGCAGCGCGTTGAACGTGTGGAAAAATTCCTCCTGAATGCGTTCCTTGCCCGCGAGAAACTGGATGTCATCAATCAACAGCACGTCGGTCTGGCGATATTTCTTGCGGAATTTGGCGAGCTGGTTGTTCTGGATGCCGTCAATGTATTCGTTCGTGAATTTCTCGGACGAAAGGTAGGCAACGCGCGCGCCTTTTTTATTTGCCGAAACGTGCTGGCCGATGGCGTGAAGCAAATGCGTCTTGCCGAGACCAACCCCGCCGTAAAGAAACAGCGGGTTGTAGGATTTGCCGGGAGCTTCGGCAACGGCTTTGGCAGCGGCGAAGGCGAAGTTGTTGTTGTTGCCGACGACGAACGAATCAAAAGTGTTCTTGGGATTGAAATGCGGCTCGCCGTTGATGGCTGCGCGCTCGTAAACCGCCGACGGTGTTTTTGTTTTCGGCGGCGCGGCGGCGGGTGCAGCGGTCATCGGTGCCGTTCCGGGTGTTGATTTGAATTTGATCTGCAACTGCCGGCCGGCGGCAATAGCCACAGCATCTTGCAACAAACTCAAATAATTATCCTTGAGCCAGACTTCGCAAAATTCATTCGTCGCTTCCAGCATGACGTGGTTGCCATCAATCGCCCCGGCACGCAACGACGCGAACCACATATTGTAGGTGTCGGCACTTAATTTGGAACGGAGATGTTCCTGCGCTGAATTCCAAATTTTTTCTGCCGAATGTTGCATGTGCGATTTGTTAAAAATGCCGTAATTAAAGCGTTTTATTCACCGAGCCAAAAAATCTGATTTTGGCGTCCATCTTCCAAGAAAATCTTCACGTCAAGGAACACCTGCCCGGCCAAGTCAAACCATCGCCCTGTGCTGTCCGGCGAAAATTCCATTAAAATAAAAATTAAGTTGTTCATTTCAAATAACTTGCAAATAACCAAACAAACTCCACTAATCTTGTTTTGCTTAAAACGGTGAAACGCCACAAACAGCTTTTGTGGGTGCGATTGTTTTACGCAAATGAGCCGGAAGTTTCGAGGACAACATATTAACTTTTGTTCGCAAGTTATTCACACCGCCCTTCCGGCCAATAAAATCAATGTCTCTCGTCATTTATGCAGCGCAATCAACCCTCCATCAAACCGCCTGCTCGCCGGTTTCTCCAGTGCGGATGCGCAGCACGCTTTCCACGGAACTTACAAAAATTTTTCCGTCGCCGATCTTTCCCGTCTTGGCTGATTTCACAATCGCATCCACTACGGCAGCAACGTGCGCGTCCGCCAAGACCACTTCAATTTTAATTTTCGGCAAAAAATCCACCGCGTATTCGCTGCCACGATAAATTTCCGTGTGCCCCTTTTGACGTCCGAAGCCTTTTACCTCGGAGACGGTCAATCCCTGGATTCCCAATTCCGCCAAAACGGATTTCACGTCCTCCAGCTTGAATGGTTTGATGATGGCTTCAATTTTTTTCATGCATTCCTCACGTCGTCTTTCTTCACGGATGCTAACAGCCGGAACTTTTCTGTAAACAGGATTTTTCCCGGAAACGGAAGCCGGAAAAAACCGACCCATGCATCACCAGCTAAAAAAACCGCGCGAAGCCGCCCCTAATGAAACGTCGCCAAATTGAATAGAAATACTTATAGTTAAAAACTTTGTTTGACAGAAATAAGAATCAATGATTTACTTAACACAGTTGCAACGCGAAGTTAGAGGAGTTGGTTGCACAATGATCTTTGATTTTTAGGTTTTCGATTTGCGCTACAGTAAAGGCGCAGATTGGAGTTCTCCGTGATCCCACGTTTTACTCATTCTAAATTCCCCGGGTCTCTCGGTCATCTTCTGACCGCTTGACCCGGTTTTTTCTTTTATAGCCCGTGTTTCAATTTAAACCCAGGTTCTGCGTGTTCGTTGACACTCAATTTTCCCGCTGTTACCGTTCGCGTTCCTAAAAATGGCAACGGACTACAAAAATACGCTCAACCTGCCGCGCACGGACTTCGCCATGAAGGCCGATCTCGTCACGCGTGAACCGGAGCGTCTGAAAAAATGGGAAGCAGCGCAGCTTTACAACAAAATCCAGGTTTCGCGCGCCTGTGCCGAAAAATTCGTCCTGCACGATGGGCCGCCGTTTGCGAACGGCGACGCCCATATCGGCCACGCATTAAACCGAACGCTCAAGGATATGATTGTCCGTTACAAAATTTTGCGTGGTTACAGCGCGCCATTTGTGCCGGGTTGGGATTGCCACGGGCTGCCGATTGAATTCAAAGTCTCGCAGGAAATGCGTAAGCGCGGTGAAACCAATGCCGACGCTGCGACGATTCGAAAAGCGTGTGAAGCTTACGCCCGGAAATACGTTGATCTGCAACGCGAGCAGTTCAAGCGTCTCGGTTTTTTGGCTGACTGGGAAAATCCATACATCACGATGCTGCCGGCCTACGAAGCGGACGAACTCCGCCTGTTTGCCGACATTGTACAGAAAGGCTTTGTTTATCGCGGCAAAAAACCGGTTTACTGGAGCATTCCGTGCCGCACCGCGCTCGCCGAAGCTGAGGTTGAATATCAAGATCACGTCAGCCAGAGCGTGTATGTGAAATTCCCTGTTGTCGGGCGCGAAAAAACTTTCATTGTGATTTGGACGACGACTCCGTGGACTTTGCCCGCGAACCTCGCCGTTGCCTACAACGAAAAATTTCAATACGTCCAAGTCAAAGTCGGTGATGAGAATTACATCGTTTTTCGTGGTTTACTGCCGAAAATCGCTGAAAAATGCGGTTGGGCGAATTATACCGAAATGCCATTTTCAGCGGAGCAACTTGCAACAATCCAGTATCAACATCCATTTTGCAATCGCACCGGTAAAGCGTTCGCTGCCGATTTTGTCACGAGCGACACCGGCACGGGCTTCGTTCACATCGCGCCCGGGCACGGTCTTGACGATTACAATCTCGGTTTGAAAGTTGGTCTGCCAATTTATTCGCCCGTCAACGATGACGGTGCCTTCGCCTACTCAAACGAATTACCCGTCGAGCAGCAGATGCCCGCCGAGATGATCGGCAAATCCATCTTGGAAAAACACGGCAAGAGCGATGCCAACGAAGCCGTGCTGCACGAACTCCGCATTCGCCACGCACTGTTGCATCAGGAAAATTATCATCACAGCTATCCGCATTGCTGGCGCAGCAAAACGCCGATCATCTTCCGCGCGATGGATCAATGGTTTATCGAAATTGACCATGATAAATTTCGTGATCGCGCGCTCGATGAAATTGACCGCGTGGAATGGATTCCCGACTGGGGCGTCAACCGCATCAAAGGCGCGGTGCAATCGCGTCCCGACTGGTGTATTTCGCGCCAACGCACTTGGGGTGTGCCGTTGCCCGCGTTTTACGATGCGCAAGGCGAAGCGATTCTCGACGCGCAAACTGTCCGCAACGTCGCTGATTTAATCGAAAAGAACGGTTCAAACATTTGGTTCGAGAAATCCGCAAGCGAACTCTGGGCGCTCGTGAAGCCCGCAAATTGGGCCGGAGCCGAAGCCGTCTCCAAATCCAACGACACGCTCGACGTATGGATTGATTCCGGTTCGTCATCGCGTTCCGTTTTGAAACAACGGAAGGAATTGCAGCATGATAAAAAATCGGGTGACGAAGTTTGGCAGGCCGATGTCTATCTTGAAGGCAGCGACCAGCATCGCGGCTGGTTTCAATCGTCGCTGCTGCTCTCGCTCGCGGGCAACGGCGCGGCCCCGTTCAAGACCGTTCTCACGCACGGTTTCATGGTGGACGCCGACCGCGAAAAGATTTCCAAGAGCAAGCAGGGCGCTTACGAGAAGCCGCAGACCGCCGAGGCTTACGTCAAAAAATACGGCGCGGACGTCGTGCGGCTGTGGGTCGCATCGCAGGATTATCGCAACGACATCGTCGTGAGCGAGGAACGCATCAACAAAGTCGGCGAGACCTATCGCGGCATCCGCAATGCGCTGCGCTACCAGCTCTCGAACCTCTACGACTTCGATCCCGCGAAGCACACCGTGGCCGACGACCAACTCACCGGCTTGGATCGCTGGATTTTGAGGCAATTCGGCCAGCTTGAAAGGAAGATTGTTACGGCATACGAAGTTTACGAATTCCATGTTGCGTATCAGTTGATAAGTCAGTTTACGGCTGTTGAATTGTCAGCCATCTATCACGATTCGGCAAAAGACTGTTTATACACACACCCAGCCAACTCGTTGAAAAGGCGCTCGAAGCAAACTGCGCTGTTTCACATCCTAAAAGGTTTATGTCAGATGTTGTCCCCAATTCTGGCGTTCACAACAGATGAAGCGTGGGAATTCCTGCCGGGGGAAAAAGAATCCTCTGTTCATCAGTCAAATTGGACAGACTCATCAATCAGCACCATTTTCGATGGAGAGCAATGGTCGGTTGCACAAGGGCGCGTGGGACTTTTTGAAATTCGGAATTTGGTCTTACCTGAATTGGAAAAAGCACGCCAATCAAAGCTCATCGGTAAGTCGCTTGATGCAAAAGTCGAAGTTACTCTTGAAGACGATGATTTGGTTCGGGCAAATGTTGCAGCGAGCAAGGACAGTGTTCAGGAGTTGTTAAATTTGTCCCAATTTGAAGTGAAGTTCTTAAAGAAATCCGAATCGCCAAATTTGCCGCTAGTTAAAGTGGCTCATGCCGACGGCCAGAAATGCGAACGTTGCTGGCATTGGGAAACAGACATCGGCCAAAACGCGGAGCATCCGACAATTTGCGGCCGCTGTATTGAGGCGGTGATCCAATTCAAAGTGTGATGCCGCACGAAGAATGTGAAGTTGGTGAAGCAGCCTACAAGTTATTCGGTGACAAAACGTCCGGGACTATCGCGAATCTAGGGCGCAAAAATATTACCGCTGGCAGGAAAGATTTGTGTGTTGCTGGGTTGATACAAAAATAGCGCGGTCGGCCAATGAAAGTCTTTAGAAGCATACCGATTAACGGCGTCAAAGAAGTTCTTCCAAGTCCCAGCAGAATAGGCTGCCACATGAAGGCACGCTCGCTTCCCGCCCAAGAAACCCCGCCGATGCTCATACACGACTACCAGTTCATTCGTCTTGTTGCGCACGCCAGCATCGAGTTGTGCCCGAAACAAGGACTTGTAGTCGCTCTTGTGTTGGATGGGCAAAGTGATTAACCGCTGCTCTGGCTCGACATCTGGATTTGGTAGTTCCACGGTCGCAAAGCCAAAAACACCTGCCACGGCTGACCCGATGTGGTCTCCATTCACCTCCGCGACAGCACGGAATGAGTCAAGACGAAGATAAAACCCGGAGATATGTTCCCATGGGAAGTCCACACCGGCCATCAAACGGGTTGCCCCACTTTCACTCATTTTCAGACCTCCCTTACTACATTCGCGGGCCGCTCCCTGCCATCAGTGGTCGCTGGTTTTGCACGAGAGACGAGCGTGTGTGTTTTTCGTTTCACACTTTTGACTTTGCGCCCGCTAAAGATTTTGTCGAGAAAAAATCACGCCGGCTGCTGCTGCGTGAGGCAGTGCAGCGAGCCGAAGCCCCAGACCAAATCCACGGCGTGAATGCCGACGACGGGACGGTCGCGGAACAGTTCACCCAAAATGCCGAGCGCGACGCGGTCGTTCGGGTCGTTGAACGTCGGGACGATGACGGCGGCGTTGCAGATGTAAAAATTCGCGTAGCTTGCGGGCAGCCGCACGCCGTCAAAATACAGCGGCGTGGGCATCGGCAACTCCACGACTTTCGGCTTGCTGCCGTCTTCGAGCCGCAAATCCTTGATGCGCTCCCAATTTTCTGCGAGCGGGCGGTAATTTTCATCGCGCGGATTTTTTTCGCGCACAAGCACGAGTGTTTTGGCATTCACAAAACGGCAGATGTCGTCAATGTGACCGTGCGTGTCATCGCCTTTCGGCCCTTTTGCCAGCCAGAAAATATTTTTGACGCCGAGATAATTTTTCAGCGTCGTTTCGATTTCCTTTTTGCCAAGGCCGGGATTGCGAACCTGAATTTTTGGATGCAAATAGCATTCTTCAGTGGAAATCAGCGTTCCGCGTCCGTTCAATTCAATGCCGCCACCTTCGATGACGAACGGTTTGCCGCCACATTCGGCGTGAAAAAGTTTTTTACGCAGCAGGCGCGCGGCGGTTTCGGGAACTTTGGTGTCCTTGCGCCAGTTGTCATATTTTGCCCAGCCATTGAAATGAAAATGGACAATCGCCGTTTCCGCTTTCCGCTTTCCGCTTTCCGCTTTTCTGACAAATATCGGGCCGGTGTCGCGCGTCCAGCCGCGATTCGTTGGATGCGTGACGAATTGAATCTTCCGCAAATCCACGCCGACGTTTTGAAAAACATGGCGTGCCAACTGCTTGTCTTGCTTGTGCCGGACAATGAGGCGGATGTTTTCGCCGCCGGAAATTTTGCGAACCATCTCGCCGTAAACCCACGGGATGACCGCAAATTTTCCGGGCCAGTCGCCGGCGTTGTGCGGCCAGCCGAGCCACGTCGCGACATGCGGTTCCCATTCGGCGGCCATGGCGTAGCCGACGGCGGCGGGCATGGCGGCAGAGTTGTTTTGGGTCGGCATAAATGGCGCGCGGAGCATAAATGATTCCCGGGAAATGCTGAATCAAAATTCCGCGCGCGGAACAATGATTCAGAAAAACAGAAATTTTTGTGGAATAATTTTCAAAATGGACGAAGTTAAATTATAAGCCCTGATTGGTCAAAAAGGTTGGTTGTCATGAAAACAAACTTCAGTCACATCGGAGATCTCGGGGCGGTTGTAAAGAACACCGCACTGTTAGGGCTGCTTGTTTTTCTGGCGTTGTTTCCGGCCGTCCCGCAGGTTTTTTCAAAGGAGCCGGTGGTCATCATGCTGCCTTCCGGCGTGACGGACGTTGAAATTCAACAGGCATTGGACGCCTTGCCTAAAAGCGGCGGTGAAGTGGTTTTGCCGCCGGAAACGATTTCGATCCGTCAGCCCGTCGTCCTGCGACGTGACAATCAGACTCTCCGCGGCTCCGATACCGCGACCATCCTGCGGCTGGCGGATGATGCGAATTGTCCCGTGCTCATCATGGGCGAGCCGGTCAACCATCCCCAAATTACCGTGAGGCATCTGCACGTCGCGGATTTGTTCATTGATGGAAACCGCCGGAACCAGCAGCGGGAACTCTGGCAGTTGCAGGGCGAAGGCTCGGAAATCCGCAACAACGGGATCACGGTTCAGGGCGTCAGCGATTCGACGGTGGAAAATGTGACGTGCGCGGCCTGCCGGTCGGGCGGGCTGGTCACGACGCTCGGCGTGAAACGGCTGACGGTGCGCGGTCTGACGGCGTTCGACAACCAGTTCGACGGCCTCGCGTGTTACCTCACGACACATTCGATTTTTTCCGAACTCTATTTGCACGACAATCCCGGCGCGGGAATTTCCCTCGACCTCGCGTTCAACCACAACGTCATCAGCAACGCGGTTTTGAATGCGAATGACCTCGGCATTTTCATGCGCGCCAGCAGCGATAATCAATTTCACAACGTCACCATCCACAACAGCCATCACTTTGGCGTGTTCATGGCGCAGGAAGAATTCACCGCAGGCGGCTTGCGACCGTCACTGGAATCCGAATGCACACAGAACGCCTTCACGAATCTGACCGCAAAAAATTGCGGCGGCGCGGCGTTCCGCGTCAATGATTCGGCTTGCACGGACAATATCATCATCCACCCGCAGTTTGCCGGAAACCTCGAAGGCGGACTTTCGCAGGCGCAGCCGGATTTGGTGACGGTGCAGTGATTTCTTTACGACGGTTGCTTCCGCATCCTCATTTCCCGAATTTGAGATTGGAATTCGGGCAAACATCCGTATCGTTTTCAAAAGAAAATTTTTCCAAACAACTATGTCCCAAAAAGAACAGACCAAAATTTCCGGCGGACCGGTCTCGAAATTCATCCAGCATCACTATCGGCACTTCAATGCCGCGTCGCTCGTGGACGCCGCGAAGGGCTACGTCGCGCATCTCGACAAGGGCGGACGCATGATGATCACGCTCGGCGGCGCGATGAGCACCGCCGAACTCGGCCTCTCGCTCGCCGAGATGATCCGCCGCGACAAGGTGCATCTCATCACCTGCACCGGCGCGAATCTGGAGGAGGACGTTTTCAATCTTGTCGCGCACGATTTTTACGAGCGTGTGCCGCATTATCGTCATTTGACGGCGCAGGACGAACAGGATTTGCTCGACCGCCATCTCAATCGCGTGACCGACACCTGCATTCCCGAAGGCGAAGCGATGCGCCGCATGGAAAAAGCCATGCTCGAAGTCTGGACCGCCGCCGACAAAAAGGGCGAATGCCATTTTCCGCACGAATTTTTTTATCAAGTTCTCCGCAGCGGCAAATACGAAAAGTATTATCAGATTGATCCGAAAGATTCCTGGATGCTCGCCGCTGCTGAAAAAAATCTGCCCATCGTCGTGCCCGGCTGGGAGGACGCGACGCTTGGCAACATGTATGCCGCCGCCGTCATCCGCGGCGACGTGAAGAACGTCCACACCGTCCGCACCGGCATCGAATACATGACATGGCTGGCGGACTTTTACACGCGCACGACCGGGAAAAGTCCGCTCGGAATGTTCCAGATCGGCGGCGGCATCGCGGGCGATTTTCCAATCTGCGTCGTGCCGATGCTGCATCAAGATTTGGGCCGCACCAAGGTGCCGCTCTGGGGTTACTTCTGCCAGATCAGTGATTCGACCACAAGCTACGGCAGCTATTCCGGTGCGGTGCCGAACGAAAAAATCACCTGGGGCAAACTCGGCGTGAAGACGCCGAAATACATCATCGAATCAGACGCAACGATTGTTGCGCCGCTGATTTTTGCACACGTCCTCGGCTGGTAAAAAATGAAACCAAACGACTTCTCCGACTCACGCGTGCTGGTCACCGGCGGCGCGGGCTTCATCGGCAGCGCGCTGGTCTGGGCGCTGAACCGGCGCGGCTGCGACAACATCGTCGTCTGCGACATTCTCGGCACGAACGAAAAATGGCGCAACCTCGCGCCATTGCGGTTCGCCGATTACGTCGAGGCCGAGACACTGCTGCCGCGTTTGCAAAGCGGCGCGCTGGGGAAATTTGGTCTGGTGCTGCACATGGGCGCGTGCTCGACCACAACGGAAAAGGACGCAACTTACCTCATCAAAAATAATTACGAGTTCACCAAAGACCTCGCCGTTTGGTCGCTGGCGAACAAAACGCGGTTTGTTTATGCGTCGTCTGCTGCAACTTACGGCGACGGCGAGGCGGCCATGGAAGACAGCGAGGCGAAGCTCGACACGCTGCGGCCGCTGAACATGTATGGCTACTCGAAACACCTCTTCGATTTGCACGCCAAGCGCGCCGGGTTTTTAGATAAAGTTGTCGGCCTGAAATACTTCAATGTTTTCGGCCCAAATGAAGATCACAAGGCCGGCATGCGTTCGCTGGTCCACAAAAGTTTCGCGCAGGTGGAAAGCGAAAATGTCATCCGGCTTTTCAAAAGTTACCGCAAAGATTTCCGCGACGGCGAACAGAAGCGCGATTTTCTCTACGTCAAAGACGCGGTCGCAATGACATTGCATCTGGCCGCGACCAAAAAAGCCGGTGGACTTTTCAACCTCGGTTCGGGCGAGGCGCGAACGTGGATTGCCCTGGCAAATTCAGTTTTTACCGCGTTGAACAAGAAACCGAAAATCCAGTTTATCGAAATGCCGGAAGCGATTCGCGACAAGTATCAGTATTTCACACAGGCTGACATTTCACGTTTACGCTCGGCTGGCTACAAAGAAGAGGTGACTTCTCTCGAAGATGCCGTGGTTGATTACGTTCGCAACCATCTTGTGACAGACAAACGGCTGGATCCGGCTACAGCTTAATCTTCCGAGAAGAGATAGTCCAAATCCGTCGCCGTGAGGCTGCGGGCGAAACCTTCCTCGCCGAGCACGTCGGCAATCGTCTGTGCCTTGCTCTGTTGCAGTTCCCAGATTTTTTCCTCAACGGTGCCGGGCGCGATGAGCCGGTAGGCGTTCACCGTCTGCGTCTGGCCGATGCGGTGCGAACGGTCAATGGCTTGCGCCTCGACCGCCGGATTCCACCACGGATCGTAAAGCACGACGTAACTGGCATTGGTGAGATTCAATCCCGTTCCCGCCGCGCGCAAACTCAACAGGAAAACGCCCGCGCCTTTGTCGCCTTGGAAAGCATTCACGACCTGCTGACGATCCTTCGTCTGGCCGGTGAGGATGTGCGTATGAATGTTTCGCGCCGCGCATTCTTTTTCGAGCAAGTGCAGCATCTGCACAAACTGCGAAAAGACCAAAACTTTCTGGCCGTCGGCGATGAGCGGATCGAGCAATTCAAAAAGCGTTTCCGTTTTTCCGCTCGCCGTGTCGCTGCCGACAAGTTGCGGATGACAGCAGACCTGCCGCAACCGCGTAAGCGCGGCGAGGACGTGCATCTTGCTTTTGTTGAGACCCTGCTCCGCGACGGCGTGCATGATCTGGTCGCGGCTGCGGCGCAATTCGGCGAGATAAAGTTTCCGTTGTTCGTCGCCGAGCGGACAATCGCGGCGTTCCTCAATGCGGTCCGGCAAATCTTTTGCGACGTGCTTCTTCAGGCGACGCAACAGGAGCGGACGCAATTTCGCGGAAAGCCGTTTGCGCGCGATGCGTTGTTCGGACTCGGCGTTTTCGCCGCGCGGTTCGTAGGTTTCGAGAAAATGTTCCTGCGTGCCGAGATAGCCGGGCTGGACAAAATCCACGATGCTCCACAAATCCAGCAGCCGGTTTTCCAGTGGTGTGCCGGTGAGCGCGATGCGGTTTTCCGACTTGAGCTGCTTGACGGATTGCGTGACCTGCGCGCCGGGATTTTTGATGAACTGCGCCTCGTCGAGAATGACCGCCCGGAACGCAAATTTCTGCAACTCCTCCAGATCGCGCCGCAATAGCGCATAATTCGTGACGATGATGTCGTTCTGCGGAATCTGCTTCCGCAGATTGTGGCGCGCCGCGCCGCTTTCCAGCACGAGCACTTTCAGGTTCGGTGTGAACTTTTCCGCCTCGCGCCGCCAGTTGTGCAAAACCGAGGCCGGACAAATGACCAGCGACGGCTTGGGATTTTTCGCGTTGCGTTCCTTGAGCCAGCCAAGCCACGTCAACGTTTGCAGTGTTTTGCCGAGCCCCATGTCGTCGGCCAGAATGCCGCCGAGTTTGATCTGCACGAGGTGCGCGAGAAAATCGAAGCCGTCCTTTTGATACGGGCGCAATTCCGCCTGTAAAATCTTCGGCAGGTCAATGGATGGAACACCTTTGAAATCCCGGACGCGCTCGCGCAACGCGTGCGCCTCCGGCGAATCGGCAAAACGCGTCAAACCGTCCTCATCCAGGTGCGCGACGTTTTCCAGGCCGATTCGCTGCGGCACGGCGATGAGGCCGTCCACGCCCATTTCGGCCATCGCCTCGTGCGCGCCCTGCACGGCGGCGGTGTCGAGTTCGACCCAGCCGGAATTCGGCAGTTTTACAAAACGTCCGGTCGCGCTCGCGAGCCGTTCGAGGTCGGCCTTGGAAAGCTTCAGGCCTTCCTGTTCCCACTCGGCGGAAACGGCGAGCCAGTCAATGCCGCTGCCCTTGACGATGAGTTTCGGCTTGAGCAAACGCGGCGTGAGGAACAGCCGGTGAAACGCCGGGTTGCCGAGAAATTCCGCTTCCGACGGACGCGCCGCCCACGCGCTCGCGAGCGAATCAAGAAAATTCTCGTTCGCGTCGCCGATCCACAGACCGGATTCCGGCGTGAACCAGTCGAGGCGTCGCAGCCATTGTGTCGCGGGTTCGAGGCGCGGGTCGTCGAGAATTTCCGGCTTGTCACCCGCGCGAGTTTTTCGTTCGTTCGGCAGCCATTCGTGGCCGTTCCAAAACCAGACGCTTTTGTCACGCAAACTTTTCGCGAGCAGACGCAGACGAACGGTTTCGTCGAGCAACTCAAAAACAAACTGCGGCGTCGCCGGGTGCGCGACGCACAAACTTTCCCAATCCACGCCGTGATTCGATTGTGTCTTGCGCAAATGCAACAGCAGCCGGTGGCTCAATTTGCGGACCGGCACGGACGGCTGCTTGGCCAGATAGCGCAGCACCGGCGACGGCGGGGCGTTGCGCAACAGGAAAAAAGTGTTGCCCACGAGCGCGAGCGGCGGCTGGTGATTGAAAAATTTTGCGTTGGCGACGGAATGATTTTCGCCGCCGGGCAATGCGATGCGGTGCGTGAACGAAAGCTCCTTGTCGCCGTTTTCCAGATGCGGCGTGAGCGCGACAACCTGCCCGTGAAATTGCAGCGGCTTGCCATTGTCGGCGAGTTCGAGGTGCGACGTGTGACCCCAGCGCGCGAGCCATTGGAGCAATTCCGCGTCCGACAAAACCAGCATGTCCGCGCCGTCGTTGCGGTTGCGATGCGTATCGGCAATCCACTGGATGAATTCCCAGTCGTTCGGCGGAAACAATTCCTGCTCGTGCGTGGCGCGAACGACGAGATCAATCATCTCGCGCAACGTGCGCGCCTTCTCGCCCGTGCGCGGGCGCGACAAAAGAAATTGCACCGCGAGCCGGTGATGCGACGGTTCGTCCTCGCCCGTCTGCACGCGGCAGACAACGCGGAGCGTGGCGCGCGGCGTATCGAGCAGCGGCAGCGCGGACGGAGCGAGCCAGTTTTCCAGTTCCTGCACGAGCTTCACTTCCTGCTCGGCTTCCTCGGCCTTGGCAAAACGGTCGAGGCTCGCGTGCACCGACAATTCCGGCGGCACGGAACGTTTCGCGCGCAAAAATAAAAACGCCAGTTCCTCCAGCCGCGTTTTGCCGGTGGCGTTCAACAGGCGCGGCCACCAGTTCGCGTCGGGGAAATCTTTGCGAGAGAGCAAAAGTTTTTCAAAATAATCCTCCAGCAACAGCCACGCACGCTGTGAATCGGGGCAGGTCGCAAAGCTCCGCAACAACTCCTCGCGCTCGTTGACGGTGGTCTTGGAATCGGAAAGTTCGCGGCGCAGATCCGCGAACGCGCCATAGGTTTGCGACAGCACCTTGTGGTGGGCGTCGTATTTCGTCGTGCCCGCGCGCGGGCTGTTTCCATTTCGATTTGCAGCTTTCGGCATCTGAATAAATTTAGGCTTACCATTTCGTCATACGCGGCAACGCTGGTCAATCAGAAATCAAAACAAAATATGTTGTGTTCCCTGCCGGGGTGATTGACGCGAGCTCGATTTCTGGTATATTTCGCGCCCTTTATGAATCGGAATCCGCATGTGGCCGTGATTGGCGCGACGGGTGCTGTCGGCATCGAAATGATCAAGACGCTGGAAAAACGAAATTTTCCGGCGGGCAAACTCACTTTGCTTGCGTCGGCGCGTTCGGCCGGCAAGAAACTGAAGTTTCGCGGACAGGACATCGCGGTCAAGGAACTGACAAAGGATTCGTTTGCGGGAATTGACATCGCGCTCTTCAGCGCGGGCGGAAGTATTTCAAAAGAATTTGCGCCGATTGCGGCGAAGGCTGGCTGCGTGGTCGTGGACAATTCCAACGCGTTTCGTCAGGACGAAAATGTTCCGCTCGTGATTCCCGAAATCAATGCCGCCGATGTGAAGAAACACAAGGGCATCATCGCCAATCCGAATTGCACCACGGCCATCACGCTCATGGCGTTGTATCCGCTGCATCAGGCGTTCGGCGTGAAACGGATTTTTGCGTCGAGCTATCAGGCCGTGAGCGGCACGGGCGCGCAGGCGATTGAAGAATTGAAGCGGCAGGTTGAACAGGTCGTTTCCGGCAAACCGGTGACGAAGGAAGTTTATCCGCATCAAATCGCCTTCAATGTGCTGCCGCAGGTGGATTCATTTTTGCCGAGCGGTTACACGAAGGAAGAAATGAAGATGGAAAACGAAGGCCGGAAAATCATGCACCACGCCGCGTTTCGCGCGAGCGTGACATGCGTACGCGTGCCGGTGTATCGCTCACATTCCGTCGCCGTGAGCGCGGAATTTGAAAAGCCCGTTAGCGTGGAAGCCGCGTGCGCGGCTTTGAAAAAAGCGCCGGGACTTGATTTGGTTGATGAGCCGGAGAACAACAAATATCCGATGCCGCTGTTCACTTCTGAGAAGGACAACTGCGAAGTAGGTCGCATCCGCAAAGATTGCGCGATGGACAACGGCCTGTGCTTCTGGGTCAGCGGTGATCAACTGCTCAAAGGCGCGGCGCTCAACGCGGTGCAGATCGCGGAAGAATTGTTGAAGTAAATTCAACTATCGGTCGGTCGGCGGTGCTCCGCAGCCCATTCTATTTCAAGGCGGCGCGCGCCGCGCCGCCCTGCCTTTTTACGGCGTATTGAGCCGGTAGAAGCCGCTGCTGTTGGTTGGTGAAATAATGAGTTCGTTGTTCAAATTGGTGAGATTGAGTGTTGGTGTGTTTGTGAGGTCAACCCAAGAAATAAGGTCGGAACTTTGTTGAACCACAAAATTTGTGGAAGGAATTAGCCAAGAAATGGCGAGATTACTGCCCGCTGGCAAGACGTTCAATTGCGGTGATGGCGTGGTTTGGTAAATGTAAATACCAGAATAATTGTAGTTGTTAACCAAAGGTGCAGCCACTGCCACCAGTTGGTTCCCGTCTGCTGATGAGGCAACACTAGCCCAAGTTGAACCGTTATTAAAATTTATACCGGGAATACTGTTTGAATTCCATGTCGCTCCCGAATTTGTGGAAATAGAAATGGTGCCCTCATACAGTGATGTTGCCACCAGTTTAACACCGTCCGCTGATGAAGCGACCCCAATCCACCCATTCGGCTCAAAGGGAACATTATTGGAAATCCAAGTAGTCCCTGAATCTGGCGAAGTCCAAATCCCGCCGGGTGAAAGTTCAGAAACATTATTGCTATTGACTGCATAACAAAATTCAGCCGACGCCACCAGCCGCCTTCCATCCGCCGATGAAGCGACTGTGACCCAGATATTGTTTGTCGCGCTGGTCTGTTCCCAAGAGGCTCCTGTATTGGTTGAAGTGTAAATCGCGCCCGTGAAAAGGTCTCCCGGTCTTCCTGCTGCTGCCACTAATTTGCATCCATCTGCAGAAGCAGCGACACTTGCCCAGTAATAGTTGGTGGGTGCGGTGGTTGGTAACCAAGAATTTCCCGAATTGGTCGAAATATAAATCCAGCCATTGGTCTCCTCCGCTAAATTCACTGCCGCTGCCACCAATACACAGCCGTCCGCCGATGAGGCGATGGATTGCCATGTATTAGCGGGGGCGAGCGTTTGTGTCCAGACACCGCCTGAATTCGTCGAAGTGTAAATACCGACCCCAGGCGCAACCACAGCCAGTTTGCTTCCATCGGCTGAAGAAGCGATGGCACGCCAAAAGACGGAGGAAGGCACGTTGTTTGTCGCCCAAGAGGTTCCAGAATTCGTTGAGGTATAAATCTGGTAAGACATAGCCGCTGCCAACTTGCTCCCGTCTGCTGAAGAAGCGACAAAATACCCAGGCGAATTCGTAGGCGCACTGGTCAGCATCCATGTCTGGGCGAACGCAAAATCAGCCGCCATCAACGTGGCTGCAACCAATAAAAGAGTTTTGACGGCTTTCATGGTTCGACCTGACAATAAACCACCGAACAAACCTTTTTCCAAGCCCGTATTTATCTTACGGCTTGCCTGTTTCCTTCGCCGCCGTTGTGAAGGCGCTGACGGATTTGATCTTCAATTCCTTGGCGATGTCCATCACGTTCACGATCCGGTAGAACGGCGCGTTCCGGTCCGCGTTGATGGCGAGCTTGAGCTGCGGATTTTTGGCGACTTCCTCCTGCAAGCGGGCTTTGAGACTGTTGAACTCAATGGGCGCCTTATCCAGAACGATGACGGCATTGGATGTGATGTTGATGATGAACGGCGGTTCGTTGGTCGTCACACCTTCCTTCCGGGCCTGCGACGATTCCGGCAGCGCGAGCCGCAGGGCTGGCTGTTGCTTGAACGTGGTCGTGACCATCAGGAAAATCAGCAGCACGATGAGCACGTCCACGAGCGCGACGATGATGACCGTCGGCGTGCTGCGGCGTTTGCGGATGACGAAACGCATGGGTCAGGATTTGTTTTCCTTGTCGCTGCGATATTGCCGCCGGATGAAATCATCGCAGAGCGCCTCCATCTCGACGGCGAGCACCTCGACTTTTTTGCTGAAATAGCTCCACGCGATGAGCGACGGAATGGCGATGAGCAGGCCGATGAGCGTGGCGCGCAGAATGAGCGCGATGCCTTGCGCCAGTTTCGCCGCGTCGCTTAATCCAGTTTGCCCCAGATCACCGAACACGGTCATCATGCCCGCAATCGTGCCGACAAGACCAAGCAGCGGAGCAATGCCGACAATGATTTCCAGCACGACCAGGCCGCGTTCGAGCCGGACGATTTCATGACGCGCGGCGGTCTGCAATGTGTCCACGTTTTCCGCCTTGGGCCAGTCGAGATGATCCGCCGCGAGCGTCAGCAGTCGCCCGAGCGACGATGGTTTTTGCGCGCAGACGCGGCGCAAATTTTCCACGTCGTCGCGCGTCTTGCACGCGGCGAGCGACTCGGTGATTTCCAGCGGCACGACTTTACCCCAGCGCAGGGCCAGCCCGCGTTCCACGATGAACGCCAGCCCGACAATCGAAGTCAGCGCCAGCAAGGTATAAATAAGTGAGTCCATAAATTTTCCCCGACCGCAATTTGCGGTTCAATTTCAATAATAGTAAAAGGTGAACACGATTTCCCGAAAATTCGCACCGACCATCCGCCGCATGTCCGACGGCCACGGCTCGAACGTAGGATCGGTCACCGCTTCCTGACAGACGTAGCCGAGCAAATCGCCGACAGTATTTTCCAAAACCTCAATGTTGCTGATGGTGCCGTCATAGTTCAAATGAAACCGCAGCGTCACCTTGCCGCTGCGATCCTGCGCGAATTTCTGGCTGTCGAGCAAATCATACCAGCGCTGCGTCACGGCATCAATAAACCGGCGGTCATAATCGCCAAACGGTGTCGCCTTCGCATCCAGCGACGGCACGAGTGCCTGCCGCCGCGTCCCGCCGTCCTGTTGCATCTGCATGCTGGGAAAAAGATTCGAGCGTTGCGCGAGCGCCTGCTTGAGCGTGCGCGGACGTTCCGGCGTGGAATCATTTTTCTCCGGCGACGTATCCAGCTTTGCCAGCTTCATGTCGCCCGGCTGCGCCGTCGGTTTCGGCTGCGCCGGCTGCGTCTCCTTCTGGGGCTGCGGTTCGGATTCCGGCTGTGGTTTGGTATTTTGCGTGCGCGGCACGTCTTTAGTTTTGGGCACGTCGGTCTGCTTGCCGGTCAGTTTCGGCTGGTTCGAATCGTGATCCGCATCTGGATTGGCCGCGCGGGAATTTTTGCTGGAATAATACTTTGCGTCTTTCGGCGCATCCGGCGTCGCTTGATCCGGGTCAACATCCAGAAACATCGTCGGCTCGGACTCTTGAACCGGCGGCAGGGACCTTTTTTGCGCCAGATGCAGCCGCGCCGGCCAATGCAGCCGCTGCCACAGGCCGGTCCTTTTGCCGAGTTCGTATCCGCCCCACACAAGGAAATGCGCCGCGAGCGACAACGCCAAAGCCCACGCCAGCCGTTTTGTTTCAAAACGGTTGGGTCGCAGCGAATCCATTTTTTCGACGGCTCCAGCCATGTCGGATAATCTTGCCGCAGGGAAACGAACCGGGCAACTGTCTTTGCAGCGCGCAGAAATAGCTCTCCATTCGCACCAAAAGCCGATAGACTGAAAAAGTCGAAAGACATTGCATGACCACAAAACTTTTTTCCGAACTCGGCCTGTCCGCCGAAATCCTGAAGGCCATTGACAAACTCGGTTTTGAAAAGGCAGCGCCGATCCAAGCCGAGGCGATTCCCGTTCTCATGAGCGGACGCGATGTCGTCGGCCAGTCGCAGACCGGTTCGGGCAAGACCGCCGCATTCGCGATTCCCGCGATTGAAAAAACAAATCCTGATTTGAAAGCGGTGCAGGTGTTGATTCTTTGCCCGACGCGTGAACTCGCCGTGCAGGTTTCCGAGGAATTTCACAAGCTCGCAATTTTCAAACGCGGCATCACCTCGCTGCCGATTTACGGCGGCCAATCTTACGAGCGGCAATTCTGGGGACTCAAGCAAGGCGCGCAAATCGTCATCGGCACGCCGGGTCGCGTGATGGATCACATGCGGCGCGGCACATTGCGGCTTGAAACCTTGAAGATGGTCATTCTCGACGAAGCCGATGTGATGCTCAACATGGGTTTCCGCGACGACATCGAAACCATTTTGAAAGATGCGCCGAAGGAACGGCAGACCGTTTTCTTTTCCGCCACGATGCCGCGTCCGATCCGCGACCTGATCGAAAAATACTCGCGCGAGCCGCAGAACGTGAAGATTGACCAGAAGGCGATGACCGTCCCGACCGTCGAACAGGTTTATTACGAAGTGGACCGCCGTTTCAAGGTGGATTTGCTCACGCGGCTCATTGACATTTACGACCTTAAGCTGGGAATTATTTTTTGTAACACCAAGCGTATGGTGGACGACCTCGTGGATCATCTCGAAGCGCAAGGTTACATGGCCGACCGGTTGCACGGCGACATGACGCAGGCGCAACGCGACCGCGTGATGGGCAAATTCCGCAAGTCCGGCCTCGAATTTCTCGTCGCCACGGACATCGCCGCGCGCGGCATTGACGTGGACGATATTCAAGTCGTTTTCAATTACGATTTGCCTTATGATGGCGAAGATTACGTTCATCGCATCGGGCGCACAGGGCGCGCAGGCCGCGCGGGGCGCGCGATTTCATTCGTGGCCGGGCGCGAACTGTTTCAGATCCGCAACATTGAGCGCTACACCAACACGCGGATTCAACGCGCCAAAATTCCGACCGTGGACGAAGTTCACGAAGTCCGTGCCAGCCTGTTCCTCGACAAACTTCGCGCCACGCTGACCAGTGGCGAATTTAAAAAACAGGATCACCTCATCGAACGCCTGTTGGAAGAAGGTTTTAATTCCACCGACATCGCGTCCGCGCTCATCCATCATCTGCAAGGCGGCGATGTCGCGTCTACAAAACCCGTGCCGCACGAAGAGGCAACCTTTGAACGCCCGGAACGTCCGGCCTTCCGCGAACAACACGATGATCGGCGCGGTCGTTTTGAAGATCGTCCGCCGCGCAATGCGCGTTTCCGCGACGACGACCACCGCGAACGCGCGCCTTATCGCGATTCGCGCGATGAACGTCCATCACCCCGCGTTCCGAAACAAATCATTCCGCCGCCGCCGAAACGCATCGTCAAAACAGCTCCCGCCACGCCTGCGCCGTCGCCAGTAGCGCTGCCCGCCGCTGGAACACCAGTTTCCAAATCGGCCAGTCCTAAAGTCGCGGCACCGAAAACTTTTTCCGACGCGGAAATTCTCGCTTCCGTGAAGCCTGTCGCCGCGCCGCCGTTTTACGCGAAGATTGTGATGCCGGAATCCGCGTCCAAAAAGAATCGCGTGAAACCCGAACGCCGCACTCCGGCGGAGCAGACGCGACTGCACCTCAACGTAGGCGAAGAAATGGGCATCGTGCCAATTGACATCGTGAACTCCATTGCAGGCGAGACCGGTCTGCCCGGCAGGGTTGTGGGGAAAGTGGACATCCGCGAACGACATTCGTTTGTGGATGTCGCCACCGAACACGCCAACGCCATCCTCGCCAAACTCAACCGAGCGCAGATCAAAGGCAACAAGGTGAAAATAAAAGAGGCGTAGGCCAGATGTTCCGCTTCACTTCTCGCTGGCGGATTTGATGGCTTCCAGATCTTCCCAACGCGCGTAAAGTTTGATGACATTTGCCTTCGCCGCTTCGAGTTCGTCCGTGAGCTGGTTCACTTGTGCCGCGTGTTTGCGGAAAAACTCTGGATCGGTGAACAAGCCTTCGATACGCGCGATTTCGGCTTCGACCACGTGGATTTGCGTTTCGACACCTTCGAGCTCACGCTGTTCCTTGAATGAAAGTTTGCGCGGTTTGTCCGTCTTTGACGTCATGTCTTTTGCGAGCGCAGACGACTTGTTCGTCGCGAGGATGGCGGCACTCTGCCTGGCGGCCGCCTGAACCGCGCGCTGTTTCTTCTCCAAATAATAATCGTAGTCGCCGACGCTGTGGGCGATTTTGCCGTCACCCTCAAACGCCAAAATGTCGGTGCAAACGCGGTTCAGAAAATAACGGTCGTGACTTACTACCAGCACCACGCCGGGAAACGCAATCAGCGCCTCTTCCAGCACGCGCAATGTTGGCAGATCAAGATCGTTCGTCGGTTCGTCGAGAATTAAAAAGTTGCCGCCGGTTTTCAAGATGCGTGCGAGCAACAGGCGGCTCCGTTCGCCGCCGCTCAATTTTTTCACCAGCTTCGTGATGCGGTCGTCTGAAAATAAAAACCGTTTGAGATACGAGCGCACGGAAAGTTTTGCGTCGCCCCATTGCACGAACTCCGTGCCGTCGGCGACTTCGTCGAGCACGGTTCGCTCTTCGTTTAATTGAAGGCGTCCCTGATCCACATAGTTGAACTTCGTGAGCTGGCCGGTTTTCACCGTGCCTTCGGTCGGTGGAAGCTGGCCGATGATGGCTTTGAGCAACGTGGTTTTGCCGAGACCATTCCGCCCACAAACGCCGATACGCTGGCCGTTCGCAAAGCTGAAAGTGAAACCGCCAAATAATTTTCGCCCGGCAATGCTCATGCCCAAATCCGTAACGTCCACCGTGCGATTGCTAAGTTGCGGCGGGGGTGGAATGACGAGTTCCACATCCTCTTCAATCACCGGGCCGCACTGTGCGGCGGTGTCATAATAACGCTCGAAACGGTCTTTCTGTTTGCTGCGTTGCGCGCGCGGACCCTGGCGCACCCAGGCGAGTTCCTTCTTCAGAAACATCTGGCGCTTGTGTTCGATGGTCGCGTCGGCGGCCTGACGTTCGGCTTTCGCCAGCAGGTAATCGGTGTAGTTGCCGTCGTGCGAGAAAAATTTCCCGTTGGACAACTCGATCATGCGTTTCACCACGCGGTCGAGAAAATAACGGTCATGCGTGACGACAAGAAATGTGCCGTGAAACGCCTCAAGAAATTCCGCGACCCATTCGATGGATTCCGGGTCGAGATGGTTCGTCGGTTCGTCGAGAATCAAAAAATCAGGGAGTGATACAATCGCGCGGCACATGGCAACGCGACGTTTTTCACCGCCGGAAAGCGTTTCGATGCACCGGTCGCCGGCGGGACAATTCAAGTGCGCCAGCGCAATCTCGATACGGGTGTCGAGCGTCCAGCCTTCCAGCACGTGGATGCGATGCTCCAATTCTTCGTGACGGATCGAGTCGTGCGGCAGTGATTCAAATTCCGCAATCAAACCGAGCACATGCTTCGCGCCGTCGCGGATGTTTTCGGCCACGGATTTCGTCGCATCGAGCATGAAATCCTGCGGTAGATAACTGACGACGAGATCGCGTTGTCGCGAAACTTCGCCGCGGTCGGGTGATTGCAGGCCGGCGAGAATGCGCAGAAACGTCGTCTTGCCGGCGCCATTGCGCCCGACCAGACCGAGGCGTTCGCCTTCCTGAATGCCGAGCGTCGCGGTGTCGAGAACCGCGCGGTCGCCGTAGCGAACGGTGATTTCGGAGGCGGAGATGATGGTGGGCATTGAAAATTATTCCGTGCTTACCCGGTTTGTTGACATTCCATAATAATGTTTTCCGAAGTCAATTCTCAAGAGGGTTCCGAAGTGAATCATTCTTTCGCTGTTTGCACGGGCAGAGCCGAGAGCGGCGTATTCTTATTCGTCTCGCCAAAATAATTTGCCGACCATTCGTTCTGGAAAAGCACGACCGGATTTTTGCCGATGTCGTAGGCGAGCCGCGCGCCGGTCGGCAGCGAAAGAGCATCGAGTTCTTCTTCCTTGATATCCGTCGGCAGCCAGCGGACGACGCTCCACGGTGCGGCTTCGAGCCGCGATTTCGCGCCGTATTCGCTTTCGAGCCGGAATTGCACGACTTCAAATTGCAGCGGACCGACGGCGGCAAGTAACGGCGTTTTTACCGATGAGTTGCGCAAATAAAGCGCTTGAATCACGCCTTCCTGCAAAAGCTGGTCAAGGCCCTGCCGAAATTGTTTGTATTTTCCCGTGTTCGGATTGTGCAGATATGAAAACGCTTCGGGTGTGAAACGCGGGATTTCTTTGTAGAGAATTTTTGGATCGGTCGTCAGCGTGTCGCCGATGCCAAAGCTGTCGTGGCCGACTAGACCGATGACGTCGCCGGGATACGCTTCGTCCACGGTCTCGCGTTCGTTGCCGAACAGTTTGTGCGAACTGGAGAGACGCACCTTTTTCTCGGAGCGCGAGTGATGCACGGTCATGTCGCGGACGAACTTGCCGGAGCAGACGCGGACGAACGCGATGCGGTCGCGATGCTTCGGATCCATGTTCGCCTGGATCTTGAAGATGAAACCGGAAAACGCGGGATTCTCCGGCGCTATCTCAATGCCGCCCATCACGCGCGATTTAGGCGCGGGCGAATGTTTCAAAAAACCGTCGAGCAAAAGCTGCACGCCGAAATTATTCACGCCGCTGCCGAAAAACACCGGCGTAGTTTTTCCCGCCAGCACGGCGGCGTCATCCCAGTCGTGTCCGGCGTGTTCGAGCATCTCCAGTTCTTCAACGGTTTTGTGAAATGTCTGGTCGTTGAGCCGTCCGCGAATTTCCTGGTCGTCAATGCCGCCGACGGAAACCGGCGCGCGATACCTGCCACCGGCCGTGCGGTCGAAGAGATGAAATTGTTTTACCTGCCGGTCATAGACGCCTTGAAATTCAAAGCCGTCCCCAATCGGCCAGTTCACGGGAAACGCGCCGATGCCCAGCACGCGTTCCAGTTCATCAAGCAGTTCCAGCGGATTTTTCATCGGCCGGTCGCACTTGTTCATGAACGTGAAAATCGGCACGCCGCGCTGGCGGCAGACCTCGAATAGTTTTCGCGTCTGCGGTTCGATGCCCTTCGCGGAATCAATCACCATCACGACGGAATCCACGGCGGTGAGCACCCGATAAGTGTCCTCGGAAAAATCCTTGTGACCCGGCGTGTCAAGCAGGTTGATGTGATAGCCGTCGTAATCAAATTGCAAGACTGTGGAACTGATTGAGATGCCGCGTTTTTTTTCCAGCTCCATCCAGTCGGACGTGGTCGCGCGCTGATTTTTGCGCGCGGTCACGGAGCCAGCGAGCTGCACCGCGCCGCCGTAAAGCAGGAGTTTTTCCGTCAACGTGGTTTTGCCCGCGTCGGGATGCGAGATGATGGCGAACGTGCGTCGCCGTTGGATTTCTTTGGCTGTGTCCACAAACGAGTCGCGGAAGATAACAGAACAAAACGTGGTAACAAGCCGGGAAACTGGGAGGCAACCTACTTTCCACCGACGAACACGGCACAAACCGGTGCCCCAATGGACATGATCTGTCCCGTCGGTTTCAACTTGCCAGTATCAGTGTCAATCGCGAACACGACGACCGAATCCGAAGCTTGATTTTCCGCGAGCAACCAACGGCCGGTCGGGTCAATCGCAAAATGGCGTGGCGTGCGGCCTTGCGTGGACTGATGTTCGACGAGCGTGAGCCTGCCGGTTTTTTGATCCACCTCAAAAACGGCGATGCTGTCGTGTCCGCGATTCGAGCCATAGAGAAATTTTCCCGACGGGTGCATGGCAATTTCAGCAGCGGTGTTGTTTCCGGAAAAATCCTTGGGCAGCGTGGAAATGGTTTGCACCCCGGTCATCACCGCGCGCGATGCGTCGTAGGTGAACGCGCTGATTGTGGAAGCCATTTCATTGATGACGTAAACGAATTTGCCACCGGGAGAAAAAATCAAATGGCGCGGGCCGGAGCCGGGTGCCGCAGTCGCAAACGGCACGTCGCCCGGCGAGAGTCTGGCCGCACCTGCGTCTAGGCGATAAACGAATACCTTGTCCAGGCCGAGATCGCAGTTGAGCGCGAAGCGATTATCCGGCGACGGCAAAATGAAATGCGCGTGAGGCCCGGCTTGACGTTGAGGATTCGCGCCGGAACCAGAGTGTTGGATGTTCGTTGTCGCTTCACCCAAGCTTCCGTCGGCATGAATCGGCAGCGCGGCGATGCTGCCGCCACCGTAATTCGCAACGAGCATGCATTTGCCAGTGGCATCCACGGCGACATGACAGGGCCCGCTGCCGCCGGAAATCCGCTGGTTCAGCGGCGTCAGTTTGCCGGTCTGGGCGTCCAGCGCGAAGGCACTCACCGCACCAGTGGGTTTGCCGCCGATATCATCCACCTCATTGACGGCATAAAGAAAATGTTCGCCGGGTGCGATGGCAAGGAAAGTTGGATTCGTAGTTTCAGCGGCGAGTTCCGGCGCGCTCAATTTGCCGGTTGTAGAATCGAACCGGGAAACGTAAATGCCTTTGCTCTTCGCGCCGGTGTAGGTGCCGAAATAAACCAGTGATTCGTCGGCGAGACTGTTGACAGCCGTGCTGACGAGTAGAGCCGGGATCATGAGGGCAAGACGAAGGGAATTCATAAGGGCAAGGTAATTATTACCGCCCGGTGTGGCAACCTTCGTTCACGCTTCCAGCTTTGCGTCCAGCGAAACCTTCGCATTGAGCAAGCGCGAAATCGGACAGCCGGCCTTCGCGCCGTTCGCGATGGCCGCGAACTTCGTCTGATCAATGCCGGGAATTTTTGCTGTCATGTCCAGATGTGATTCCGTCACGGTAAAACCCGCATCGGTCTTTTCCATCGTGATCGTGGCCGTGGCATTGATGGCTGCGGGCGTGAAGCCGGCCTTGCCGAGTTCCGCCGAGAACGCCATCGCGAAACAGCCCGCGTGCGCCGCCGCGATGAGTTCCTCGGGATTCGTGCCGACGCCGTTTTCGAAGCGCGTGCTGAACGAGTATTGCGTCTCCTTGAGCACACCGCTGTCGGTGGAGATGCTGCCTTTGCCGTTTTTCAAATCGCCTTGCCAGACTGCCGATGCTTTGCGTTTCATAAAATAAATTTCCTTTCATTGGCCGGAACGTGAATTAGTTCCAACGCTGGAGAGACTAATGCGGACTCGTAATAACCTCAAGCGGATTGAACGAGACACATCTTTGGCAAATGCCGAAAGAGCAACGCATATTACATCAACCCAATTTGCAAAAAAACTGTTTCCTACCGACGAAAAACGAAACATCGTTCAAAGGTTGCGTAAGAATTTTTCCATCTTCGCCTTCACCGCCTCATCCATTTTGATCAACGGTGGCCACGTGCGTTTGAAACCTTCGCCCGGCAGTTTCTTCGTCGCGTCAATGCCGAGTTTGCTGCCGCTGGCGATTTCGCTGGTGGCATGGTCGAGCACGTCGGACGGGCCTTTGGTGAAGATGCTGTCGCGCTGCGGGTCGGTGTTGGCCGTGAGGTGGAACAGCACTTCACTCGTGTTATGCACGTCCACACCGGTGTCCACCACCACGATGTATTTCGTGAACATCATCTGTCCCATGCCCCAGAGGCCGTGCATGATTTTGTAGGCCTGCATCGGGTAGGTTTTCTTGATGCTGACGAAAACGAGGTTGTGGAATACGCCTTCCGCCGGCAGCGCGATGTCCACGATCTCGGGGAAATTCATCTTGAAGACCGGCAGGAACAATTTCACGCTCGCGCCGCCGATGTAAAAATCTTCCATCGGCGGAATGCCGACAATTGTCGCCGGATAAACCGCGTCCTTGCGATGTGTGATGGCCGTGACGTGAAACACCGGATACGGCTCGGGCAACGTGTAGTAGCCGGTGTGGTCGCCGAACGGGCCTTCGTCGCGCAACGGCTCGGTCGGGTCAACGTAACCTTCAATGACGAAATCAGAATTCGCGGGAACTTCCAAATCGTTCGTCTCGCATTTGACAAGTTCGACGGATTTTTTGCGGAGATAACCGGCGAGCAAAAATTCGTCAAGGCCATCGGGCAACGGCGCGGTCGCGGCAAAGGGAAACATCGGGTCGCCGCCGATGAAAATGCTGACAGGCATCCGCGTGCCGGTTTCATAATAACGTCGCCCGTGCCGCGCGCCGACTTTTTGCAACTGCCAGTGCATGCCCGTCGTGCGGTCGTCGTAAATCTGGATGCGATACATTCCGACGTTGCGCTCGCCAGTGTCGGGGTCTTTGGTCACGACGCAGGGCAGAGTAATGAAACGCCCGCCGTCAAGCGGCCAGCATTTCTGAATAGGCAAATTCAAAAGCGTCGGCGGATTCGGCGACGTTCCTTTTTTCCAATCCGGCGCAGTAGGCCAATTCTTCGTTGAAGTGGTCGCGTCGAATTTGTGAATCACTTCCTTACACGCGCCGCTTTTGATGACTTTCGGTTTTGCGTGGCGCAAATCCAGCGCTTGACCGAGGAGTTTTATCGTTTCTCGAAAGCTTGTCGGCGGTTTGGCCTTCATCAGCGCGCCAAGTTCGTTGGCCACTTCATCCACGGAACTTGCGCCCATGCTCATGGCCATGCGCGTGTGCGAACCCATCGTGTTGATGGCGACGGGAAACGGCGAGACGACGCCATTGACGGTGGGTTGCTCGAACAGCAGCGCCTTGCCGCCGCCGGGCGATTTCATTTCGCGGTCGGCGATCTCGGTGATTTCGAGTTCGGTCGCGACCGGCTGCGAAATGCGTTTGAGTTCGCCCGCCTTGTCGAGGGCGTTGACGAAATCGCGGAAGGAATCAAAAGCCATACGCCCGCGAGACTAGCAGAATCAAAACGTGGTGCAATGCGAGGAAAGTCAACTTTTGAGATTTTTTCTTGATCGTATTAACAACCAAACGCCTGCAGAAAAAATTAAAATTCCGACAGCAGCGACAGAAAGAACCCATCTTGCCATTGCACCCGGATTAGTGAAGAAGTAACCGCCGTCAGGCTGATAAACAACATTCTCTTTGCCTACAATGGTTTCTATTCCGACGATTCGTTCTAAACTCGGAAACACAATCTTGTTGCTGAAAACGACAACCAGAATCCCAATAAAAATTAGCAACCAGCCAATTGTTTTTGCGGGCTTGGCTTTCATTTTTATTTCGGCAACAGATCGGCGACCAAACTTTTTTCTTCCTTCAATTCATTTTCCGTCGCGACGATTTTCGCTTTGCTGAAATCGTTGAGCGGGACGTTCTGGACGATTTCCCATTTCTTGCTGTCCGTGCGAATCGGATAGCTGAAGATTAAATTTTTCTCGATGCCATAATCGCCGGGTGAACAAACCGCGACGCTAACCCAATCGCCGGGTCTCGTCGGCGTGGTGAGATTGCGGATGGTGTCCACGACGGCGTTCGCCGCGCTCGCCGCGCTCGAAAGTCCGCGCGCCTTGATGATGGTCGCGCCGCGTTGTTGCACGGTAGAAATGAAATCGCCCTTGAGCCACGCTTCGTCTTTGATGACGCTCGTGACGGGCTGGCCGGAAATTTTCGCGTTGAAGAAATCGGGATACATCGTCGCGCTGTGATTGCCCCAAATCGCCAGATTGCTGATGGCCGTGATGTCCACGCCAGCTTTTTTGGCGAGTTGCGTTTTGGCGCGATTTTCATCGAGCATCGTCATCGCAAAAAATCGGTCGGACGGGACGCCTTTGGCGTTGTTCATGGCGATGAGTGAATTGGTGTTGCACGGATTGCCGACGACCAGCACGCGTACGTCGCTCGCGGCATTTTTCGCGATGGCTTGTCCCTGGCCGGTGAAAATTTTTCCGTTGATACCGAGCAAATCCTTGCGCTCCATGCCTTGCTTGCGCGGCACGGCGCCGACGAGCAACGCCCAGTTCACGCCCTTGAATCCTTCGTCGAGGCTCGATGTGGGAACGATTTCTTTGAGCAGTGGAAACGCGCAGTCATCGAGTTCCATGCAGACGCCGCCGAGCGCGGCCTGCGCCTTTTCGTCGGGAACTTCGATGAGGTGCAGGATGACCGGCTGTTCCGGCCCGAACATCGCGCCGGAGGCAATGCGAAAGAGAAGTGAATATCCGATTTGTCCGGCAGCGCCGGTGACAGCGACACGAATGGGGGCTTTGTTCATAAAAATTTTGGAGGGACATTATGTTAATGCTGGGGTTTCGGCGCAAGTTTTCCGCGCGGCGAAGATTTTGCTTGGCAAAAAATTTATTCGGCGTAGAAAGCAATCGTTCTTTGAAACAGCGGAAAAAGTTTTCCGCAACAATCGCAGTCAAATGTCAGGGAACCCGGTGTGAATCCGGGACGGTTGCGCCACTGTAACGGCTACAAATTCCAATGCCACTGGTCGAAAGACCGGGAAGGCGGAATGAGGTTTGAGGCCGAAGTCAGGATACCGGTTTGATTATGCTCGTCGCGGTCGAAGAAAACTTCGACCAACTTCTCCGCAAAGAGAAAGATGAGGCCAGCCTGACGAACCGTTTTTTGTCAGGATTCGCTGAATGCCTTCATTCCCCGTTTTGCCGGAGTCTGGAGGTTTTTTTATTTCTAAAATCTTCAAGCTTCGCGCTGGTCTCTCAATGGTAAAACCGTTCCGTGAATTTTATTCACGGAACAAAATTGAAAGACCTGTTCATGAAAAAGTTATATTCGGCGCTGGCGTTGGCCAGCTTGTTTCTCGTCTCCAAATCATCGGCGATTTCGCTGGATGACATTCAACTCTGGACCGGCAGCGGCACCAATCGAGCCGCCCTCGTCATCGAATGGAACACGCCGCAGATATTCAACAATACCACCGTCCCGGCGCCGGTCGCGAATAAAACCATGGTCTGGGGCTACCGATTCAACGGAACCGGCACAGGAACTGAAATGCTCAACGCGGTTCTCACAGCAGACCCAAAACTTTATGTGATTGAAAATAATTCTTTTGGAACATTCGTTGAAGGCATCGGTTACAACCTCAACGGTCAGGGGATCGCGGGTGTCACCGATGGCAGCGTGACCGACGCGCCCAGCGCCTTTGTCAATGGCGTCGTGGATGACCCCAATTTGGATGGGGATGCGGCCTATCCATTGAACAGCGGCGACCTGTTCTGGAGCGGTTATTTTGGGCCGAGTTGGCAGGTTTGGACCGAAGAAAACGATGAGGGCGGTTTTGAAAATTCACCCAATCGCGGCTCCAGCCCCTACTGGAACACAAACACCTATGCCCAGGGCCAGTGGGCTTATGCCAATTATGGCCTGGATGATCTGTCCCTAACAAATGGCTCATGGATCGGGTTCTCGGTGTCGGCGGCGGGATACGATTCCGACACCAACGATGCCGCTTACAATGTTTACAACAATGACGAGCAGGCCCCGCCTTCGCCCGAAGGCACGTATGTGGCGTACGTATGCCATACCAACGATTTTGCCACAGAAATCATCAGCACCAACACCCTTGATCCGTCCAGCCCCTACAATAATCCGTTGGCGATGTTGGGCCCTCCCACGTTGAGTTTTTTGGATGGCAGCCCTACCGACCTCGTTTCCATCGTTAATGCCCCCTACAATGTCACACCCGCCCACAGCGACGTGATCACGGAAATCAAACCCGGCGGCGAAATCACCGTCCAACTCGGCCGCAAAGTTTATCACGATCCGAATAATCCATATGGAGCCGACCTCATCGTCTATGGCAATTCGTTTTTCGACAGCCCCTCCGGCGCCGTCAACAACGGGACGGATATGAGCACTCTCTTGCTGAGAAGCAGCGGGATCTACGGCCACCCGACGGTCGTTTCGGTCAGCCAGGATGGCATCAACTGGTACACCAACGCCACGCCCACGCCCTCTTACTTGTTTCCGGATGAAGCTTATCGCTGGGATGACACGAATAGCTCGTGGACCGGTGAACAGTTGAACCCAAACAAACCGCTCAATCCGTTCATCTATACGAATAATTTTGCCGGAGATAGCATTGCAGAAGCCGTCGACCAATTCGCCGGCGCATCAGGCGGCACGGAGTATTCTCTAGCAGGTTCAGGCTTATCGTGGATTCAATACGTCCGCATCCAGCCCGGGGTGGGCACTTATACGGTCATCGACGCCATTGCGGCGGTGGACCCCGTGTCGGTCGGCGATGCGCTTTCTATCACACCGGACAATCTGGCCTCCGGCATCACCAACCTCGCGTTCCAAAACCCAGGCAACTCCTGCCAAAACCAGATCTCAATCAACTTTGATTCGTTGAATGAACTCGCCAGAATCAGCACCGTGAGTTTGAGCGATTTTTCATCGTTCGCGCCGGTCACCGGCAACGTGTCCAGCGCGTATCAGATACAGGCCCTCCCAATCACGAGTACCAACGCCGTGGTCGCCACCGCCGCCGTCGGACTGTACGCCGGCGCGAATTATTCCGGCAGCGGAAATGACTTGCGCGTGTATCAATGGGATTGCACGAATTGGGTATCCGAGCCCTTCGCCTTCAACCCGACTAACAACGAGGTGCTCGTCAGCGGCGTCACCAATTTTTCCGCGTTTGTCGTCTCACAGATCGTGCCGCCGGTCATGGCCATCCAAAGCATCACGAACGGCTTCGCGTTCCAATTTACGCCAGTGCCCAATTGTGCCGAGACATTGGAACGCTCGCCTGACCTCGTGACGTGGACGCCGATCTACACGTTCACTGCCACCAATGCCCAGCCGATGACGTTGCAGGACACCAATGCACCGGCTGGCCAGGCGTTTTACCGTCTGCTCTTGAATCCGTAATGAACCAACAACGGCGAGTGGCGGGCGACGGGAACTACTGTCAACAGCGGCGCAAAATTTCTGTCGCTCGTCATTCGTCATGTGACGCGCAACGAGCGTTCACTTTGATTGAATTGCTCGTGGTGATTGCCATTATCGCCATTTTGGCAGCGATGCTTTTGCCCGCCTTGGCCTCGGCCAAGGCGAAAGCCAAGAGTATCCAGTGTTTGAGCAACTTGCGCCAAATGGACATCGCCGCACAGGTCTACGCCGGCGATAATTCGGACTTCTACCCGTTCGCCTACTATTTTGACGATGTGAACAATATTTTTTACTGTTGGGATTTCACAACGTATGAAAATTCAGGCAACGTTGTTCCAGGAGTGCTTTGGCAGGGGCAAACCAATCCGCAAATCCAGCAATGCCCATCGTTCAACGGCAGCGCGGATTGGCTGACCGATCCCTACACTGGCTACAATTACAACACCAGCTACATCGGCCACGGCCAAGGCGAAAGCGAAAGTGATCCGACGGGTCAAGCCGCCCCTGTGCCTGCCAAAACAACCACTTTGAATCATCCGACGAAAACCGCTTTGTTCGGCGACGGCCAGTATTCTTCGGGCGCGGACAAATTTATGCGCGCCCCGTGGCCAAATCCCGGCGATGCCAACTACAGCGGGCGTTACGCTGGCACGCAAGGTTTTCGACATCAAAATCGCAGCAATGTCGCCTTTTGTGACGGCCATGCCGAATCGTTGGCGGCGTGTTACACCAATAATGCGGATGGTGCCGCCAACGTCGCACCCGGCACGGGATTCTTATCACCTGACAACTCCATGTATGATTTGAAATGAAATTATGAAAGAAAAGATCATCTTCTGCTGGAGCGGCGGGAAGGATTCCGCGCTGGCGCTGAACCGGATTTTGCAGGACGACCGTTATGAAGTGATCACGTTGTTGACGACCTGCAATGAGCATTTCCAACGTGTCTCCATGCACGGTGTGCGGGTGGAATTGCTCGGCCAGCAAGCCGCCGCCATCGGCCTGCCATTGGAAAAAATCTTTGTCAGCCAGCGCGGTTCCAATGAGGAGTATCAGCAAAAAATGTCCGCCTGTCTTCTCGCGCACAGGTCATGCGGCGTAACCGCCTGTGCGTTCGGTGACATCTTCCTTGAAGACCTCAAACGCTGGCGCGAGGAAAATCTGGCGAAGGTCGGTCTGCGCGGAATCTTTCCGATCTGGAAAATTGACACGCGCGATCTCATCCGGGAATTTTTCGCGCTTGGTTTCGGCACAGTGATTTGTTGCGTGAACGATGCGTATCTGGGTGAAGCTGCCGTGGGCCGGAACATTGACGCGGACTTCATCGCGTCGCTGCCAGCGGAAGTCGACCCGTGCGGCGAAAATGGCGAGTTCCACTCGTTCGCGTTCGCCGGGCCGGTTTTCAAACAGCCGGTGCGGTTCACGGTGGGCGAAAAAGTTTACCGTCCGGTCGAAGTGACGCACCCGACCGATGCCAATTCATCTTACGTCTGTCCACCCGGTCCACAGCGGACGAAAGGATTTTGGTTTTGTGATTTGCTGCCCATCCCGTAAAATAAAACAATTCAACACCCATTATGAATAAACCCCGCTTCCGGTTTCTCGCCGGTATGATTCTGGTCGCCGCCGTGTCTCGCTTGATCCCGCACCCGCCCAATTTCAGCCCCATCGCCGCGCTCGCCTTGTTTGGCGGGGCGCAATTCGCCGACAAACGGCTCGCGTTTCTCGTGCCATTGGCCGCGATGTTTTTAAGTGATTTGGTTTTGGGACTGCATTCACTCATTCCCGTCATCTACGGCAGCTTTGCGCTCATCGTTTGCCTCGGGTTCTGGGTGCGCCGAAATCCAAAAATTTGGCGCATCGGCGGCGCGGCTGTGATCGGAGCAATTCTTTTCTTTGTCACAACGAATTTCGGCGTCTGGCTCTTGGGTTCATTTTATTCTAAAACCGGCACCGGCCTGCTGGCGTGTTACACGGCCGCGATTCCTTTTTTCTGGAACACTCTGACGAGTGATTTGGTTTACACCGTTGCGCTCTTTGGCGGATTGCACGCCGCCGAATGGCGTTGGCCGGTTTTGCGTCCGACGCCCGCGACCTGCTGAAATGAATTCTTCGGCGACAAGAACATTCGAGCCGGGACAATGTCCCCTCTGCGGCCAGCCGAATGATTGCCAGCTCTGCACCGTCGCCGCTTACAAAGGCGTGTGCTGGTGTGCCAAGGTGGAAATTCCCGACGCGTTGATCGCGCAAGTGCCGCCGGATTTGCGAAACAAAAATTGCATCTGCCGCGCCTGCGCGATGGCTTTTCACCGGTCAAAAAATTCCGGCGCGCCATCGCCAAAATTGTTGCCCGGCGATTTTTATTTTGACGGTGGCCTGATGGTTTTTACCGCTGAATATCATTTACGTCGCGGCTATTGTTGCGACAGCGGCTGCCGCCATTGCCCCTACGCCGCGCCGGAACAAAAATTTCTGCTGGCCGCAAAATGAGCCGGACGCCGCAACGCATCGTCTGCCTGTCCGCCGAATCCGCCGACTGGCTTTGGCGCACCGGCGCGTGGGAAAATGTTGTCGGCGTCACGGCGTTTTTTACGCCGCCACCGGACGCAGCGCCCAAACCGCGCGTGAGCGGTTTCAGTTCGGCGAATCGGCACGAGATTCTCCGGCTGAATCCCGATCTGGTCATCACCTTTTCCGACGTGCAAGCCAAGCTTGCCGCCAAACTCATCCAACGCGGCTTGAATGTGCTGGGCACCAATCAACGCACTTTGACTGAAACGGAAACGACGCTGGCATTGCTCGCCCGAATCGTTGGCCGGGAAGCCGAAGCCGACCGGCGGCTGCAAGAATTCCGCGAACGGCTCACACCCGTCAAAAATCCCATCGTCCGACCGCGCGTTTATTTTGAGGAATGGAACGAGCCATTCATCACCGGCATCGCGTGGGCGGGCGAATTGATTGAACGCGCCGGCGGCAATGACATTTTTGCCAATTTGCGAACCAAACGTGCCGCGCAGGAACGCATTGTTTCAACGGAGCAAATACTCCGCGCCGATCCAGAAATCATTTTTGCTTCGTGGTGCGGCAAGCCGGTTCAACCCGCAGAAATCTCATCGCGCCCCGGCTGGTCGGAACTGGCGGCGGTCCGTGCCGGTCGCATTTATGAAATTCCCGGCGAAGATATTTTGCAGCCCGGCTTCCGGCTGGTTTGTGGCTACGAACAGATGAAGAAAGTCATCGGACAATTGTGACTGAGAATTATTTCAGATCTAAATTTTTGCCCGCAGATTGCACAGATTTCCGCTGATAAATCTTTTGAAAAATCTGCGCTCATCTGCGAAATCTGCGGGAAGGATTTCATATGCCGATCTGCTTCTGAATCGCGCCGCAAATTTTCTTTGACCACGCTTCCAGTGATTTGGCGTCGCGGCCTTCCACGAGCAGGCGCACTTTCGGTTCCGTGCCGGAATACCGCAGCAGCAGACGTCCGCCTTGCGCGGACAATTCCTTTTCCGCATCAGCCACAAGCCGGCTCACGCCGTCCAGTTGCTCGAACGGTTTTTTCTCGCGCACTTTCACGTTGGTCACGAGTTGCGGAAAACGTGTCCAGCATTTCGCGAGCTGGGAGAGCGGCGTGTCTTTCGATTTGATGATGCGGAGAACTTGCAGCGCTGCCACGAGCCCGTCGCCGGTCGTGCCAAAATCGCGGAAAATCAGATGGCCGCTCTGTTCACCGCCGAAGTTGCAACCTTCGCGCAGCATTTCATCAATCACATTCTTGTCGCCGACGGCGGTGCGAAGCATTTTGCCGCCGGCATTTTTGATGGCCGCTTCGAGTCCGGCATTGCTCATCACGGTCGTGACGAGTATTTTTTTGGCGAGTGATTTTTCCGCGAGCATCTCCAGCGCGGCGATGGCCATGATGTCGTCGCCGTCAATTAAGTTGCCCTTTTCATCACAAAGCAAGACGCGGTCGGCATCGCCGTCGTGCGCGATGCCGAGGTGCGCCTCGTGTTCAACGACTTTTTTGCACATCGCTTCCGGGTGCATCGAGCCGCAATTTTCGTTGATGTTTTTGCCGTCGGGCTGGTCGCCATAGACGATGACTTCCGCGCCGAGTTCGCGCAGGACGCAAGGCGAAGATTTATAGGCCGCGCCATGCCCGCAATCCATAACGATTTTCACGCCCTCGAGCGTAAGTCCCTTGGGAAAAGAGGATTTGGCAAATTCGATGTAACGTCCGAGCGCGTCGTCAATACGGACAGCCTTGCCGATTTCTCCAGCGGATGGACGGATGTCTTCAATCGCGCCGGTAAAAACCAAATTTTCAATTTCACCTTCGATTTTGTCGTCGAGCTTGTAGCCGTCCGCGCGGAAAAATTTAATGCCGTTGTCGGTGTAAGGATTATGCGACGCGGTAATGACGATGCCCGCGTCGGCGCGCAAACTGCGCGTGACGTAGGCGACACCGGGCGTCGGCAGCGGCCCGATGAACAGCACATCCACGCCCATCGAAAGAATGCCGGCAGAAATCGCGTTTTCGAGCATATAGCCGGAAAGTCGCGTGTCCTTGCCGATGACGATTTTGTGTTTGCCGCGTCCGCGCGACTGGCGTTCGAGATTTTTGAAGACGTGCGCGGCGGCGCGTCCGAGTTTCAATGCAGTTTCAGCGGTGACAGGTTCGACATTCGCCGTTCCGCGAACGCCGTCCGTGCCAAAGATTTTTATGGGAGCAGTCATTGATTTTGTGCCGGTGAAGGCGGGATGATGACGCCGACTTTCGCCGGCTCAACGCTGACGAGCGTGATGCCGGACGGCACCGAAACGTCCACGCGCCGTTTCAAATCCCTGGCGGATTCGATGTCGGTCAGGTCAACGGTCGCGCGAATCTGATTCGCCTGCAAAACCGAGATGGCGTCGGGTGAGCCTCTGACAGTGACGGAAACCGTGTTGGGCGCGACGCGGTAAAGATGCACGTCCGACGCCGACGCGACGATGAACACCGGCAGGTCGCCATAAGTCACCGGGCTGCCGGCGGCATGCCCCTCCGACTCGTTTGGTTCCTGCAAAATCCGGTGGACGGTCAGCCAGATGCCTGCCGCCAGCAACAGCGAGAATACTTTCCAGCCAAAATCTTTGAAAAACAGGTCGCGCATCGCAATAAAAAATTTATTTGCCGCCCGGTTTCACTACCGGGCGCGGTTCGTGTTTGGTGATTACCGCCGGGCCGGTGGCGCGGTGGCGTTCGCCCAGTTGCGCGCGCAGCCATTTGACGAGGCCATGCGATTTCACCGGGCGCAAAATCACCGAGGTCAGGAACGCGCGCAATTCCTCCAGCGTCACGCCGCGCACTAGCTGGCCTTTGCAAGCGTAGGAAATCATGCCGGTTTCCTCGGACACCACGACAATGACCGCGTCAGTCTCCTCGCTTAAGCCGATGGCTGCGCGGTGGCGCGTGCCGAGCGACTTGTTCAAGTCCGAACGCTGAGTCAGCGGAAAAATGCACGCGGCGTAGGCGATGCGGTCGCCCTTGAGGATCACACCGCCGTCGTGAATGGCGTTGTTCGGAAAGAAAATCGTTTCGAGCATTTCCGCTGTCGCGTCGCAATCCACCTTGATGCCGGACTCGACGGCTTCCTGCAACTGGATGGACTGCTCGATGGCGATGAGAGCGCCAATTTTCACATCCGCGAGACGTTCGACGGTCTGGATCACAACCTCGATGGCTTCGCGCTGTTCGCTCGCGCTGGCAAAAAGCGGCAGGTTGCCGAGTTCACCAAGCATCCGGCGGAGTTCCGGCTGAAAAATCACGAGCGCGCCGACCACGATGAACACGGACGCACTGCCGAGCATCCAGCGCAAAACCTTCAAATCCAAAGCCGTCGTCACCAGCGCCAGCGTCAGCAAAACGACGACGAACCCGATAACCACCGGCCAGCCGCGCGTGCCGCGCACAAACCGGAAGGCGTAATAAATCAGCACCGCGAGAATCAAAATTTCCAGCAGGTGCCGCCAGCCGTTGGTTTCAAAGTAAAGCCAGATTTTATCTGCGTAGACCATTATGATTTTTTCTCCGGGACAACAGCGCTTCTGTCATCCGCACCGTCTGCACGGTTTCCATCACGTCATGCGTACGGATGATCTGCACACCGGATTCGACCGCCAGAGTCGCGCACGCGAGCGACGCGGGCAAGCGTTCATTCACTTCCACGCCCAGCAATTTTCCGATAAACGATTTGCGTGAAACGCCCAGCAGCAGCGGCCGCCGCAACCTTGTAAAACTCCGCAGATTCGCGAGCAACTCCAAATTATGCTCCAGCGTCTTGCCGAAACCGATGCCCACATCCAGCACTACCTGTTCAGGAACGACGCCGACGCGGTTCAACAAGTTGCCCAGCTGCTCCTGGAAAAATTCGCCGGCCTCCCGGATCACGTCCGTGTAAGCCGGATTGTTCTGCATCGCCGGCGGCCCCCCTTGCGCGTGCATGCAAACGTAACCGGCCTGAAAGCCCGAAACCACCTGCCACAGCGCATCATTGTCGCGGTTCGCCGAAACATCATTGACGATGCTCGCGCCTGCCGCGAGCGCGGCGCGCGCGACGGCAGGCTTCATCGTATCAATCGAAATTGGAATTTTGACTTGCGACGCGAGTTTTTGAATGACGGGAATCACGCGGCGCAATTCCTCGGCTTCGCTGACCGGTTCGCCACCCGGCCGCGTAGATTCGCCGCCGATGTCCAGAATCTCCGCGCCTTGTTCAGCCAGTTTTAACCCGTGCGCGACGGCGGTATCAGCGTCCAGAAATTTTCCGCCATCGAAAAAAGAATCCGGCGTGACGTTGACGACGCCCATGATGAGCGCCGGTCGCGGGAAAACAAATTCGAATTGGCGCGCGCGAAAAATCATTTTATCAGGTCGGCGCGGATACCGCGCTCAAACTTTGCGTTTGAAGTAAGCGATGGTTTTCTCCATTCCCTCGGCGAGCGGAACTTTCGGCGACCAGCCGAGGATTTTTTTTGCCTTTGTAATGTCCGGTTTGCGCTGTTTGGGATCGTCTTGCGGAAGTGATTTGTGGATAATTTTACTTTTGGATTTGGTCGCGCGGATGATTTCATCGGCGAATTGCAGCATCGTCATCTCGGTCGGATTGCCGATGTTCACAGGCATATTGTAATCGCTCATCATCAGGCGATAGATGCCTTCGATCAAGTCGGAGACGTAGCAAAAGCTGCGGGTCTGGGTGCCCTTGCCGAAAACAGTGATGGGTTTGTTCGTGAGCGCCTGGCTGACAAACGCGGGGACGACGCGACCGTCGTTCAAGCGCATCCGGGGGCCATAGGTATTGAAGATGCGGACGATGCGGGTCTCGACCTTGTGCTCGCGGTGATAGGCCATCGTCAGCGCCTCGGCAAAACGCTTGGCTTCATCGTAACAACCGCGCGGGCCGATGGTGTTAACGTTGCCCCAGTATTCTTCGGTTTGCGGATGCACGCGCGGGTCGCCGTAAATTTCCGAGGTCGAGGCGACGAGAAAGCGGGCTTTCTTGTTTTTGGCGAGGCCGAGCGCCTTGTGCGTGCCAAGCGATCCGACCTTCATGGTCTGGATCGGGATTTGCAGATAATCAATCGGGCTGGCGGGCGAGGCGAAGTGCCAGACGTAATCCACCGGGCAGTCGAGAAAAATAAATTCCGTCACATCCTGTTGGATGAATTTGAAATTCGGGTTGCCACCAAGGTGCGAGATGTTGTCCACGGAGCCGGTGACAAAATTGTCGAGGCCGATGACTTTATGGCCGCGCGTCAGAAGCAGGTCGGCCAGGTGCGAGCCGAGAAAACCGGCGGCTCCGGTGATGACGGAGATGGGCTGTTTCTTTTTCAAGTTATCAAATCGTTAAATGGTTGAACTGTTAAATCATCAGAGCATTGAAGGTTATTGAAACGATTCAACGATTCAACGATTAAACGATGGGCGAACTCACTTCGCGCCGGTGCCGCGCAGGACGACGGGAATGGTGAGCAACAAAATTTTCAAGTCGAGCCAGATGGTCCAGTTGTCAATGTATTCGAGATCGAGGCGCACCCAGTCTTTGAAATCGGCAATCTGGTTGCGCCCGCTGATCTGCCAAAGGCAGGTGAGGCCGGGCTTCACACTCAAACGGCGGCGGTGCGCCAGGTTGTCGAAGCGTTTCACCTCGTCCACGGGCAGCGGACGCGGCCCGACGAGGCTCATCTCGCCGCGCAGGACGTTGAAAAGTTGCGGCAGTTCATCGAGGCTGTATTTGCGGAGGAATTTTCCGATGGGTGTGATGCGCGGATCGTTGGTGACTTTGAAAACCGGGCCGGTCATTTCGTTCATGGCTTCGAGTTCGTGTTTGAACTGCTCGGCATTCGTTCCCATCGTGCGGAATTTGTAAATCGTGAACGGCGTGCCGTTGATGCCGGAACGTTTCTGCCGGAAAAAAACGGGCCCGGGCGAAGAAAGTTTGATTGCCAGCGCGATGAGGGGAATCACGGGAATCACGATCAACAACCCCAGCAATAAAAGCGCGCCAAAAAAATCCAGAAACTGCTTGGCGAGGCTTTGCCACGAGGCTTCGGGCGTGGTGCGAAAAACCAGAAGCGGGCGGCCAAGGAGTTCGTCAAAGCTGGTGCGGGAAATCTGCGTGCTGAAAAAATCGGCGATGAGCCAGACTTCGATGCCTTCGAGTTCGCAGGCACGGATGACGTATTCGATCTGCTCGAAGTTGGTGTGCTTGGCGCTCAAGATGACACCGAAGACGGAATGGTCGTGGAGCAGGTTGACGATCTGCTGCACGGGCGTTTCGATGAGGTCGAATTCAGCCATGACCTCGACACTGGTATCGGTTTGATGCTTCAATCCCTGCCGCATCCAGGTGATTTCCCGTGCCGTGCCGACGAGGACGAACCGGCGCTTGGATTGCGACTGGGCCAGCCGGCTGCGCAACGCCCAGCGCACCAGTTCTTCCTTCAAATAAACCAGGCTGAAACTGATGACACCGAAAAAAACCATCATTCCGCGCGGGGTGACAAATTGAAACGCCCACATCGCCAGCACCAGACCGATGGCGGTGATGACACAGCCTTTGAACAGCGGCCAGAGAATCGCGCGGCGGGGACAAAACGCAGGGCGGTTGTAGAAATTTTGAGATTCGAGAATAAGCGGCGCGGAGGGAATCAGCGCGAAATAAAGCCAGATGAGCTTTTGCGCATCCAACGACTCGTTAGAAATCGCGGGCAGATGCAGCCACGCGCCGATTTGCGGGTCAATGCGCAGGAGATACGCCATCCAGAAACTGGCCGCAAACAGGCAGGCATCCGCCAACTGGTGGTATTGAGTCCGAATCTGACGATCACGCCGCAACATGGTGTTAAGTCCCTAACCGTTCAATGTTCGGTTGGTGGAAACTGATATTCTGGAACAGAATGGGCGATCAAGTTTTTCACGCGCTTAAAGGTCGCGTCCTCTTGTCCCGGTGCGCAAACGGTGAAATAAGAGACGTAAGCCCAGCGTTGCAAGACGCCGGTGCGCAAGAGATCGCGCGCCAGCCACCACATCCGCTGGTAATTATCCGGCGTCTCCTCGCCGTCCGCCACGAGCCAGAAAACATAAAGGCCGCCCACCGCCTGTTTCTGTCCGTCGGGCATCTGGAAGGAATTGGCGATGACCCATTTGGAGACCGGCATCTGGTAACTTTGTGCCCCGGCCATCGGGATGTTCACCACCGACTTATCCTTGATGGTCCAGCCTTGGCCGGGCAGGCAATAATCCGGCTTGTGAATGCTGGTGCGATCCGCGCCCATCAGGACGACAGTGGCGTAAATCGGAGCGCCGTTCGTGTTGAAGTAACAGCGTTCCGCATAACTCGTGTCCGGGGGCAGATAACCTAAAACGATTTGCGGCTCCGGCACGTTCGTGGAGGTGAAATCCAGCACGCGTTCCGGCAGGTTGATTTTCACCTGCACGCTGCCGGGAATCGCCTCGGTCTTGAGGCCAGGCCGCCCCAGTTTTTGGTTCGCCCGCAGCCACGTCAACGCGCCAGCCGTTCCCGCGATCAAAACCAGCGCAACCGTGAGGATGATCCATTTTTGATTTTTCACGCGCGTTCCTCCTCGGCGGTTTTATTTTTGGCCTCGCGCTTTTCCAGCCAGCGCCCGACCCAGAGCAGTCCGACAATCCCGGGAACATAAGGCAGCAAGCTGATGATGCCAAGCGGGCCGCCTTCGTGGACATAATTACCCCATTCCTGCCCGCCCATTTCCGCCGCGATAATGATGGCCAGCAAACGCAGCATGTTTCCCAGCACGGCAAAAGGCAGCGCCAAAGCCATCAGAAAAACCCGCTTGCCCGGCGCCCGGAACGTCGCAAAACCATAAACCGTTGCCAGCAGGAAAACGGCGATCAAACTTCTCATGCCAGCGCACGCCGCCGCCACGTCATAGCCATACGCCCCCGACGGATCCATCAGTTGCGTGCCCTGCCGGATGACATTGATGCCGACGATATGCGCGACCATTTCCACCAGCCAGCAGATGAACAGTTGGAGCGGGAACAGGATGAAATTCAGGTGCGCCGTCAGCGGAATTGAAAAGGCAAAAAGAAAAAAGGGATATACACTGTGTCGCAGCCATTCGCGTCCCCAAGCCAGCCCCGTCAATGCGTAAATTCCCATGAACAGTGCAATAATCGAAGGAACCGGCTGCTGGACGAGGTAACCAAACATGTGCAACATCAGCGCCGCCGCCAGCATCAGCAGTCCCGGCCACCAGAATTGAAGCGGCAACACGAGCAGTTCTTTGCGCTTCCACCAGAAAATTCCGACGACCAGAAACGGAACGAGGTTGCCGATACTGGCATCTTCGCCCGCTTCGCCACCGAGGTTGTAGGCATTGTAAAGCCACGCGAACAAGGACGACGTGTGGACATAGCCGAGGACGGAATTGCCCCAGAACTGAAACAGCAACACCCACGCCACGAGCAGCGTGAAGAAAAACACCTTGTTCGGCAGACGATGCCAGCATTCCATCGTGTCCGTCCGCCAATCCGCCGGCGCTGCCTTGGTTTGATCTTTGTTCATGCGTGCGTAGTTCCAGCCTTCAGATAGCAAAACGGGGGGATTTGCTCAAACAAATTCGCGGCGGCCAAGAGGAAAGGTTGGCGCATATATCCAAAAAACTTTAGTGTTTTGCGAAATAAACTGGAAACATCTTCGTCATCTATCGTGGCTGGATACTCGTGCCAGATTTGTTGACAACACTCCGGTTGGTGGCTCTTTGCTTGATATTGGCTCTTCGGATGGGGAAACCTTGAGGCATTTTCCGAACTTCGACCCGATGTGAAATTATTCGCAACCGATTTGGCAGGCAACCCTGAAAATTATCCGCCCGGTTGCGTATTCCATCGCGGTGACATTCAAAAAGACCGGTTGCCGTGACCTTCCGGTTCCATGGATAGCATTACAGGTATTCAACTGGTTGAACATCTGGCTTCGCTGGATTTTCTGTTTGAAGAAGCCGCCCGGCTTTTGAAACCGGGCGGTCGAATCTTCATCGAACCCCCCACCTTAAAACGGTCGTGCTGCAAAGCCTGCCCGGAGCCTGGGCCGGAACGTTCCCGATGAGCTTCTACGATGATTTGACCCATACCAAACCGGTCGCGACCGGAGTTCTCGCCCACGCCGCGCGCCGGACCGGATTTAAGATCATATCAAGCGGGACTTCTCGGAACTGGCTTTTTGCGATAAGTTACCCCTTTTTCTTTCTCGCGCCGCCTTCCCGAAAAAAATATACGGCCAAGCTTCATTGCCTGGGTTGGTCAGCGTCGTTTGTTGCTGAACGCTTAAAATTGACCTGATTCACGGCGAAACAAAGTGGTTCCGGCCTCATTCCAGCGGATATTTTTTCAGGCCGGAAAGTTGTCCGGCGATTTTCAGCGCGAACAGCGGATTATTTTTTAAGTAGCGTTTTCCCAAGCGGCGCGGCTCGCAGGCCATGCGGAACAGCCATTCCAGCCCGTTGCGCTGCATCCAACGCGGTGCCTGCCTCACGCGCCCGGCGTGAAAATCGAACGCCGCACCGACGCCGATCATCAGCGTCACATCCAGCTTCGGCAGAAATTCCACCATGAATTTTTCCTGCTTCGGCGTGCTCAAACCGACCCACATAATATCCGGCTTGCCGGCGCGGATCATTTCCTGCAATTCGTTTTCCTCCTCCGTGTTCAACGGACGAAACGGCGGCGTGTAACAGCCGGTGATTTGCAATTTTGGAAACCGCGCCGTCAATTTGTCGCGCAATTCCTCCGCCACGCCCGCCACGCCGCCGAACAAAAAATGGCGGCACGGATTTTTTTCGCTCCACGCGCAAACCTCCAGCATCAAATCCGGCCCATAGACACGGCTCATTTCGCGGTGCCCGTGCAGCTTGCCCATCCACACCATCGGCATTCCGTCTGGAGTGCAGAGAAACGCCTCGTTCAAGATGCGCCGGAACGCGGTGTCCTTTTGCGCCAGCATCACACCGTGGGCGTCGCGCACACAAATGTAACCTTTGCGCCGCGCGCGCACGGCTTCGGCGATGGCCGCCAGCGCGGTCGGCAGATTCAGCACGCTGATGCCGACGCCGAGGACGTTGACGCGTTTGATGGTCATGAAAATTTCGCGGGCAGTATATCCCGTGAAAACCAAAACGCCAGCCGAAGTCCGTCTTGCTACGCGCAAAAAATCTTTCTTCGCCCACGCCTTTCGTTCAGATTCGTGCCAAGCCAGTTGGCCTGTGCATGAAGTTACTTGTTTTTGCCCACACGCCGCCGCCGCACCACGGCCAGAGTTACATGGTCAAGCTGATGCTCGACGGCTTCGGCGGCGACTGTCGCCGGCAAAAACAAAAATCGCCGGACGCTTTCGGCATCGAGTGCTACCACGTCAACGCACGTTTTTCCAAATCCCTTGAGGACGTCGGTGAATTTCAAGGTGCCAAGATTTTCCTGATTTTATTTTACTGCCTTCAAGCTCTCTGGTGCCGCTTCCGCCACGGCGTCACCAATCTTTATTACGTCCCTGCGCCCGGCAAAGCCGTCGCGGTCTACCGCGACTGGCTGGTGATGCTTGTATGCCGCCCGTTTTTCAAAAAAATCATTTTGCACTGGCACGCCGCCGGTCTCGCCAAGTGGCTGGAAACTTCCGTCCAAATCCGCTCACGCGCCATCACCTACCGGGTGTTCAAGCCGGTGGATTTGAGCATCGTGCTTTCCCGCTACAATTTTGCCGACGCCGAAAAACTTTTGTCGCGGCACATCGCCATCGTGCCCGTCGGCGTGCCCGGGCTGGACACGGACTTCGCGGCAAAAATCCTGCCGCAACGTCGCGCGCGGATTGCCGCCCGGCAAAAAATCCTTGCCGGTGAAACTCCGCCCGACAACGAATCCGCAAACATCATCAACGTGCTGTTTCTTGCCCATTGCACGCGCGAAAAAGGCGTCTTCGACACCGTCGGAGGCGTCGCGCTGGCCAACGAAAAATTCGCCGCCGAAAAATCGCCTTTGCATTTCCGGCTCACGCTGGTCGGCGCGTTCGCTTCCGCCGACGAGGAAAACGAACTGCGCGATTTCATCCGGCAACGCGGCGTTCAAAACGTCGTCGAAATTCTTGGCTTTGTTTCCGCCGAACGTAAGGCGCAGGCACTGACCCAAGCCGACATTTTTTGCTTCCCGACTTATTATCTCGCCGAAAACCAGCCCGGCACCTTGATTGAAGCGATGGCGTATGGCCTGCCCATCGTCACAACGCGCTGGCGCTCCATCCCCGAAATGCTGCCGGAAAATTATCCCGGCCTCGTTGATCCAAAATCGCCGGGACAAATCGCCAGCGCACTCCGGCTGATGGCCGCAAGCGATTTCACCGGGGCGCTCCGCGAATTGTTTCTTCAGCGATTCACGCTGGAACAGCATCTCGCCGACATGGCCGCAACCATCCGCAGCATTGAAACACTGTAAAGCGTTGCGAAACCGCGCGCTCCGGCTATTCTGTTTTCATTGAAAATCGGCCTGCTCCAACTCAATTCGACTATCGGCGACTTCGCGGCGAACCGGAAAAATCTTTTGACCGGTTACGAAAAGGCCGTCGCGCTCGGCGCGGAATTTGTCCTCGCGCCGGAATTGTTTCTGTGCGGCTACCCGCCGCGAGATTTGCTTTTGCGCGACGATTTCATTGACGCCAATCTTACCGCGCTTGAAGAAACCGCAAAAGGTGTCGGCGCGATTCCGCTGTGCGTTGGTTACGTTGACCGCAACCTCGAAAAGCCCGGACGCGCACTGCAAAATTCCGCCGCCGTTTTACAGAACGGAAAGATCATCTGGCGCACGCACAAAAGTCTGCTGCCAACTTACGACGTGTTTGACGAGGACCGTTATTTTGAACCCGTCAAAAGCGTCGCGCCATTCGAATTCAACGGACATAAGCTCGGCATCACGATCTGCGAGGATATTTGGAACGACGAGGATTTCTGGCCGGAACGGATTTACCGCCGCGATCCGGTGAAGGAACTTATCTCGCAAGGCGCGGAAATCATTCTCAACATTTCCGCGTCGCCGTGGCACGACGGCAAAGAACGCACGCGGCTGGAAATGCTCCGGCGCGTCGCGCGTGACGAAAAAATCCCGCTCGCACAGGTCAACCTCGTCGGCGCAAATGACGAATTGATTTTCGACGGCCACAGCGTCGCGTTGAATTCGCGCGGCGAACCAATTGCGTTTGGCAAAGGTTTTGCGGAGGACATTTTGGTCGCCGATTTGGAAACAGGTTCAGTGCCGCAAAAAATCGAACAGCCTCCGCGCGAACAACAGATTTTTTCAGCACTGTCGCTCGGCATCCGCGATTACGTTCGCAAGTGTGGTTTGAAATCCGTGATTCTTGGATTGTCCGGCGGCATTGATTCGGCACTGGTCGCGGCGCTGGCCACCGATGCGCTCGGTGCGGAAAATGTTTTGGGCGTGGCGATGCCGGCGCGCTATTCGAGCGAAGGCAGTTTGCACGACGCCGCCGCGCTCGCGAAAAATCTCGGCATCCGTTACGAAGTGTTGCCGATTGAACCGTCTTTTCTGGCGGTGGAAAAACAATTGGGGGGAATTTTTGCCGGAACCAAGCCGAACGAGGCCGAGGAAAATGTGCAGTCGCGGCTGCGCGGCGTGACACTCATGGCGCTCTCGAACAAATTCGGCGCGCTGGTGCTGACGACCGGCAACAAATCGGAAATAGCGGTCGGTTATTGCACACTTTACGGCGACATGAATGGCGCGCTCGCGCCCATCGGAGATGTTTTGAAAACGGATATTTACAAAATCGCGCGCTGGGTCAATCGTGAGCGAAAAATCATTCCCGAAAATTCCATCACAAAACCGCCGAGCGCGGAGTTGCGGCCAAACCAGAAGGATCAGGATTCGCTGCCCGAATACGAAATCCTCGATGCAATCCTGGAACTTTACGTCGTGAAAAATTTGAGCAAACCGGAAATTATCGCACGCGGTTTTGCGGCGGCGGTCGTGAACGACGTGATCAACAAAATCAATTTCAGCGAATACAAACGGCGGCAGGCCGCGCCGGGATTAAAAGTGTCGCCGCGCGCGTTCGGCATGGGGCGGCGGATTCCGATTGCGCAACGTTTCAGAACCTCACTATAAGATTTTGCAGCGAACACCATGAAATTCTCCATCATCACACCGAGTTTCCGCAATTCCAACTGGTTGAAACTTTGCATTGCGTCCGTGGCCGACCAACAGGGCGTCGAGTTCGAACATATCGTGCAGGATTCCTGCTCTGACGACGGCACGCAGGACTGGCTCCCGCGCGACCCGCGCTTGAAGGCGTTCATCGAAAAGGATGGTGGCATGTATGACGCCGTCAATCGCGGCTACCGGCACGCGACCGGCGACATCCTCGCGTATCTAAACTGCGACGAACAATACCTGCCCGGCGCGCTCAAGGCCGTCCGTGAATTTTTTGAGGCAAATCCTGAAGTCGAAGTCGCGCTGGCCGGCACCATCATCACCGACGGCGACGGAAAATACATGTGCCACCGGCATTCCATGACACCGTACGCGCGACACCTCTGGTATCGCTTCCCGATGCTGACCAGCTCCGTATTCATCCGGCGCAAAGTGATCCACGAACGCGGCATTTTCTTCGACACGCGCTGGCGCGACCTCGGCGATTTCCATTGGGTGCTGGCGCTGATGAAAAACAAAGTGCCGATGAAGGTGTGCGACTCGTTCACGTCCATTTTTGCCGACACCGGCGAAAACATGAATCTGAAACCGAATGCGATCCGCGAAAAAGCCGAGACCGACGCCATGACGCCGCACTGGGTGCGGCTGTTGAAACCCGTATGGGTCGTTCACCACCGTTTGCGCCGACTAGCCGCCGGACATTTTTCATTGAAACCGACGAGTTACTCCATTTACACATCGCAAAGTCCCGGACAGCGGGTGAACTTTGATGTTCCCAGACCAACCGCCGTCTGGTGGAACCGGCTGTAAGCAGAACAGTCACAAATTTGCGTTGTCCGAAGATGACAACCACGTGATTGCCCGACCGATATGCGCCCGAAAAAAGTTTTTATCAGTGGCTGCTTTGACATGTTGCACAGCGGCCACATCTGCTTTTTGAAAACGGCGGCGGATCATGGCGACCTTCACATCTGCATCGGCTCGGACAAAACCGTCAGGGAATTGAAGGGGCGCTATCCGGTCAACACGCAGGCCGAACGCAAATACATGCTGGAGGCGTTGAAATGCGTCAAAATCTGCCACATCGGCAGCGGTTCGGGCCATATGGATTTTCTGGAGGAGTTGAAACGCATTTCCCCGGACATTTTTGTCGTGAACGAAGACGGCAATTCCCCCGCCAAATCAAAACTGTGCCGGCAGTTGGGAATCAAATATGTCGTGCTGAAGCGGATTCCCGCCGCCAATCTTCCGGCGCGCTCCACGACCAGCCTGCGCAAGGAATGTCTAATCCCCTACCGCCTCGATCTGGCGGGCGGGTGGCTGGATCAACCTTCCGTTTCCAAATTCGGCGCCGGGCCGGTGCTGACCATCTCGCTGGAGCCGACGATGGAGTTCAACGAACGCAGCGGCCTAGCCACCAGTTCGCGCAAACGCGCCATTGATTTGTGGCAGACGGACATTCCCGGCGGCGACAAGGAGAAGCTGGCCAGGTTGATTTTCTCCTACGAAAATCCGCCCGGCACCACTGAATTTTCCGGCTCGCAGGACGCCATTGGCATCATTTTTTCCGGCCTGAACCGGCTGGACTACCGTGGCGGTTTCTGGCCGGAAAAAATCACTTCGGTGAACGATCCGAAAATTCTGCACTGGCTCGAAAAACATCTGCATCTCGTCACGCTCGGTCCGCGCCACTCCGGCTTCCGCGTCCGCGACAGCGCGCGAATCACGCCCGCCAATGCAAAAGCCCTGGCGCAGGCGGCAGATCTTTGCTGGCAGGCCGTCTTGAAAATGGAGCTGAAAGAATTTGGCCGTCAGCTTCGCAATTCCTTTGAAGCGCAAATCCGATTGTTCCCCAAAATGATGACGCCGGATGTGCAGGCCGGCATTAAACAATACGCCGCGCAATCATTGGGCTGGAAATTGTCGGGCGCGGGCGGCGGCGGCTATCTGGTTCTGGTGAGCGACCACGAAATTCCGGGAGCGATCAAAATCAAAATCCGCAGCGAGCCCCGGTGAACTTCCGGTCACATGACATAATTGAATTGCCACTTTGCCGCTCGTCGGGCAGTTTTTGAGTTCCCATGCAAAAGAAAATTTTAATCGCGGGGGCGGGCGGTTTCATCGGCGGGCATCTCGTCGCCGAACTGCTCCGCACAGGTCACACGGATATCCGTGCCGTGGACATCAAGCCGTTCGGCGAATGGTATCAAAAATTTCCGCAGGTTGAAAATGTGCAACTGGATTTGCAACTCAAGGATTCCTGCGAGCGCTCGGCCAAAGGCGCGCACACCATTTACAATCTCGCGGCGGACATGGGCGGCATGGGCTTCATCGAAAACAACAAGGGACTCTGCATGTTGAGCGTGCTCATCAACACACATCTGCTCATGGCTGCGCACGCGGCCGGTGTGAAACGGTTTTTCTACGCGTCATCGGCCTGCGTTTATGCGGGCGACAAGCAAACCGATCCGAACGTGACCGGTCTGCGCGAAGCCGACGCCTACCCCGCAATGCCCGAAGACGGCTACGGCTGGGAAAAACTTTTCAGCGAACGGATGTGCCGCCATTTCACGGAGGATTTCAAACTCACGACACGTGTCGCGCGTTTCCACAATGTTTATGGACCGCACGGCACTTACGACGGCGGACGCGAGAAGGCTCCTGCCGCGATTTGCCGCAAAGTGATTTCAGCAAAACTTTCTGGCAAGCATGAAATTGAGATTTGGGGCAACGGCGAGCAGACGCGCAGTTTCATGTTCATTGACGATTGCATCAAGGGCATTGACCTCATCCTGCACAGCGACAAAGTGACGTTTCCAATCAACCTCGGCAGCGCGGAAAAAGTTTCCATCAACCAGTTGGTGGACATCGTGGAGGAAATCGCCGGGATCAAATTGAAACGCCGCTATAATTTGTCCGCGCCCAAAGGTGTCAACGGTCGCAACAGCGACAACACGCTCATCAAAAAGACGCTTGGCTGGGAGCCGTATTTGCCATTGCGCAAGGGCATGGAAAAAACCTACGCTTGGATTCACGACGAGATGACCAGGCGCAAATAAACAATTTCTGTCTTGGACTTCGCTTTTGATGAATCCAAGCTCAAAACAATTCTTTGGCGGACTGGAATCTTTGCGCGGTATCGCTGCGTTGATGGTGGTCTTCTACCACATTGAGTGGACGAACCCATTGACACACCACCTGATTTTCCGCAACGGTTATCTGATGGTGGATCTGTTTTTTGTGCTGTCGGGATTTGTCATCTGCTACAACTATGGCCAGAAAATCGGGAATGCCAAGATGCCGGCCACTTCATGTTTCTACGATTCGGTCGGCTGTATCGTCTCCATTTATTTTTCCTGCTCGTCTTTCTAGGAGTTGAAGTCGCCAAATATGCCGGAGAATTGAAATTTGGTTTTGTGCCGTATGGAAGCAGCGCATTTTCACTAAACAACACATCTTCATTCATCGCCAACCTGCTGCTCGTCCAGCCATTTTGTCCGTTTGCTAATAAAACCTTCAACAGTCCAAGCTGGAGCATCGGTGTGGAATTTTACACCTATCTGGTTTTTGCCTGCGTGGTTTTGTTTGCTTCTGAAAAGAAAAAAGTTTCGATCATTTCCTGTTTTCTGGTTTTGCTGGCGGCTTCGTTGCTGATTTTTTTGGGGCAGCGTGGCCTGTCAGTAATGCCGGGGGTGGAGTTTCATTCGGTGCATCCTCTGCTTCTTTTTGGGCGTGCTGGCTTACCAGATATATTATACTTATCGAATGCAAATTTCCCGCTATAGTGGAAAAATTACCATGGCTCTTTTCACGGTTCTGTTCGTTTTTTGTCATTCAAGGAAAATGAAAATCTGGATTACATCGTCCTGCCGATTTTTACGTTTTTGACGATTGCCATTGCGGCTGAACCCGAGGGGGTGGGAATTTCAAAAATACTGAACCTCACTCCGATGCGTTGGTTGGGCAGGGTCTCTTACTCCATTTACATGGCGCATTTAATGGTGCTGATGTTTATCTCGTGCTGTTTTGATTTCTCCCAAAAGCATTTTAGCCCGGATCACCGCAATGGACTTGGACTGGCTTTTGTATTTTTGGCAGTTGCGGTGGTTTTGATCATTTCTCAACTCACCTACCAATGGATTGAGAGACCCTACCAAAACGAATTTCGAGAATTGGCGGCAAAGCGATTCAAAACTTGGAAAGGCCGTGCTTAAACCGGCACTGCGTACTGATATTTGGCTAGAAATACTTCGACGCGGCCAAAGACTTCCTCCTCGCCGAGGTTCCACAAACAAAACGGCGTGGCAAACCGGCAGTAATCCGAGCACGGTTTGTAGGGACATGCCCTGCCTTCCATCCATTCCGACGCCGGATGCAGCGGCGCGAACCATTCCGGCAGTTGCGGGCCGAAGAGTGTGAAGGTCGGCACGCCGCACATCGCCGCCAGATGACCGGGGCCGGAATCATTGCCAATGAACGCGTCCGCGCGATCCACCAGCGCCAGCAGTTCCGTCACGTTGCCCGGCGTGGCCACGGCCGTCTCGCCGGAACGCCGCCACGCTTCGCGCTGGTCGGGATCGCAGGCAATCTGCACCCGGAAATTTTTCCGCCGTAAACGGGTTGCGAGTTTCTGGTAGTTTTTCAGCGGCCAGACGCGGACCGGCTGCGCGGCACCGCTGTGGATTAAAATCGTTCCGCCGTGGCAGGCGGCGGGCGTGGGGATTTTTTCACGCGGCGGCAACGCCAGTCCCAATTCACGGGCGAGGACACACCACGATTCGTAGCGGTGAGCCTCCGGCTGCGTCCGCGCGAGCGGTCTGGTCAGAAAAATCCCGCTGCCAAGACGCGGAAAACCGAGGCGGTTTTGCGCACCGAAGGTTTTCAGGAGCAGGTGATCGCGCGGATCCCAGCGCGCCGAAAGGCCGAAGTCAAAACGGGCCAGCGCCAGCCGCTGGCGCAGGCGGCTTATTTCAAGCAATGGCCAGCGCCAGAGGTGATACTTGTTTTTGAAAGCGGTCCACGGCGCGGTAAAAGTTTCGACCCGGACATCCGGCCACAGGCGCTTTTGCAACTCCCGGGCGAAAGGCTTGGCGAGCAGGGTGACCTCGAATTTTCCGGCGGCGGCGCACAAAAACGGCGTGGCGATGGCCAAGTCGCCGAGTCCCCACAATTCAACGATGAGCAGTTTTGGTTTCACGTTCCAATTGCTGCCATCACGGGGATTTCAGCCCGGGTAGAAAGGTTGTAAATGCGGACGGACCGGCGGAGCGGCGCTGTTTTTTTCCGCCGCCCGCACCGGGGCCGCCGCCGGGCGGCGGATGCCGCCGTTGATGCTGATGCTCAACCCGATGATGGAGGTGAAATAATACATATCCCCGTAAAGCCCACCGAAGATGATGAGAAACACCAATATCCTCGCAATAAAGAAGGCCAGCAAAAAGATGTTGACGGTCCGCACGACGGGGTCGCCATAACGATAGTTGAAATAGAGCGCCCGGAGGCTGGCACCCCAGAACCACAAAATGCCGATGACGCCCCAGATGCCAAACGGGATGACGACCGATAACGGCCCGCTATGATAATTGCCGACAATATCCACGCTTTCAATATCGGAAGCGTAATGGAAGGCCTGATTGCTGGCCACGGCCAGATCGCCATGGGAAATGGCGTAGCCTTTGCCCAGCAGCAAATATTGCGGCACGGTCGGCAACGCATCCTTCCAGATCTGGAGCCGCCAGTCCTCGGTGTCCTCCGCATCGCTGCGCGCCGCCGCATTCAGCTTCAAGGGCAGGAACGCCAGTGACCGTTGGAAAGTGAACGGCAATTTGCTGGCAAAAGGAACCAGCAAAGTGATCGCAATCACTCCGGCCATGATAAAGACTGGAAACACTTTCGTCCGATGCACCCCTTCCAGAAAAAATTGAAATAAAAACACGAATCCGCACAGAATGATCTGCGATCGGAATCCGCCCAACAAAGACAGGCCAGTAAACAGGACGAACAAGACCGGACGCCACAACCGTCCCGATAGAAAGAGGCCGCGCGGGCCGTAGCAGGCCAGCATGAATAAAAACCCGGCCTCGCCCGCCCACCCAATTCCAATAAAACGCACGACATCATGAGTGAGGGTGCCCTGACTCATAAGGGACAAATCCATGGAGTTGACTGGAAATAGCAGGAAGAGGAAATAAAGCGGAGACGGCAGGAATGGCGCCAGATCCCCGATGAAGGCGGTGCAACCGGCCAAAAAAAACAGGCTGATATAAAGCCCCACCCGCTTGGGAGGAATCTGCTGCGCCGTCAGCGCAAAGTATCCCATAATCCCCATCAGCAGCAGGAAATAATTTTTGCCACCCGCCGTTTCATCGCCCAGCGAATGCAATCCGATGCCACCCGTCAATTTGGCGGTAAACAGCACCACTGCGACAAGAAAAATCAGCGGCCAGGTGATGGAGGGCGCGGACAGAAAGTGCGCCCTGTCGTTGATCATCCGCTGTAGCAGGGAAAAACCCAGGCTCATGGCGGCCATCAGCAGCCAGATGGGCGGATGGCCGGGCAGAAAGAAAATGGTCATGCCCAAATTCCAGGTGGCGATCAGCAGGAAATGATGCCAGCGAAGCAACAGGGGCGTGCACAAAACCAGCGCCATGATGCCGGCATAGCTGAAAGTGGAAACGTCGAATGGATCGGCCAGCATGAAGCCGATCCACACCGCCAGCGGGACGCACACCGCATAGATGATGAGCGTCCTGATGAGGGCGGGCATGTTGTTATTATTCATTTTCTGGCGGCGCGTCCTCACTTTAACCCAATCCACAATTTTTCGGCAACCGGATTATTTTGTCGCGAGGCCGATTCAAAATGCCAGACCCCGGACTTTTACCTTGTGCGCCCGCCTTGTCCGCTTATTTTTACTGCGTGCGCCGCCATCCCAAAAATCCCTGGATCCGCAACGGTCGTTGGGCTTCCATGTTGATTTTTTTTACGCGTCATCCGGTTCCGGGATTGGGCCGCCTGTTCGCCCGTTTTTTGGGTTGCGACGTCGGCGTGGCACTGCCCGAAACCGTCTTTCTGCCGCATCCGCAAGGCATTGTCATCCATAGCCAGACGCGTATCGGACGGGATGTGGTGATCGGCCACCAGGTCACTTTGGGTGGCCGGGACGTTTCGCCCGTCGCGCCCAACATCGAAGACGGGGTCTACATCGGAGCCGGCGCAAAAATACTGGGCGGTGTCACTGTGGGGCGCGGCGCGACGGTCGGTGCCAACGCCGTTGTCACCAAAGACGTGCCGGCGGCCGCAACGGTCGTGGGTGCCAACCGGATTCTACCCAAGCGCAGCCTATACGCACTGGAAACCCAACCGTGAAAGTTCTCCTTAATTGCCTCACGCCCTTTTCGCTCGCGCATGGCGGGGCGCAAATTCAAATCGAACAGACGGCGGACGCCCTCAAAAAGAACGGCGTGGAAGTGGATTTCGTCCGCTGGTGGGACGGCGCGCAGAAGGCCGACCTGATTCATTGCTGGGGCCGGATGCCCGCCGAACACATCAAACTCGCGCAGCAAAAAAATATCAAGGTCGTCATCGGCGAACTTCTCACCGCGCAGGGTTCGCGTTCCCGTTCGCAATTGCGCCTGCAAAAATTCATCAGCCGCACGGTGGAACGATTCGCGCCGCGCAGTTTCACCGCCGCCTTCAATTGGGAATCTTACCAGCTCGCCGACGTCGTCATCGCCATGACGCCGTGGGAAAAACACCTGATGAATTATATGTTCGGCGCGCCGCTGGAAAAAATCATCATCGTCCCCAACGGCGTCGAGGAGATTTTTCTGACCGCCCCCAAAGCCGGACGCGGGCAATGGCTCGTCTGCACCGCCACCATCACGCCGCGCAAACGTGTCTTGGAACTGGCACAGGCCGCTGTCCGCGCGCAAACGCCGCTTTGGATCATCGGCCGGGCTTACGCGGAAACCGATTCTTACGCGCGGCAGTTTTACGCGCTGGCGAAACAGCATCCGCAATGGCTTTGCACCGACAGCCCGCCGATGGCCGACCGCGCCGGGCTGGCCAAAATTTATCGTGCCGCGCGCGGCTTCGTGCTGTTGAGCGCCATGGAAACCCGCAGCCTCGCCGCCGAGGAAGCCGCCGCGTGCGAATGTCCGCTGCTCTTGAGCGACCTGCCGTGGGCGCGCACCACATTTGAAAACGCGGCAGGCTATTGCCAGCTCACAACATCCGTCGAGACGACGGCAAAGGCGTTGCGGGAATTTTATGACGCCGCGCCAAATCTGCCCCTGCCGCCCAAACCGCCGACCTGGAACGAAATCGGCCGCCAGCTCAAGACGATTTACGAACAGGTGTTAAGTCCCGGTTCTCAAATACAAGGCATGTGATCAAGATCATTGATAATCTCATCATCGGTTCAGGCCCGGCGGCGTTGGCGGCGGCCATGGCCTTGCGACGGCACCAAAAAAAATTTGAGGTGATAGATGCCGGTTTTGATATTGAACCGAACCGCCTTGAAAAATCCGCGGGGATGTCGCGCGTCCCGCCGGCGAATTGGAAAACCGAAGACGTGGCTGAACTTTTTCCGCCGCCGGTTGCGTCGGCGGACGGCGTTGAACAACGATTGTCATTCGGCTCTGACTTTCCCTATCGCAAGCCGAAGGAACTCTTCATCACCAGCGACAATTGCAAGATAGACGTCTCGCACGGCTTTGGCGGATTCGGAAATGTCTGGGGAGCGGCGGTTTTACCCTATGCGGACAACGATCTGGCCGGATGGCCGGTTGGCATTTCCGATCTTCGCGCGTCCTACCGCAATCTTTCCGAATACATGAAACTGTCCGGCGCGGATGATGATTTGCGCGGGCAATTCCCGATGGATTCAAACACATTTGGAAAGCTCAACAAAAGTGAACAGGCGAACCGTTTAATCAACTTCCTGAAAAATAAAAAAAACCGGCTGGCGGCGGCGGGGATCGTCTCCGGTCGCGCGCGAGTGGCGGTCAATTCATCGGGAGACGAACACACCTGTCGTTATTGCGGCTCTTGTCTGGATGGTTGCGTATATGGTTCAATCTTCAATCCGCGTCATTGCTGGGAGGAATTAAAACGCGAAAGCTGCGTGATTCACAAACGGTTTTATGCGGTGGAATTCACGGAAGAATCCGGCCACGTCCGCGTGCGCGCCGTCAATCTGGAAGATGGAAGTCCGGTGGAATTCATGGCGAAACGATTGTTTCTCGGAATGGGGGCGATCGCCTCCACACGGCTGGTGGCGCGGTCGCTTGGCATTGTCAACCAGCCCATCGTATTGAAGGACAGCCAGTATTTTTTCTTTCCCATGCTGTCGTTGCGGAAAGCACACGACATCACGATACAATTTACGCTGGCGGAATTGTTCGTGGAAATCTTGAATCAAAAAATCAGCCCGCACTTCGTCCACTTTCAAGTTTACGGCATCAACAACATCTTCAAGGATGCGCTCCGCAAAATGCTGCCGGGATTTTTGCGGACGCGCGAAATAACAAACGCCATCGAAAAAAGATTCTATCTAATCCAGGGGTTTTTGCATTCATCCGACTCCGGACACCTCGTCATGACTTTAGATTCTCCAAACGGGGACAAAGACCGTGTCAACATCCGGGGCGTCAATAATCCCAGGTCTGTTTCCGTGGCGCGAAATGCCCAGCGACTTTTACGGAGGGCATTGCTGCCGTTCGGACTCGTCCCGCCGTTTTATTTAAAGACCGTTCCCTTGGGGCGCAGCTTTCACATCGGCGGAAGTTTTCCGATGGGCGCGCGATCTTCATTTAGTTCCGACCTGATGGGACGCCCGGCGGGGTTGAAACGAGTTCACCTTGTGGATGCCTCGACGTTTCCGACCATTCCCGCAACAACCATCACCTACACCATCATGGCCAATTCCGACCGGATCGTAAACTTGAACTGCTCGACCGTCGAAGGCACCAAAAATGATAACTACAGTTGAGGCAGCGTGCTCGATTTTCAAATGGGTTCGTTTGGCAAAAAATCCTTTTGAGGCGGCAATCTTACCGGCCTGCAAGACTGGTGGTATCCGGTTTTTCAATGAACATTTAATCGGCGTTTAATCCATCACTTTCCCCCGTCGCTATTCCACCTGTGAAAATAACATATCTCGTTTCTCACGCCTCGCCCAGCACTTCCCCGTAAATCTCCAGATGCCGCCGCGCAATAACTTCTGGAGCATAGCGCTGGCGCATGAGCATGGCCGCCCCGGTGGAGGGTGGATGATCTTCCGTCAACCATCGCTCCACGGCGGTCGCCAGCCCCGCCCAGTCATCTTGGGCAAACAACTCCGCGCCGGGCACGCCCTCCGCGATGTCCGGAACGCCGCCCACCCGCGCGCCGAAAAATTTTAAGCCGCGTGACAAGCCCTCCGCCACCACCAACCCGAAGGCCTCCTGCAACGGAAAATGCACCAGTGCCGGGACCGAATCGAGCAGCGCCATCAGTTCCCCGGTGTTTTTCAAACCCAGATGACGGGCATAACCCGCCGGTTCCGCCGCCCTGATTTTTTCCAGAAACGCCGCGCCGTAGGGCGAATCCGCCTGACAGCTTCCGACAAACCAAAATTCCACCGGACGGCCGCGTTCATACAATTTTTTTGCCACGTCCACCAGTTCGATCTGTCGTTTGTAATCGCAGACCACGCCGATGTTAAGCACGACGTTTTTATGGATGCGCGCCGCCGCCAACGGTTTGAAAAATTCACCACGCACCGCATTGGCCACACGCCAGGAGCGCCGGACACGTGGTGCCACCTGATTTTCCGTGTAGGCGGAATTGCATAACACCCCGGCGGTCCGTCGCAACGCTAGCGTTTCCAACCGCGCGGTGAGCCAGTAATAACCGCCAGTCCGCGCCTGATAAAATTCCGCCATCGCCTTCATGTTCCCGTGAATCGTGACCACATTGGGAAAACCCGAGAAGACGGCGCACAGGGCATTGTTATGTTCTGTACCCTGACCGTGGACGATGTCCGGCCGGATTTCGCGCAACTTTTTCCGCGTCGCGCGGATGCAGCCCTGATAGCCCGTGCGCAGCCAGCCGATTTTGGGGACGTGCAGGTTGTGATACCAGATGTTCTCCGCGATTTTTTCCGGCGCGCACACCGGTTGCCGCACACACGAAAGGACATGGACATCCACGTCCGGCAGCAGCGCGAACCCTTGGAGCAATGCTTCCGGCGCGGTGCCGAAGGCGGGCGTGGGATTGGTGTAATCCTTGTCGTGTTCGCGCTTTTCAGCGGTGAGGATGGCAACGGAAAGGCGCATTACGGGACGGTGAACTCCACCAAAATCACGTCAGCCCCGACCGGCTGGCGTTGTTTCTGTTTTTGGTAATGACGCAGAAACTCAGGAACGTGACACAATAAATCTTTCAGCAGGGTTGCTTTGCTGGCCGAGCCGTGCGGACCGTATCGCAGCAGCCGGAAATTTCGGGCCGCGCGCTGTAGCGGGCTGGAAGGCGGCACAAAATATTTCATCTTCGCGCCGGTCATTTCCGCAAGCCGCCGGTAGGCGGCCAGATTCCAGCGCGTCATGTGATGCGGCGGGTGGTTCAGGATGTCGAACCAATCGGATTCAAAGGACATCGGCGAATAGGGCGTGCTGATGAACAGGCGTCCGCCCGGCGCGACCGCGCCGACCAGCGAACGGACAAACTCCACCGGCTGGTCAACATGCTCCAGGCAATGAAACGAGGTGACAACGGGAAATTCCCCGGCCCGCAAAAATCCGGCGGCCAGTGCCGTGTCCATCGTGCCGCAAAACGCCTGAAATCCCTGCCGCCGACATTCCACCACCGCCGGTTCGTTTAGGTCGAGCGCGAATTTGTTATCGTTTGGGATGAAATCCAAACTGTGCAGAAAATCTCCCTTGCCGCAGCCCACGTCCAGCAGCTTGAAATTTTTCTTCGCCGCAACTTTTTCGGATGCGAGCAGGCGGCGCACTTCGCCATATTCCCACCGGACGCCGGGATAATAAGAGGGGAAACTACTGACCCATTCATAAAAGCGAAGGCTGCCCGGCATGGCCGGCCAGGCGAATTGCAGCCCGGTTTCCGCGCATTCCCACAGTGCGTAATCACACTCAACCACTTTGGCGGGCGGGCGAGTGCCATAGTAATGCTCCAACCGTTCGAGGAGAAAGGTTCGCGGCAGGTCGCGGATTTTTTTGGGCGGCAACGTGCTCAACGGCGACTGCGCGGCCCCACTGGTCTGGGTGGCATTGTTCATTTTCTGCGAAACACTATCAGAAATGCGGATTCATTTTGAAAGCGCAATCCGCGCAAAATCCATCGCTCCGGCAAGCATGGCAGATTGGTTGAGGGGTGGGGTTTCAAATTAGTTTTTACGACCGCCCTCGCCCCGGCCCGCTCCTTCAGAGGAGCGAGAATTGTTTACCGCCTGCTTGAATATTTGAGCGGCGGAATTTCCCCTGGTTAAATGTCACGTCTCGTGAAGCCGCGCCCGCCGGTTTCAAAATAGGCGCGGTCGGCGCGCAACGGCTCCGGCAGACGCGTGTGAAAATAATGAAAGCAGCGCGTATAAAATTCCGTTGGATTCTTCAGGCTGGCGTCCCAGTACGACCGGGTGATTTCCTCTGCTGGCGCGGAAAACTGGCGCAACAACCGGCGTTGCGCCGCGCGCTGCTGCCAGGAACGGCAGCGACCTTTGATGAACCGGATGATTTTCATCTTGCGCGGAACACTATCAGAAACGCGCGGCCACTTTGAAAGCGCAATCCGTGGGAAATTCGTCGCGTTTGCCCAAAATAAAAGTATTAATTGGCGAGGTTGGAATATGAACCGGATGTTAGCCAAGCGTAAAAATGCGCAATCAATCCCATCTCGTATCATTCATTAATAATAGGTGGACTTGCTCATCCGTGACATAATTAAGACGCATTAGAATTCCATCGGGCTGTAAATTGAGTAATTTGAGAAGGGTCTATGCTGATACCGGCAAGCCGTTCAAAAGCCTTATAGGCATCAAAGAATAAAAACTGCTGTGCCAGCAGGCACCAAACCTGTTTGACTAATTTGTGCTGAATACAACTCACCACTCGTTCCTGCTCCGCCAAAAAGAAGCGCACTATACTGTCCCTGTAATGGCGCTAAACTTGGTGCATTTGTGCTTGAATGTTTAGGTCACGTCTCGTGAAGACGCGCACGAAGTTTCAGGAAGGGGCGCTCCAATCCATAGTAGGAAATGAATGACACAATAAAAACCGGAACCAGCCAGCCAGGAAATGACATCCACCACACCTTTCCCAAGCCAAATACGTCAGGCTTGGTGCAGAACAACTCCTGCCAGATGTAGATCGAGTAGGACAAGACCCCGATCCGGCGAACCCACCACCAGTTATAACACCGGAAGATTCCCCACTGCGGCATCACCACACTATGGAGCATCAGCATGGCCATGCCCAACGCTTGAATGGTAGGTCCCAAGGGCACCAACCCTACTCGAAGTGGCGAAAATTTGGCGGAGAACTGGTTGAGAATGTGAACCACCAGCACCAGGGACACACCGGTCATCAAAGCCGCCCACCGGTTTACTTTGAACCAATTCTCAATCTCATTCCAACGGCGGGCAAGCAGAATCGCGCAGGCGCAACCAATCGCGAGCGAATCAAAAAAGCTGAAGAACGAATAGCCTCGGGTAATCGGTCCAATCAGAAACCAGTCCGGCCGGATGTGCCCAATGGCACGACTAATAGGGGCCAGTAGAACCGGCAGGGCCAGGATTCGCCAACCTTTGCCACTGCTGGCTGCCAGGCCACAGGCCACAAAAATTCCCGGCCAGAGAAAATAAAACTGTTCCTCCACCGAGAGCGACCAGAGGTGATTGCTGGTAAAATCATCCCCCATAAAATTTCGCAAGAAGGTCAGATTGCCAAGCCACACATCGGTGCCGGGGCGATAGGGAGTCAGCAGTTGAAGCAGTCCCAGCGCCAAAAGAACCGCGCAATAAACCGGCAGGATCCGCAGGGCGCGACGGGCATAAAAGTGCTGCAGGTTGACCCGCCCGGTGTCATCATATTCACGAAGCATCAGCCAGGTAATCAGAAATCCGCTGATGAGGAAGAAACAACGAACTCCCAGATTGCCGTCGAACCCCCACAGAAGAAACGGATGAAATTTCTCGGGGAAACCCGAAACGAACGCGGTGTGGGAACCAAGCACCATGACAATGCTGAAAGCTCTCCAACCGTCCAAGGACGGCAGCCGGGACAGGTTTTTTATTTGCCCCATAAGGCAATGATTTGAGTTATTTTAGTAGGGTCTATGCTTGATAATGCCAACCCGTTTAAAAGCCTCAATGTGGCACCACTCTTGAGTAAGATTTTTATACACTCGTTCGGATTTCCCTGATTTTGCCCCAGTGCATGTAATTCCAGAACCAAGCTTAAGTTCTTTAGGTTGCGGAATTGATCTAGTTTTTGGAGCAAAATTGTTTCGTAGCCTTCCACATCAATTTTAACCAGGCATTTCTGCGAAGAGTAATCATTGATGAGATCGGCCAGACGCAGACATTCCACCTTGTATCCCGTGCTGGAAATGTGTCCTATTTCCGAGATCTCGCTGGTGAAATGAACAAACCCGACTTCGTTTCCCACCGCCGCCTGTCTGATGGTCGCCCGGTGTTCAAGATGGTTGGCGCGCAGAGATTTTTTCAAGAGCCGCAATACACGTGGATTTGGATCAACGCACACGGTGCGGATATCCCGGTTGCGGAGCAGGACGGAAAGTGCTATCTGGCCGATGTTGCATCCAATATCAATATAATATTGGCAGTCCCTTGACAGTGACAACAATTCATCCTTAAGCTGTGTATCAACAGTTTCGTAGGGATATCCCTTGAATGCCCAAGATTGGCCGACCGCGTCGAAATAGATGATGCCGTCGTAAAATTTTTGCTTTGCTGAAAGGCCGGCCCGTTGGCACAGCCGTTTCCCGATTTTCCGGTAAATTGAATCCGGCGGAAACGGCGAGATCAGCCAGTGAAGAAGTTGGTCTTTCATTATCTCTAATTAATTGATTGCGATTTATCTGTCGGTTTTTCCTGAAGATAGGGCAAAAGAAAATTGTCTTCAATGACGGGGAATATGGATTTTTTGATTCGCCTATCAAAAGTTCTTCCGGCCACATTTAAATCCGCCGTTTCCGCACCGCGCTCATCATCATGGTCGGATCTTTTCAAATCGGTTTGCAGCCGGTTGAATAAGCGCAAGCGTTCGGTTAAAAAAATTTCCTTGTGAGGATTGGCCAGATGATAACAGCAGGCGGTGTTCTGCAAAATGTCGCGGCAAAGCTCCGGCTGGTTGAGATACCGGTTCAAGGCGAAACAGCAGGACAGGTTTTTGACCGTGCCATGATGCCAGCCCGTCCCGGCTCCCAAGTGTTTCCGGTCGAAGTAAAAGGTCTTGCATTCGTTATGTTGCAACCCCCGGCCAACCGCCTTGGACACAGGAAGTGCAATCCACTTGCCATACTTGAACAACGGCCGCGCCTGCCGCCGGTAATACCAACCTTGCAAGGAAAAGTTCAACTCCTTGGGTGGCCAGACAGGCGAGGGGACAATGTCCAAGAAGTGAAACCCTAGGCTATCCAGGCTGTCCAGGGTTTGCGGGGTTTTGACATACAAAAATTCGTCCGCATCCACCACAATTGTCCGTGTGATTTCCTCGGGCAAAAAGGCCGCGCCCCAGGCAGTCACATCCGCCTTTATTTTATTAAACTCCAAATGCGAGGTAAACTCTTCCGTGAGATAGCTTGCCACCCAAAGGGTAAAATCCCCGTCCACCAGTTCGGACACGGTCAGTTCCCGCTGGCCTGGCGTCCGATGGATCTGGTTGTTGGCCGGCACGCGAATCTTCAGTTTGGCGGCGAGAAACTGTTTCAGCGAATCATGGGTGCGGGAGCGGGTCAGCCCGCAAAAAATAATCATCCGCTTGATGCCGTAATAGCGCCGGTAAAATGCCGTGAAAGCCGGAAACAGCGAATAATTCTCCTTGTGATAGGTGACCACGCACCACCGGCTCCCGTTGGTTAACATCCCAAAACCCTATGTTAAAACCGTGGACTTTGACAACCAAGATTTCTGGAACATAGGTTCTTAATTATTGCCCAGAGCATCAAGCCGTCATTAACCGTTTCAAAACGTCCTTCAGCCGGACGGGTGCGCGCGAAATGATTTCGGCCTGCAATGTTTGCCCAAGACCGTGCTGTAGCAGCATCACTCCGCCCCAGAGTCCGGTCACGAGCAGGTTCACGCCCAGTTGCCATGACGTTGGCAGCCCGCGCGCCAGCCACCAGGTTCCGAGGGCGACGGGCACCAGCCACAGGATCAGTTGCCCGGTGGGGCGGAACCAGCCGGCCAGTTCGCGCCAGCCCAGCCCGAAATAATGATGCGTGCGATTCAGCCCATACGGCAGGGTAAATGCCAGCGTGCAAAGGATTGAAAGCACCAGCATGGTCGTCATCCCGGCCACCCGTTGGGCCAGCAGATTCAACCCGACAAACACCAGCCCCTCCACCAGAAAGATGAACCGCAAAAAACCGAATTGCTTGGTCTGGACCGCCAGCGTTGTGTGCGGCCGCACTGAGGTGGCGATCAAACAGGAGACCGCCAGCAGCAGGTCATTGACCGGCGACCAGTGGATTTTACCGCCCGTCCAGAGCCATACGAAAGGGCCATTGCAAACCGCCAGCAGGGTTCCGCCCACGATGCTCACGCTGGCGGAAAAGACCGTGATTTCCCTGAACCGCCGGAGCAGGCGGTCGCGCTCGCCGCGCACCATCATCTCCGCCAGCACCGGGGTGGAAAAATCAAAAATGCGCCAGACCAGCATGGTCACCACGCCGTAGCTCCGGGTGCAGACGCTCCACACGGCCGCCGTCTCCAATCCCAGTAAACGGGTGAGCAGCAGGGTCTGGCTGGCAGAAATGAACTGCCAGCCCACTCCCATAAAAAAAGTGTCCCGCCCGAAGGCGAAAAGTTCCCGGAAGCGCGCCCCGGTGACCGCACCCCATTCACCCCGTCCGGGAAACAGCCCCAATCTCCGGCAGCCCAGACCGTTGATGACCACATTGCCCAATGTCGAGACCGCCTGGCCGGCCAGGAAGCCATAGACGCCCCAGCCTGCCGCCATGCCCGCCCACATTCCCGCAAGGCTCAAAAAAAATGTCAACGTATAGCCGTAATTGGGGATGTCCAGCCGTTGATGCGCGATGAGCAGGTAGTTGAACACCCGCGTGGCGAAGGACAGGCCGGTGAGGAGGGACTGCCCGATCACCAGCCAGATGAATTCCTGCTGCAAGGACGCCGGCACATGCAGAAGGGAACCGGCCAGTGCCGCCAGCACCACGCCGGCCAGGATGATCAATCCGCCCTGCACCAGGCCCACCAGCATGCTGGTCTTGATCACGCTGCCGTAGGCACCGTTGTGCCGGTCGTCCTTGTGGTCAATCAGGAAGCGCGACACCGAGTTGCCCATGCCAAAATCAATCAGCGCGATGTAACCGCCGATCTGCGCCACCAGCGCCCACAGGCCGAATTCTGGCTTGCCCAAGTAATGCAGGGCCAGCGGGACGCTGGCCAGCGTGTAAAAAATGTTCGCCCCCACCGACACATAGCCGGACAAAAGCGAATGCGTGAATTTTTTTAGCCGGGACATTTTAATTCAATCGGCGCGGTCATTTGAGAGCACAATGGTGCTGCCGTTCAATCGGCAAATTGCGCGCTAAAAAGCCGGCGGTGTCAATGCCCAAGCAAAAAGTCTTGAGTTGCGGCCCCGTCGCGTCTCTACTCGCGCCTCAAATATGCATTGCGTCATCGGTTCCGGTCCGGCGGCCGTCGCGTGCGCGAAGGCACTCATCGCGCGCAGCGCGAACGTACTCATGCTTGACGCCGGACTCGAACTCGAGCCCGACCGCGCCCAAGTCGTCCGCCAGTGTTCCACCACAAAACCTGCCACATGGAACCCGGGCCAGATTGTCACGCTGAAAGGCGGCATGGCCGCCGATGCCACCGGCGTCCCCCTCAAACTGATTTTCGGTTCCGACTTTCCCTACCGCGAAACGGAGGAAAAAATCCCGTGGCGAAATCACGGCACCAGTCTGAAACCGTCGCTGGCGCTCGGCGGCTTGAGCAATGTCTGGGGCGCGGCCATGCTCCCGCATCGCGACGCGGATATTTCTGACTGGCCGGTAAAAAATGCGGAGTTGGCGCAACATTACCGCGCCGTGACCGAATTCACCGGCCTCGCCGCGCGCCGCGACGAACTCGAGGAACTTTTCCCGCTGCACTGCGAACATCCGGGCGAACTGCAACCGAGCCGGCAGGCGAATCTACTTTTGGGAAATCTAAAACAGCACCGCGACGAACTGCGCGGACGTGGCTGGTATTTTGGCCACGCGCGCGTCGCCGTCCGCGCCGCCGACAACGCGAAAGGCGGCGGGTGCGTCCACTGCGGCTTTTGCATGTACGGCTGTCCCTACGGTTGCATCTACAATTCCGCCGACACCGTCCACGAATTACGCGCCGGAAAAAACTTCGCCTACCAGCGCGATGTCATCGTCACTTCCGTCCGCGAAAATCCTGAAAAAGTTTTCATCGAAGGCTTTCACCGCGAAACGCGCGCGCCGCTGGCGTTTGAAGCCGACCGCGTTTATCTAGCGGCCGGCGTGATTCCGACCGCTCAAATCCTTTTGCGATCACATGGCGCCTTCGACGAGCCGCTCACGCTGCGCGACAGCCAGTATTTTCTTTTTCCGCTCGTGCTCGCGCGCCGCACGCGCGATGTGCAAACCGAGGCACTTTACACCTTGAGCCAGATTTTCATCGAATTGAACAATCCGCAAATCAGCCGCCGCACCGTGCATCTGCAAATTTACACTTACAGCGACATCATCGGGCAGGCCGTGCGGAAATCGCTCGGCCCGCTGAAAATGTTCGCGCGCCAGCTCGAAGAACGCATGGTGATCGTGCAAGGCTTCCTGCATTCCGACGAATCGCCGACGATGGCGATGACGTTGAAACGCGACGGTAAAAAAGATTTTCTGCAACTGGCCGCGCAGCCGAATCCTGAAGCGCGCCGGGTCGTGAAACGTGTTTTGCGCGAACTGCTCTCGCAAACGCGGCGGCTTGGCGGCGTGGTCGTGCCACCGATGCTGCAACTGGCCGAACCCGGACGCAGTTTTCATTGCGGCGGCTCGCTGCCGATGCGAATGCAGCCGGGGAAATTTGAGAGCGACACGCTGGGTCGTCTGCACGGCTGGTCGCGCATTCATGCGGTGGACGCAAGCGTGTTGCCGAGTGTTCCGGCCACGACCATCACTTTTTCCGTCATGGCCAACGCCCATCGCATCGGCTGGGAAACGGCAACACTGTAATTTTTATGAGCAATAAAATTTGTGCGATCACCGGCAGCAACGGCTACGTTGGCGGCTGCCTTAAAAGTTATTTCGCCGCGCGCGGCTGGAAAATTCTCGAATTGACCCGCCAGCCGAAAACCGGCACGCACGACGTGAAATTTCAACTCGGCGAAGAAATTTCGCCGTCGTCGCTCGCAGGCGTGAACGCGCTCGTGCATTGCGCCTACGATTTTAAACCGTTGCGATGGGGCGAAATCCGCGCGGTGAACGTGGACGGCACACACAAACTTTTTCAGGCGGCGCGCACAACGGGCGTTGGAAAAATGATTTGCATTTCCTCAATCAGCGCCTACGACGGCTGCCGTTCGCTTTACGGGCAGGCAAAACTGGAGATTGAAAAAATTGCGCTGGACAACGGTGCGCTGGTGATCCGGCCCGGGCTCGTTTATGGCAGCGGGCCGGGCGGGATGTTCGGCAAATTGACCGCGCAGATCCGCAAATCGTCCGTGATCCCCATGATCGGCGACGGTTCGCAAATCCAGTTCCTCGTCCACAACGAGGATTTGTCCGCGTTCACCGAACGTTGCGCGAGCGGCGAAATAAAAATCTCTCCAGGAATTTTGACGGCGGCGAATGAACAGCCGTGGGCGTTCAGGCAATTGCTTCTGGATATCGCGCGGGCGCTGGACAAAAAACCAAAATTCATTCCGCTGCCGTGGCGGCTGGTCTGGGCAGCGTTGAAGTCGGCGGAAATGTGCGGGCTGAAATTAAATTTTCGCAGCGACAGCCTGATAAGCCTGATGCATCAAAATCCAAACCCGGATTTTTCCACGAATGCAGGAATTGGTTTGACCTGTCGCCCATTCCAAATCGAGAAATTGCAACTTTGATTTCGTTCAAACGCCCGGCGGTTTGCGCGTGGCGGTTTTCAGGCCGAGCGCACTCATGAAAAAACTGGAGAAAATCGTCTGGATGCCGAGGACGACAAGCGTCGCCGCCGGAATCAGCCGCCGCAAATTTTCCTCCGTGGACGGCAGGATTCCGTAATCCGCCTGGTGCCAGATCCAAACCGCACGCACCAGCAAAATGATTCCGCCCAGCAAAACGAGCAGGCCAAGGATGATTCCCTTTTCGAGCGTGAAAATTTTGAACACGCGCGATAGTTTCGGATCGTCGGGCAAAAGTCCCTCGGCGATCGCAAACACCTTGGTGAAGAACGCGAAGGCGACGAGTTGAAAGCCGACGATGACGGTCATGCACGCGACGGCGAGCGTGCCGACGTTCAAAACGACTCCGCCGATTTTAATGTCATTGAGCGAAAGTGCGGTGGCAAAAATGATCCCCAGCACCGACAGCAAAAATCCAGGCATGAGGAACAGCCAGCGCGGTGAAAAGAGCAGCATGAAGCGCAAATGCCGCCAGCCATCGCGCCACGGTTTCAGATGCGGCGGACGCGAGCGTCCGTCCTTGTGCAGCCTGATGGGAACTTCCGTGATTTTGAGTTTCTTGAGCGTGGATTTGATGACCATTTCGGAGGCGAATTCCATTCCGGTCGTCTGCAAATCCATTTTTTCAAACGCGGTTTTCGTGAAACCCCGCAGACCGGCGTGGAAATCGTGCGCGGGACATTTGAAAAAAAGCCGCCCGATGAACGACAACACCGGATTGCCGATCCAGCGGTTTTTCCACGGCATCGCGCCGGGCGAAATGGTGCCGCCGCCAACGGGCAGGCGGCAGCCCATGATCAGTTCAAAGCCGTCCTGAAATTTTTTGACGAAACCGGTGAGGTCGGAAAAATCGTAACTGTCGTCGGCGTCGCCCATGATGATCCATTGGCCGCACGCGGCGCGGACGCCGCCGATGAGCGCGCTGCCGTAGCCTTTTTCCTTCACCGGCACGAGGCGCACACCGGATTTTTCCGCGATGGCCTGTGAGCCGTCGGTGCTCCCGTTGTCAGCAATCAAAATCTCGCCGCGCACGCCGGCGCGTTGGATCCCGAGTTTGGCTTTTTCGATGCAGCACGCCAGCGTTTCCGCCTCGTTCAGGCACGGCATCACGATGCTCAACTCAACGGATTCGCTCATGGCGAAAATTTAACTAAAAATGCGGTTGATTGGCGAGTGCGGCGTTATTTTCTTCTCACGCAAATGTGCCAGTGCAGTGCAAAGGCCGGGGCCAAAGGCGACAGTAAATGCTCCATTCCCCGAATCGGACCGTTCATAAAACCCGGAACCAGATGCCGCTTGGTGACACCGCCGGAGAGAAGATAGCCGAGCCAGGGCAAAAAAACGGCCGTCTCAACTTTCAACTGGGGATATAGCTTTTCGAACCGCGCCCGATCGCGGTCAAAAACCATCCAGGACAGCGCCTGATTGGAATCCATCATCGAATCGGTTTGCGCGAACGACCATTCCTGACATTCATCACGGTATGGTTCGTGGTGAAAATTTCTAAAAAAAAATTGGGCAAACGGAGTATGCGCCACTTCAATCATGGAAACAACGCCGTTCGGAACCAAAACCCGCTGTGCCTCGGCAAAAAAGGCGCGAACATCGGGGATGTGGTGAAACACATGGGTCAGAAAAAGCGCCTTCACCGAGCCGTCGGCAAAAGGAAGTTGCCGCGCATCAATGACCTGATCCGCCACGTCCGCCACCACGTCGGAGGTGATGAGGGAAGGCTCCAAATCTTTCAGGTAACTGCCGCCGCTACCCAATTCCACCAGCAGTCCCGGTCCTGCGACAGACCAGGCGTCCGCCAGCAACCGCGCATACCAGTCATCGTAACACCATTTGAGAAGCGGACGCTGATGAATGATTGCCTTTTGCGTTGCAAAAAAGCGGGCTGTTCCTGGAATCTGTCCCTGCAACTGCGGTTCTTTAAGCCATGACATCATTGGGCGGCATTTGATCGGGATTTTTATCACCACTGTGGGCTGTTCTCTTGGTAACGAGTTTTTCGAGCTCCAGCAAACGCAGGTTGATGCTGTTCAAAATCAATCCCAGTCCAAGCGAAAAAAATGCCAGCAGCACCAGCGCTGCCGACAGAATGGCGCTGGGAACTGCATAAACATAGCGTTCAACGGCATATTCATAAACCGGACGAGCGCCAGCCAGCAACCCCAGCACGAACAGCAACAGACTGCCCCCTCCGAAAAATGTCAGCGGTTTGTAGGATTTGAAGATCAAAAAGAGGCGCAGCAGCACGCGGAAGCCGTCGCTGAACGTGTTCAGTTTGGAGAAGCTGCCTTCGGGCCGGACGCCATAGGGTGCGGGTATTTCCTTGATGACCTGTCCGCGATAAAGCGCCTGCAAGGTCAGTTCCGTCTCGACATCAAATCCCATGGCAGTAATGGGAATCTGTCGGACCGCCGCACGTGTGAAGGCACGATAGCCGGAAAATATGTCTGAGACCTGCGACTTGAACATCCAATTGATTATGCCGCAAATCATCTGGTTACCGACGACATGCAGCGGCCGAAATGAATTTTGGCCGTGACTGGTAAGTCGCGTCGCCACAGTCATGTCGGCATCCCCGCGCAAAATGGGTTCCAGCAGTTTATGAACGTGGGAGGCCTCGTAAGTGCCATCCCCATCCACCATCACGAGGATGTCCTCTTCGATCTGATCGAACATTGCAGCAACGACATAGCCTTTGCCTTGGCGTTTTTCGCGGCGGACGATGGCCCCAGCCTGCACGGCGATGGCAGCGGTGTTGTCGGTGCAATTGTTGTCATAGACGTAAATGCGCGCGTCCGGCAATTCCCGGCGGAAATCAGCGATGACTTTGCCGATAGTCAGCGCCTCCTGATAACAGGGGATGATGACGGCGATAATTGGCGTTTTTTCTGGTGAACTTTGCATGAAAAATCAACGAAACCGAACCAGCAGCCAGCCATGAGATTCTTGCCGGGCGAGCAGTTTGAATTCAAAATGCTGCAACGGCTCGGCATTCATACGCACGAGCCAGTCGGCAGGTTTCATCTGGCAATTCTGCGTCAAAAAATATTCGCTGACCAGTCCAAATTTGATGCCCCGCGCCCGGAGATCCGCCGGTAAATCATTGTGGGTGAAATGCACGATCCGGCGTGACCCGAATGGCCGCCACAATCCCGTTTCCGGCTCGTCAAAGGCCATGTAACCAAGCGGGTTCGCATCCGGCGGCAGCGCGGCAATGACTGGTGCCAAACCGTCCGCGCGCATTGAGTAGGCGTCATAGACACTCCAGGCACGATTAAGAAAATAATTGTCTGCATGTTCGGCATCAAACGAATGCAAGATGGTTTTCGCCGGCCAAAGCGGACGCGGTGGCGATAAAATCAGCAGCCCGGCGGATACGGCGAAGGCGGACAGCGCCAAGCCGCGCCACAACCGGCGGCGGAAAAAATTTCCTGCCGCCGCCCCCGCTATAACCGGCACGACCAGCAAAGGATAAAACGGTATAAGATACCGCGCCGATCCCGCCGCGCCAACTTGCGCCATGAACACGCCAACACCTGCCCAAGCTGCAAGCGGCACAAGAATTTCAATGCAAAAAAAACTGGGTGGCCAGATTTTCCCGGCACGAATCTTTCGGGCAAGAACAACCAGCAACAGCAACGTCACACCCATGCCGAGACCAGCGGACTCCTCCATTTGCATTTCAGGAATTTGAAACTTGGCCGGTTCCAGTTCCATATTCCTTTGCAGCCCGGCGGACAAGCGGGTCGGCACCGTGACTTTCACCAGATGTTCCCATTGCTTGCGAAAGGGGAAAATTGGCGGGGAAAGATTGGCCAGCGGCAGATTGATGGCGTTGGCCAGAAAACGTAATGATTTGCCGCCGCCACCGATCAAGGGTTGTTCCGCCTTCAATCCCGTCCAGTCGCCACAATACTTTACATTCAGTATGGCCGTCGGAACAATTGAAGCGCCGGTGGCGAGCAAAATCACCAAGACCGACGCGAGCGGCCGTCGCACCAAAAGCTTGAACGACGGCAGCGCGGCCAACGCCCACGGGAGCAACAGCAAAATGTTGAACGCCTTGGCTGCCGTCATCAACGCGGCTGCTAGGCCGGAAGTCCACAGACAGTAAACTTTTTGTTCACGCCGCGCTCGCAGGGCAAATTCAAAGGCCGAAAACGCCATCAGCGCGCCAAACATATCGTTCGCCACGCTGCCAGCCTCTAAAACGTAACCGTAGCCGCTGGGAAAAAGCCACATCCAATACCACGCCGCGCGTGGACGCACACCCAGCCGGGTCAGCACGGCAAAAAACCTGCCCGGCAACAGCAAAAAACTGATGATATTTATTAGAAACACCAGCCGATCCGTCCCCACAAAAATAAACATCGGCGCGGTCAACCATTCAAAACCTGCGGTTCGTGTGTTGAGCCGTTGAAAATCCGTGTGGATCCAGTGCCAGTGCCCTTCAGCCAGCCAGTTCAGCACTCGCGGCGTGCGATAAGCCAGCGTATCATAGTTGTTCGCAGGATGCAGCGCCCCGCCCAAAAAGGCCAAGGCCGCGAGAATAAGAAAGGCGAGTGGAAACGGTCGGTGGAAGCGGCGACGATATTTTTGCCAGTGAACTTGAGGAAGCATCCGCGACGAGGTTTTCTGGCACCAGACCAGCAACGCTCCAAATCCCAACACCAGCGCCACTGTATAACCGCCGGCGTTTAATTGGTGAAGCGCGGACAGCGTCCAACCCGCGCAATTCAGATACGCGCAGAACCAAATCCAAAGTAAAACGATTGACGGCATTTTGGCTGGCGGGTTTCTACGCGGAGCGGCGGTTGAAATCAATCAAATTGGCTCGCGGCTTTTGACTTTTCCTTTCGCGCCGGATTTTTTACGCTGCGGTCATGCCCTCATTCGACATTGTTTCGCAGGTCAACACGATGGAAATCGAAAACGCCGTCAACCAGGCCAAAAAAGAACTGGCCAGCCGCTTCGATTTCAAAAACAGCAAATGGGAGATCGTGTTGGAGAAAACCGAGATCAAGCTCACCGCCGACAACGAGTTCAAAGTCAGCACGCTCAACGAAATTGTCATCGGCAAGCTGGCCAAGCGCGGCATCAGCATGAAAAGTGTGGAGCAATGCGAGCCGGACATCTCGCCGCTCGGCCATGCGCGCCAGAGCATCAAGATTAAGCAGGGCATCGAGAGCGCCGTCGCCAAGGAGATCACCGGCTTCATCCGCGACGGCAAGTTCAAGGTGACGACGCAGATCCAGGGCGACGAGGTGCGCGTGAACAGCAAGAGCCGCGACGAATTGCAGACGGTCATCGCCGCCGTGCGCGCCCATGAATTTCCCGTGGCCGTGCAGTTTGTGAATTTCCGCGATTAACCGTAACCGCGGCGGCTGACCGCTGAACTTCTTCACGAAGTTATATTGGCGGGCTCTCTGCCAAGAAGCCGCTACGCCGATTTACTGCCGCTCGTATTCGC
>Ga0182015_10000134_pt1 | contig 103046 bp, 97 predicted proteins | sample 712P3MmetaG_FD_120478 | JGI IMG/M metagenome (GOLD analysis project Ga0182015, IMG submission 120478) | Permafrost microbial communities from Stordalen Mire, Sweden - 712P3M metaG | ecosystem: Environmental > Terrestrial > Soil > Wetlands > Permafrost | place: Sweden: Stordalen | collected...
CATCGAATCCCCCATGACGTTCCGCAGGAGCTTCCCATGAACGACCGTACTTTCGACATGAACACCTGGATGGAAACCTACAAAGAGGCGTTCAGCTCTTTTGGCAAGGCCCAGCAGGACAGCTTTAAGGCCCTCGAGCGCTTCGCGCGCTTCCATTACGCCGTTGCCGGTGACGTCCTCGAGGCGGGCATTGCGCAGGCGAAGGCGACCCTCGGCCCCAAGGTTGCCGTGGGCACCAGCGCCGTTGCCGACCTGTTGCAGAAGCAGGCCGATCTGGGCACCGAACTCAGCGACAAGCTGAAGGCTCGTGCTGAGGAGTTCTCCGCCATGGCCGCCGACGTTCAGCAGACCGTTGGCAGCTTTGCCACCCAGGTCGCGAACCGTGCGACGCGCGCCACGCGTGCGACCCGTACCGTGCGCACGAAGAAGAAGGCCGCCTAAGGCGTCTGTTTCTTCGCATCGAAGAAGCCACAAGGGCGGCCATTGGCCGCCCTTGTGCTTTTGGGAGCAGCTTCACATCGATGCTGCCTGACCCAGACATCGCGCTCCCGACTGCGATATAGCTCCCTCGGGTAGGATCGGCATTGCATGCCTTTCCTGCACAGCCCGATCTGCCATCGAATCCTGCTGGCGGCCGCGTTCGTCTGCGCCACAGGCGCGCCAGTGTCCCGAGCGTGCGCTGCGGAGGCGGCCGATCCGCCTGACTCCATGAGCATGGCCGGGATGTACGGCTCGTACGACATGACGCGGGAAGCTTCCGGCACCAGCTGGCAACCGGATTCGACGCCCATGGCGGGTGTCCAAAGCATGATGGGTGCGTGGATGACCATGCTGCACGGTTTCCTTGATGTCGTGTACGACGACCAGGGTGGCCCGCGCGGCAACACCCAGACCTTCACCACCGGCATGCTGATGTTCATGGGACGCCGCGAACTCACGGGCGGGGCGCTGGGTCTGCGCCTGATGATCTCGGCGGATCCGCCCATGGGGAAAAGTGGCTACCCGCTGCTTTTTCAGACCGGCGAGACCGCTAATGGCAGCACACCGCTCATCGACCGGCAGCATCCACACAATCTGCTGATGGAGGCGGCCGCGACCTACAGCCGCGATGCATCCGCTGACAGTTCCGTGTTCGTGTACCTCGGACTTGCCGGGGAACCGGCGCTCGGCCCCGTCGCGTTCATGCATCGTCTCTCCGGTGAGGACAATCCGGAGGCACCCCTCACGCATCACTGGCTCGACTCGACGCACGTCTCGTATGGCGTCATCACCGGCGGTTACATCTGGCGGCAGTTCAAGCTCGAGGCGTCGGCGTTCAACGGGCGCGAGCCCGACCAGTACCGTTACGACGTCGAGCTGCGGCCGCTCGAGTCGTATGCGGCGCGGCTGTCTTACAACCCGACGAGCGACTGGTCGCTGCAGGCGAGCAGCGGGCATCTGGTGAGCCCCGAGCAGCTGCAGCCGAATGTGAACGAACGGCGCACGACCGCCTCGGCGAGCTACAACGCGCCGCTCGGGCAGTGGTGGCAAACCACGCTCGCCTGGGGGCGCAACAGCCCGTCCATTGGACAGGCGAGCGCCGGTTGGCTGCTGGAGTCCGCCGCGCAGCCGGTGGCGGGGCAGACGGTTTTCGGACGCATCGAGCGGGTCGCCAAGGACGAGCTGTTTCTTCCGGGCGCCGCGCTTTACGGCGAGAGCTTTACGATCAACAAGCTCTCGCTCGGCTATATCTACGATGTGATGCGCCTGCAATCGATCCACTTCGGTGTGGGGGGCCTGTTCAGCGTCTATCGCTTTCCGGAGGCACTCGATCCCGTCTATGGTGCTGACCCCATCTCGTTCATGCTGTTCGTGCGCGCGCGGTTATGAGTAGGCCTGCTTGAACACCAACACGATTACCTCACGCGCCGCGGTGCGCGCCCTCATCGTCCTCACCGCGATCAACCTCCTCAACTACCTCGATCGCTACGTGGTCGCGCCGATCGTGCCGGACCTCAAGGGCGCCATGAGTCTCACGGACGCGCAGCTTGGCTTGCTCGTGCCCGCCTTCATGCTGGTGTACATGATCGCGGCTCCCGTGTTCGGTGCCTGGGGTGATCGGGGCTCGCGGACACGGCCGATCGCCATCGGGGTGTTTATCTGGAGTCTTGCCACCATGGCATCGGGGCTGGCGCGCAATTACCCGCAGCTGCTTGCGGGCCGCGCGCTCGTCGGCATCGGCGAGGCGGCCTATGTGGCGATCGCACCGGCACTGCTGGCCGATTGCTTCCGCGCCGAGAGCCGCGGGCGGGTGTACTCAGTGCTCAACATGGCGATCCCGGTCGGCTCGGCGCTCGGCTACATCCTCGGCGGTCTCGTGAGTCACCATTTTGGCTGGCGCGCGGCGTTTTTTGTGGCCGGCACACCGGGTCTGCTGCTTGCGGCGGCGGTGCTGTGGCTGCCGGATCCGCCGCGCGGCGCGCAGGACGCACCGGCGCGCGAGGCGCAGCGCGGTCTCGGCGCGCCGCGCCCCAAACCTGCGCGGGGACCGCTTGCCGTCTACCTGAACCTTCTGAGCCGCATGCCGTTCATGCTGCTGGTGCTCGGCTACGCCGCCTACACGTTCGCCCTCGGCGGCCTGGCCTTCTGGATGCCCACCTTCCTTGAGCGCGTGCACGGCATACCGAAAGTGCAGGCGACCACGGGATTCGGGGCGATTGTCGTCGTGACCGGATTCGTCGGCACGTTCGCCGGTGGCTGGCTCGGGGACTATTGCCTTAAGTATTCGCGGCAGGCGTACCTGTGGTTCTCCGGTGCGACGACGCTACTCGCCGTGCCGTTCGTCGTGGTGGCTCTCACCGCCGGCGCACCGTCTGCGTATTACCCGGGAATCGTGTGCGCGCAGCTGCTGCTCTTCATGTCGACCGGACCCATCAACGCCACCATCGTCAACATGGTCTCGCCTTTTGAGCGCGCCTCGGCCGTGGCGTTGAGCATGTTCGCGATCCATTTGCTGGGGGATGTGCCGTCGCCGGTTCTGATCGGCCGCATTTCGGATGCTTCATCCCTCGGGCACGCGGTACTCGTCGTGCCGGTCGCAGTCGCGATCGGGGGCCTTGTGTGGCTCGGCGCGGCCCGGGTCGCCGCCCGGGCGGCGGACGCGGCGAGGATCTGATGGCGCGCCGCGGCGCGTCGTTTGATTCATCCGTATCACCCGCGGCAAGGCCGCTGGCAGGCTTGCCCAAAAGCGAGGTCGAGGCACGACTGCAGGCGGCGCTTACCACGCGCGATGGCGGCGCGGGCGCGCACTCAATCAACGAGTTGTGGATGCGCGGACAGTTCGCCGCTGAGATCGAGCGGGCGCTGGCGGCGCTGTGGGAGCGCGCCGCCGCCTCGATCCCGGACTGGTTGCCGATGCACTACATTGCCTGGCTGCCCACCGCGTACGAAGTCGCGCTGCAATTTCGCGCCGGCCGCAAAGGCCGCGCGAACCTCTACCTCGTGCTGCTGGATTTCTCGGATCGCCGGCGCGGGCCGCACGGGGTCTACGTCGGCATGAGCCACTACACACCGGCGCAGCGCTTTGACCAGCACAAAGCGGGTATCCACGCGGCAGGCAGCGTGCTCAAGCGCGGCATCGAGGTGCTGACGGGGCCGGTGCTGCACCTGCAGCGTATCGCCCGGCCCGAGGCGCAGCGGCTGGAGGGTGAGCTGGCGCTCGCGCTCGCGGATGCGGGAATCCTGGTCGAGGGCGGTCACTAACGCGCGACGAACGCGCGTTCAATCACATAGTCGCCCGCTGTGCCGATGTGTGGAGAAAGGCCGAAGCCCTTCGCATCAAGGAGTGCGCAGGTATCGGTGAGCATGGCGGGGCTCCCGCACACCATAACGCGATCGGCCGCCGGATCCAGTTGCGGCAGCTTCAGGTCCCGGGCCAGCCGCCCGGACTCGATCAGGCGCGTCAGACGGCCGCGATGCACGTGGGGCTCGCGCGTCACGGCCGGGTAGTAGAGCAGCTTCGCCGACACTTCGGATCCCAGGATCTCGTGCTCGCGCAGTGATTCGATCCGGTGGCGCACGACGGCCGTCTCCTTCGCCCAGCGCACGCCATGCACCATGATCACGCGCTCGAAGCGCTCGTAGGTTTGCGGATCCGAGATCACACTCATGAACGGCGCCGCACCCGTGCCGGTGCTGAAGAGGTACAGCCGCTTGCCTGGCTTCAGGTCCTGCAGCAACAGCGTGCCGGTGGGCTTGCGGCTGACCAGCACCTCATCGCCCGCGCGCACGTGCTGCAGGCGCGAGGTCAGGGGGCCGTCAGGCACCTTGATGCTCAGGAACTCGAGGTGTTCCTCGTGGTTGGCGCTGGCGATGCTGTAGGCGCGCAGCAGCGGGCGATCGCTTAAGCGCAGTCCCACCATGACGAACTGACCGTTCTCAAAGCGCAGCCCCCGATCCCGGGTGGTGGTGAAGGTAAACTGCGTATCCGTCCAATGCCGCACAGTTAGCACGCGTTCCGAACCGATTGCCGCCAAGACCTCTCCTGCCGTGTGGAAAACCTGCGAGTACCAATCGTAGCGGGCGCGTGGGAGAACTTAGGTTGTATCGGGATCTGCTCTTATAAGAAGTCGTTATGGCGCGCTGCGCCGCACATCGCCGGGCGCTACGCGCGGCGCTAGACTCCCCTCTATGGCAACCATGAGAAGCAGAACAGGCTGGGCCAGCACCCTTGGGCTGGCGCTGTTGTTGATTCTCCCGGTAAGCGTGGCGCAGGCCGCCAGGGAGCCGCCGGTCACCACGCTCCCCGCCGGCGCGCAGGTCGGCGTCGTGAATCTGCTCGACCCGGAGGTTACGCACTTCCACGCCTCCCAGGACCTGAAGCAGAGCTTCCTGAAGACCTACACCGTCAACTGGCCGGTAGCCACCATGCTCATGCAGACGCTGCAGGCTCGCCTTACCCAGATGGGCTTCGCTGCGGTGGCGGTGGAAGCGACAATCGCGCTGCGCGATGCCCGCGAGAACTGCTTCCTGAACGCGTCCCTCGCCAGGTCGCTGCCTAAAGAGTGTCGCCAGCCCTTTGCGCAGTTCACCGCCGCCAACCACCTCGATGCCCTGATCGTGTTCGGGCCCGGACTCAACAACTCCGAGCACGCCGACGGTGGGCGGCATAAGGAGTTACCCGAGTACCTGCGCGGCTGGTGCATGGTGAGCGGTGAGGGCGCGGTGGGAAGTGCGCCTGTGCTCCTCAGTCTGACGGAACTGCTGTTGATCCTTCCCAAGAAGGGCGGTGTGGAACTGAGCGGGCGGCAGTGGGGCGGGGATGAGGTCCAGACGTGGCTCGGATTCCCCGCAGCGGCGGACCTGAAGGCGCTCGGGAACGCGCAGCTGGACACGGCGAAACCCCTGTATGCCGCGATGCTATCGCGCCAGGCGGACGGGCTGCTGGCGCACCTGCAGGTCGCGCATTAATCCATCGGCCGAAATCGCAGGAAGCGATTTCGGCGGACAGTAGTTCCGTTTCCGCCGGCCAAAGACGTGACTTTGGCCGGCTGCGGCGTGCCACACGCTGGTTCGGTAGTGTTAACACGCACTAAATCGCGTGACTCAGGGTCCAGGCGCAGACACACACGCAGACGAGCCCAACCACGAAGTACAAAGCCGCGTAGCGCCGCTCGCGCCCCTCGAGCTGACCGGCGTTCATGGGTGCAATCAGAAACGGCTCGCCGTTTCGCGGCTCGGAGATGACGCTGATGCGCTGGATGTCTCCGCCGAGCGTCTGCGCCTGCGCCTCGCTGGCAGCGGCGCGCCGCGCGGCCTCCCACTCGGTGGCATCGAGCCTGCCGTCATGGTTGGTGTCGAAGCGCGCCAGCAGCGCCTGCTGATCCTGCTTCCATTCCCTGAGTTTCTGTGCCGTGGCGGCGTTGACGTCACCGACTTCTGAGTGCGAGCGCAACTCGCCCAGCACGCACAGCGGTGTGCCGATGCCCAGCAGCCGCTCGGTGTAGCGCCACTCGCCACTGTGCAGGAAGGAACTGCCGGCGGGGGGCGGTCCAAAAGGTCTTGGCAGGGAGCCGTACCAGACATCCTTGTCGGTGGGCGTCACCTCGGCCGTCACCGGACCCACCAGGCAGCGCGCACCGTCATCGTCAACGAGTACGAACAGTTCGACGCTGGTCGCGCGTTCAACCTGTTGCCAGCGGGTGTTGCCCTTGGAGTCGGTTTCCTGGTGCTCGATGGCGTAGTCCCACCACACGCAGGGTCGGGTACTCAAGGGGGCGGTGGTCGGCGCCGCTCCCGCCGGCTGCGCCCGGCCAGTGACTTTCACGTACCCCTGGGCGGCGGAGCGGATGCGCACCGCCGGGGTGTCGGCCACGACACGATCGCGCCGCAGGCGGACGAAGAATCGCCACAGTGAGAACCCCGCGACGGCGGCCGAAGCAGCGGCGATCAGCTGCGGGTGCATACCGCGTACACCGTGGGTTCCTGGGTCAGGTCAGTGGCGCGAGAAAGCCGCCTGCAGATCGACGTCGGCTGTCTGCTCGCTCTGGAAGTGCAGCAGCTGCGCCGGAGGGAAATCCCCGAGCCGCGCGACTAGCACATCCGGAAACGCATCGATGCGCACGTTGTTGGTGTTGACCGCATCGTTGTAGACCTCGCGCCGGTCGGCGATCGCGGTCTCGAGTGCGCTGATGCGCTCCTGCAGGTGCTGGAACGGCTCGCTCGCCTTCAGCTGCGGATACTTTTCGGCGACCGCGTACAGGCCGGTGAGGCCGCTGCGCAGCTCGCGCTCGGCGCCGCCGAGTGAGTTGACGTTGCCGGAGCTGCGCGCGGCGTCCACGCCGGCGCGGGCGCGCATGACGCGCTCGAGGGTATCGGCTTCGTACTGCATGTACTGCTTGCAGACCTCGACCAGCTTCGGCAGCTCGTCGTGGCGCTGCACCAGCAGCACGTCGATGTTCGACCAGGCGAGCTTCACCGCCGCGCGTACGCGCACCAGCCCGTTGTAGACACCGATCAGATAGCCGGCGAGGGCGACGATGAGAAACAGCAGCACAAAACTCGCGATCATGGCAGCACTTCCTCAGGGGGCGGCGGTTACCGACCCGCCGCAGCATACCCGCTGTCAGGTCCGGCCGGCGCGCCTCGCGGGCAGAGGGAGACTCAGGTCACGCGCGCGCGCGGGTTGCAGCGGCGTCGGGCGTGACGTAACCCGCATTTCGAGCTTGATCCCCGCCAGTTCGTAGCCCTTGCTGAAGTCGCGGATGTGGCGTGTCATCCAGGCGTGCGCGGCCTCACCATCGCGCGCCTCGAGCGCTTCCAGCAGACGGCGCTGGGCGGTGGCAATGCGCCCGGGCGCCTGCGGAATCTTGTCGATCATCACGCGCAGCGACGGCTCGAGCAGCTGCAACAGCGGCTCCTGCGCCATTCCCAGCACCGGGTTGTGCGTCGAGCGCCCGAGGCAGCGGAAGAACTCCGCCACGCGCTGCACCGCCTGCTCGCTGTCGTTGCGATCGACGCTGAAGGCGGCGGCTGCTGCGGCGACGCACTTCAGGTCGGGCGCCGTGCGCGCGCGCGCCGCGGCGCGCGCCAGCGGCGGCTCCAGGATGCTAAGCGCCTCCCACACATCGCGCACCGTGACGCCGTGCAGCAGCAACGCGTTGCTTACACCCTCGGCGACGTGCTCGTGGTGCGGACGGCTCACCGACATGAGCTTCGAGCCTGCGCGGCGCTGCACCAGCCCGCGGCTTTCCAGTTCCCGCAGCGCTTCGCGCACGGTCGAGCGGTTGACGGCGAATTGCCGTGCGAGTTCGGTCTCGGAGGGCAGCCGCTCGCCCTCGCGCAGCGCGCGACTTAGGATCCGCGCCCCGATGGCGACCGCCACCTTGCGATAGGCGGGCTCGAGCACCAATGGCGCGAATTCGGCACTCACGCGGCGGCCTCGAACAGCTCCCGGCCGATGAGCATGCGGCGGATCTCCTGCGTGCCGGCGCCGATCTCGTAGAGCTTCGCATCGCGCAGCAGCCGCCCGGCAGGGTAATCATTGATGTAGCCGTTGCCGCCGAGCGCCTGGATGGCATCCAGTGCCGCCTGCGTGGCGCGCTCGGCCGCGAACAGGATGCAGGCGGCGGCGTCGCGGCGTCGCACGGTACGCGTGTCGCAGGCGCGTGCCACCGCGTACACGTAGGCGCGTGCGGCGTTGAGTGCGGCGTACATGTCGGCGATCTTTCCCTGCATGAGCTCGAAGGTGCCGACCGGCTGGCCGAACTGCTTGCGCTCACGGATGTAGGGCAGCACCACATCCAGCGCCGCCGCCAGCAGCCCCAGCGAGCCGCCCGCGAGCACCACGCGCTCGTAATCCAGGCCGCTCATCAGCACGCGCACCCCACCGTTTTCAGTGCCGAGCAGGTTCTCGGCGGTCACGTGGCACTCCTCGAACACCAGCTCCGAGGTGGAGGAGCCGCGCATGCCAAGCTTGTCGAGCTTCTGCGCGGAGCTGAAGCCGCGCGCGCCGCGCTCGACGATGAAGGCGCTGATGCCACGCGGGCCGGCCTTGGGGTCGGTCTTGGCGTACACCACCACCACGTCCGCATCCGGACCGTTGGTGATCCACATTTTCCGCCCCGTGAGCACATAGCCGTCGCCGCGCTTGTCGGCGCGCAGCTGCATGGAGACCACGTCGGAGCCCGCCCCGGGCTCGGACATGGCGAGCGCGCCGACGTGCTCGCCGCTCACGAGTTTCGGCAGGTAGCGTTCGCACTGCGCGTCATTGCCGTTCAGGCGCAGCTGATTCACACACAGGTTGGAATGCGCGCCGTAGGAGAGTCCCACGGCGCCGGAGGCGCGGGAGATTTCCTCCATGACGAGGACATGGGCGAGGTAGCCGAGACCTGCGCCGCCGAAGCGCTCGGGAACCGTGATCCCGAGCAGGCCCTGCTCGCCCAACTTTGGCCACAGGTCGCGCGGAAAGACGTTGCTGCGATCGATTTCCGCGGCGCGCGGGGCGATTTGCGCGGCGGCGAAGCGCCGCACCTGCTGGCGAATCTCCTCCAGATCGTTTCCTAAGCCGAAGTCGCTATCGGTGCAGTCGAGGGTGCTCATGGGCTTGTATTCCCTGCGGACAGGATCGTATGATTGTCGGACAAACAGGTCACCGTGGCAAGTACCCATGCCCCGCATCACGAGCCGCCTCGACGTGCAGTCCGAGGAATTTCAGGGCAACGCGCGCGCCTCGCGGGCGCTTATCGAGGACCTGCGGCGTGAGGTCGGTCGCGCCGCCCGGGGCGGCTCCAAGGCGGCGAACGACAAGCACCGCGCCGCGGGCAAACTCAGTGCGCGGGAGCGTGTGCGGGTGCTGCTCGATACCGGCAGTCCCTTTCTCGAGTTCTCGCAGCTGGCGGCCCATGGGATGTACGGCGGGGACATCGCCTGCGCTGGGATGGTGAGCGGTATCGGCCGTGTCGGCGGACGCGAGTGCGTGGTGGTGGCCAACGATCCGACCGTCAAGGGCGGCACTTACTACCCCATCACCGTGAAGAAGCACCTGCGAGCGCAGGAGATCGCGCGCGACAACCGCCTGCCGTGCGTATACCTGGTGGAAAGCGGCGGCGCCTTCCTGCCGGCGCAGGACGAGGTGTTCCCCGACCGCGATAACTTCGGCCGTATTTTCTACAACCAGGCCACGCTTTCCGCGCTCGGTGTCGCGCAGATCTCGGTCGTGCACGGCTCCTGCACCGCCGGCGGGGCGTACGTGCCGGCGATGTCGGACGAGAACGTGATCGTGCGCAACCAGGGGCGCGTGTTCCTGGGCGGGCCGCCGCTGGTCAAGGCGGCCACCGGCGAAGACATCGACGCGGAGTCCCTGGGCGGTGCCGACGTGCACTGCCGCGAATCCGGGGTGTGCGATCACTATGCCGAGAACGACACCCATGCGCTCGCCATCGCGCGGCGCATTGTCGGGCGCCTGAAACCCGGCCGCGCGACCGGCGCAGCGCTGCCGCCAGCCGAGCCACGCTACGACCCGGAGGAGCTCTACGGAGTGCTGCCGGCGAGCTTGCGCAAGCCCTACGACGTACGCGAAGTGATCGCCAGACTCGTGGATGGCTCCGAGCTGGATGAGTTCAAGCAGCTCTACGGCACGACGCTCGTGTGCGGCTTTGCGCATATCTGCGGCTATCCGGTCGGAATCCTCGCCAACAACGGCGTGCTGTTCTCCGAGAGTGCGCTGAAGGGCACGCATTTCATCGAGCTGTGCGCGCGCGAAGAGATTCCGCTGCTGTTCCTGCAGAACGTCACCGGCTTCATGGTCGGCCGGCGCGCCGAAGCCGGCGGCATAGCCAAAGACGGCGCCAAGCTGGTGACCGCGGTGGCCTGCGCCAACGTGCCCAAGCTGACCGTCATCATCGGCGGCAGCTACGGCGCGGGAAATTACGCCATGTGCGGCCGCGCCTACTCGCCACGGTTCTTGTTTCAGTGGCCGAACGCGCGCATTTCGGTCATGGGAGGCGAGCAGGCGGCGAGCGTGCTCGCGACCGTCAAGCGCGACCAGTTGAAAGGCGCGCCGTGGGCCGCCGCCGACGAGGAAGCCTTCAAGGCGCCGATCCGTGAGCAGTACGAGCGTCAGGGGCATCCGTACTATTCCTCGGCGCGGCTGTGGGACGATGGGGTGATCGATCCCAAGGACACGCGGCGCGTACTGGGCCTGTCGCTGGCGGCGGTGCGCAATGCCCCGCAGGAACCCACGCATTACGGCGTGTTCCGGATGTAAGGCGAGCGAAGCGAAAGGCCCATCGTGATCAAGACCCTGCTGGTCGCCAACCGCGGCGAGATTGCCTGCCGGATTTTCCGCACCGCGCGGCGGCTGGGTGTGCGCACCGTCGCCGTGTATTCCGACGCGGACGCAGGAGCTAAGCACACGCGCGAGGCGGACGAGGCGGTGCGCATCGGTCCGGCGCCCGCGCGCGAGAGCTATCTGGACATCACGCGGATTCTTGATGCCGCACGCGTGAGCGGGGCGCAAGCCATTCACCCCGGCTACGGCTTTCTCTCCGAGAACCCGCAGTTCGCGCAGGCGTGTGTGGATGCGGGCATCACTTTCGTGGGTCCGCCGGCGCGCGCGATGAGCGCGATGAGCTCGAAGATCACCGCCAAGACACGCATGCGCGCGGCGGGCGTGCCGGTCCTTCCCGGCTATGCCGGCGCGGAGCAGGGACTGGATGAACTCGCGCGCGAAGCCCGCAGCGCCGGGCTGCCGCTGATCATCAAACCGGCCGCGGGCGGCGGCGGCAAGGGCATGCAGGTCGTGCGCGAGGAGTCCGAGCTTACCGCCGCGCTGGCGGCGGCGCGCCGCCTTGCACAGAGCGCCTTCGGCGACGGGGCGCTGCTGCTGGAACGCTACCTGCCGGCGCCGCGCCACATCGAAGTGCAGGTGTTCGCCGACACGCATGGCAACTTCGTGCACCTGGGCGATCGCGACTGCTCGACGCAGCGCCGCCACCAGAAACTCATCGAGGAAGCCCCGGCGCCGTCGCTGCCTGAGTCCGTGCGCGAGCGGCTGCGCGCGGCGGCGCTGGTGGTGGCGCGCGAGATTGGCTACGTGAGCGCCGGCACCGTCGAGTTTCTCTTCGACGGCCATGAGTTCTATTTCATGGAAATGAACACGCGGCTGCAGGTAGAGCACACCGTGACCGAGGCGGTTACGGGACTCGATCTGGTGGAGTGGCAGCTGCGGGTCGCAGCCGGTGAGGCCTTACCGCTCTCACAGGAGCAAGTGCGCCTTCAAGGGCACGCTATCGAGGCACGCATCTGCGCCGAGGATCCCGAGCGGGGCTTCCTGCCCAGCGCCGGCAAGCTGCAGCTGCTGGAGTGGCCGCGGATGGAAGCGGTGCGCGTGGACGCGGGCTTCGCCACCGGCGACACGGTGCCGGACTGTTATGACTCGCTGCTCGGTAAGGTCATTGCCTGGGGACGAAATCGCGACGAGGCGGCCGCGCGGCTCGCGGCGGCGCTCAAGGCCACCTACAGCGCCGGGGTGCATACCAACGAGCGCTGGCTCGCGCGCATTCTCGATTCGCCGCGCTTCCTGAAAGTCCGGCACAACATTGCACTGCTGGACAAGGGCGCGGCGGAATTTGCAGGAAGCGCTGCGCCCGCGCCAGAGGTGTTGGTTCTCGCAGCCCTCGCCGCGCATGAGGGTGAGGCGGCGCGCCCGGCAGCGCTGCCGCCGGCGCCTGGGACTGCAATGGGTCCCTGGGAACTGCGCGACGCCTTCACGCCCAATCTGCCGGCACTCATCCCCTGTGGGCTCTCGTGGCGTGGGGAGACTCACACCGTCGAGCTCGAATACGCCAGCGGCAAGCCGGCGGCAGCTAGCGTCGCCGGGCGCGCGCGCGCGCCGCTCAGCAACGTATCTGCAGACGGTGATCTCATCGCGGCCCAGATCGGGGAGCGCCGGCACCAGGCGCGCTACCTGCGCTGCGGCGGGCACGTCTACCTGTGGACCTCTGCGGAGCAATACGATTTTCTCCTCGAAGACCCGCGCGCGCGCGAGTTCTCCGCGAGCGCGGTGAGCGGCGGGCTCACGACCCCGCTGCCGGGCGTCGTCGTTTCGGTGGCGGTGTCCGAGGGACAGAAGGTCGCGGCCGGCGAGGTGCTCATGGTCATCGAGGCGATGAAAATGGAGCACACCATCACCGCCCCTTACGCCGGCACGGTTGAAACCATTCACTTCGCGAAGGGCACGCGCGTGCCGGAGGGGAGTGAACTCCTCGCACTCGCGCGCAGCGCGGCCGCCGGCACTACCGGGGGCTGAGCGTGGGCGGCGCCTCTGCTGCCTACTTCGCCGTGGCCGCTGCCGCCGGTTTGGGCTTGCTGTGCACCATGGCGATGACCTTGTCGGCGTTGGCCAGCATCTCCTCGTGGGTGTTGCCGAGTGCCAGGTAGCGGCCGTCGATGACCAGCGCCGGAATCCCGTCTACCGTGTACGCCTCGGCCATCGCGTCGGCCTGCACGCTGTGGTTGTTCACGCCGAACGAGGTGTACGCCGCCGTGAACTTGTCGGCGTTGCCGCCCTGTTTTCCAACCCAGTCCGCGAGGCTCTGCTCATCGGTGAGCGGCAGCTGCTCCTCGTGAAGCGCGTGAAACAGCGCACCGTCGAGTTTCGGCAGATCCCCGGTCGCCTGCAGGGCATAAAAGGTGCGTGCCAGGTTCACCCACAGCGGATGGCCGAAGCTGACCGCCTCACGGCGGAACGCGACGTCCCTGGGCAGCTTCGCTACCCAGGCGGTAACCAGCGGATAGAACTCGTTGCAATGCGGGCAGCCGTAGGAGAAGAATTCCAGCACTTCAATCTTGCCGGGGCTGTTCGTCGGCTGCGGTGTGGCGAGCGTGCGGTAGTCCTTGCCCTCGACCGGCTGCGAGACTGGTGCGCCGCAGGCTGCGCTGGCCATGAGGGCGGAGGCGGCAAGCAGGCACACGGCTCGTGCGGCGCGGGTACGAAGGAACATTCAGCTCTCCTTTAGTTGGATGGACGTGAAATGCAATCCGAATCCCGGTCAAAAAAACGCCACGGGCGCTGTGCCCACTCGCCGGCATACTCGACGCCTATCCGCGGGCTGCGGCCAATGCGCACCGGCCGCGCGGGCGCGACACCCGGGGACAGCCACAGCACGTCTCCCGACAGATCGATGCCGTTGAAGCGCCGGTCGATGCGCATGGCGCGACACAGCAGCCCCGGACCGCAGCTGCGCGCGGTGATTCCTTCCACGGGCTCCAGCGCGCGCAGCAGCACCGCGTGCGGCGTGCCGGCGCGGGCGGCGACCACGTTCAGGCAATGCCACATCCCATATATAAAGTATACGTACGCGTGGCCGGGCTGGCCGAACATCACCTCGGTGCGCGCGGTGCGGCCCCGACTGGAGTGCGCGGCGCGATCGCGCGGCCCCAGGTACGCCTCGGTCTCAACGATGCGCCCAATGCGCACCCTGCCGCGATAGCGGTGCACCAGGTAGGTGCCGATCAGCGCGCGGGCCACGGCGAGCGTATCGCGCGCGAAGAAAGCCGGCGGGAGTTTTCGTGCGAAGGAATCCACTACAATGCACTTAAGGCGACACCAGCGCCGAATGGATAGTTCCTTACAAAGTACATGAAGTACCGAACCGCACCTGCGTTTCCCCTGTTGGCTCTACTGTGGATCGGGCTCGCCGCACCCGCCGCGTGGGCCGCCGTGTATGAGTTGCCCACCGACGGGTCCCCGGTTGTCGGCGCGGACTCGAGCGTGACGAGTGCGTACGAAGATACGCTGACCGATATCGCGCACCGTTACAGCCTCGGCTACTACGAGATCATTCGCGCCAATCCGGGCGTCGATGTCTGGTTGCCCGGCGCGGGCAAACAGATCGTGTTGCCCGGGCGGCGCATTCTGCCCCCTGGTCCGCGCATCGGGATTGTCGTCAACCTGCCCGAGCACCGGCTCTACTACTACCCGAAGCCGCATGGGCGGGAAAAGCCGGTGGTGATTACCTATCCGATCAGCGTCGGCAAGATGGACTGGCGGACACCGCTCGGCGTCACCGACGTGATCGCGAAGATCAGGAACCCCGCCTGGTACCCTCCCGAATCGATTCGCAAGGAGCATGCCGAAAACGGCGATCCGCTGCCGAAGATGGTGGGTCCTGGGCCCGACAATCCGCTCGGTGACTTCGCGCTGCGGCTCGCAGCCGGTCATGGGGAGTACATGATCCACGGCACCAACAACCCCACCGCCGTCGGCATGTCTGTGACCCATGGCTGCATCCGCATGTACCCGGAGGACGTCGCAGCGCTGTTCGCGATCGTTCCCGTGGGCACGCAGGTACGGCTGATCAACGAACCTGTGAAGGTCGCCTGGGTGGGAGGGGAGCTGCTGCTCGAGGCGCATCCGCCGGTGGACGATGAGGGGCAGACCGTGGAGCCGGATCTGCAGCTCTTGTCGGCGAAGCTGGATCACGCGCTCGGCGACAGCTCGGCGGCCATCCATTGGGACCTCGCCCGGGCGACGCTGCAGGCGGCGAACGGCATCCCGACCGTAGTGGGCATCGCTGCGGACAATCCCGATGCGGCCGCGCCGCCAGCGGGGACTCCCACAGCCAGCCCGTTATCGCGCAACCGCTAGGGACTTAAGGCGGCGGCGCCGCGCGGCGCCGGGAAAAAAGCTGCAGTACATGCAGCGCGTGCGCGAGGAGCGCCAGCACCGCCCGGAATCGCAGCGCCAGTGCCAGGAGTTCGCGCGATCCGCCGAGAAACAGCAGACTTACGAGCGCTACGATCCAGGCGAGTGGGTGATGACGACGCTGCGATCCGCGAGGCGGCAGCGTCCGGGGAACAACAGATCCGGCATCAGCAGGCGCTGCGCGCAGCGTGCGCGCAGCGACCACCCCGAAGAGCAGCGCCAGGGCCGCAAAGCCGGCCGCCGGAGCCACGAGTGTCATGAGGTGCTGCGTGTCCCACAGCGACACGAGCAGCGCCGTCACGCCCAGGGCACCCGCGACCATCGCGCAGATGAGGGCGACCATGACCCACACGAGGGCACGGGCAGCATGTCCCAGCCGGGCCATGAGCGTGTCAATCAACGCGCCGAGGTTATCGATCGCTTCCAAGGCGCCGATTTACGCATATCCGCCCCGAAACCGCGAGACTGCCGCAGCGACCTGCGCTACTCTCGGCCAAGCGAAGGACTGCCTGCATGAATACCCCCGCGCCCAATCCACTGCTGGAACTGCGCAAGCTCGGCGAGAGTGTCTGGCTGGATGACATCAGCCGTGGCATGCTCGAGGACGGCAGCCTCGCGCGGCTCATTCACGACGACGGCGTGGCCGGTCTCACGTCGAATCCGGCGATCTTCGCCAACTCCATGATGACGGACCCGAAATACGCGCAGCCGATCGCGCAGCTGCTGCCGAGCGTGAACTCGAGCATGGCGCTGTACGAAGAGTTGGCGCTCCAGGATCTGCACGACGCCGCGCGCCTGCTGCGTCCGCTGTACGACTCGAGCGCCGCTGGCGACGGCTACATCAGTATGGAAGTGTCACCGCACCTCGCGTACGACACCGCGGGGAGTCTTGCGGAAGGCAAACGCCTGTGGCAACGGCTGCAGCTGCCCAACGCGCTGATCAAAATACCCGGAACCGAAGCGGGGCTACCGGCAATTCGCGATCTCATCGCTGCCGGTATCAACGTCAACGTGACGCTGCTGTTCTCCCCGGAGCGCTACCGCGCGGTCGCGCGGGCCTACATGGATGGGCTTGCGGCGCGGGCCGCCGCCGGCGCGCCGCTCGCCTCGGTTGCCTCGGTCGCAAGTTTTTTCCTCAGCCGCATAGACACGGCGGTCGACAAGCTGCTGGATGGCCTGACTGCGCGAGGCCAGGTTGCGGCGCGTGCCCTGCGTGGCAAGGCAGCGATCGCCAGCGCCTGCCGGGCGTTCGAGATCCACGAGGAGCTGCTCTCGACCCCCCAGTGGCAGGGGCTCGCGGCGCGCGGCGCCAAGCCGCAGCGGCTCCTGTGGGCCTCAACTTCCGCCAAGGACCCGACCTTCAGCCCGGTCAAGTACGTCGAGGAGCTGGTCGTTGCCGGCACGGTCAACACCATGCCGCTTGAAACCCTCAATGCCTATCGGCGCCTGGGCAGGCCGGAACAGCGGCTCGAGCGGCACATCGCAGAGGGGTCGGACGCGCGCGAGAGTCTGGAGCGGCTGGATATTGATCTGGATGCCGTGGCCGTACAGCTCGAACAGGAAGGTGTCGCGAAGTTCATCGAGCCGTTCGACAAGCTGCAGAAGTGGCTTGAGGACCGGCGCCACGTCACGGCGTGACGTGACGCCGCCCGTGGCGGGAAAAAAACGTGGACACCGACGCGGTACGTCAGCGATTGCTCGAACGCCGGGAGGAGTTGCGCCAGCGCGCAACTGAGGCCAGTGCCGACCTGCGGCACGAAGCGGATCCTCTGTCCGCGGACTTTGCCGAGCAGGTCACACAGCGCGAGAACGATGACGTGCTCGGCGCGATCTCCAATTCCGCGCAAGCAGAGTTGCAGCAGGTCGAAGCGGCGCTGCGACGCCTTGCCGCCGGGCGTTACGCGAGCTGCGCGGCGTGCGGCGAAGACATCGAGCCGGAGCGGCTTACCGCAGTGCCCTACACGGATCGCTGCCGCGCCTGCGCGGAGGCGAACCAGGCCCTGCGCGGACGCCACGCCCGCAGTTGAGCGTTAACCCGTTGCGCCCCAGCGGGGTGGTTACCATCACGACCGACTTCGGCCACCAGGGCCCCTTCGTCGGCGTAATGAAAGGCGTCATCCTGACGCGCTTCCCGGCGGCGCGAATCATCGATCTCACGCACGAAATCGTGGCGCACTGGCCGGCGGAGGCGGGGTTCTGGCTGTGCCGGGCCTACGGCTACTTTCCAGCCGGCACCGTACACGTCGCCGTGGTCGATCCGGGTGTGGGGACCTCCCGCGACATCATTGCCGTGCAGGCGGGCGGGCATTTTTTTCTCGCGCCGGATAACGGGCTCCTGGCACCCCTCGTAGGCAGGACCGCCGGCGCCAGCATCGTGCGCCTGGGCGCCGCAGCGCTCGCGCGCATCGGGCTAAACCGCCCGAGCGCCACCTTCCACGGCCGCGACATCCTGGCCCCGGTGGCCGCGGAGCTCGCCGCCGGGCGCTGCGCGCCGCAGGATCTGGGAGAGACCGTGAAAGCCGAATCGCTCGTGCCCGCCTGGGTGGACGAGCCGGCCCTCGAGGCCCACAGCGTCACCGGCGTCGTGATCACGATTGATCACTTCGGCAATCTCATTACCAATATCGACGCACCACTCGTGGAGCGATTCCGGCTGCCGATCGTGCACGCCGGTAACCGCGCCTTCTCCCTCCTGCGCACCTACGGGGACACGCGTCCCGGGGAATATCTGGCCCTGATCAATTCGTTTGGCGTCCTGGAGATCGCTCGGGCCGAGCAAAGCGCTGCCGAGGGCTTAGGCTTAAGTCGGGGTGCCCCGGTGGTGGTCCGCAGCCGCACCGACTAAGCCCTGAGGGCGGGCGCGGGACGAGCGGCGGGTGTTGGCGTTCGCGCTTTTGGAGCAGAAAAGGGGTCGCGGCGGTCAAAAGTTGATCGGCGGCGCGAATCCGCTATAGTTCGCGCCTTGCCCGGTGCCATATTGGCCCGTTAGCCATTGAATTAATTCAGGATTTCTGCATCGATGCCGGAACGAGACAACAACGAGAGATTCGATCTCGAAGATGAATTCCTGAGCAGTCCTCCCGAGGACGGCACCGATTATGACCGTCTGCTCGACCGGGTCGATAAGCGTGTGCGCAACCAGGGCAAGCGCGGTAAGGCGGCCTGGAGCAAACTCGAGGAAGTACTGGCTGACAAGAAGCTGGAGAAGGATCTCAAGGACTTCGACGACGAGCTATAAGACGGCTCGCTGTCGATCCAGTCCAACCTCAGGCACAGGCGTGGCGATAAGCTGCGCGCTCCTGTGCCATCGGAGAGCCTTCCTTACGTGAGCCGCACGCCTTCCTCCTGGATCGTTCTGAAGTTCGGCGGCACGAGCGTCGCCACGCTCCCCAACTGGAAGAACATCGCACGTATCACGGCCGACCGGCGCGCTGCCGGCGCGCGCGTGCTGATCGTGCACTCGGCGATCGCGGGCATCACTGATCGTCTCGAAAGACTTCTCGACGCCGCCATCGGCCACGCGCAGGACGAGGAGCTCAAGGGCATCGAGGAGCGCCATCGGCAGCTCGCCGCGCAGCTGGGCATAACACTGGGCGAGGAGGTGGAGCGCTACCTCGCGGAGCTGCGCGAAATTGCCGCCGGAGTCGCCCTGATGCGCGAGGCGAGTGACCGCACGCGTGCCCGCGTCATGGCGAGCGGCGAACTCATGGCCACGCAGCTGGGTGCACGCTTCCTGCGCACGCAGGGACTGGACGCCGCGTGGATGGATGCCCGCACGCTGCTACGCGCGGAGCCCGGCAGCGTCCCCGGGCGGCCGGAGGTGTTGTCGGCGACCTGCAGTTTTGCGCCTGACGGTGCACTCGAGGAGCAGCTCGAAGCGCTGTCCTCGCTCGTCATCACCCAAGGATTCATCGCCAGCGATGAGGACGGCAACACCGTGCTCCTGGGCCGCGGCGGCTCGGACACCTCCGCTTCGTACCTGGCGGCCAAGCTGCGCGCCCAGCGCATCGAGATCTGGACCGACGTGCCGGGCATGTTCAGCGCCAACCCACGCTCCACGCCGACGGCGCGGCTGCTGCGCGCGCTGCACTACGACGAAGCCCAGGAGATCGCCACCAGCGGCGCGAAGGTGCTGCACCCGCGCTGTATCCTGCCGGCGCGCCAGTACCGCATCCCCTTGCACGTGTATGCGACCCAGGCCCCGGAGCTCGAGGGCACGGTCTTAAGCGCGGAAGGGCTGGACGGCGCCGCGCAGGTAAAGGCCGTATGCACCAAGCGCGGCATTACCCTCATCGCGCTCGAGAGTCCGGGCATGTGGCACCAGGTCGGATTTCTCGCCGATGCCTTTCAGGTGTTCAAGCTCCACGGGATGTCGGTCGACCTGGTGTCGACGTCCGAAACCAACGTCACCGTATCGCTCGATCCGGCCGCCAACACCCTCGACAACACTCGCGTGGCGGAGCTGGTTGCCGATCTGTCGCGCCTGTGCCGCGTGCAGGTGATCGGGCCGTGCGCCTCGGTGAGCCTGGTGGGGCGCAATATCCGCGCGATCCTCCACCAGCTGGGTGGCGCATTCGAGTTCTTCGAGGAGCAGAAGATCTACCTCGTGAGCCAGGCCGCCAACGACCTGAATTTCACCTTCGTGGTCGATGAGAACCAGGGTGATCGGCTGGTGGAGCAACTCCACGAGCTGTTGATCCGGCCGGTGCCGGGCGACCGCATCCTCGGTCCCACGTGGCAGCAGCTGTTTGCGCCACCGCCACCGGCCGACATCCGCGTTGGGCCCTGGTGGCGCGTGCAGCGCGAGCGCCTTCTCGCGCAGCTCGCCGGCCACGACGCGGCCTTCGTCTACGACCTCGACAGCGTGCGCAGCGCGGCGCGTGCACTGCGTGCCATGGGGTCCCTTGCCCGCGTGCACTATTCCGTGAAGGCCAACCCGCACCGGGAGCTGCTGCGCACGCTGCGCACCGAGGGGGTCGAATTCGAGTGCGTGTCGCAGGGCGAAATTGAGCGGCTGCTGGGGTTATTTCCCGACCTGGATCCGCAGCGCATCCTCTACACGCCGAACTTCGCGCCGCGCGCTGAATACCAGTGGGCGCTGGAGCGGGGCGTGCGGGTCACCGTCGACAACCCCTATGCGCTCAGCGCCTGGCCGGAACTGTTTCGCGAGCGGGAGATCTTCGTCCGTGTGGACACCGGTGTGGGCCGCGGCCACCACTCGCACGTGCGTACCGCCGGCACGCGCTCGAAGTTCGGCGTGCCGATCGTCGATCTCAAGGAATTTGCACGGCAGGCACGCGAAGCGAAGGTGCGCGTCACCGGCCTGCAGGCTCACGTGGGGAGCGGCGTGTTCGATGTCACGAGCTGGGAGCATACGGCGCGCCTCTTGGGTGGTGCGGCGCAGTCCTTTGAGGAAGTGCGCGTGATCGACGTGGGCGGCGGCTTGGGCGTCCCCGAGCGTGCCGACCAGCCCGGCGTGAATCTCCAACAGCTCGATACGCTGCTCATGGCAGTGCGCGCCGAGCACCCGCAGCTTGAAGTGTGGCTCGAGCCGGGGCGTTTCCTGGTGGCAGCGGCCGGCGTGCTGCTCGCGCGTGTCACACAGCTCAAGTCCAAGGGCAGCGTGCGCTTCGTGGGTGTCGCCACCGGCATGAATTCCTTTATCCGTCCGGCGCTGTACGGCGCCTACCACGAGATCGTGAACCTGAGCCGCGCCGATGAGCCGGCCACCGAGCTGGTCAACATCGTGGGTCCCGTCTGCGAGAGTGCCGATGTACTCGGGCACGATCGGCTGCTGCCGGTGACGCGCGAGGGCGACGTACTGCTGATCGCCAACGCCGGCGCCTACGGGTCGGCGATGAGCTCGCAGTACAACCTGCGCCCACCCGCCCCGGAGGTTTTCCTCTGAGGCGCCTGCTGCTGGGGGTACTGGCCGCCGCCCTGGTGCTCGGCGCGCTGTATGTCGTGTACCTCGATCACGTCGTCGTGCACCAGTTCGAGGGACGCCGCTGGACGCTGCCGGCGCAGGTGTACGCCGCACCGCTGGAGCTGTACGCAGGACTGGCGCTCTCTTCAGCCGAGCTCGAGCGCGAGTTGCAGCAGCTGCACTACCGGCGCGCCGACAGCGCCACTCACCCCGGAACGTATCGCATCGCCGGCGAGCGGATCGACGTGGCGTTGCGCGCCGCGCGCTTTGCCGATGAGACGCGCCCCGCGTCGCTCCTCAGTATCACCCTGGACGGGGGCGGCCTGCAGAGTCTTCGTGACAGCTCCGGGCGCGAAGTGCCGGTGCTGCGGCTTGAGCCCCTGCTGATTGGCAGCATCTTTCCGATCCACGGCGAGGACCGCATCATCGTCACTCCGCAGGAAGTGCCGCCGATGCTGCCCGCGGCGCTCAAGGCCGTTGAGGACCGCAAATTCGATACCCATCATGGCGTCGATCCGATCGCCATGCTGCGGGCACTGTGGGTCAATGTGCGCGCCCGCCAGATCGAGCAGGGCGCCAGCACGCTCACCCAGCAGCTGGTACGCAGCTATTTTCTGAACTCCAGCCAGACCGTGTCGCGCAAACTCAAAGAGGCCGTGATGGCGATTGCGCTCGACGCGCATTTCACCAAGACCGACCTCATGAACGCCTACATCAATGAGATCTTCCTCGGCCAGGACGGTACCCGCGCAATTCACGGCTTCGGGCTCGCCAGCCAGTTCTATTTCGGCAAGCCGCTCGCGGAGCTGGACCTCTCCGAGGTGGCACTGCTGGTTGCGATCGTGCGCGGACCTTCGTATTACGACCCGCGGCGCCATCCGGACCGCGTGCGGCTACGCCGCGACCTGGTGCTGAAGGTGATGGCCGACCAGGGGATCATCAGCGCGCCGCAGGCGAGTGCCGCCGCGCAGCGCCCGCTCGGGGTGAGCAGCCGGCCGGCGGGCGCCTATTACCCGGCGTACCTGGATTTCGTGCGCCGCACGTTGCGGCGCGACTATCGTGACGAGGATCTGACCCAAGCCGGCCTGGCGGTCTACACGAGCCTCGAGCCGCGGGTTCAGGACGAGGCAGAGCGCTCCCTGGAGCGCGAACTCGAACGGCTCGACCGCGTGCACAAGGAGCCTCACGGGCGCCTCGAGGGCGCGGTCGTCGTCACGGCGCCGCAAAGCGGGGACGTGATTGCGATCGTTGGCGGGCGCGACGTCGGCTACGACGGCTTCGACCGGGCCCTGGATGCCAAACGCTCCATGGGATCGCTCGTCAAGCCCTTTATCTATCTCACCGCACTCGAGAGCGGGCACTACAACGCGGCGACCGTCGTGCAGGACGCGCCGGTCGACGTGAAGCTCGTAAACGGCACGCATTGGCGGCCGGAGAATTTCACCCACCAGGTCTATGGACCCGTGCCGGTGGTGCGCGCGCTGAGTGAGTCGTTGAATCTCGCCACTGTCGGTGTTGGTCTGAGTGTCGGCATCGGTAAAGTTGCGCAGACGCTGCAGCGCTTCGGGCTGCCGCAGGCGCCGGCGCCGGTCCCCGCCATACTCCTGGGCGCCGTGGACGTGACCCCGATAGAGGCCGCGCAACTCTTTAATGGGCTCGCCAACGGCGGCTTCAGGAATCCGCTGCGTGCGGTGCGTGCGGTCATCAGCCAGGACGGCAAGACCGTCAAGGCGTTCCCGTTGCAGGTGACGCAGGTGGCTTCCCCCGAGGTTGTTTATCAGGTCGATCGCCTGATGGTGCACGTCATGGATCACGGCACCGGCCGGCCGGCGCGGGCGCTGTTGCCGCCGGGTCTGGTGGTGGCGGGCAAGTCGGGGACCTCGTCCGACTACCGTGACAGTTGGTTTGCGGGATTCTCAGGCAGTCACGTCGCCGTGGTATGGGTCGGCTACGACAATGACCAGCCCACCGGTTTCACCGGCTCGGCGGGCGCGTTGCCCGTGTGGGCGCATCTCATGGGGAGCCTGGGCACGACCTCGTGGAACGCGCCGATGCCAGAGTCGCTGGCGGAAGTGCAGATCGAATACCCGACGGGGCTGCGTGTGGTGCCGGGCTGCGCCGAAGACATCGTGGCCGTCGCGGTGCCGGCGGGAACCGAGCTGCCGGCAAAGCCCGGCTGCGGATTCCCGCAGGCGCAGACGCCGGCCAATGATCCGGTGAACACCCTCATCGACGGCGCCAGGAAATTGCTGCAGACCCTGACCCATTGACCGGCAGGGACCCCTGACACGCAGCTATGATGTCCGCGATGTCTGCAGAGTTGTTTTCCATCCGGTTGCCGTCGAAGCGCCTGGGCTTCAACGTGCTGATGGTGGCGGTCATGTTGAGCGGCTGCGTCATGCGGGCCGGGGAACAGGGCCCCGCGGTGCCTGCGCCACCACCCGGCCAGGCCATTGGCAGCGTGCGTCCGGCACCTCCCATCCCGGCGCAGCCCCCGCCGGCGCCGCCCGCGCCGGCGCCGCCCGCGCCGCCCGCAACTCCTGCGCCACGACAATTCCATCTGGGTGCCGCATCCCGGGCGCTGGTCACGCAGGCCCACGCCCAGGCGCAGGGTGGTGACTTCGGGCAGGCGAGCGCGACCATCGAGCGCGCACTGCGGATCGAGCCGGACAATCCGCTGCTGTGGATCGAGCTCGGACGGATGCGCCTTGGCGCCGCAGATGCGGAGCAGGCGGACGCCATGGGTCGTAAGGCACTGTCGCTGGGTACCGGGGATCCTGCCGCACAATCGAGCGCCTGGCGGCTCATCGCCGATTCCCTGCAGGCGCGCGGCCGCAACAGCCAGGCGGAGGAGGCTGCGCGACACGCTGCTGACTTCGCGCCGCGCTAAGTCAAGCGGGTCGCCAACGCTCGCTGGGCGCTTTCACGTAGTGCGCGAACACATAGCGCCAGGGAATGGCGAGATACACGAGCACGACTAAAGAACAGGCAAAGATCGTGGGCTTGATCGACTCGTCGATATGTCCTGCCCTCCACTGCGGCAACACAACAATCACGAACCAAAGCGTCTTCCAGAGCACTTCCCAGAGCAGCACCGGCAGCATCTGCAGCGGGTACCGCAAACCCAGGGCGCACAGCAGCGAAAATGCGGCGAGCATGCAGGAGGCCTGCCCCTGCATCAGTCCCCAATGCTTTTCAGGATCGAGCACGTCGGGCCACAGATAGACGCCCAGACCAACCACGATAAACAAATACATGGCGCGCAACACATAGAGACGAAACAGCGAAACCCCGTTCATCGGTTGCTCCTGTCCGCGTGCCGCGCACGCAGTTCGATGCATCAGCTTGCGCCCCGCAGGCCTCACCCCCTAAACTCCACATACTCATCGAGACCGGCTGAGGGATAAGGCCCTTAGACGCCGGGGCAACCGCCAGGCTTAACCACCCTGGAAAGGTGCCAACTCCTGCAACCCTTCGGGGTAGACAGATGAGCGGTTCGCGTGGCCTTGAGAGGTGTTTTCGGACGCTTTTTCGAGGATGGACGCAACAAGTCTGCCCGTTCGGGCAGGTGCGCTCCGCAGGAGGCCGGTGAGAGACCGTGCCACAACCAAGGCGGAGCGATCTCATGAGCAAATCGGCAGCTACGGACAGTGCCAGCCAGGTCACGCAGACGGTGCGTGCCGGCATTGAATGCGGCGATCCCACCGGATGCGTCGTACCACCCCTGCATCTGTCGGCGACGTTCGCGTTCCGCGGCTTCGCGGACAAGCGCGCCTACGACTACACCCGCTCGGGTAACCCGACGCGTGACCTGCTTGCCGAGGCCCTGAGCGGGCTGGAACAGGGCGCAGGAGGGGTCGTCACGGCAAGCGGTATGGCGGCCATCACGGTGGTGGGTTACCTCGTGCCCGCGGGTGCCCGCATCGTCGCTCCCCACGACTGCTACGGCGGCACCTACCGGCTGTTCGACGCATGGCGGCAACGCGGCGAACGCCAGGTCGAGTTCGTCGACTTCGGCGATGACGCCGCGGTGCGTGCCGCGCTCGCGCGCCCGGCTGCACTGGTGTGGATCGAGACACCGAGTAACCCGCTGCTGCGCATCACCGATATCGCCGCCGTCACGGCACTCGCGCACGCGGGCGGCGCGCTGGTGGCGGTCGACAACACCTTTCTGTCGCCGGCGTGGCAGCAGCCGCTCACGCTCGGCGCAGACGTCGTGGTGCACTCCACCACCAAGTACCTGAACGGCCACAGCGACGTGGTCGGCGGCGCGGTAGTGGCGCGGGAGCGCGCCGTGCACGAGCAGCTTGCCTGGTGGGCGAACTGCCTGGGACTCACCGGTGCGCCTTTCGACAGCTATCTCACACTGCGTGGCCTGCGCACCCTGCACGCGCGCCTCGAACACCACGGGCGCAACGCCCAGGCACTCGCCGAGTGGCTGCAGACGCAGGAAAACGTACGGCATGTCTGGTACCCGGGTCTGAGCACACACCCGGGCCACGACATTGCCCGACGCCAGCAGCGTGGCTTCGGCGCCGTGGTTACGCTCGAACTTGACGGCGGCCACGACGCGGTGCGCGAGTTCGTTTCGGGCCTGAGCTGCTTCTCGCTGGCGGAATCCTTAGGCGGCGTCGAGAGCCTGCTCGCCCACCCGGCCACCATGACCCACTCGGCCATGGATCCGGCGGCGCGGGCGCGCGCGGGCCTCACCGACGGGCTGATTCGTCTGTCGGTTGGGATCGAGGCGCTCGAGGATCTGCGGGCGGACCTGGCACGGGCGCTCGCACGGGCGGTCCGCACGCTGTCGCGTCCGGCGTTCCGGCGCGCTGTGGGAGCCTGCTGAGGACCGCGTCGCCGGCCTCGGATGTGGTGAGTGCGCGGCGGTTGGCGCTCGCGAGATCCACCGTCAGCGCACCGGCGCTGATGGCATCCGCCACCGCCTGTTCGAGGGCCGCGGCCTCCGTCTCCAGCCGCAGCGAATGGCGCAGCAGGAGCGCGGCGCTGAGGATCGCGCCGTAGGGATTGGCACTGTTGCGCCCGGCGATGTCGGGCGCTGAGCCGTGAATGGGCTCGTAAACCCCGCGCGTGCCCTCGCCGAGGGATGCCGAGGGCAGCAGCCCCAGCGAGCCTGCCAGCATCGAGGCTTCATCGGTGAGGATGTCGCCGAACATGTTTTCGGTCACGAGCACGTCGAAGTCGCGCGGCCGGTGGATGAGATGCATGGCGGCCGCATCCACCAGCATGTGCTCGAGGCGTACGCCGGGGAACTCGCGCGTGACGAGCCGCTGCGTGACGTCGCGCCACAGACGCGAGGTCTCCAGCACGTTGGCCTTGTCGATGGAGGTCAGCCGTCCGCGCCGCGCCTGCGCCAGCCGCGCGGCCACGCGCACGATGCGCTCGATCTCCGTGACTTCGTAGACACACACGTCGCGCGCACTGCGCGCGTCGCGGTGCTTGTCGCCAAAATAAATCCCGCCGGTCAGCTCGCGGACGAAGATGAGATCCACGTCCCGCACCACGTCGGCCTTGAGAGTGGAGGCGTCCACGAGCGCAGGGTGAACGACGACCGGTCGCAGGTTCGCGTAGACACCGAGTTCCTTGCGCAGCCGCAGCAAGCCTGCCTCCGGCCGCAGCGGCGCATCCGGCGCCGACCACTTCGGGCCGCCGATTGCGCCCAGCAGCACCGCGTTCGCCGCGCGGCAGGCACCGAGCGTGCGCTCGGGCAGGGGATCCGCGTGGGCGTCGATGGCCGCGCCCCCGAAAGGCAGGTCAAGAAACTCAAACTCGTGGTGGAAGAGTCCCGCGATGGCCGCAAGGCAGCGCCGGCTTTCGGCGGTGACCTCGGGCCCGATGCCGTCCCCGGCCAGCACGGCAATGCTGGCTTTCACGCGCGCGCCTCGTAGGCCGCAATCTCACCGGCGCGGGTGAGCAGGTAGCCCAGCTCGTCCACGCCGTGCAGCAGGCAATGCCGCGCAAACGCTTCCAGCGCGAACTGCACCGTGGCACCTGAGGGCAGGGTGAGGGTGCCGGCTGCCACGTCGAGGGTGATCTCGGCTCCCGGATTGGCAATGAGCCAGTTGCTGGTGGATTCGTCGACCACCACCGGCAGCAGGCCGTTCTTCAGCGCATTGCTGCTGAAGATGTCGGCGATTTGCGTGCTCACGACCGCGCGCAGGCCGTAATCAGCGAGTGCCCACGGCGCATGTTCGCGCGAGGAGCCGCAGCCGAAGTTGCGGCCGGCCACCAGGATGCGGCAATCCCGTGCAGCGGGGCGGTTGAGCGCGAAATCCGCTCGCGGCGCGCCGCCCTCGTCGTAACGCCAGTCCGCGAAGAGATTCGCGCCGAGGCCGGTGCGCGTGGTCGTCGTCAGGAAACGCGCCGGGATAATCTGGTCGGTGTCTATGTTGGCCGCCGGCAGCACTACGGTGCGCGAGCGGAGGGTTGTGAAGGGCTCCATCGGGTCTGGTGTGCCGCTTAGTCGAGTTCGCGCGGATCGGTGACGCGGCCGCGCACCGCACTCGCCGCTGCCGTGAGAGGACTTGCGAGCAGCGTGCGCGCGCCCTTGCCCTGCCGGCCCTCGAAGTTGCGGTTGCTGGTGCTGATGGCGTACTGGCCGCTTCCCACCACATCACCGTTCATGCCCAAGCACATGGAGCATCCGGATTCGCGCCATTGAGCGCCGGCGTCCAGGAACACCTGGTGCAACCCTTCGGCTTCCGCCTGGCGCTTCACTTCCTGGGAACCCGGAACGACGAGCATGGTAATGCCGGGCGCGACATGCCTGCCGCGCAGCACGGCCGCGGCGCTGCGCAGGTCCGACAGGCGCGCATTGGTGCAGCTGCCGACGAACACCACGTTCACGGGCTGATCCCTGATCGCAGCCCCGGGCCTGAGTCCCATGTAGGCGAGCGCCTGGCCGAACGCGGCGTCGCCCGGGCGCTCGGGGATCGAGCCGCCGATCGGGATGACCATGCCGGGGTTGGTCCCGTAGGTGATCATCGGTTCGATGGTCTGCGCGTCGATGTCCATCTCGCGGTCAAAGCGCGCGCCGGCATCGGTCGGTAACCTCCGCCAGGCATCGACGGCCCGTTCGAAGGCGGCTCCCTGCGGTGCGCGCGGCCGGGCGGCGACGTAGGCGAAGGTGGTCTCGTCGGGGGCGATCATGCCGGCGCGCGCGCCCGCCTCGATGGACATGTTGCAAACCGTCATGCGCTCATCCATGCCCAGCGCGCGAATGGTCTCGCCGCGGTACTCAATCACGTGCCCCGTGCCGCCGGCGATGCCCAGTTGCCCGATGATCGCGAGGATCAGGTCCTTGGCCGTGACGCCAGGGCGTAACTGGCCGTGCACGTTGACGGCGAGCGTGCCGGGCTTGCGCTGCAACAGGCACTGCGTCGCCAGCACATGCGCGACCTCGGTGGTGCCGATGCCAAAGGCGAGCGCGCCGAGCGCGCCGTGGGTGCTGGTGTGACTATCGCCGCAGACGATGGTCTTGCCCGGCTGCGTGAGTCCCAGCTCAGGCCCTATGACGTGCACGATGCCGCGCTGTGCGTGTCTGAGGCCCAGCAGCTCGACGCCAAACTCGCTGCAATTCGTCTCGAGCGTGCGCACCTGGCGCGCGGCGGAATCGATGACAATGGGTGCGTCGCCGAACACCTGCGCGGTCAGCGTCGGGGTTGAATGATCCATGGTGGCGAGCGTGCGCAGCGGGCGCCGCACCGGCAGGCCGCGTTCGCGCAGCAGCGCAAACGCCTGCGGGGAAGTGACCTCATGGATCAGGTGCAGATCAATGTAGAGCACCGCCGGCGTGGCGGCACTCTCGGGGCTCACCTCGTGAGCCTGCCAGACTTTCTCGAACAGGGTCTGCGGTGCGGCTGCCATTCAACCGGCAGCTGCCGCGCGCGGCGCCGCCATATCCACGTAGTCGAGCCAGCCCCACTTGTCGGCGGTCTTGCCCGAGAACAGGCCAAAGAACGCGCCCTGCAGCGCTTCGGTGATCGGGCCACGCTTGCCGTTACCGACGGGCAGCCGATCGACCGAGCGGATGGGGGTGACTTCCACTGCCGTGCCCGTGAAGAACGCCTCGTCGCACAGGTACAGCATCTCGCGCGGCAGAGCACATTCCTTCACCTCGATGCCGCGCTCGCGTGCGAGCCGCATGATGGTGTCGCGGGTGAGACCGGCGAGCGCCGAATGCGCGAGCGCGGGCGTGAGCAACACCCCATCCTTGACGAGAAACAGGTTCTCTCCGGAGCCTTCGCTCAAGGTGCCATCGGTCGACAGCCCGATGCCTTCCGCGAATCCGAGCCGGCGCGCCTCGGCGCCGATGAGCTGGCTCGAGAGGTAGTTGCCACCAGCCTTGGCGAGCGCCGGCAGCGTGTTGGGCGCCATGCGCTGCCAGGAGGACACGCAGGCGTCCACCCCGGCTTCCTCGGCCTCGGCCCCCAGGTACTTGGCCCATTCCCAGGCCGCGATGGCGACATCCGTCGGCGGTTCGATCTTGGGAGTCACGCCGATCTCGCCGTAGCCGCGGAACACGACCGGCCGCAGATACGCCCCGCGCGTCAGCCCGTTGGAGGAGATCACCTGCCGGCAGGCATCGTTCACCTGCTCGGCGGAGAACGGGATGGTGATGCGATAGATCTTCGCCGAGTCGTACAGGCGCCGCGTGTGGTCCTTAAGACGAAAAATCGCCACTCCCCGCGGAGTCTCATAGGCGCGTACGCCTTCGAATACCGACGAGCCGTAGTGCAGGGCGTGCGCGAGCACGTGCACGGTGGCCTTCTCCCAGGGCACCAGCTTGCCGTTGAACCAGATGAACTTGGTGGCGGGAATGGGCATGGAGACTCCTTAAGCGGGCAGGGCGGCCGCGCGCTCCTTGCGGGAACGCACGCCCTCGTGCGCCTGCTCGATCCGGTTGATTACCTCGAGGAACGCCCGCGTGCCCGACTCGACGATATTGGTGCTCACGCTCGCGCCCCGATAGATTTTCTGATTGTACTCCACGTACACGCGCGCCTCGCCCTGGGCGTCCTCACCCTCGGAAACCGCGTGGACCTCGAACTTGCGCAGCACCACGGCGATGCCGGTCGCGGCCTCGATCGCCTTGAATGCCGCGTCCACCGGACCGTCGCCGCTGGCGGCCTGCTCGGCGGTGCGTCCGTCAGCGTGCGCAAGGCGCACCACTGCACGCGCGATCCCGCCGCTGTGCGCTTCAGTGGTCAGATCCACGAGGCTCCAGGGGCCGCTGGCCGAGCCTTCGGCGCGCAGCACCAGCGCCTCGATATCGCCATCGAAGAGCTCTTTTTTCCTGTCTGCGAGCGCCTTGAACTCCTCGAAGACACGGTTGAGCTCCCCTTCCTCGAGCTCGAACCCGAGGGCCTGGACCCGTTCGCGGAAGGCGTGCCGGCCGCTGTGCTTGCCGAGCACCAGGTGTGTGCGGGAGAGCCCCACTTCCTCGGGCCGCATGATCTCGTAGGTGGAATGGTGCCTGAGCATGCCGTGCTGGTGGATGCCGCTTTCATGCGCAAAGGCATTTTCCCCGACCACCGCTTTGTTACGCGGAATGGGCATGCCGGTGATGCTTGAGACGAGCCGCGAGGTTGGATAGAGGCGTGTGGTTTGAATGCCAGTGCTGACGTTGAAGAATGCGGCGCGTGTCTTGAGCGCCATCACCACTTCCTCGAGCGAGCAGTTGCCGGCCCGCTCGCCGATGCCATTGATGGTGCACTCGATCTGCCGGGCGCCGGCGACCACCGCGGTCAGGCTGTTGGCCACTGCCATCCCTAAGTCGTCGTGGCAGTGCACCGAAAGCCGCACCTTCTCGATGCCGCGCACGTTCTTGCGCAGGTAACGAAACAACTCCGCGAACTCATCCGGCACGGTGTAGCCCACCGTGTCGGGAATGTTCACCGTGGTTGCGCCCGCACTGATCGCCACCTCGAGCACCTGCGCGAGGAACTCCAGTTCCGTGCGCGAGGCGTCCTCGGCAGAAAACTCCACGTCCTCGCACAGCGCGCGCGCGCGGGCGACCCCGGTCGCGGTCACCCGCAGGATCTCTTCCTGCGCCATGTTGAGCTTGTACTGACGGTGGATCGCGCTGGTGGCGAGGAACACGTGGATGCGGTGGCGCGGGGCCTCGGACAGCGCCCGCGCGGCGGCGTCGATGTCTTCGGAGGTGCAGCGCGCCAGTGCGCAGATGATCGGGCCGTGCACTTCGCGCGCCACGGCCGCCACGCAGTCGAAGTCCCCGCGCGAGGCGGCGGGAAATCCCGCCTCGATGACATCCACGCCGAGTTCGGCGAGCGCCCGCGCGACCCGCAGTTTCTCCGGCGCCGTCATGCTGCATCCCGGGGACTGCTCCCCGTCGCGCAGCGTGGTATCGAAGATCAGCACCCGATCAGGATTGACGCTCATGGGCGGGCTCCCTTGCGCGGGCTTTCCGTGAGCCACGGCATGCGCGCGCGTAAGGTCGCGCCCACTTTCTCGATCTGCCGGTTGGTGTCCTCCTTGAGGAGCCGCTCGTAGGTGCCGCGCCCCTCGGCGTTCTCGCGGATCCACTGCCGTGCGAAGCGTCCGCTCTGCACTTCCTTGAGCACCTTGCGCATCTCGTTCTTGACGCGCTCGTTCACGATGCGCGGCCCACGCGTCAGATCCCCGTACTTGGCCGTTTCGCTGATGAACTGGTGCATCTTCGCGAGCCCGCCTTCGTGCAGCAGGTCGACGATGAGCTTCAGCTCGTGCAGGCATTCGTAGTAGGCGACCTCGGGCTGATAACCCGCCTCGACCAGGGTCTCGAAGCCCTTGACGACCAGCTCGGTCGTCCCACCGCACAGCACCGCCTGCTCGCCAAAAAGATCCGTCTCGGTCTCTTCCGCAAACGTGGTCTCGAGCACCCCGCCGCGCGTGCCGCCGATGCCGTGCGCATAGGCGAGCGCACGGGCGTGCGCCTTGCCGCTGGCGTCCTGGTGCACCGCGATGAGACACGGCACTCCGCGTCCCTGCGTGTACTGGCGGCGCACCAGGTCCCCGGGACCCTTCGGTGCGATGAGCACCACGTCGAGGTTCTTCGCGGGCTTGATCTGGCGGAAGTGAATGTTGAAGCCGTGCGCGAAGAGGAGCGTGGCGCCCGGCTTCAGGCTCTTGCGAATGCCCCCGTAGAACTCCTTCTGCGCCGTATCCGGCACCAGGATGGCGATGAGATCCGCGTCCCGCGCGGCGTCGGCAGGTTCTGCGACCTTGAGGCCGTCCTTCCTGGCCTTCTTCCAGCTCGCGCCGCCTTTGCGCACGCCGACGACGACGTCGTGACCGCTGTCCTTCAGGTTCAGCGCGTGGGCACGCCCCTGGCTTCCGTAGCCGAGGATGGCGACGCGCGCGCGCCTCAAAACCTTGCGGTCGACGTCTTTCTGCGAATACAGCTTCATCTCAAGTACTCCTCGTGGCCTAAGCGGCCAAGGCCGATTGGCATGCATAAAAAACCCCGCAGCGGCTCTTGCCGGTGCGGGGTTTTTTGGTGTCTTCTGTCGCTCGTGTCTGGTTTCTTGGATCAGGCGTTCGCGAATACCCCGCACCTTGCTTCTGTAATAAGAAGCAGCAGGGCTGAGAGACCCAGAAGCGACGGCGGCTGGCGCTGCGGAAGCGCTGCGGAAACTACGGCCGTGGAAGCGTTGGGTGTCATGGATGCGAACCAAACCTGATGCGCACGATGTGAGCACACCCGCGCCCGCATTGTCAAACGAGCTAAAGTCAGCACCAGGGACGGGGATTGAACATCGGGGAGCCGGGTGAAAAAGCACATTGATCCGCGCCGTCATTCGCGCCTGGTGCTCGACGGTGCCCAGCAGGCGCCGGCGCGCGCCATGCTGCGCGCGACCGGCTTTCGCGATGCGGACTTCGCCCGGCCACAGATCGGCGTGGCCTCCACCTGGGCGAATGTCACCCCGTGCAACATGCACATCGGGGAGCTCGCGCGCGAGGCCTGCGCGGGGGTGGATGCGGCCGGTGGCAAGAGCGTGCTCTTCAACACCATCACCGTCTCCGACGGCATTTCGATGGGCACGGCGGGCATGCGCTACTCGCTCGTCTCGCGGGAAATCATCGCCGACTCGATCGAGGCGGTGGCCGGAGCCGCCGGCTTCGACGGTCTCGTAGCCGTTGGCGGCTGCGACAAAAACATGCCCGGCTGCGCCATGGCGATCGCGCGGCTGAACCGTCCGGCTGTATTCGTCTACGGCGGCACCGTCCGTCCCGGCGTTGCGCGGCGCGACATCATCTCGGTATTCGAAGCGGTCGGCGCGCACGCCGCCGGCAAGCTCTCGGACAGCGGGCTCACCGAGATTGAGCGCACGGCCATTCCGGGTCCGGGCAGCTGCGGCGGCATGTACACCGCTAACACCATGGCCTCAGCCATCGAAGCCTTGGGCTTGTCCTTACCGGGAAGCTCCGCCCAGGAAGCAGTGGGGGAGGACAAGCGCAGCGATTGCCGGCGGGCCGGCGCGGCCGTGGTCAGGATGCTGGGGGAGGGCTTACGGCCGCGGGACATCCTCTCGCGCCGCGCGTTCGAAAACGCCATTACGGTCGTGATCGCGCTCGGAGGATCGACGAACGCCGTGCTGCACCTGCTGGCGATCGCGCACGACGCGGGGGTGAGGCTCACGCTCGATGATTTCACGCGCATCGGTAAGCGCGTACCGGTGCTCGCGGACCTGAAGCCCAGTGGCCGCTACCTGATGTCCGAGCTGGTCGCCATTGGCGGCATACAGCCTCTCATGAAGATGTTGCTCGCGGCGGGACTGCTGCACGGGGAGTGTCCGACGGTAACGGGTCGAACCCTACGGGAGAATCTGGAAAAGGTCCCTATGTACATGAGCGGACAAGATATTGTCCGCCCGATTTCGAGGCCTCTGAAGAAAGACAGTCACCTCGTGGTCCTCTACGGAAACCTCGCGCCCGAGGGTGCCGTCGCCAAGATAACGGGCAAGGAGGGCGTGCGTTTCGAGGGCCGCGCGCGCGTGTTCGAGGGCGAAGAGCGTGCAACCGGGGCGATCCTTGCCGGCCGCGTGAAGCGCGGCGATGTCGTCGTCATCCGCGGCGAAGGCCCGCGCGGCGGCCCGGGAATGCGCGAAATGCTCAGTCCCACGAGCGCCATCGCCGGAATGGGCCTGGGATCGCAGGTCGCCCTGATCACCGACGGGCGCTTCTCCGGCGGCAGCCACGGCTTCGTCGTCGGACATATTTCTCCCGAGGCCGCCGTGGGCGGCCCGATCGGCCTGGTGCGTAACGGCGATCGCATCAGCATTGATGCTGCGGCACGCGCGATTCACCTGGATGTTCCCGGCAGGCAGTTGCGCGCCCGCCGTGCGGCAGCCCGGCCCGCAAAGCCCTACGCGGTTACCGGGGTGCTTGCCAAGTACGCGCAACTCGTCGGTAGCGCCTCACGGGGAGCGGTGACCGAGGCGATACAGGCACGTCGGCGCAACTCCTGAGAACGCGCCGGAGTTGTCAGTACCAAGGGCAGCGGTTACAGTTCGCGGCGGCATGCTCACATCGCACCTGCGATGAGTGGCATCCCGGGGGGATTCTTAGAACTCATGCGCCCGCCCGGGGGCGCATGCTGGAAAATTGAGTGGGCTGCTTGGTGTGTTAAAAGGAGTCCGGCGGGAATTGCCGCCGGTACTTAGGTCCGGTCCCTTCGGGTAGAGGGCAACGAATAAGACTGTTGGTTTGCTGCCGCCTCGCCTGGAGCCGGTGTGTAGAGACAACTCATCGCTAACAACTCATGGTCGCCTACGTACAAGATTCAACCTTCCTGACGCGCCGCGGCGCGGTGCTCCTCGCCATTATCGCCCTGCATGTATTCGTCATCTGGGCGCTGGCCTCGGGCCTTGCACGCCGGGCGATGGAGCTGGTGGCGCCGCCGATCTCCGCCGACATCGTCGAGGAAGTCAAGAAGCCGGACCAGCCACCGCCGCCACCACCGCCGGAGATCGAGCGCCCGCCGGTTGAAGTGCCGCCGCCGGATGTGAACATCCAGATGCCGGTAGAGTCGACCAGCACCGCGATTCAGGACGTGACGGACAAGGCGGTGGTGCGGCCGCCGCCGGTGGTCCACTCCGCGGTCGCGGGGACCGGTATCGGTTACGGCAAGGGCTTCCCCAATCCGGACGACTTCTACCCCCCCAGCGCTCAGCGCCTGGGGCAAACGGGCTCCGTCTCGGTGCACGTGTGCGTCGGGCCAGATGGCAAGCTCTCGGAGGACCCCAAGGTCGACAGGTCTTCGGGCACCTCAAGTCTCGACGAAGCTGCCCTCAGATACGTCAAGGCAGCCTCGGGGCGGTTCAAGCCCGCCACTGAAGACGGCAAGCCGGTAACAAAATGCAGCGCGATGCCGGTCAAATTCCAACTGAAGTAGTACAGACGCCGCACAGCGTGCGGTCTAATTTTCTGATTCGAGGAAAACATGGATACCCAACCCACCGCAACCGTCGATAACCCTTATGGCCTGGCCGCTCTGTGGGCAGGCGGCGACATCATCGCCCGCTCCGTGCTCGTTCTGCTTGCCATCATGTCGCTGGCGTCCTGGTACGTCATGCTCACCAAGCTCTGGGACCAGGCCAAGCTCAAGAAATCCGCCAGGGTCGTGGAGAAGCAGTTCTGGACTGCACCCTCGATCAAGGACGGCGTCGACCGTCTGAAGAAGGGCGATGACTTCCGCGTCATTGCCGAGGACGGTCTGCGCGCCGCTGCGCATCACGACGGACGGCTGACGGATCGCATCGATCTGAACGAGTGGATCACCATGTCGCTGCAACGCGCCACCGAGCAGGTGAACAGCAAACTGCACAACGGGTTGGGGTTGCTGGGCACGGTAGGCTCGGTGGCGCCGTTCGTGGGCCTCTTCGGCACGGTGTGGGGCATCCTGAACGCGCTGGTGGGTATCGGTATCGCCGGCCAGGCGAGCATCGACAAGGTCGCGGGACCCGTCGGCGAGGCACTCATCATGACGGCCATCGGCCTGTTCGTCGCCGTGCCGGCGGTCATGGGATACAACTGGCTGCTCGGCCGTAATAAGGTCCTGCAGGACGCCGTGCGGAACTTTGCGAGCGACCTGCATGCCTACCTGGTAGGCGGCGTGCGCGTGGACAGCGGTGCTGCCGCCGCAGGCGGTGCGCGCCCGGCAACGGCCAAGGCATCCGCGGAGTAAGCGACCATGTCAATGAGCATGCCTGGGGGCGGCGGCGCTGGGGGCGGGTTACCGGTGATGTCCAACATCAACACGACGCCGCTCGTGGACGTCATGCTGGTGCTGCTCATCATCTTCCTGATCACCATTCCGGTCATCAACAAGTCCGTGAAGGTGGATCTGCCGAAGGCTGTCAATATCCCGACCCAGACCAAGCCCGAGAACATCACCATCTCGGTGGACAAGGCAGGGCAGGTGTACTGGAACGACAAGGCCGTGCCGAGCATGCAGACGCTGCTCGAGCAGATCAAAGCGGCGGCCGTAATTAAGCCGCAACCCGAGATCCACATCCGCGGTGACAAGGACACCCGCTTTGCGGACATCGGCAAGGTGATGTACATGATCCAGCGCGGTGGCATCGTGAAGGTGGGCTTTCTCACCGAGCCCGACCACGGCGTGCGCGGCTACCGCCTGAACTAGGAGTTCAAGTCATGGCAATGAGTATTGGCGATACCGGCGATGTCATGTGCGACATTAACACGACGCCGCTCATCGACGTCATGCTGGTGCTGCTGGTCACGCTGATTGTGTCGCTTCCGATCATGACCCACGCGGTCAAGCTCGACATGCCGCAGGCCAACAATCCGCCGCCGCCGGATCAGCGCCCGGAAGTGATCGACCTCGAGATCGATTTCGATGGCACGGTGGTGTGGAACGGGACGGCAATCCCGAATGTCGACACGCTCGAAGGTTATTTCCGTACTGAGGCGGAAAAGGATCCGCAGCCGGAAATTCACCTGCGGCCCGATGCGCGTGCGAAATACGACGTGGTGGCGAAGGTACTTGCGGCCGCACAGCGCAACCGCATGAAGAAGATTGGTTTCGTCAACGTGTCGGAGTTCAAGGAATAGTTGCGAACCGTGCGAAAGAACACCGTGAGTTTCAAGGTAACCGGCAGCCTGCGTGCCGCACACGCCGCGGTTCTCCTGGCGCTCGCGGCAGCGGCCGGCACGGCCCTTGCCGCGGATCAGCCCAAGCCGCCCACCGTGAGCGCGCCGCTGCAGAAGCCTTTGGCCGAGGTCCAGGGGCTGCTCAAGGACAACAAGTTCCCGGAGGCGATCGAGAAGCTGCACGCGGCAGACGCGCTGTCTGGCAAGACGCCGTACGATCAGCACCTGATCAACCAGATGACGGCGTTTGCCTGCTCCAAGACCAACGATGTGCCGTGCGTCAGCAAGGCGTTGCAGGGGCAGATCGACGATGGCTTCACCACCCCCGAGGACAACCAGAAATTCACCGGCCTGGTGGCGCAGGTGAGCTTCCAGGCCAAGGACTACGACAAGGCGATCGACTACGGCAACCGCGTCATCAAGGGCGGCTTCGCGACGGATGCGACCTACGAAGTGGTCGGGGCCTCCTACTACCTCAAGGACGACTTCAAGGACGCGATACAACTCGAAGACGCCCGCATTGCCGATGTCGTGAAGCAGGGCCAGACCCCTAAGGTGGAGGACCTGAGCGTATATCTGAGCGCCTGTGCCAAGGTCAAAGACGACGCCTGCCTTGCCAAGGCGCTCGAATACCAGGCGACCTACTACCCGAAGCCAGAGACCTGGGGGCAGCTGCTCTCCCTGGTGCACCCCAAAGGGGATCTCGAAACTCTGCAGACTTACCGGCTCACGGCCGACGTGGGCGCGATGAGAAGCGGCGACGACTATATCGACATGGCCAACATTTCCATGGATCACGGTTCCCCGGGCGATGCGCAGCACGCGATGCAGATGGGAACCGACGCGGGTGCGTTCACGGGAAATAAGGCCGCAGACGCGCAGAAGCTCACGGCGGCGGCGCGGAAAGCCGCGGCCGCCGATCAGGCATCGCTACCCAAGGCCGAGCAGGAGGCAAATGCCTCCGCCAGTGGCGTGAAGAACGCGGGCACGGGGTTCGCTTACCTGGGCTACCAGCAGTACGACAAAGCGGTGGACCAGCTCTCGAAGGCGGTCAGCAAGGGTGGGCTGAAGGACGAGGCCAACACGCGCCTGAATCTCGGCATTGCGCAGCTGAAGTCTGGTCACAAGGATGACGCGGTGAAGACGTTCCAAAGCGTGCATGGTTCGCCGGTGCTGGAGCGCCTGGCTTCGCTGTGGGTGATTCACTCGAAGCAGACGTAAGCAGCGCGCGCCGGCGCAGGCCGTGCAACGGCAGACCCGCCCGGCACCACTCAAATCAGTTACGAAGGAGCATAGCCATGGCAATCAAGGCGGGGGACAAAATGCCCGCGGGCAAGTTCAAGCGCATGACCAAGGAGGGGCCGAAGGACATCACGACCGATGAGCTCTTCAGCGGCAAGCGCGTGGTGCTGTTCTCGGTGCCGGGTGCCTTCACCCCGACCTGCGATGCCAAGCATCTGCCCGGCTTCGTGCAGCTTGCGGACCAGATCCTCGCCAAGGGCGTGAATACCATCGCCTGCATGGCGGTGAATGATGTCTTCGTCATGAACGCCTGGGGCAAGGCCTCGGGCGTCGGTGACAAGGTCCTCATGCTCGCCGACGGCAACGGCGAGTACGCCAGGGCACTGGGCCTGGAACTCGATGGCAAGGCGCACGGGCTCGGCACCCGCGGTCAGCGCTTTGCCGTGGTCGTGAAGGAGGGCGTCGCCACCCAGGTGGAGATCGAGGCGCCCGGGCAGTTCAAGGTTTCTTCGGCCGAACACATACTGGGGCTTCTGTAGGAAAGAGCGATCCGCACCAGTCGCACAAAGTGAGCACCTAATGAATTCGAATGCAGTATTCGCGCACCCGTTGGTAGTGAGCGCCGCCGTAGCCGGGTTACTGGCCCTGGCTTCCGGGGATGCGCTCGCGCAGGCCGTTAACAGCAAGGCATTGGCCAAGGCGCTGCAGCCGGCGCAGGAGAGCTTCAAGGCGAAGAGGTACCCGGACACGATCGCGAAGCTGCGCGTGGCCGAGGGCACGCCGGGCAAGACCCCTTTTGATCAGCACGTCATCAACGAGATGATGAGCTACTCCTGCGTGCGCACCAACGATTATGCCTGCGCCGGGAAGACCTACGAGGCGCTGCTCACCGATGGCTTCACGAGCCCGGCGCAGGTGCAGAGCGATGTGCGCGCGCTGGTCATCATCAATAACAACTTAAAGTCCTACGACAAGGCGATCGAGTACGGCAATCGTGCCATCAAGGATGGCTTCGCTGATGAGGAGACGCGCGTGCTCGTCGGGCAGGCGTATTACCTGAAGGGCGACTACCGGGGCGCGGTGAAGTTTGAGGAGAGCCACATTGACTCCCTCATCAAGGCGGGCCAGGTGCCGAAGGTCGACCTTCTCAACATCACGCGCAGTTCCTGCGGCAGGCTCGATGACAAGGTCTGCGAGACACGCCAGCTCGAACGCCTGGTGACCTACTATCCGAAGCCCGAATACTGGCAGGGCCTGCTGGTTTCCCTGGAGCATCAGGCCACGGGCGACACCAACAAGATGCAGGCCTACCGCCTCATGAATGACGTCGGCGTGCTCACGCAGCCCAATGACTACGGTGAGATGGGGTCGATTGCGATGGACCAGGGCGCGCCGGCTGAGGCCCAGCACGCCCTGGAGAACGGGCTGCAGAGGGGCGTGTTCGCGAACGACCCCCACGCGCTGGCTCGCACGCAGCGCACGCTCGAGAGCGCGAAGAAGAAGGCTGCCGAAGACCAGGCCGGCCTGCCCAACGCGGAGAAGACCGCGGATGCCGCCACCACCGGCGAGGCGGCGGCGAGCGTCGGGCAGGCGTACTTCGGTTACCAGCAGTACGACAAGGCCGCCGCGGAGTTATCCAAGGCACTCACCAAGGGTGGGCTCAAGAACGCCGCCGATACGCGGCTGCTGCTGGGCATTGCGCAGCTGAAGGGGGGGCACAAGGATGACGCCGTGAAGACCTTCAGGCAGGTCAAGGGTGATCCGACGCTCGAGCGCCTTGCCAACCTCTGGATCATTCACGCGCGGCAAGCCTGATCATTTGAGCGCCCGGAACCGGCCTGCCATCCGCCAGAAGCAGCTGTTTGGTGTGCTCGCCGGCCGATTAGCTAAAGCAACCGCTCGATCTCGGGGATGATCTGGAACAGGTCGCCCACGAGGCCGATGTCGGCCACCTCGAAAATCGGCGCCTCACCGTCCTTGTTGATGGCGACAATGGTGCGCGCGTCCTTGATGCCGGTGAGGTGCTGGATGGCACCCGAGATGCCGATCGCGACATACAGCTGCGGCGCGATGATCTTGCCGGTCTGCCCCACCTGCATCTCGTTCGGCGCGTAACCTGCATCCACCGCGGCACGCGAAGCGCCGACCGCCGCTCCCAGTTTGTCGGCCAGCGCATAGAGGATTTTGAAACCCTCCGCGCTCCCCAGGGCACGGCCGCCGGAAATCACGCGTGCCGCCGTCTGCAGATCCGGGCGGTCGCTGCGGCCGGCCGACACCGACACGAAGCGCGTGTGCTGCGGGATCGCAACATCCAGCGACGCCTTCTCGATCGGCGCTGAACCACCGTCAGGAGCCGCCTGGAAGGAAGCCGTGCGCACCGTGCCCACGACCTTCGCTCCGGCTGCAACCTCCACCGTGAGGATTGCATTGCCGGCGTAGATCGGCCGCTGAAAGCGCGTGGCGCTCTCGACCGCCATGATGTCGCTCACCTGCGGGGCATCAAGGAGCCCCGAGATCCGCGCCATGAGGTCCTTGCCAAAAGTCGTCGAGGGGCCGAACACGTGGGAATAGGGCGCCGCCAGAGCCGCTATCTGCGGCGCCAGCACGGCAGCGAGCGCGTGCTCGTTGGCCGGATTCTCAACGCGGAGGACGTGGTTCACGCCGGCGAGCTGCGCCGCCTGGGCCGCCACCGCCGCGGCGTCCACCGCGCACACCGCAACGCTGATGTCGGCGCCGGGTATGGTACCGGCGCAAGTCACGCACTTCGCCGTGCTCGGGTTCAGCTTCGCGCCATCGTGCTCGGCGACGATGAGTATCCTGGCTGTCACAGCAGTCCCCTCTGCTTCAGTGCCGCGACCAGCTCGGCGGCATCCTTCACCATCACGCCTTTCTTGCGATTCGCGGGCGCCTGGAAGCTGACTGGCTTCAACTGCACCCGCGGCTCCACGCCCATGGCGCTCAAGGTAAGGGTGTCGAGCGGCTTTTTCTTGGCCTTCATGATGTCAGGAAGCTTCACATAGCGAGGCTCGTTCAGGCGCAGGTCGGTGGTGATCACTGCCGGCATGTCCACATCGAGTGTTTCCAGCCCTGCGTCCACCTCGCGGGTCACGCGCGCCGCGCCGTCATGCAGTTCAACCTTCGAGGCGTAGGTGGCCTGCGGCCGCTGCCACAGCGCCGCCAGCAGCTGGCCGGTCTGGCCGTTGTCGTCATCAATGGCCTGCTTGCCGAGGATCACCAGCAGCGGTTGCTCGCGCTCGACGAGCTTCAACAGCACCCGCGCGGTCACGAGCGGCTCGATGACCCCGTCGGCCAGCACGTGCAGCGCACGATCCGCGCCCATGGCAAGCGCGGTACGCAGTTGTTGCTGGCAGTCCGCGGGTCCGACCGTGACGACCACCACTTCCTCCGCGGCGCCGCGCTCCCTGATGCGCAGCGCTTCCTCCAGGGCGATCTCGTCGAAGGGGTTGATGCTCATCTTCACCCCATCGGTGATCACGCCGCTGCCATCCGCCTTCACGCGGATGCGCACGTTGTAGTCCACGACGCGCTTGATGCCGACCAGGATGCGTTTCATAGGAGTTGCAGTATAGCGGCTCGGGTTGCCGGCGGTGTTGCCGCGAAGTCGTTGACGCCACGCATGCCGCTTCCCTAAAGTCGCGCATGCTGCGCTACGCGCTCCGCCGCCTCGGCGGCCTCATCCCGACACTGCTCGTCATCGTCACCGTCTCGTTCTGCATCGTGCGGCTCGCGCCCGGCGGCCCCTTCGACCAGGAGCAGACACTGACGCCCGCCGTGCGTGCCAACCTCGATCACCTGTACGGTCTCGACCAACCTCTCGCGGCTCAGTACCTGCACTACCTCGGCGGCCTTCTGCACGGGGATTTCGGACCTTCCTTAAGTCAGCGCGATTTCACCGTGACCGAGCTCATCGGCCAGGGTCTGCCGGTCAGTATCACGGTGGGCCTCCTCGCGATCCTGCTGGCGCTCGTCATCGGTATCCCCGCGGGCATTGCGGCGGCGACCTGGCGCAATCAGGGGGCCGATCACGGTCTGACGCTGTTCGCGGCGCTCGCGGTCGCGCTGCCGAGTTTCGTGACCGGGCCACTGTTCGCGCTCGTGTTCGGACTCGCCCTGCACTGGTTGCCGGTGGCGGGCTGGGAGCGGGGCGCACCACGCTACCTCGTGCTGCCGGTGCTGACGCTGGCGCTGCCCGTCGCGGCCTATCTGGCGCGCCTCACACGCGCGAGCCTCCTGGAGGTGCTGCGCAGTCCCTGGATCCGCAGCGCCCGCGCGCGCGGCCTGGGCGGGACACGTGTGCTGTGGCGCCACGCGCTGCGGCCGGCGCTGCTGCCGGCGGTGAGCTACCTCGGGCCCGCCCTCGCGTACGTGGTCACCGGGTCACTGGTCGTCGAGACGGTCTTCGGCCTGCCCGGCACGGGACGCTACCTCGTGCAGGGCGCGATCGACCGGGACTATCCGCTCGTCATGGGCATGATCGTGGTCTACGGTGCGCTGCTGCTGCTGTTCAATCTCATCGCTGACCTGCTCTATGGCTGGCTCGACCCGCGTGTGCGGCATGAGTGAAGTGCTGGCGGCGGCGCAGGCGGGGCTGTGGCGCAGGGCCGGCCGCCGCCTGGCGTCGGCCCGCGGGACGCGCCTCGCTCTGACGGTGCTCATACTGATCGCGCTCCTGGCCGTGATCGGGCCGTGGTTCAGTCCCTGGGCGTTCGACCAGCTCGACTGGCAGCACCTGGCCGTGCCTCCGGGGCACGTTGCTGCGCATTGGCTCGGCACCGACCGCCTCGGGCGGGATCTGTTCGTGCGCACCCTCTATGGTGTGCGCCTGTCGCTGCTCATCAGCGTTCTCGCCAGCCTCGTGAGTCTGGTAATCGGCGTTGCCTGGGGCGCGGTAGCGGGATTTGCCGGCGGCCGCACCGACGAGTGGATGATGCGTTTTGTCGATGTGCTGTATTCACTGCCCTACCTCTTCATCGTCATCATTCTCACGACGCTGTTCCAGCGCGGCAGCATCGGCGTGCTGTTGATCGCGATCGGGGCGGTGGGGTGGCTCACGACCGCGCGCATCGTGCGGGGGGAGACCCTGGCGCTGAAACGGCGCGAGTTCATCGAGGCGGCACGCGCAACCGGACTCACGCCCGCCGCCATCCTCGGGCGGCACATCGTGCCGAACCTCTTAGGTCCGGTGGCGGTGTACGCGACGCTCACCATTCCACAGATGATCATCTTCGAGAGCTTTCTGAGTTTTCTCGGCCTCGGCGTGCAGGAGCCGCACGCGAGCCTCGGCAATCTCATCAACGTCGGCGCACAGGAAATGCAGTCCGCGCCGTGGATGCTGCTCGTGCCCGCGCTGTTCCTGGTGACCCTTCTCGTCTGCCTGAATCTGCTCGGCGACGGCCTGCGCGATGCGCTCGATCCCCGTGAACGCTGAAGTCACACCCCAGGGGCCCGCGCAAGTGCTGCGCCTCTGCGGGCTCGCGGTCTCGTTCACCACACCGGCCGGGGTCGTGTGTGCGGCGAGTGATGTGAGCCTGCAGGTCGCTCGTGGGGAGTGCCTGGGCGTGGTCGGTGAGTCCGGCGCGGGCAAGAGCGTGTCGTTCCTCGCGCTGCTTGGCCTGCTGCCGCCGAATGCCCGGGTGCAGGGCGCGGCGCAGTTTTGCGGTACGGAACTGCTGCGCGCCGGGCCGCGTGCACTCGAGCGGTTGCGCGGTGCCGCGATCGGCATGGTGTTCCAGGATCCGATGACCTCGCTCACGCCGCACCTGCGAATCGGGGAGCAGATTGCCGAGGTTCTGGTACACCACCGCAAACTCAGCTGGGCTGCGGCGCGCGCCCGCGCGCAGCAGCTGCTGACGCGCGTGCACGTGACGGATCCAGCGCACCGCATGGCGCAGTATCCACACGAGCTCTCCGGCGGCATGCGCCAGCGCGTGATGATCGCCATCGCGCTCGCCTGCGAGCCGCAACTGCTCATCGCTGATGAGCCGACGACCTCGCTCGATGTCACGATCCAGGCACAGATCCTGGCACTGCTCGCGGAATTGAAGCGCGAGCAGGGGATGGCCATGGTGCTCATAACGCATGATCTCGGCGCGGTGGCGGGTGTGGCGGATCGGGTCGCCGTCATGCGCGGCGGCCGCGTGATCGAAACCGGAGCGGTTGCGGCGATCCTCAATGCGCCCCACGATCCTTACACACAGGCGCTGGTGCGTAACGCGCCGCGCCTCACCGCATCCGCGGGAGTCACGCAAGCCGCGCGCGGCCAGGAGGCGGTGGCGCTCACGCTCACTGACGTGAGCGTGGAATTTTCCGTCGGTGCGCGATGGTTCGGGCGCGCCGCGGCGCTGTCGGCGGTGAACGCGGTCAGCTTCGAGCTGCGAGCTGGTGAATCCCTGGGGGTGGTGGGGGAGTCAGGTGCCGGCAAATCGACGCTGGCCCGCGCCGTGCTGCAGCTGCTGAAGCCATCTTCCGGCCGCGTGGTGTGGATGGGCGCGGCGCTGGGCGAGCTACCGGCGGGAGAGCTGCGCGCGCTGCGCCGGGATCTGCAGATCATCTTCCAGGATCCGCTTGCAAGCCTCGATCCGCGGCGCACGGTTGGCGAGATCGTCGCGGAGCCGCTCAGGGTGCATGCCCCCGAGCTCGATGCACCCGCACGCGGACTTGAGGTCGACGCCGCGCTGCGGCGCGTGGGCCTGCCCGCGACGCTCGCGGGTCGCTATCCCCACGAGCTGAGCGGCGGGGAGTGCCAGCGTGTTGGCATCGCGCGGGCGATGATCGTGAAGCCGCGCCTGCTGGTGTGTGATGAGCCGGTGAGTGCGCTCGATACGCCCACCCAGCAACAGATAGTGACCCTGCTGGCGCAGCTGCAGTGCGAGTCGGGTCTGTCGCTGGTGTTTGTCAGTCACAATCTCGCACTGGTGCAACGTCTGTGCGAGCGGGTACTGGTGCTGTACCTGGGCCGCATGATGGAGCTCGCCCCCGCACAGTCACTCTACGCGCGGCCGCTGCATCCCTACACCCGTGAGCTGCTCTCGGCCGTGCCCCTGCCCGATCCGCAGCTGCAGCCCGCGCGCCTTGCGCGGGCGCTCCCCGGGGAGCCGCCGTCGCCGCTCAATCCGCCGAGCGGCTGCGTGTACCGGACGCGCTGCCCCCACGCCGTGGCCGTGTGCCAGCAGCGCGTGCCTGCGTGGGAGCTTGCCGGTGGCGATCGTCAAGTGGCCTGCCACCGCTGGCGCGAGCTTTAGTGATCGGGCTGATATCCTTCCCGCCATGAAGACCGCAGAAAGCATCCGCCCGAGCGAGAGCCTGAAGCACGTGCGCTACGAGATTCGCGGGCGGCTGGCACGGCGTGCCCATGAGCTCGAGCGCCAGGGCTACGAAATCGTGTCGCTGAACATCGGCAACCCGCGCGCCTTTGGCCTGCGCACGCCCGAGACCATGCGGCTTGCCATGATCGAGAACCTGGCCGAAGCGGAGGGCTATTGCCACCAGAAGGGCATCTTTCCGGCGCGCGAGGCCGTGGTCATGCAACAGCAGGCCCGCGGGGTCACCGGCGTCACGGCCGAGGAAGTGTTCATCGGTAATGGCGTGAGCGAGCTCATCGACCTCGTGCTGCGGGCGCTGCTCAACGACGGCGATGAAGTGCTGGTGCCAAGCCCCGATTACCCGCTGTGGACGGCGGCCGTCACGCTCAACCGCGGTCGCGCAGTGCACTATCCCTGCCGTCCCGAGAACGGCTTCGTGCCCGATCCGCAAGAGGTGGCGCGGCTGATGACCCCGCGCACGCGCGCGCTGGTCGTCATCAATCCCAACAATCCGACCGGGGCGGTGTACCCGCGCCACGTGCTCGAAGCGCTGGCGCAACTGGCACAGGCCCGCGGGCTGGTCGTGTTCAGCGATGAAATCTACGACCAGATGACCTACGACGGCGCCGAGTTCGTGCCCATGGCGACGCTCGTGCATGACACCCTGTGTGCGACGTTGTCAGGGCTCTCCAAGGTCTACCGTGCCTGCGGCTACCGCGTGGGCTGGGTGGCTTTTTCCGGGCGCACGCACGCGGCCGGCGATTATCTGAACGCGCTCGAGCTGCTCGCCTCCCTGCGCCTGTGCAGCAACGTCATGGCGCAGTGGGCCGTGCAGACAGCCCTCGGGGGCCATCAGAGCATCCAGGAACTGGTGTCCCCAGGGGGGCGCCTGCACGAATCGCGGGCGGCGATTCTCGAGGCCGCGGCCACGAGCAGGTACCTCAGGCTTGCGCCGCCCGGCGGGGCGATGTACGCCTTCATCGGCGTGGACCCGCAGGCGCTGCCCGATTTCGACGATCAGCAGTTCACGCTCGACCTGCTGGAACAGAAGCACGTGCTGGTCGCTCCCGGAGTGAGCTTCAATGTCTCATACCGCAATCATTTCCGGATCACCAACCTGCCGGATGCCGTGACGCTGAAGGATGTGTTCGGCCGGATCGAGGAGCTGCTGGGTGCCTATGCCGCGCTGCCACGCGCTGCCGGGCGCGCACCCGACAATGTGGTCAGCGTCTCTTCGAGGGTGAAGTAAATTCATGGAAGTATCCTTAACAGCCTCATTTGTTTAGGCTTCCACACGACTTAACTGACATTCTCGCGCGCGGCGGCACGCTCATCGTGCCGACGCGCCAGCGCGCTCATGCGGTGAGACTGACGCACGCGGCGACACAGCTCGCTGCAGGTGCGGGTGTGTGGGCGAGCGCGGACGTGCTGGCGGCGGGAAGCTGGCTGCGCCGCGAGGCTGAGCGCGTGGCCGTGCAGGAGTCACCGGCGAACGGACCGCGGGTGCTGAGCGCAGCAGAAGAGTGGTACCTGTGGCGGCAGAGCGCGGTCGAGCTCACGGCAGATCTGCCGCTCTTAAACGCTGCGACGCTCGGAGAGTGCCTGCAACGCTCGAGCGCGCTCGCCTGCGAGTACAACATGGAGGTCCGCGCCGGTGCTTCCGGGAGTGAAGCGCAGCTGTTGTTCAAGGCGCGACAGGCGTTCGATGAGCGCTGCCGGGCGCTGGGGGCCGCGAGCGTCGATGCATTACTGTCGGGCATCCGGGCAGCTGATCCGCAGCAAGATCGACCGCTTTCGCTGCGTGGGTTTGACGCGGTGCCGCCGCGACTGGCATCCCTCGTGGCGGCACGCGGCACCGCCGCTGCGGCCAGCCCTCCGGCGGCGGATGCAGACTCCCATCTCCTCGTGTGCGTTGATCGGCGCGAGCAGTCCGAACGCATCGCCGCCTGGTGTGCTGAGCGCGTGCGGCGACAGCCCGATGCGCGCCTGCTCGTCATGTTGCCGGGGACACCCGGGGCGCGCGAGCGGCTCGCCGCGCTCATCCGCCAGGCGCTCGATGCGCGCAGCGTGCTTGGCGCGACGAGCGCATCGCAGGCGCTGGTCGGCATCGAAGGCGGGCGGCCGCTCGCGGAAATACCCGCCATCGCCCATGCGCTGACGACGCTGGGCTTCCTCGCCGGCCGCGAGCTGGATGGCGCGCATCTGAGCGCCTGGACGCGTGCTCCCCACTGGAGTTCGCCGAGTGCGACCACGCGGGCCCGGCTTGATCTTAAATTGCGTGACAGAAAGCTGGTCACGGCGCGGCTGCAGGACTTGTCGGGCGCGCTCAGCCTCCTGAAGGCGGACCTGCGAAGCAGCGCGCGCGAGTGGGCTGGTCAGCTCGCGCGCGCCGCCGCGATGCTCGGCGCGGGTGCCGGCAGCGTGCGGGTGTCCCCGCGCACCTGGTCGGAACGATTCCGCGCCTCACTCGAGGCGGCGCTCTGGCCCGGGCCGCTGGCGGCGGACAGTCCGGGGCAACAGACGCTGATGCGCTGGCATGAATTGCTCGAGGAGTTCGGCGCGCTCACCGGCAGCATCGGCACCCTGGGTCGCGAGGAAGCACTGAGTCTGCTCGAAGCGCTCGCAGCGCGCAGTGCTTTCAGCCCCGCTGAGGAAGATGTCACGGTGACGATCTCCCCGATGCTCGCCGACCCGGTCGTGCGCTACGACGGCATCTGGGTTGCAGAACTGCATGCGGATGCTTTCCCGCAGGCAGTGGCACCGGATCCGTTTCTGCCGATTACCGCGCAACGCACGGCCGGGGTGCCAGCCGCGAGTGCCGAGGGCCGTCTCGCGCAGGCCCGCGTGCTCGCGGCGGCGTGGCGCGCGGGGAGTGATGAGCTGGTACTGAGCGCTCCCCGGCACGCCGAGGATCTCGAGCTTCTGCCAAGCCCACTGCTTGCAGCGCGCCCGGCGCCTGCGGGCATGGAGCGCTCGGCCTGGCTGCCGGCGAGCCTGCACCGTGAGCAGCGCACCGAACTCATCGCCGACCACACCGGGGTTTCCTGGAACGTCGCGGCGCCGTTGCCGCGCGGTACCCGAACGCTCGACCTGCAGAACACGTGCCCGTTCAAGGCCTACGCGGAACTGCGGCTGGGGAGCGTGGAGTTACCGCTCGCCGAGCCGGGAATTGCGGCGATGGATCGCGGCACGCTCCTGCACAGCGCGCTCGAGAGCCTGTGGGGACGGTTGCGGGATTGGCAGTCGCTGCGTGCCCTGAGTGAAGCAGCGCTCGATGAGCTGATCGCACATTGCGTCGGTGAGGCTGCGTTGGCACTGGTGGCTCGCGCCCCCGGCGCACGGCGCCGCCGGCCGGTGGTTCCAGGTCAGACCGATCTCTTTGCGGCCATGCCGGGGACACTCGCGCGCGAGTGCCGGCGCGCCGGGCGGCTGATCAGGAAGCTGTGCGAGCTGGATCGCGGTCGATCAGCGTTTCAGGTTGAGAGCACCGAGCAGAAAGCCCGGCTGGTACTCGCCGGTGCCACCGTGGAAATGCGCATCGATCGGGTCGATGTGCTGGCCGCCGGCGGGCGCGCAGTGCTCGACTACAAGACCGGCACTCACGCGAGCGCGCGCTGGTACGACCCGCGGCCGACCTATCCGCAGCTGCTGGCCTATCTTGTGGCACTCGGAGAGGACGTGGCGGCGCTGGCAACCGTGTGGGTCAATCCACGCGCGCTGCGCTTCGACGGCGTGGCGCGCGAGACGGGGCTGCTGCCCGGAGTCAAGTCGGTACGCGCAATTCCCGGAGCTGCGTCTGCGGATGCCTGGCAGGCGCAGCGCCATACCTGGCGCGGCGTTCTCGAGCGCCTCGTGCTCGCGTTCATCGCCGGCGACGCCGCCGTCGATCCGAAGGCGGGCGCCTGCAGGAACTGCCACGTCATCAACATCTGCCGCATCGCCGAGCGCGAGCAGCCGTCCGGGGCAGAGGCGGGCGCCGATGAGTGAGGCGCTGCTGCGTGCGGATCTGGAGGCGCGCGCCGACGCGATCGATCCGGCGCGCTCGATCCTGCTGCAGGCGCCGGCCGGCTCGGGCAAGACGGCGGTGCTCACGCAGCGCTTTCTGCGCCTGTTATGCACGGTGGACGAGCCGGACGAGATTCTGGCAATCACCTTCACCCGCAAGGCGGCCGGCGAGATGCGCGAGCGGGTGATGTGCGCGCTGCGCGGTGAAATTGAGGACGACGATCCCAACCGCGCACAGCTGCAGGCGTTGGCCGCAAACGCCTTGCGCCACGCTGCCGCGCGTGGCTGGCAGCTGTTGCGGGATTCCAAGGCGCTGCGCATCCAGACCATCGACTCATTCGACTATTGGCTGGCAAGCCAGCTGCCGGTGGCGGCACGAGCCGGCGGGGCGTTTAGCGTGACAGATGCTCCGGAGGAGCTTTATCGGCGCGCCGCGCGCCGCACCCTCGTGGAAGGTGAGAACGAGGCGCAGCTCGGCGCGGATATCGAGCTGCTGTTCGAACGCTTCGACAACAACTGGAACCTGCTCGAGCGGCTGCTCGCGCAGATGCTGTCGCGACGCGGCCACTGGCTGCGCTATGTCGTTGATCACAAGCCGCAGGTGTTGTGCGAGCGGGTCAATGCGAGTCTCGCGGACATCATTGGCGCGCGGCTGGTGGCAACCTGCCGCCTCGTGCCCAACTCACTCCTGCGCGCCGCGGCGGCGCTCCCCGGTGTTGGCGCTCTGGAGCCTGATGCCGCCCATCTTGCCGCGTGGCAGCGCCTGGGTTCCCTTACGCTCACCGAGCGCGGCAGCTGGCGCAAGAGCCTCGCCGCGAAACATCTTGGAGTTGAGTACACGGAACCCGCGTCGCGTGCGGCGCTGAGCGCCTGTATCGAACTGCTGTCGGGCATCGAGGGCCTCGAGAGCTCACTGCACGACTTGGTTTCACTGCCGCCGCCGCTGCTGAGCGCTGCGGACAGCTCCGCGCTCGCGGCCCTGTCACGCGTACTGGCGCGCGCCGCGGCGGAACTGGAGTTGCAGTTCGCGGCCGGCAAGGTCGACTACACCTGCATCGCCGGGGCCGCCCGTGCGGCCTTAAGCGCCGCTTCCGAGCCCACGGACCTGGCGCTGCGCACCGGTCTGAAACTGCGGCACATCCTGGTGGACGAGTTCCAGGACACCTCGCTCGCCCAGTTCCAGCTCCTGGAGCTACTGACAGCCGGATGGGAGGCGGGTGATGGCCGCACCCTGTTTGTCGTCGGCGACCCCATGCAGTCCATCTATCGCTTTCGCGATGCGGAAGTCGGGCTCTTCATCGCCGCACGCGAGCGCGGCGTTCGTGAGGTGCACCTGATGCCGCTGCGGCTGACACAGAATTTCCGTGCCCGTCCTGAACTGGTCCGCTGGACCAACGAGGTATTTGCGCAGGTGCTGGCCCCGGCGGATGACCTGCGTGCGGGCGCGGTGACTTTTGCACCGAGCATCGCGGCGCGCGTGCCGCAGGGCGCGCGGGCGGCGCCGATTCCTGCCGCGGCCGCCGTAACGCTGCAGCTGTATCCGGGGGATGCCCAGGCCGAGGCCAGGGGCGTGGCCGCCGAGATTCACAGGCTCAGGGGCGAAAATCCCGCCGCGACCGTGGCCGTGCTGGTCGCGGTGCGCGCGCATGCCGCCGCGATCGTGAGTGAGCTGAAAGTGCGTGGGCTTGAGCCCCTCGGCGTGGACCTCGTGCCGCTGGCAGAGCGACCGATCGTGCGCGACCTGGTACAGCTCTCCCGCGCCCTGCACGATCTTGCCGATCGCAGCGCCTGGCTGGCCGTGCTGCGCGCGCCGTGGTGCGGGGCGCGGCTGGCAACACTCACGGCCTTGTCGCGGGCGAAGGATCCGCTGCTCATCTTCGAAGCGCTGTCGCGTCCGGATCGCCTGGCGCGCTGCCCGTCGGATGACCGGCCGCGCCTCCTGCGTCTGCGGGAAGTGCTGCACGATGCGCTGGAGCGGCGCGATGGGCAGCCGGCGGCGGACTATCTTGAGTCGGTGTGGGTGCGCCTCGGCGCCTGCGATGCGTACGGCGCCCAGGATCTCGAGGATGCGCATGCCTTCTTCGAAGCACTCGCGGCGCGCGCCGCCGTGTTTGAATGGCGGGGACCCGCGGACTTCCCCGCGCTGCTGCGCGATCTCTACAGCGCGCCCCGTGCGACGCACGACAATCCCGTGCAGATCATGACCATCTACCGCGCCAAGGGCCTCGAGTTTGATCATGTGTTCGTGCCAGCGCTCGAGCGCATCCCCGACCAGGGTCGCGGTGAGCTGCTGGAGTGGATCGATCTGCCGCGGGATGGCGATGCCAGCGATCTGCTGATGGCGGTCGCTCCCGCCACCGAAGACCGGCGTGCGAAGCGCGAACCCCTGAGCGCGCTGATCCGTAGCCTGCAGAAGGGCCGCTGGACGCACGAGCGCGCCCGCCTCATGTACGTGGCGGCGACGCGGGCGCGCGAGACGCTGCATCTGTCCGCTGCACCGGAGAAAAAAGAGGACGGCAGCATGAGCCCTGACGGGCGCAGCCTCCTGGCCTGCCTCTGGCCGGCGCTGGCTGACTCGTTTCACACCAACGCCACGCCCGCACCGGGAGCCGCGCCCGGGGCAGCGCTGCCGCTGCGCCGGCTGGTGACCGGCTGGAGTGCTGCGCAACTCCCCGCGGCGCCGCAACTCGCACACCTGCCGCTCGCGCGCGCCGCGCTCGAGGTGCAGGAATTCAGCTGGGTCGGGGAAACACAGCGGCACGTCGGCACCATCGTGCACGCGCGGCTGGCGCGCGCCGCGGATTCAGGTGAACTGCCTGCCGCGCCTGAGTCAGATGCGCAGCTGGCAGTGTTCGAAGGCGAGCTGCGCCGCCAGGGCGTCGCGGCTGCCGAACGTCCCGCGGCGGCGCGCGTCATTGCCGCGGCGCTGCAGCGTACCGTCGCGGATGAACGGGGCCGCTGGATTCTCGCGCGGCATCGTGACGGGCGCAGCGAGCTGGCGCTGACGGGCTTGAGTGAGGGGCGCCTGCGCAGCGTGGTGATCGATCGCTGCTTCGTGGACGAAAACGGCACGCGTTGGGTAATCGACTACAAGACCAGCCGCCACGAGGGCGGCGGGCTGGAGGAATTTCTTGATCAGGAAATGCAGCGCTACCACGGGCAGCTCACCGCTTACGCGGCGCTGGCGCGCGCCCTGGGGCCTGAGCCGGTGAGGGCGGCGTTGTACTTTCCGCTGCTCGGCGTGCTGCGCGAGCTTACAGTGTCCCGCTGATCCCAAACGGCCGCCGGCCGAGCGCGTCGGGGGAACCCAGGAAGCGGATATTGTTGATGAGTTGCGGGGGCGCCCCCGGTCGGGCGGTGACCTCGCCCTGCAGATCAAATCCGGGCTGAGGCGTCAGGCGCATCGTTCCTTCGACTGCCAGCGGTCCATCCAGGTCGTGGAGCTTGCCGACCGGGTCGCCGGTGGCCCCTGCGGGAAACTCAATGACGTAACTACCGAGTGCGGTTGCTCCGCCACTGCGGTCCACCAGGTCATGCACCTCAATGCGACCCTGCAGCTGTGTGACGACGCCGTGCACCATGCGTGCGAGCGGCAGCTCGAAGTGTGCGCTCCCGGAAAGCGTGGCCGGCAGTCCGGGAATGACGGTGGGGTCGAGCGGAAAATCGCCGACGAGGTTGCGGGCCGTGATGCGTTGCCCGAAGGACAGCGCCACATCGGCGCTCGCCTGGGCCGCGCCATGAACAGCATTGGCGTGCGCGGCAAGCTCGCCCGCAAACAGGCGCAACGGATGCAGTTCCCAGCTGAGGTCCCCGATCGGGTTATGCGCGATGCTCATGCCGCTGCACGAGCCGCTCCACAGTGAGCCGTCGACGCTTGCACACAGGGCGTTCGCACCGCTCGTCGGGAGAATCCAGCTCGCGGGCATGCGCGCCACGAACACCACCGCAAACACGGCCGCGGCGGCCAACCCGATCCAGGTTCCGCGCTTCACTTCAGCTCGAACGCAGCACAACCGCGGCGTTCACGAGCCCGGGTGCGCCGGCGCCATCGATGGTGGCGGACTCCACCACGATGCCGTTTTGCTGTGCGAGCCGTGCGAGCCATGCGACCAGCGTGTCAAACGGCGCCTTCTGCAGCCGCACGGCGAGGCTGCCGCCGGTGCCCGGCTCGCTGCCGGTGAGCGAGCTTGCCAGTCCCGACTCGCGCGCCGACCGGTCGATGATGACCAGCAGCGACTCACCACTGTCCGAGGGCGGTGCGGGCGCGGTTGCAAGTTCCGGAGCCACACCCTGCATCCACAGAAGGTCCGCACGCTTTTTCGCCAGGCGCTGCTGCGCGCTGGCAACGCTGTGGTCGAGCGGCACCAGAACCGCGACGATCAGCAGCACGATTGCCATCACGATACCGCCCACCACCAGGCGCTGTTGGCGCACGGGCAGGGCGGCGAACGATTCCAGTGACAGGGAACTGAGGTCGGCTTTCTTCATAGGCGTCAGGTTCCCCCGGCTCGCACCTGGATGCGTCCCTCGTAGGCGCTGCCGGCATTACTGCCGCCGGTGAGACTCGCCTGCCAGCCGTTGTTGTGCAGTGACTGGCTCACGCGGTCGAGACTCGCCGCATCCCGTACCGAGAGCTTCAGATCCAGCGTGCCGTCGCGGAAAGTGAGCGCCTGCACGCTCGTCCCGGGGGCAGTGGCGCGCGCCTGGGACAGTGCCTGCAGCGCCGCCAACAGTCCCTGGCCGGCGCCGCGTGCGCTCGCCAGGCGTTGCTCCATGCGGTGGCGGGCGTCGGCGGTGTTCTGCACTCCGGGCATCGCAATGTGAAAAGTATCGCGGATGGACGCCTCGACCTGGTGTTCCTTGCTGTGCAGCGAGTGCAGCTGCCAGCTCTTGCCCACCACGTGCAGGGCGATGAGACCCGCGAGCAGCATCGCCGCGACGCGCCACGCGCGCAGCCCGGCAGCGTGCGTGCTCGTTGGCTCATAGCTGCCCTGCAACAGGTTGATAGGGGTCGCCGAGGAGAGCTGCTGTGCGAACAGCACCAGCGGTCCGCCGGTCAGCAGCTGCACCTTGATGCCGTCGAATTTCGCGCGTGCCGCCTCGACCTGCGCCGAGTGCTGCTGCCATTCGGCAGCGCCGGTGTACAGGATGAGCCCGCGGCCACCACCCTCCGCGCCGGCCAGTGCGATGTCGAGCGCCTCACTCAGTGCCGCCGCGGGTAGTGTCACCGGTGCGCCACCGGGTGGGCGCACGACCACGGCGTCCTCTTCCAGCAGCGCCACGGCCTGGCCCGGATTTTCCGGCAGCAAGGCACTGTCAGCGTAGATCACTGCCGGCTCGATTCCTGCCGCGCGCAGCGTCGTCAGCCACTCCTGCAGGAGCGCGCGCGCAACCACGGCGACCGGCGCGCGCGGGGAGTCCCCGGCGCGCTTGCCGATGGCAAAGTGCAGCTCCTCGATGTTGTCCGCGAGATGTTCTTCGAGCGCATAGGGCACGAGTTGCTGCAGGCGTGCGCCGGCCTTGATCGGCACCTCGGGCTCGGTGAGCAGCACATCCGTGCCGGGGACCAGCACGCATACGCGTCGTCCGGCTGCGCGTGGTGCCGCGAGCGACAGCGGGCCTTCCTGTGGGGCGCCGGCAGCCGCGCCGCGCGAATCGGCGATCAACCACGAGGCGTTGCCCCCGGGCACGCGCGCTAAGCGAATGAGCAACCAGTCAGCCATGTGCGAGTCTCGTCACGGATCAGTCCGCAGTGTAGCTGCGCAGGATGGGACGCACGGCGCCGCCGTTCTGCCCGTCCTGGTACAGAAGACTGTACAAGTTGAATTCACTACTGCCAATAGTGATGTAACTCGTCAGCCGGAAGTAATGTGAGTTGATCTGGATCTCCTTCTGCACATTCGCCCAGGCCTGAGGATTGGTGTTGCTGAACGCCGCCTGGTAGTCGCTCATTTTCGGAAAACAACCAGGCGCCGACTGGCGGTTTTGCTCCAGTCCCTGCGGATCGGAACTGAAGTCGCCATGCCCGAGAAAAGCGTCGAGCACCACGCCCGAGGCGGTGCAGATGTTGAGGTGCTGGCCCCACGGCAGCGCCGTGACATAGGGCGCGAGCTGCAGATACCGGGTGCGACCGAACCCCGGCAGCGCCAAGAGCTCGCTGGCGCTCGTGATGTAGCGATTGGGAGTGCGATACGGCGGGTTCTGGCCCATGTACACGCTGTCCTCGGCCCCATAGGGAACCGAGGGCGTGATGTCGCGGTCGATCCAGTCGACCATGTAACCGGCCCACGAGGGTTCAAGACCCAGCATCGCCAGCAGCTGCTGGAAAGCCGTTACCTCGGTTGCGTCAGGCGTGCCGTCCTCATTCACGAGGTTGTTGAGATTGAAGCGCCCCTGCAGGTCCTCGAGCGACGCCTCCAGCATCACCCCCGGCACGACTTCGAGTGGTCCCACCGGCTTGGCCCAACCCTGGTTGGCGTAAGTGTATTGCTGATCCGAACGCCACACCTCGCGCAGGCCGAAGGCGGCGAGCGCCTCGGCGCCTTGCTGCACCAGCAGCGACTCATCGAACGCGTAGGTTGCGGCCCCGCGTCTCGCGGTCATGGCGTTCTCATAGGCGATCGCTGCGGCGAGCATGGTGCCGAGCGCCACCAGCAGGATCGCCACCAGCAGCGCAATGCCGCGCTGCGTGGCGGGGAGCGTGCGCGGGCGCTGTCGCTGCGTGCTGCCGCGGGGGCTCACGAGGCGATCTCGACGACGCGCACGATCGTTCCCCAGTCCTCGGTGTCGAGTGTGATTTCCACGGCGATCGGCCGCAGGCGCAGATTGCTCTCCTGGGCGATCACGCCCGCTACCGTCGGCGGCGGCCACTGCACCTGCCACACGCGGTTGACGTCCATGTAGCGCAGGCTGAGGTTCTTCACGTGCGTCAGCATGTCGCGCGTGACGGGCGTGCTCGCGAGCGTCGGGTCAAGGACATTCCAGTGCTCGCGCTTGAGCGTGCCGTCTTCCACCACATACGCGACGCGCTCCAAACCCGTACGCTGCACACCCGCGGGGTTTGCCCAGCCGCCGCGCGTGAAGGCCACGATCGGCGGCGTGCCGGGCGTGCCAGCCAGCAGCGCCGGTTGCGCGGGCTCGTCCCCGACCGCCTGGCGCACCGGCCGAGGCGTCAGCTGCACGAAGTCCTGCTCGAGCACACGTACCGTGGTCTGCAGCGCCAGCAGACGCGCCTGCTGGTCCTTGAGTGTGTCGTGATTCTTCAGCCCCTGGCTCAAGGCGCCGTACCCCATCGCGAACATGAGAGCGGCAATGAATAGCGCCACCATCAGCTCGATCAGCGTGAACCCGCGGGCGCGTGCTTTCATTGGCCGGGATCGGGATCGGATGAGCCGGGATCGGAGGAGCCGGTGGACGTGCCGGGGTCCGGGGAACCGAGGGTACCCGGGGACCCGATCGTCCCCTGGGAGCCGATTCCGCCCGGGGAACCCAGCGGACTCTGCGGGCCAGTCGCGCCTTGCGAGCCGATGGTGCCCGGGACGGCGGCGTTGGGCGTAGTTCCGCCTCCGGGTAGCGCCGGCATGAGCAGTTGCGAGCCCCAGTCCGGCGTGTCGCCGCGCGGCGCCGCGATCGCATCGCCGTAAATTCCGCTCGCCGTGGTGTACCAGCCGCTGTCCTCATCGGCGACCTTGAGGTCCGACGGCCGCACCTTCACATCGATGCGCTCGATCCCGGGGACTTCGCTGGCGACCACCTCCTCGCGCCAGTGCCACTTGCGGCCGGCGTAATCGATGTCGCCGTCGCTGTTGCCAACCGCCGGCACCTGGCCGCTCAGGCGCAGGTTGGCGATCTGATTCAGCGCCACCCATTGTGCGAAGGTCTTGTCGCGCAGATAAAAAACTGTGTCTGCTGAAGAGGTGAGGGTGCGCATCACCGCGGCCATGCCGACGGCGACAATGGCGAGCGCCACCAGCACTTCGATCAGCGTGAAGCCCCGGTCGCGCTTCATGACTTCGGTTCCACCATCGGCTGCAGTGTCACGGCGCCCTTGTCGTCCTGCGTGAGGGTTACGCTGCGTATCCCGCCGTCACGCTCCAGTGTTGCGGCGAAGTTCGTGAGATCGCCATCGGAAAAAATCATGACCTGTGGCGTCTTGTCCTTGGCGTCGGCAGGCCGCGTGAGTACCACCGGTCGCGCCTCGATGGTTAGCTTGACGCCAAGTCCGTCGGGGAGCTTGCGAGGCTCGAGTGCGTCATCGTCGCCGATGCTCCTCCAGGCCGCGCGCCGCACGTCGTAGGTGAGAAACTCATAGCCATCGTCCTTGAACATCACGCCGTACTCGCGGCTTTGAAGCTCCGCCTGCTCGCGTGTGTACTCGAAGAGTGCCAGCAGGCGGTTGCTCTCCCGCTCGAGCTCGCGATCGCGCCCCGTCAGGCCCACCGACAGCACCATGCCGGCGGCGATCACACCGATGATGACCACCACCACCAGCAGTTCGATAAGGGTGAAACCGCCGGTGCGCCGCAGCCGCATGGGGCCGCAGCCGGCCAATGGACTAGTAGCCTGTCGCACCAGCCGACTCAACAACCTGGCAATGAGCAGTCGGCAAAAGCCCGTGCGCCCAACCTTGCCACGAAGTGCTCGGCTGCTGAAGTGATCGCAGCGGGTCCGCATCGAGCCACGCCTTTTGCCGGCGGGAGCGTAGCCGCAGTCCGACAAATTCGCAGGAGCGAATTTGGCCGACCGAAGGTCGGCCCGCAGGGTGCCGGCCAGGGACCGGCCGGCACAAAAAGCGCCGCAGGCGACTTTTTCCCATCGACTAGTCGCCGAGATTCCAGTTGCCAATGTCGGCATCGAGACCTTCACCGCCCGGCTGACCATCGGCGCCCATGCTGAAGAGGTCATAGTCCTTGCCGTGAGTGCCCGGATACGCGTACTGGTAGTCGTTGCCCCAGGGGTCCTTGCTGATGCGCTCAAGGTAGCCGCCTGGCTTCCAGTTCTTGATCGCCGGATCGTTCGGCTTCTGCGTCAGCGCCTGCAGCCCCTGGTCGGTCGTGGGGAAACGCGAGTTGTCGATCCGGTACATGGTGAGCGCGGCCTCGAGCGCCTGGATGTCGGCCTTGGCCTTGCTGACCTTGGCCTGGTCCACCTGGCCGATGACCTTCGGCACAATGAACGCCGCCAGCAGGCCGATGATGATCACGACCACCATGATCTCGATCAGCGTAAAGCCGCGCGCGTTCCGCGCGCCCCGGTGTCTGCTAACCTCGCGGGCGATGTAACTCATGCGATGTGTTCCGTAGGCGGCGCAGCCGCCGTTGAGGCCATAAAACGGGTCGGGATCATAACAAATGGGGTCCGTTTACCCTGTGAACCACGTGCACAGGGTGCTCAAGTCTCTGAATTGCGACGGCGCCTGGGGATTTACGCTCCTGGCGGCCTGCGGGCTGCTCCTCCTGCTTGCTCTGACGGGCGAGCAAGGCCGGGCGCTGCTGCGCTACGACCGTACGGGGCTCGCCGGCGGCGAGGCATGGCGGTTGCTGACCGGGCACCTGGTTCACCTGGACCTGCGGCACGCGCTGCTGAACTGTTGTGGTCTTGCTCTCATGTGGGCGCTGTTCGCCCGCGACTATTCCGCGCGTCAGTGGCTCCTCGTGCTGCTGGGGGCGATCGCTGCGATTGACGTGGGCCTGTGGCTGTGCGCTTCGACCGTGCAGTGGTATGTGGGTTCCTCAGGCGCGCTGCACGGCGTCATGGCTGCGGGCGCCATGGCGCATATCCGCCGCCGCGAGCGCGACGGCTGGGTGCTGGCAGGGTTTCTCGCGCTGAAGCTCGCCTGGGAGCACTGGGTCGGCGCGCTGCCGCTCGCGGGCGGGACGGTAGTGACCCAGGCGCATCTGTACGGGGTGATCGGGGGCGGGGCGGTGGCGGCGTTTCTAAGGCCGGCGGCCTAAGCCGCTATACTCCCTGGGATTTTTCGAAGGGTACCCATGTCGTTTGCCTTTGTGTTCCCGGGCCAGGGCTCGCAGTCGGTCGGCATGCTCGGCGCGCTTGGCGGCGCGTTTGAAGTGGTGCGCGCGACCTTCGCGGAGGCCTCCGCCGTACTGGGCTTCGATCTATGGAGGCTCGTGAGCGAGGGGCCGCAAGAGGCCCTCAATGCCACCGAGCGCACCCAGCCGGCGATGCTCGCAGCGGGGGTTGCGACCTGGCGCGCCTGGCGCACGCAGGGCGGTGCCTCTCCGGCAGTGCTCTCCGGACATAGCCTCGGGGAGTTCACGGCACTCGTGTGCGGCGAGTCGCTGGACTTCCGTGCGGCGCTCGAGCTGGTGCGCTTTCGTGGCCAGGCCATGCAGGAGGCCGTCCCGGCCGGCACCGGCGCCATGGCCGCCATCCTCGGCCTTACGGACGAGGCAGTCGAAGCGGCCTGCCGCGAGGCGGCACAGGGCGCAGTGGTGGAGGCGGCAAACTTCAATTCACCCGGCCAGGTGGTCATCGCGGGTGAGCGCGCGGCCGTGGAGCGCGCCATCGAGGCAGCAAAAGCACGTGGCGCCAAGCGCGCCGTGGTGCTGCCGGTCAGCGTGCCCTCACACACCAGCCTCATGCGCGGCGCGGGCGAACGTCTGGGTGAGCGCCTGCGCGCACTCGAGGTGCGCAGGCCGCGCATCGGATACGTGAGTGCGGTTGACGCCGCAGCGCACAGCGAGCCGGATGACATCCGCGACGTACTGGTGCGGCAGATCTCAAGCCCGGTGCGCTGGCCGCAAACGCTGCGCGCGGTGAGCGCGGGCGCTGTGGCGCAGGTAATCGAGTGCGGTCCGGGGAAGGTGCTTACGGGTCTGAATCGCCGCATCGAGCGGCGGGCGGATTTAAGTTTTCTCGCGCTCGAGGATCCGGCCTCAATCGCGACGGCGCTGACGGCGACTAAGGGCCGATAGACTGAGGGGGATGCTCATGCTTGAAAACGACGTCGCACTCATCACGGGCGCCTCGCGCGGCATCGGGCATGCCATCGCGCTCGCCTTGGGGGGCGCCGGCGCGCGCGTCATCGGCACCTCGACCACCATCAGCGGCGCGGAAAAGCTTACGGCCGACTTTGCGTCGCACGGCTTCAAGGGGCGCGGAGCGGTGCTCGATGCCGGCAACCCCGCCTCGATAGATGCCCTGGTGAGCGAGCTTGAGAACGCGGACGACCTGCCGAGCATCCTCATCAACAACGCCGCCATCACGCGCGACATGCTGCTGCTGCGGATGAAGCAGGAGGACTGGGACAGCGTCATCGCCACCAATCTCACCGCCGTGTTTCGTCTCACCAAGGCGTGCCTGCGCCGCATGATGAAGGATCGCCACGGGCGGATCGTCAACCTGACGTCCATCGTGGGTGTGACGGGCAATCCCGGCCAGGCCAACTACGCGGCGGCCAAGGCGGGACTGCTGGGGTTTACGAAGTCGCTCGCCAAGGAACTCGCGACCCGCGGCATCACGGTGAACGCCGTCGCGCCGGGATTTATCGACACCGACATGACGCGCGCCCTGGGTGAACCCCAGCGCGCGACGCTGCTGCAGCAGATTCCGATGGCGCGCCTCGGGACGCCTGCCGATATCGCCGCGGCGGTGCTGTTCCTCGTTTCCCCGCAAGCGTCCTACATCACCGGTGAGACCCTGCACGTCAATGGCGGCATGTACATGCCGTGAGCGCTATACGCTACTTTCACCAGTAAAAACAACCACTCGCAGGAACGGCGGGCGAGTGGCACCCCGGGGGGTGTTCCCCTACAATACCGCGCCCGCTGTCGCCCTCGGTCGGCGACGGGGAAAACGAATTTTCTAGCTACACAAGGACCAACCGCTAATGAGCACTGTTGAGCAGCAGGTCAAGGCCATCGTGGCCGAACAGCTGGGCGTCAAACAGGAGCAGGTCACGAACGATGCTTCGTTCGTTGACGACCTGGGAGCCGATTCACTCGACACGGTCGAGCTGGTGATGGCCCTCGAAGAGGAGTTCGAGATCGAAATCCCGGACGAGGACGCTGAGAAGATCACGACTGTCCACCAGGCCATCGACTACATCAACGAGCGCCGCAGCAAATCCTGAAGTCGCTGCAGGCGCCACAGGAAAGCGTGTGAGCAAGCGCCGCGTCGTCGTAACGGGGCTCGGGATGGTGTCTCCGGTGGGGAGTACCGTCCCATCAGCATGGGCGGCCGTGCTGCGCGGCGAGAGCGGCATCGCCCCGGTGACGCGCTTCGACGTATCCGCGTTTCCGGTACGCTTTGGCGGCGCGGTGCGCGACTTCGACGTCGCCCAGTACATCCCGCCCAAGGAAGCGCGCCGCATGGACGACTTCATGCATTACGGCGTGGCCGCCGGGGTGCAGGCAGTCGCCGATTCGGGTCTGGACTTTTCCAAGGCTGATCCGACGCGCTGCGGCGCGGTGTGTGGCGCCGGCATCGGTGGGCTCGGCACCATCGAGGCGGAGTATGGCGAGTACCTGAAGGCGAATAATCCGCGCAAAATCTCGCCGTTCTTCGTGCCGGCGACCATTATCAACATGATTGCCGGACACCTGTCGATCCGTTACGGACTGCAGGGCCCGAACCTGGGGGTCGTCACGGCCTGCACGACCTCGACCCACGCGATCGGACTCGGCATGCGCACCATCCAGTACGGGGATGCGGATGTGATCATCGCCGGCGGCGGCGAGATGGCCACCACGCGCTGTGGGCTGGGCAGCTTCGGGCAGGCGAAAGCGCTCTCCACGCGCAACGATGCGCCGACCGAGGCGAGTCGTCCCTGGGACAAGGACCGGGATGGATTCGTGCTGAGCGATGGTGGGGGCGCCATGGTGCTCGAGGAGCTTGAATACGCGCGCGCCCGCGGTGCGCGCATCCACGCCGAGCTTGTGGGCTTTGGCATGAGCGGCGATGCCTACCACATCACCGCGCCACCCGAGAATGGGGAGGGCGCGCGCCTCGCCATGGTCAATGCGCTCAAGGATGCAAGCCTGAACGCCACCGACGTGCAGTACATCAACGCTCACGCGACCTCGACCCCGCTGGGCGACAAGGCTGAGACGGTGGCGATGAAGCGCGCCTTCGGGGAGCACGCCAGGCGCGTCGCGATAAGTTCTACCAAATCCATGACCGGGCACCTGCTCGGCGCTGCCGGTGTCGTTGAGGCGATCTTCTCGGTGCTGGCGATCAGGGACGGCGTGGCGCCCCCGACCATCAACTACCGCACGCCGGATCCGGAATGCGACCTCGACTACGTTCCGAACACCGCGCGGCGCATGAAGATCGACGTGTCCCTTTCGAACTCCTTCGGCTTCGGCGGCACAAACGGGTCGCTGATCTTCCGTCGCTTCAGCGCCTAGCCCGCTGCCTACGCAGGCCGACCGCCACGCGCGCACCTCTCGTCCGCGAGCTCGACGCCCCGCCGGCGCTCCTGCGGCAGCTCGCGGCCTGCGCTCCTGAGCGCTACCCGCTGTTGCTCGACAGCGCCGCAACCGGCTCCCTCGGCACGCAGAGCGTGCTGTTTGCGGCGCCGCGCGCGGCGCTCGTCCTGCACTGCGACGGACGCCTGCAGGCGGACGGCTTCACTGCGCACGGCACTGGCTTTCTTGAGGTGCTGGATAACTGGTGGCTCGCCGAGTGCACGCCACCCACGGCAGTTCCTGCGCCGGGCGCGCGGCGCTTCGCAGGCGCCTGGGCGCTGTACTTCGCTTACGAGCTGGCCGGGGAGATCGAGCCGCGACTCGCGCTGCCGCGCACACCGCTCCCCTGGATTGCCTTCGCGGTGCGTACCCAGGCGGCGCTGGTTTACGACTTCGGGAGCGCACGCGCGTTCGCGGTTGCCGAGGAGGGGGCGGTCGATGCCCTCGGGGAGTTGGTGGCGGACGCGGCCGCGGCGGCACGCGCAGGGCCGGAGTCTGCCGCCGCCACTGCGTGGCAGGGCGAGGACTCGCTCCTGGGACCGGTACGCGAAGAAGACCCGCAGGCGTACCTGGAGCGTGTGCGCCGCGCCAAGGAATACATTCGCGCCGGGGACATCTACCAGGCAAACCTGTCGCGGCCCTGGGAGGTCACGACCCGGAGCGCCAGCGCCGCGGCGCTGTACGCGCGGCTGTGCGCGGCCAATCCCGCACCGTTCGCCGCCCTCGCGCAGCGTGAGGGCGTGGCGATCATGAGCTCCTCGCCCGAGCGGCTGGTGCGCGTCACGGGACGGCGCATCGACACCCGCCCAATCGCCGGCACACGACCACGCAGCGGCACGGCCGGCGATGATCCGCGCGAGATGACCGAGCTGGCGGCACACCCCAAGGAGCGGGCCGAGCACGTGATGCTGATCGATCTTGAGCGCAACGATTTAGGTCGGGTGTGCGAGGCGGGGACGGTGCGCGTCGATGAACTCATGACCATAGAGTCCTACCCGCACGTGCACCACATCGTGTCCAACGTCAGCGGCCTGCTGCGCAGGGAGGTGACGCCGGTCGCGGCGGTGCGCGCGGTGTTCCCGGGTGGAACCATCACGGGCTGCCCGAAGTTTCGCTGCATGCAGATCATCGCCGAACTCGAAGGCGCAGGGCGGGGTGCTTATACCGGCTCACTCGGTTACCTCACGCGCGCAGGTGACCTTGATCTCAACATCCTCATTCGCACCATGACCTTAAGCGGTGAGCACTTGAGCTTTCGTGCCGGCGCCGGCATCGTCGCCGACTCCGACCCGCAACGGGAGCTCGACGAAACACGCGCCAAGGCGCGGGGTCTGCTGGCGGCCCTGGGAGCGGTGTAGATGTCTGAACCGGATGGCATCTGGGAAAACGGGCGCGCCGGTACGCAGGTATCGGCTCTGGATCGCGGCCTGCACTACGGCGACGGCCTGTTCGAAACGATCGCGTGCACCGGCGGCCACGCGCGTCTTCTCACGCTGCACCTGCAACGCCTCGGCGAAGGCTGCCGGCGCCTTGGGATCGAGGCGCTGGATGGCACCGAGGTCGGTCGCGAGATCGCCGTGCTTGCTGCGCAAGTGCCGCGCGCCGTGATCAAGCTGCTCGTAACCCGCGGTAGCGCCGTCGCACGCGGCTACGCGGTCACGGGCGCCGAGAGGGCGACGCGCGTCACGCTGCGTTATCCGTGGCCGGTGGAAGATCCGCAACTGGCCAGCCGCGGGGTTCGCGTGCGCACGGCGACGAGCTGCCTGGGGGAGAATCCGCTGCTCGCCGGGCTCAAGCACTGCAATCGTCTGGAGCAGGTGTTGGCGCGGCGCGAGTGGACCGATGCATCGATTGCCGACTCGCTCATGTACAGCAGCTCCGGGGCGCTGGTTTCGGGCACCATGACGAATGTGTTCATGGTGCGAAATTCGAGGCTCGAGACCCCGCGCGTTGACCGCTGCGGAGTCGCCGGGGTCATGCGGCGTACGGTGCTGCGATTGGCGACGGTCGCGGGCATCGCGGTTGAGGAGTGCACCTTGCACGCCGCGGACCTGGAGCAGGCGAAGGAGGTGTTTCTGACCAACGCCCTGATCGGGATACATCCCGTGCGGGAACTGGATGGCAGGCGGCTGGCGCCCGGTCCGGTGACCCGCCGCCTGCAGCAGGAGCTCGCGCCGTTACTGGCAGGAGGCCCGCTTGCATAGTCGCGGCCGTGTGTGGTTTCCCGCACTCGCGCTGCTGCTGTTGCTTGGACTGGCAGCCGCGGGCGGCTACTTCTGGCTGCAGCACGAGTTTCAGGCGCCCGGTCCGGCGACCGCGCTCACGCGTATCGAAGTCGTCCCGGGTGCGACCGTGCGCAGCGTGCTCAGCCGGCTCGAGGTGGCAGGCGCCGTGCGCAACAGCCGCGCGGTCCTCTGGTACCTGCGGCTGCGAGGCGCGCGCCCGCGCATGCAGGCGGGAGTCTACGAGATCCCGCCGGCTGCTAGCCCCGAGGAGATCATCGCGCTCTTCGCAGAAGGCAAGGTCGTCCTCGATGAAATCACGGTGATAGAGGGTGCGACGTTCGCCGAGTTTCTCGACGCGCTCGACCAACACCCGCATGTCACCCATACATTCAAGGGCAAGACGCCGGCGCAGATCATGAGCGCCCTCGGGCATCCGGGGCAAAACCCCGAGGGTGAGTTCTTTCCCGACAGCTATCGGTTTGCCGCCAACACTACCGATGCCATCATCCTCGGACTGGCGTACGAGGGCATGCAACGTACGCTCGCCGCGGCCTGGCGCACGCGCGCTGCGGATCTGCCGTTCGACACTCCCTACCAGGCTCTGATCCTCGCCTCCATGGTGGAGAAGGAGGCGGCGCTCAAGAGCGAACGCGCGCTGATTGCCGGGGTTTTCGTCAACCGGCTGCGCAAGGGCATGCGGCTGCAGTCCGATCCGACGGTGATCTACGGTCTGGGTGACAAGTACGACGGCTCCATTCACACCCGCGACCTGACTGCCGACACCTCCTACAACACCTACACGCGTGAGGGTCTGCCGCCAACGCCCATTGCGCTGCCCGGACGTGAAGCGCTGCTGGCGGCGGTACATCCGGCGGCGACCGACGCGCTGTTCTTCGTCGCCACCGGCCTGGGTGATGGGGCGCATCATTTCTCCAGCACCCTGGAAGAGCATAATGCCGCCGTGCAGACGTACCTCGCGCGGCTGCGCCACCCGCAGCACACGTCCGGAGCGCAGCCGTGACACGTGGAAAATTCATTACTCTCGAGGGCATCGAGGGCGCCGGAAAATCCACGGCCGCGAGGCTCGTAGCAGCGTGGCTGCAGGAGCGCGGACTTAAAGTGCGCGTGACCCGCGAGCCAGGTGGCACACCCCTCGCTGAGCGCGTGCGGCAGATCGTACTGGAGCGCGGCGAGGAGGCGGTGTCACCGGTAACCGAAACCCTGCTGATGTTTGCGGCGCGCGCCCTGCACGTGCAGAACCTCATCCTGCCGGCGCTCGCAGGCGGCGAATGGGTGGTATGCGATCGTTTTACGGACGCGACCCGGGCCTATCAGGGCAGCGGCCGCGGTGTCGACGCGCGCCTCCTCAGTACCCTGGCCGCGGCGGTGCATGGCGGCCTTGATCCCGACTGCACACTGCTTTTTGACCTGCCGGTCGCGACCGGGCTGGCCCGCGCGCGGCAACGGCCGGGCTCGCAGGTCGATCGCTTCGAGGCCGAAACCGTGGCATTTTTTGAGCGCGTGCGCGCGGGGTATCTCACGCTTGCACGCGCCGAGCCGCAGCGCTTCCACGTGCTGGACGCCGCCGCGCCACCCGCAGAGGTGGAGCGCGCCATCGGCAGCGCCTTGAGCGGACTCGTCCGGCAGGAAGTCAGCGCATGAGCGGGCCGGCCGTCGTACCAGTCCCATCCTGGACCGCGGCGCAGACTGCCGCTCTCGCACATGCCCTGGCAGCGGGACGCCTGCCGCATGCGCTTCTCATCCACGAAGCCCCGGGCGCGGGCGGGGAATGGCTTGCGATCTGGGCTGCGCAGCTGGTGCTGTGCCGGGAGCCGCAGCCGCCGTGCGGCCGCTGCGCATCCTGCCGGCGTGTTGCCGCGCGCCAGCACCCGGATCTGACCTGGGTGAGTCTGGAGGAGGAGTCACGCGAGATTCGCATCGACCAGGTGCGCAATCTCTCCCAGGAGCTCTCGCTCAAGAGCCATGGCGGTGGCTACAAGGTCGGCATCATCACGCCGGCGGACGCGCTCAACCGCTTCGCCGCCAATGCGTTGCTGAAGACCCTGGAGGAACCGCCCGGGGCTACACTGCTGGCGCTGGTCGCGACCCAGCCTTCGCGCCTGCCGCCCACCATCCTCAGCCGCTGCCAGCGGCTGCGCGTGCCCGCGCCGCAGCGCGCCGAGAGTCTGGCGTGGCTCACCGAGGCGAAGGGGCAGGGCGACTGGAATGCCGCCCTCGATGCCCTGGGGGAAGCGCCGATGCTGCTCGCGCAGGGGGAGCCCGCGGAGCTGGCGGAAATCGGCGCTGACAGCCGCCGGACCCTGGATGCGCTCGCCGGCGGCGGCGCGGATCCTGTGTCCACGGCCGAGCGCTGGGCACGCGTGCAGTTGCCGCTGCGCCTGGTGTGCTTCGAGAATTGGCTCACAGAACGCATCCGACGTGCACAGGCCGAGGGGAGCTTTTTAACAGAACTGCGGAGCACCCCCTACTTGTCAGCAGGCGGTACGTTCTTGAATATACGGGAGCTCTTTGGACTGATGGACGGGGTGCGGGATATGCGTGCAGCGCTCGACGCACCCCTCAACCGCGGATTGGCGCTCGAAGTACTTTTCAGACGGTTGGCGCCCGCGCGAGCCGGCGCCGGTGAGGCTTACGGATGAATGCACGGCCGGTAAGCTTGAATGGGGACAGAAATTTGCGAACGGGTACGAACAAGCCGGGTCTGCTGACCCTGACCATCAAGGACAAGAGCGCCTTGTATCTGGCCTACATGCCGTTCGTGAAGAACGGCGGCCTCTTCATTCCCACCAACAGCAACTACCGCCTGGGGGATGAGGTCTTCATGCTGCTGAACCTGATGGGCGAGGACGAGAAGCTCCCGGTCGCCGGACGCGTGATCTGGGTGACGCCCAAGGGCGCTCAGGGCAACCAGGGCAAACGCACCGCCGGCATCGGGGTGCAGTTCAGCGAGCAGGATCGCGGCCAGACGCAAAAAAGAATAGAGACGTACCTGGCCGGTGCGCTCTCGGGCGACAAGTCCACTCATACCATGTAAGTCGGGGCCAGGCCGCTCGCCTCGATTTCGTATCCGCTCACCGCCTACCGCTGGCGCACGCCGGCAGAACCGCCGCATGATGCCGCGCGGCGCGACTGCACCTGTTGGCGCACGCAGCCGCGACTTCCAGGAGCGACGCAATGTCATCCAGCCTCACAAGATCTGGTCTGCTGCTGCTGACGTTTTTTCTCGGGCTGCTCTCGGCCCCGGGCGCGGCTGCACCGCCTCACCGGCCATCATCCCCGGTGGTGATCCCGCTCGAGCCGTACATTGACCAGGATCACTACGCTTTCCGCGCCAGCATCGGCGGCCAGGAAGGGCTATTCCAGTTCGATACCGGAGGCGGCCTCACGGTGCTGACACCGCAGTCCGCGAGTGCGGCGGGCTGCAAACAGTGGAGCCGCTTGACGGGTTTCCGCATGCGCGGCGACCGGATCGATGTGCCACGCTGCGACAACGTGGACATCGTTGTCGGTAGCGCCCGTTTGCTGCTGCCCACCACCGGTGTCTGGGATTTAAGCGCTGTGCTGCCGGCGGGTGCGCCGCCGCTGGGCGGCTCCGTCGGCCTCGACGCATTCAGCGGCCAGGCGATCACCGTCGACCTCAGCCACCGGCGGCTAGTGATCGAAACGCCGACGAGTCTCAAGGCCCGCGTTGCTCACTCACGGGAGATTCCGATTCATGTTGTGCGGGAAGCCGAGGGCTACGCGCTGACCGTGATGCTCGGGGTCGAGACGGGCTCCGGTCGGCTATGGTTTACGCTCGACAGTGGCAACGACGCGGGACTCACCATCGGACGCCACGTTGCGACACTCTTCGGCCTCGATCCGCAGCTCAGCGCGGCACAGCCCGTGAAGCTGCAGCTTGCCGGGGGCGTGCCGCTCAAGGGCGAAGCACATAGCCGCGAGCTGATTCTCGATGGGAACATCGGCTCGCCGGTGATGCGCCATTGGCTCGTGACGATTGATCTCGCACACCAACGTCTCTGGCTTGCCGAGCTGCCCTGAGGCAGCTTGCGGGCCGCGAACAGGGGCCTTCAGGGCTTTTCCGCAGCGCCGTTGCGCGTCAGCGGCAGACCGCCGTTACTCACGCCGCCCTTGAGCACGTAGGCATCGAAGCCGCGCTCCACGAGAATGTAGGCCGCCGCGGAACTGCGCCGGCCGGTGTCGCAGTAGACGACGTAGGGCTTGTTGCGATCGAGTGTCGAGAGTTTCAGGCGGATGAGATACAGCGGCACGTTGAGCGCGCCGTCCACGGCCAGGTTCTGGAACTCGCTCGGCAGCCGCACGTCGAGCCAGCGCCCGCCGCCAGCAGCGATCTCGGTCGCCCGCTCCGGGGTAACCCACTGCAGCAGCGGCTCGTTCATCAGTTCGCGGAAGTCCTGCTTGTTGAGCCGCATCAGCACCCCGTCGGTGAGCATGGTCACCGTGGCGTTGCGCTTGGCCTCCGCGATCAGCGACTCCTCACCGAAGGTGTCACCGACGCCAAGTTCCGCGAGCTTGATGCCTTCGCGGCTCATGGGCGTTTCGCGGGTCACCGTGCACTTGCCCTGCACGATGATGTAGAAGTAGTCGCCTTCCTCCCCCTGCTTGATCACGACTTCGCCCGCGCGGCACGGAAAGCGCTGCAGCCGCTGGAAAATCGCCTGGATGTTGGCCGGCGGGATGCGGTGGAAGGCGTTGGTCTGCAGCAGCGTGGTCATCCAGTCCTCGGAGCCGGCGTTTTGCAATTGCGCCTGCAGCTCCTCGACCTCGTAACTGCCGGTCTGATCCCAGGTGATCATGACATCCAGCAGGTCGCTATCGATGGCGAGATAGCTGACCTCATCGACCGCGCGCATCGTCGCCCGGCGCGGATTGTGCGGATCAAGCGCGTTCTTCGCTTCGGGTGTACCGCCGCGCAGCACCGTAACGTTACGGTCGTTCGCGTTCACTTCCAGGGTGCCGCTCACGAGCCACAGCGTGCGCTTGTCGGTGTCGCCCTGGGAGAACAACGCGCGGCCGGGGCTGAGGGTACGCACGCTCACCTTGCGCACCAGCGCGGTGAGATTCTCGCGCTTCATGGCATCGAGCGGCGCGAACATCCGCAGCAATTGCACAGAGGCTGCCTGCTGGCCTTCGGATGTCGCTGGCTGTTGCATCGGGTTCGTCACACCGGCAAAAGAGGAACTGGTTCACATTGCACGCTGCATCTGCTGCAGTGCGATACGAGTCGATGGTAGCACAGGGGCCTGTACACGCCCGGGATGCGGGTCACGCTGGCTTGCTGCCGGTGAGGGCTTTCCAGCCCGCATCCGGTTGGAAACGTGCGCCGTATCGCGCTGCGAGTTCCTGCAGGCGCGCCACCACAGTCTCAATGCCGCGCTCGCGCGCATAGCTCAAAGGACCGCCGCGAAACGGCGGGAAGCCGGCACCGAACAGCACCGCGGCATCAACCAGATCGGGGTCTTCCACCACGCCCTCGCGCAGACAGGCGACGCATTCGTTGACCAGCACCAGCACCAGCCGATCGGTGAGGTCCGCTGCCGGCGCGGCCGCGCCGGCCGGCGCCTTCACGACCTTGCCGTCCCGCCAGGCATAAAAGCCTTCACCGCTCTTGCGGCCGAGTTTTTTCGCGGCCAGCAGTTCGTTGAGACGCGCAATCGCGGTGACCGGCCGGGACAGCTCACTCGCGATGATCTCTCCCACGTGTGAAGCGACGTCCAGTCCCACGATATCCACCAGCTCGATCGGCCCTACCGGCATGCCGAAATCCGTCGCCGCCCTGTCTATGAGCTCAAGCGCCGTGCCTTCCTGCGCGGCCAGCATCGCCTCGTACATGTAGGGCGTGAGCACGCGATTCACCATGAACCCCGGTGCGCTGCGGCACGCCAGCGGCAGCTTATCGATGCGGCGTGCAAAGCCCGTAGCGGTCTGCACCGCAACCGGGTCGGTGTTGCCGGCGTGCACGATTTCGATCAGCGGCATCTGCGCGACCGGGTTGAAAAAATGCAGACCGACGAGACGCCCGGGTCGGGTGAGTTTGGCCGCCAGCGGTTCGAGCATGATGCTCGAGGTGTTGGTCGCGAGCAGCGCGCCGGGCTTCATACGCGACTCGAGCCGCGCATACAGCTCCTGCTTGGCTTCAAGATTCTCGTAGATCGCCTCGATCACGACGTCGGCGCTCGCGACGCCGGCGCCTGCAACATCGGCCGTGAGCCGTGCGCGTGCCGCGGCATTTTTCGCAGGGTCACGCGCGCGCTTGTCGAAGAGCTGCGCCGCACGCGCTAGTGCCGGTTGCACGTATTCGATGGCGCGATCCTGCAGCGTCACCGTAAAGCCGCGCAGTGCCGACCAGGCGGCGATATCGCCTCCCATGACGCCCGCACCCACCACGTGCACGTGCTTCACGTCCGCGGCGCTCTTGGCGCCGCCGGCTTTAAGCCGGTCCTGCAGCAGGAAGACGCGCACGAGGTTGCGCGAAGTCTCGGTGGTGAACAGGTGCGCGATCGAGTGCGCCTCAGCATCGAACGCCTGCGGACCGTGGGCGCCATAGCGCGACCACAGGTCGATGATGGCGTAGGGCGCCGGGTAGTGCGCGCGCGGCGCGCGCCGGGCAACCTGTGCGAGGAGCGAGCGGCGCACCAGCGGCCGCAGCGGCGCGGCACTCAGCAGCCGTTCGCTCAAAGGCGCCCGGCGACGCGGTGGTGGTTTCAGTACCAACTCTCGTGCCGCCGCGCGCAGTTCGTCTTCCGGCACCAGCCGGTCGAGCAGGCCCAGCTGCAGGGCCTTGTCGCCCCGCACCGGCTTGCCGGTGAGCATCATCTCCATCGCCGGACGCACCCCGGCGAGGCGCACGCTGCGCACGGTGCCCCCGAACCCGGGATGAATCCCCAGCATCACTTCCGGTAAGCCCAGCGACAGGCGTTCATCCGCCACGCCCACGCGGTAATGGCAGGCGAGCGCCAGCTCCAGCCCCCCGCCCAGCGCAAAGCCGTGGATGGCGGCAACGCTCGGGCAGCGCAGGGCCTCGAGCCGGTCGAACACCTGCTGACCCGGCCGGATCAGCTGATAGCCGCTGGCCTCGTTGGCAACGCCGGTGAACTCCTTGATGTCCGCTCCGGCCACGAAGCCGCTCTTCTTGGCGGAAATCACGATCACGCCGCGCGGCAGGTCTTTCTCCAACACCGCAAGCACGGCGTTGAGTTCCATGAGCACGCTGGCGGACAGTACGTTCGCCGACGTGCCGGGCTTGTCGAAGGTCAGCCATGCGATGCCGTCGCCGTCACGTTCGGATTTCCATGAGCGCGCAGCGTCGTCAGTCATGTGCAGGAACCTCAGGCCGCGGATGCAGTGCGGGTGGGGCTGGAGTTGACGCGGAAGTCGCACACCAGCGGGCGATGATCGGAGAAGCGCACGTCCGGAACGCGAAAGTCCGTGACCTCGATGCCTTCACTGAAGAGGATGAAGTCCAGCTCGATGCGCGGCACGCGCGCCGGGAAGGAGGGGAGTCCAGCCGTATTGGCGCTGCGCAGGCCCGCGGCACGCATGAAGAGGTAGATTTCGTGGGTGCCCCAGAAGGTATTGAAGTCACCGGCAACAATGACCGGCTTCGCGGACTGCACGATCAGGTCGTGCAGCGAGCGCAGCTGGTACTGGCGGTGGCGGAATTTCAGCGACAGGTGCACGAGGAACACACACACCTCCGAGAGCTCCAGCTCGATGATGAGGCGCTTGATCCCGGTGTCGAAGTAGTGGAACCGCTCGCCGTGCACGTTGGGCGCCGACAGGAACGCGTTGCCCTGCTTGCGCACGATGGGCATGAGGTGATTAAGCGAGTCCGCGCCGTATTTGCATTGGTAAGTGGAGTAGTGACCCAGTTCGCCTGCCATGTGCTCCGCCTGGTTCAGCATGCCGGTGCGGATCGAGCCGCTGTCCACCTCGATGAGACCGACGACGTCGGGTTTCTCGGCCCGCACAAACTCGGTGATGCTGCTCAGGATCTTGCGGTTGCTGCGCAGGTAACCGGCGCCCGGCACCGGCAGGTGAAACGCAGGTCCCGTGCCGGTGGCATAGCGGATGTTGTAGACGAGCAGGCGCACCTTAGGACCAGAACCTCGCAGCACAGGGGTAGCCCCTCATTCTATACGTGCTGCCACGCGTCCGTGGGGAACAGGGCTGCGCGCGGGGCACGGCAGCGGCGAGTTTCCCCGCCCGCGGGCTTGTGCCAGACTCCCAGACGACGTGTCGCAAGCCAATCCAATCCGCCTGTTCGTCACGCACTCCTGGGAAAGTGCCGACGACTACCTGCGGGTGTTCGAGTACCTGGAAAGCGCACGCAATTTCTTCTATCGCAACTACAGCACGCCGGACAAGCGCCCCGGGGGCGACAAGGAGGTGCAGCGGGAGGATCTGCGCAAGCAGATTGCCCCGGTTGAGGCAGTCATCGCGCTCTCGAGTCTTTTCGATACACAGCCGGACCTCTTGACGTTCCAGCTGCTGTACTCGCAGGCGAACCACAAGCCAGTGGTGCTGATGAAACCCTTCGGCGTAGGCAAGGAAGTGCCCAAGGCGATCCTGGATCTCGCCGACGAGGTGGTGGAGTGGGATGAACGGGCGCTGGTCGATGCCGTGCGCCGCCAGGCGCGTCACGAGGAGACGACGCGCTGGGACACGGTCGAGTTCAAACTCGACTGACGGTACTCATAAGTACCTAATTAGTAATTATTTTATTGGCTCCAGCACTGACTGCTGGTGTACGTCCCGGTGGAGACCTGGTTGCCGATGGAGTCGACGGCGAACGAGGTGCACTGCGTGTCCGAGGCCTGGCTGGTGCCGGCAACCGGCGTCACGACGAAATAATACGAGGGTCCGGTCGGCGCATTGAGGTTCGGGTCGCAGGCGAGTGCCGCGCCGTTGCCGGCGATACACGACAGAGCCGGATTGATCTCGTAATAGCCGTCGGCGATGGGGATGCCGAAGGCCGAGTAGCCAAGATTGGCCGGAGTGATGGTGTAACCGCTCGGATTGGTCGTGAGGTAGCGCTCCTCGCGGCCAGCCAGATCCAGGAGCGCGGTCTTGGCCTCCGTCCGCCGTGACTGGCGTATCTGCGCCATGTAGGAAGGCACGGCGATCGCCAGCAGGATGGTCACAATGACCACTACCACCATCAGTTCGATCAGCGTGAATCCGCGGGCTCTGCCCAGTATCGCGTGCGAGTGCATGATGTCTCTCTTTTGCAGAAATGCCGTTAACGCCGCTCGATCCAGCTGACGCGACGCCCGCTGACGTTTGAGGGAACGTTGAGGGTAGAGACGTTCTGGCAGGTGCCGCTGGCGCCACACGACTGGTTGTTCTGATACACGAGGGTGGTGTTGCCGTTGCTGCCCGTCACCACGACCGAGGTACCGGTCGCATTCGTCTGGATGCCCGCGGCGAACTGATCGTTCAGCTGTGCCTGCAGTGTCTGGTTGGGATTGGCGCCCAGCTGCCCCTGTACACTGCTCGGGTAGAACGCGTACGCATAGGCGCCGCCCGTCATCGCATTGAGCACGTAAGTAAAGCCCTCATCGGAGACGGTGGTGCACGAGGTCGGGTTGTTCGGCGCCGGCAGGATCGAGTTCATTGTCACGGCCGGTGCGATAAGTTCCGGACTGTAGATCAACTGCTCCTGAGCGCCCGGGAAATTGAAGTACCAGCCGTACTGCGCTGAGCTGCCGGTGCAGCCGCTCTGTCCGGACCAGCAGGGTGTCGCGTTGGTGGTGATATCGCGGTTCAGCGTGGTCGCATTGACCGTGACTGTCTGCTGCACCAGGTTCGCCTGGGTGAGCGCGCCCGCAGTTCCCGCCGCGAGACTGGCGTAGGTCGCCGACGACTTGGCGTTCCAGGAACTCATGTTCCAATCCCACACGCCGTAGAAGCTCTGCGTGCCGGTCGCGTAAGTGGCCGGACCTGAAGCCGTGAGCGGTGTCTTCTGGCCGGTGCCGAACAGCAGCATGAGCTGCTGCTGCATTCCGGCAGCGGGTGCGCCCACGGCGCCCGCGATGGCGGTCGTGATGGGCTGCCCGCCCGGGGTCTTGAACAGCGGCCCCGGGGTCGTCACTCCCCAGGCACTTTCGCTGGCAGCGGTCAGGTCGAAGCGCCAGAGGTTCCCCTGCAGGTCGCCGGCATAGATGTAGTCGGTGATGTGGTCGCCGTCCAGGTCCGCGGCGCTTGCGTAGGCGATGCCGTTGGGGCTCGAGGCGCTGCCGGTCGAAGTGCTGAAGTAGTAGAAGGTCTTCGCCGCCGTGCTCGGATCGATGGTCATGACGAAGATGCCCGCATCGCCCGAGGTGCTGCCGTAGCCATTACCGAAGATCACCCCCCATTTGCCATCGTGCAGACGGCGGATCACCGGCGTGCCGTCGGTGTTGCCGAGGTTGTTGCCGCAGTTGCTGACGTTGGCGCAGGTGAGGGTGCTCGGCGTCCACTCACCGATGACCACGTTGGCGGCGTTGGCCTCGGTGAAGTTGGTCGCCGTCGGATTGGTGACATCGAGCACGTAGAGAGCCGAGCCGCCAGGTCCCAGACCACCGACCAGCCAGCTGTGCCATTGGTTCTGAAAGAACAAATCGCCGGTGCCAGGCGTGGCATCCACGAAGAAATTGTGGCCGTACTGGGTATTGGCGTAGTCCACGCTGGCCGTGGTCGAGTGAATGGTCTGCACCACCGCACCCGGCACGTAGGCGAGCACCTCCATGCCGTCGTTGTCGGTCGATACGAAGTTGTTGTTGACATCGTACGAACCGCTGCGGAAGCCGTGGACCATGCCGTCGTCAGCGCCTGCGTAGACGATGTTAAGGCGCGTCTGCTCGGCGGAGGTGTACTGCGGATACGTCTGAGCGCTGGAGCCGTTCTCCGGCGGCGTCGCGCTCGGATTCAGCCGGTCCCCCCAGCTGGAAGGGTACGACAGGTTGGGCGGTCCCACCCAGATTGGGCTCGCATCGACGATGTCGGCCAGCACGCTGTCACGGCGGCGGAAGAGGCCGACGCCGCTGGTGCTGACCTCGTTGCTGCGCTGCCCGCGCAGGTAGTTTAGGCGGTTGGCATTGAGCGGGGTGGCATCCCCGGCATCGATCACCGACTGCTGCGCGCCCGTGAGATTGCCCCACTCGAACGGAATGCCGGTGGTGCCGTTCCAGGACAGGACCACGCGTCCGTTCGGGGTGCCGCCGGTGACGTAGTTCTGCGCGACAATGGGACCGGTGGCGCCCGTCGGGCTGCAGGTCGAGCCGGAGGCCACACCGGTCAGATTGCAGGAAGCATCCCAGTTCGGGGTAGCCGCCACGACCACGTTGCCGTAGCTGTTATAGCCCAGCCCGCTCGCCGTTACGTCACCGGTCCAGCCGTTGTTCGGATCGTAGTAGGCAAAGTAGACCTGCGAGCCGGTCTCGAGCTTCGCCGACTGCTTCTCGCTCGCGCCGGCGGAGCTTGCGGCCGACGTATTGGGCTGGGCCTGGAAGCACAGGATCTCGTGGATGTTGCTGCTGCCACCGGTCGAGCCGGCAAAGCCGAACAGGAAGTCGGCCGGCAGCGCACCGTTGGAGGTGGTGATGTTCTGCTGCTTGATCACCTGCTGGTAGGCACCGCCGTTGTAGCTGTACGAGAGGCTCAGCAGGCCATCCTGCGAGATCTTCAGCTGATAGAAGATGGTGTTCGCCTTCGGACGCGCCATCGCGCTCTCGTTGGCGATCTGGAAGGTCGAGGGCAGCTCGACGTAGGCGTTCGGGATCGGGTAGTAGTCGAGCAGCGGAACCGTTGCACCGCTCACCTTCACCGCCGCGTTGCTCGTCTCGCTCCACACTTCGGCGTTCTCGCAGGTCTCCTGCACCGCGGTGGCCTGCTGGGCCGCGGTGAAAGCGCTCGGGTAGTAAGTCGGGTAGTTGGCATTGAGCCAGGACCAGGCGATATTGCCCGCGCCGCGCATGCCAATGCGGTCCGGCTTGTAGCCGTAGCCGTACTGGGTGTTGTCGCCCGAGGCCGTATTCGAGCCGGTGTAGCCCGGCATCAGCTTCTCACCGTTCAGGAAGTTGCCGTACTCGTCGATGCCGACCGCGACGTAGCCGCCGACCATACCGGTATACGGTGAGTTGGCGTTGGAGCAGGTGTACCCCAGGCTGCCACCGTAAGAGCCGATGTTCGGCGTGTTGTCGGCGTTCATCAGGAAGAAGCTCATGCCGTCTGCGCCATCAGCGCCTGCACCGCCCGAGTTACCGCGGTAGGTGACGGTCTTGAAGGTCACGTTGACGCCCTGGCCGGTCGGGAACGGAGCGGCGGAGATGATAGCGCCATGCTGGTTGAAGCCGCCCGGGCTGCCGTTGGTGAAGCGAAGGGCACCTTCATTGACCGGGTCTGGGAGCGTCTGGGTGTCACCGGCGACGCCGTTCTGGCCGCCGACGAGGTTCTCGCCATACGTGCCGCTGATCGCGGTGCAGCCTGGGACCTGGCCACCCGTGCCGGTGGTCGGGTTGGTACCCACCGTCGTCGGCTCGACACCGGCGAGCGTGCCCGCGGTAAGACACGCATCGCCGTAGAAGTACCAGCTGTTGGTGGTGCTGGTGCCGGTGAAGTTCTCAGTGACCGCCGACTGCGCTTCGGCGAGCAGTGGCAGCGAAAGCGCCACCGCGCCAGTCACCATCACGTTTAAGAGTTTGCGGTAAGCCATAAAAGGTCTCTCGTCCGTACCCTCAGGGGTTCATTGGGTTGCCGACACCGGGTTTCACTTCGTAGATGCTCTCGACCACGGCCACCGTACCGGTGGTCGCGCCATAGGCGAAGGCATCGATCTGGTAGGTTTTGCTCACGCCGTCCGCGGCGGTGCCAAGGTCCGCGATATAGAAAGACGGAGTGCCGGCGTACGGTGGATCGCCGTTGGTACCGACTCCAGACACACTCATGCCGGGCGGCAGGAACTGGATGTACTGGACTGGCCAGGGGACGTTGGTCGGGTTGATGCCCAGCAGTGTCAGTGTACTGGTGCTGTTGCAGATCTGACCTTGCGCCACATTGAGGTTGGCGTCGATCGGCGCGCCGGCCTCACAGGTCACTTCGATATCGGCGGTATTGCCGTTCTGCAGCAGCCACCACTCGGCGTACTGCTCAGCGCTCTCCGCGGCGTGCAGCGCCCGGTCTTTCTCACGCAGGTTGTTGGCGATCTTCTCCTGCGTGCCGGTGTTGCGGAACATGCTGAGTGCCAGAATGGTGACGATCAGCAGCAGCAGCATACTGGTGATCAGCGCGATGCCGCGCTGTACCCGGCGTCTGTGGTGCAGTCTCATGTATGCACCCCCGCACGGCCCATGACCTCAACCACGCGCTGGAAGGTGATCGTCGCCGGCTGACCCGGCTGGCCGTTTAGCGGATTGGTGAACACCAGCTGCACGCGCACCGAGCTGATGTTGTCCCAGTCGTTACCCTCGCAAGTCGTCGTGCTCATCTGGTCGGCGGTGATGTAGGTGTCGACGTTGTAGTCATCGCTAGCGCAGTTGCGCTTGACGCCGTACCAGACATTCAGACTCTGCACTCCAGCGGCGAGCAGCACGCCAGGGGCCGCCGCCGAGGGACCACCGTTGTTAACCTGGCAGTACAGGCCGCCGGGCACACCCGGCGCCGAAGGCTGCACCGTGAACTGGTTGATATAGACGGTATTGGTGCCCGGAGTGGCCGTATTGCTGCTGCCATCGCAGAGGATGACGCCGTCTCCGCCGGTGGTCATGTAGCGCACGCTGATGGAGGCGCTGCTGTTGGCCCCGCCGATGGGCGTGCCGTAGAAGCCCTCGCTCGAGAGCCAGACGCCATCGACCGGCAGTGCGGTGTCCGCGGTGTCTGCCGTCGGATCGGGGTAGTAGCCGCCGGCCTGGATGACATCGGTGATCACTGTCATAGCGAAACGCTGCTCATCCTGCAGCTGTACCAGCGACTGCTGGTTGACACTCGCCTTGCGGATGTTCTGCACGACCGTCACCAGCCCGAACAACAGCAGCAGGGCAATGCTCACCGTCACCATCATCTCGACCAGGCTGAAGCCGCGCTGATAGCGCGCGCAGCTGTTATGGCCGGGGGATGTGTTCATGGCTCTACGTACAGCAGGTAGGTAGGTTGCTCGAACTGCTGCGTGCCGTTCGATCCCTGGTACTGCGCTTCCTGCGTGGTCATCGCGACCGCCGTCTCCGTCCAGGTGATCTGGATGGTGCAGCTGGTCGGCAGGTTGACGGCCACGCTGTTGGTGCACTGGATGGTGGCCGACGGGTTTGGCAGCAGGGCTTCCAGCGAGTTTGCCCACAGCGCCAGATCGAACGCTGCCAGCTGCCCGGGATTGGTGATATTGCTGCACATCGGCGCGCCGGCGTTGGTGCCGATGCAGGCGGCATTGCCGAAGCCCGCCCCGATGTAGCCCGCGGCGGTCCCCGCCGTGGCGGCGTCGGAGGGGGAGGTGATCGCAGGGGCAGCCGCGGAATTGAAGCTCAGGCTGTAGGGCGCGCCAACGACGTTCGCCCAGTACTCGCGGTTGGAATGCATCGAGGCGGCGAGGCTTGCGGCCTGGATCGCCGCCAGCGCGCGCAGGCGCGAGGTGTTCGAGTTCGACAGCGACAGCGCCTGCAGCTTGGCGATGCCCAGCAGGCCGACGCAGATGATGACCACGGCGGCCATCACCTCGACCAGGCTGAAGCCCGGTGTGCGCGCGTGAGTGGTCGGATGACTCATTCGAGACAGGTCCCAGAGGTGTCGACCGCCGGCGTCTCGGTGCTGGGCACGCCTTGGGGCGTCAGCCACAGGCATCGCGTCCAGCCCGAATTCGCGGTGGGATCGTGCAGCACGATCGTGGTGTTATTGGGAAAACCGCCGGCCGTGGTGCCAAAGCCCTCACGGTTGTAGGTGATGGCGCTGAGCGCCGGATTGGCCACGAAACTATCGGGTGTCGTTCCGGTGAATGCGGTCTGAAGGCGCAGGATGCTGCCCGCCGCTGGGTTCGCGAGGGCGTTGTTCGGATTGGGATAGACCACCCACCCGGACTGCCAGGTGGAGGCTCCGGAACAGGTGGCACCGTTGGCCGAGGCGCACACCGTCACGTCCTGACCTTCTTTGATGGCCTCGGAGCGCGCGTACATCATGTCCCCGAGCAGGCTGTTGACCTCCGCGGACATCCGGTAGGAATTGGTGATGTAGCGGAACGATGGCACAGCGATGCCGAGAAGGATCGCAACGATCGTGAGCACGATCATCAGCTCGGTCACGCTGAACCCGCGTTGCTGCGCGTGGCGTTTCATCGGCCGCAATCTAATAAGGGAGCGCGCTGATAAAGCGGTATTGCGTCACATCCGCGCAGTCGATCCGACGGACGGACGTCCTGCAGCCGCGAGCGGTCGGCTGGAGCGACATAACACTCACCTGTTGACTGCCGGCCGGGCCGTGCGCCGCCAGGCGCGTCACGAGGAGACGACGCGCTGGGACACGGTCGAGTTCAAACTCGACTGAGGGTTTTCTAAGCTTCCCCGGCGTACAGGGAAATAATCTGCGGAACGCTCTTGGGTGCTTTGCGCCCGGCCCTGAGCGCCCCGTTGAGAGCGATGGCAGCATTGAGCGTGCCGTTGCGCGCGCCGTTGACGGTGCACACGCCTTGCGGCTCAAGGGTGAGAGCGGGCAGTACCGGCATCAAGGACACCGGCAGAGCCTCGGGCTGCGATTCGGGTGTCATGGCACCGAATAGCCGCACGATTCTGCACGCGACCTCGTCCGCCTCTTCGCTCGACATCTTGCGCACCGTGGCGCGCACGGCATCCTCGCCGCGCAGCGGCTGCTCGCGCGTCAGCACATCGTGACAGGCGCGTAACTCAGTGCGCAGGCCATCAGGTAAGTCATCTGCGCTCAACTGCGCGAGATGTTTGCGGAATGCGTCGGCCAGACGGTCCTTGATCGTGCCGGAGCGCGCGAGTGTCAGCACTGCGCCCTCCAGCTGTTCCCGTGTGGTGCTCATCACTACCTCGATGGCACGCGTCCGCGCTGGTTCCTCCGGATTGAGCCCACGCGGGACGGCGTCGGTAAGTTCTTGTTATCGGTCCTTAAATGCAAGCGCACTCAGATGGCTACGTGCGAAATATAGCTCAGACTCTAGGGAAAGAATATGGTGACGGGGCCGGGATTTCGCCCTTGCCGGATGGCCTTCGGCGCACAGCGCATTTGTCCGTCGCTCCGCGCAGCGGGGCGACGTTCGCGTGCGCCGCGGATCGACTTGCGGCAACGGTTCCAGCGGCAGTTTCGGGCGATTTCTCTCTTATACGCATAACATATTGATTTATTGGCCATCAGGCCTCGACCGTCCGTCGACGCCCGGCTGCCGTTCAAGCCGCCGCCAGAACCGCCCGTCGGGGGGCCGCGCGTCCGGGGTGCCAGTGAGAGCCAACTCTCATTCCGTGGCGTCAACTCTGTCCACACTGCACCCCATGATGTCTTTGCCTCTGTCATACCCAGTACCCCCGCGGCGGACCAGGGGCTTCACGATGGTGGAGCTGCTGGTCACCGTGATGGTGATCGGGATACTCCTCGCCCTGGCGCTGCCGGCGATGAGGACCTTCCTGCAGAACGACCGGCAGTGGACGCAGGAGAGTTCGCTCGTCCTGGCGTTCAACGCCGCCCGCAGTGAAGCGATCAAGCAGGACGTCGCGGGTGGCGTGCAGGTTTGCGCGAGTGCCGATGGAGCGACCTGCAGCGGCGGAAACTGGGCGAACGGGTGGATCGTATTGAGCAGCGCGAGTGCAACGCCCATCCAGAGCGTCGGGGCGCTGCCGACCGGAACGACGCTCACCGAAGCGAACGGCAACCTGACGGTCACGTACCTTTCCACCGGCATGCTGAACGTGCCATTGCTGGCGGCTCCGGTCGCGCCGGCCTTCACCATGTGCGACTCCCGGGGAGTTGCCCAGGCCCGCTACGCGCAGGTAACACTCGCCGGCCAGGTGCTCTCGTCCAACACTCCCGGTCAGAACCTCGCCAGTGTGAATCTCACATCATGTTGAACCCCATGATTGCATCCCCCACAAGCCCGACTCGCCGCAATGGCTTCACGCTGCTTGAAGTGCTGATTGCACTTCTGGTGATGAGCATCGGGCTTCTCGGCATCGGCAAGCTCGTGATGCTGTCCGCGCGCGCCAACGACAGCGCCTACATACGCACGCAGGCCACGGCCCTTGCATATTCGATCCTGGACGACATGCGCGCCAACCGCGCGGCGGCGTTCGCTGGAAACTACAACGACTTAATGGGGGTCAACCCGGGCACGGTAGCCTGCTCTCCGTGTGACGGAGCGCAGCAGGCACAGAACGATCTGGCGCAGTGGCAGGGCAACATTGCCTCGCCGGGAGTCCTCGCGCAGGGCGTCGCCGGGGAAATTCCCGCGGGACAAGGCAGCGTCACCACCGCCGCGGCCCTGGATCCGAACACGGGCGCGACGGTCACGACCGCCACGGTGGTCGTGCAATGGAACGATGCCGTAGCGCAGCAGTCCCTGGCCGACGCGATCGGCGCCGCCGCACCAGGCAACACGGTGTCCGTGACGCTGGAGACCATCCTGTGAAGCGCCGCGGCCTTGGCTTCTCGCTGGTTGAGCTGATGGTTGCCATCACGCTCGGGACGCTGCTCACGGGGGCGGTGATCGCGGTTTTCGTCGGCTCGCGTTCGGCCTATCAGTCCACCTCTGGCGTCGGCGCGCTTTCGAACAGCGGGCGCTTTGCGCTTAACCTCATCGGGGAGACCGCGCGCAGCGCCGGGAACTTCGCTTGCGATTCGGGCATTCCACCGACGGGCAGTGCCAATACCAGCGTCACATTGCTGGCGGGCAACGCCCTTGGAGACACCTTCACCACCGCGGTGACCGGTTTCGAGGCGAACGGCACGGGGAACCCGTTGGGTGTTATTACATTACCGGCCGCACCGGTGGTCGGCGCCGCCGGCAACTGGAACCCGAATATCGCTCCGGCAGTGTTCACCGGCGCCGTGCCAGCAGGACCTGTGCCGGTGCAGGGCACCGACGTTCTGGTTCTGCGCTCCAGTGTGGCGGGCGTCACACCCGTGTACGTCACGACGGATGTCGCCATCGGCGCCACCACCATCGCGGTGACCAGCCCCGCCGCGAACGCCCTGACCGCGGGGCAGTACGCCGCGATTTCCGATTGCACCAAGTCGGTGAGCTTCCAGATCGCCGGCGTCGCAGCCGGCTCGCCCGCAGCCGTGGATGTCGCTGGCGGCTCGCTGCCCCTGGAATTCTCCACTGGCGCACTCGTGGCACCCTTGAATACGACCGTTTACTACATCGGCATCGGCTCTGATGGCGACGGCGCTCTGTGGCGCCTGGAGCAGGTGAACGGCTCCGCCTTCACGGCCGAGGAATTGGTGCCGGATGTGGAAGACATGCAGGTGCTGTATGGCATCGACACCACCGGCCAGGGATCAGCCACCGAGTACGTGACCGCCGACCTGATCGGCATCAACAGCGTTCTGAGCCTCCAAGTCGCGGTATTGGCGGCGAGCTCTACGGGGGCCACGCCGGTGCCAGCGGCGGCCATCACTTACAACCTCCTGGGAAACAAAATCACGGCCCCCCTGGACACCCGCCTGCGCAAGATGTTCTACGCGACTATCAGTCTGCGCAGCGCGGTCGACTGAAAGCCTGGAAACAGACAATGAAGCGCATACCCTGCATCTCCGGTAGTTCCCGCCAGCGCGGCGCGGTGCTGTTCGTGTCGCTGATCCTGCTCCTGATCCTCACGATTATCGGCGTCACCGCGGCGCGCCTGCAGACAGGCGAGGCGGTCATGGCCCGCAATGACCATAACCACGAGCTCGCCGTGCAGTCCGCTGAAGCCGTCCTGCGTGACGTCGAGACCAACCTGTCTAACGGCAACTACTCCCCGGCGACACTTGGCCAGAACGCGAACGGCTTCTACACCCTGGCGCTGGAAGTAACCGGTCCCACCGCGAGCAGCTATGCGGACACGATGCCGAACGCGGCGGCGTCGATGCCTTACACGGGACCGCCGCTGACCAGCACACCCACGTCGCCGGTTGCGGCGGAGGTGATTGTTGAAACCCTGCCGGCGGTGGCGACCGCCGGAGGTTCACTCAACGGGCCGTCCTACGGAGCGAACGCGTCCAACACGGGTTATCGCATCACGGCATACGCAGGCGGCGGCGACTCCTCCGCCAGCGCAACGCTGCAGAGCGTACTTCACTAGGCGGCCTCACGGCCGAAAACACTCATGCAAACCTCCACCCCTGCTCAGATCCTGCGCCGCACGCTCATCACCCTGGTGGTGCTCGCCGGTGCATACACGAGCGGTACCCGCATCGTTCACTCGACCGCCGCGGTTACGCCGACCTCCATCTCGCAGCTGCCGCTGACGATTGCCGTCCCGGCCCACCCGCAGGTCGTGCTCGCGATCGGCAACTCACAATCGATGGACGGGGACTTGAGCGGCGCGATCATGACCGGCTCCGGAGCGCTGGGCGCGAGCACGAGCCTGCTGCAAAACACCAGTTCCCCGGTTAACTTCGCGATTCCCTCAGGGTTTACGCCGCCGCTCAACCCGGGCGCAGGCGGCACCGCGCCTTATACGGTCACGAGCGGGGGCACGCAGTACGATAACTCCGCGAGCCGCCTTAACGTCGCCAAGGCCGGTATTGCGGCGATGTTGACCAGCTTCATACCGAACGCCGATTTCGCGCTGCTGGACTACGACGCTACCAGCGTGGGCTTGTATACGACCTGGCTCTACGAGATGAGTCCAACCACCGGTCCGTTTGTGTTTACCAACACGCAGGTTCTCGGCAATCGCTACGTCGCCAATCCCTGCTTCGGCTACCTGAGTGTCACCGGCGAGGTCAACACCGAATGCGGCCAGATTGCCTCGAGCGGGAAGGTGACCACCACGAGCCCGGACACCGTGAACACCGCGCAGTACATGCAGGTCTCAGCCAGCAGTGATGATCCGCTGATCAATGACGTGCTGTATGATTCCGGGGCTCCCGCAGTGTGCATTGTGTATGGCGGCCCCAATCCGTCGAGTCCCTATACCGGCTATACACTGGCCGATTACGTCGCTAACCCAAACAATATCCTCGAGGCCTATACCGGCGACACCACTGGCGGCTGCGCCACGGAAACCGGGCCTACCAATGCCGGTTACGTGCCCTACACACCTGAGACCATTTATGTAGAGCGCGGCTTCGGGTATTACAGCTTCTCGCAGTCCGCCACCAGTGCGACGACGCTCGTCGGGATGACGAGTGCCGGCGCAACTCCGACGGCGACCTCGGTTGCCACCGCGATTGCGCAGTTCACGCCGTACCTGGCGCCGGAAACGAATAACGGCGGCACGACCGAAATCAAGGCGACCGCCGGGCAATCGGCCCTGCCTGGACTCATCGCGGGAGCATCCGCGTACTTTAAGAGCGCCAACCCGCCATCTTCGAACGGCTGCACAGCGAAACGCTATGTGATCCTGCTCACCGACGGCTTGCCGACGCTGGATTTGAGCGGTGGCTCATGGCCTCCGCCGGGCACGACTACGGCGACCGCGTGGGGCGTGACCCCCGGCTATGTGGCCGGCGTGGTCGTGGGGTTCAACCCCGACGGTTCGCTCAACACGAGCGCGACCAATGACCAGGCTGTGCTCGACACGATTTCGCAGTTGGCTAACCTGCAGGCCAAGGGCATTAGCACCTACGTGATTGGCCTCGGTGCGGGAGTAGAACCCAGCGTGAACCCGGTCGCCGCGCAGGTTCTCACTGCCATGGCCATTGCCGGCGGCACCGGCACGTACTTCGCCGCGACCAACCCGGCGGCGCTCACCACCGACCTGCAAGCCATCCTCGCGAACATCCTGGCCGCGACGCAATCCACGGCCTCGACGGCCGTGAACTCCACCGGCCTGCAGAACGGTTCGGTGGCGTACCTGGCGCAGTTCACCACCTCGGACACCTTCCAGGACTGGACGGGTAATCTCTTCGCTTTCCCGATTAACCCCGCAACGGGGGTGGTGGACACCGCCCCGGCGGACGCGCTCTGGAGCGCTCGTGCGCAGCTGGACGCCGTGAGCTGGGATACGGGCCGTCTCATAGCCACCTGGGATCCGGTCGCGAAGACCGGCATCCCGTTTCGCTGGAGCGCCGTGTCTGCAAGTTCGGGTATCAACCCCGGATCGACGCTCGGCCAGCAGCTCGAGACATTCACGCCCGACACCAACGGCCAGGATGTGCTGCAGTTCCTGCGCGGCAGCAGCGCGCAGGAGTTACGCAACGGCGGTCAGTTCCGCAATCGCACGCACAAACTCGGCGACATCGTCGCGAGTGCGCCGCTGTACATCGGAATCCCGAACGGCTATACGCAGAGCACCAGCTATTTCAACTTTGTCACCGCGAACTCCGGCCGGCCGCCCACACTCTACGTTGGCGCGGACGACGGCATGCTGCACGCGTTCAATGCCAGCAGCGGTAACGAGTTATTCGCATACATCCCGAACGGCGTGTACAGCAATCTCATCAAGCTCGCCAACCCGTACTACAACCAGTCGCATCTGTTCTACGTGAACGGCTCTCCGCAGGCGTCGGATGTGCAGTTCAACGACGGCTCCTGGCACACGGTGCTCGTGGGCAGTGAGGGGGCAGGGGGCCAGTCGCTGTTCGCGCTTGATGTCACGAATCCTGCCTCACTGACAACCGAGAGCCAGCTCGCGCAGGCGGCGCTGTGGGAATTCAATACCACCACCGACGCAGACATGGGATACAGCTTCAGTACGCCAGCGTTCGCCACCACCAACACCACCAGCACGGTCGGCGGCTGGCTGGTATTCGCCGGCAACGGTTATAACAGCGTGAATCAGAAGCCGGTGCTGTACGCGATCAATCCGCAGACCGGCGCGCTGGTCGCCAAGGTGGACCTGTGCGCTGCCGTGCCTACGGCGTGCAACATGACGCTCGCCAATGGTCTGTCGAGCGTGGCCGTGGTCAATAGCTACGGGCAGGTCTCCCTGCCGGCGAATACGGTTTACGCGGGCGACCTGCAGGGCAATGTCTGGCGCGTAGACATCAGCAACAGCAACCCCACGCTGTGGGCGGTCACGGCGATGTACCAGGCGCGTGACAACCTCGGCAACATGCAGCCCATCACCACGACGCCCGCCGTCACCCTCAATCCGCAATTCCCGCAGGTGCTTGGAACGCTGGTGAACGTCGGTACCGGCCAGCTGCTCGGGCTCTCCGACCTTACGACCACCGGGACGCAATCGCTGTATGCCCTGTTCGATCCGCCGAGCAATTCAGCGCCACCGCTGGGATTCTCGGGGATCCCGACGCGCGCGAATCTCGTTCAGCAGACCCTGACAAATTCCACGGCAGATGGCATAACGGTGCAGGTCGAGACGACGGTCCAGCCGGTCACGTTCCCGACCAATCGGGGCTGGTACATCGACTTCAATCTCGCGGCAGGCGAGCGCATCGTCACAAACCCGGAACTGGGACCCGGAGGTGCCGTCATTCTCACCACCTACCAGCCAAACTCCAGTTCCTGCACCGGCGGTGGCAATGCCTGGCTCATGGTGCTCAATTACGCCACCGGCGGCTCCTTCCCGCTTCCCGAGCTGGATTTGAACGGTAGTACCGTGTTGAATGCCGCCGACCAGACGGCTTCCGGACTCAACCCGGTGGGCATGTCCATGGGCGCCGTGTACGCATCGGAGCCGACGGTGCTGGGCGGAACCGGTGGCGCGGGCGGCGGCAGCCTGACTACCCTGGAAACGTCGATATCCAATGGAACCGTGCTGAATACGGAGATCCGCGGACAGAGTATGAAACGCATTTCCTGGTGGGAGGTACGACATTGAACGCTAAACACACATTCACGACGCTGGTCGCAATGACCTGCGTGGCTCTCGGCAGCAGCGTCGCGCTGGGCAATAAGGTTCCCGGCGATGTAGTCACCGGGCCCGTCACCGCGGTCTCTGGTGGGCAGTCGATCAGCATCCAGGGCCATAAATACGGGATCAGGGTGGGAAGCCCGGCCGTGAGTGCGGCGGCGAAACTGGCCCCCGGCCAGGTCGTCGAGGTGCAGCTCGACGGGCCGGCATCGTCGCCGTCATCCCACGTGATTAACGTAGTCACGCATACGGGACGATGAGCATGTCTATGCGACGCAACTCTCCGGTAGCCGGGTTCACACTGATTGAGCTCATGGTCGTGGTGGCCATCGTGGGAATTCTCGCCGCCATCGCCTATCCCTCGTACATGGCGTACATCCGGCAGGCGAACCGCAGTGACGCGACGAAGGCGCTGCAGCTCACCGCCCAGTCCCTGCAGCGCTGCTACTCGCAGAACTTCACCTACCTGGCCGGGTGCAACGTCGTCGCGGGAAGCACCCCTTCCCCAAACAACTATTACACAATCAAGGTCGTCATTCCTGACGCGCAGGATTACACCCTCACGGCGACGCCGGCTAAGGCACCGCAGACCGGGGATACGCAGTGCATGACTTTCACGCTCGTGAGCACCGGGGTGCAGACCGCTCTGAATTCAGGCAATACGCTCAACACTCAGACTTGTTGGGGCTCGAACTAACAGATTCGGCAGCGGCTGACGCTTAAGCGCCCACGAGCCCTACTGCGGCGGCGGGGCGGGGTTATTCGCCGCGGGCGCTTCGTTGGTAACACTCTTCGGTGCTCCGCCTTCGCTCGGCGACCAGCCGCCGCCGAGCGCCTTATAGAGGGCCACGAGATCTGTTAGCACCTGGGCATCGGACTGCGTGAGCTGATCCTGCGCGTTGGACAGCGTGTTTTCAGCCTGCAGCACGTTGATGAAGGCAACAAAGCCCGTCTGGTACTGATCCTGTGCGATGGTCAGCGAGTTCTGGGCGGCATCGACCGAGCGTGCCAGCGCCTGGCGCCGCGTGTCTTCGGCGTGGTAGCGCGCGAGTGCGTCTTCGACATCACGGAACGCGCCGAGCACGGCGGTTCTATAGGCGAGGGTGGCCTGCAGCTCCTGCTCTTTGGCAACATCGACCGAGGCACGCAGCTTGCCTGCATCGAAGAGCGGTGCGCTGGCCATGCCCACTCCGGCAGTAGCGAAGCTTCTGCTGGAAAACAGCTCATCGGCCGAGGTACTGGCAAAGCTCGCCAGCCCTATGAGGTTCAGTTTCGGGAAGCGCGCGGCCTGTGCCACGCCGATCTGGGCGTTGGCCGCGGCGACGCGACGCTCGGCCTCACGCAGGTCCGGCCGACGCTGCAACAGCTCCGAGGGCAGACCCGGGGGCAGCCCCGGTGGCGGCGGCGGGATCGAGGCCGGGCTGGACTCAAGCTCCGTTGCCAGCGTCTCGGGCAGCTCGCCCAGAAGCACTCCGATCGCGTGCGTCTGGACCTTGGCCTGCTGCTCGAGCTGTGGAATCTGCGCCGCAGCGGTCTCCACCACGGTGCCCTGCTGGTTCACGTCGAGGCGCGTGACGAAACCTGCCTGGCGCCGCGCAGCCACCAGTTCATACAGGCTCTTCTGCCGTGCAAGCTCGGCATTACCGATGGCGATCCGGGTCTGCAGCATCCGCAGCGTCAGGTAGTCGTTCGCAACCTCGGCGACCAGCGTCACTTCGCCATCGCGGCGTGCCCACAGGGCGGCCTCGGAGTTGGCCCTCGCGGCCTCGACCGCGCGCCGCGTGCCGCCGAACAGATCAATCTCCCAGCTCGCATCCAGGGCCGCGGCGAACAGATTCAGATGCGAGGGCAGGGTGAAATCAGACGAGTCAGCACCGCTCGCTGCCGGTGGTGCCGACTTCTTGTTGAAGGTGATGGCATCCGCGTCAGCGCTGACACTGGGGTATTCCCCGGCGCGCGCGACCACTTCCTGCAGTCGTGCCGCGCGCACCCGGGACACTGCAGTTTGCAGATCCAGATTGCTGGCGAGCGCGCGCTGGATGAGATCGGTGAGCAGCGGGTCATTGAACTGTTGCCACCAGGCCGCAAGCTCGGCGTCCGCGGGAGGTGTGCGGCTATCCGGAGTACTGCCGAGCTCAGTGTAAGCGGGAGGGGCCTCAACTGCGGTGCGGTGATAGCTCGGGCCGAGGGTACAGGCGCTGAGGGTCGCCATGGCTCCCAGGCACACAACCAGCCGCTGTGGTTGCGTGTTGTTCATGCGGCAGCGGCTGCAGGTGCGCCGCCTCCGGCTTTCTTCGAGCGCATGAACAGCAGCAGCGGCATCACGCACAGGATGACGATCATCAGCGAATGGAAGACATCGAGGAATGACATCATGGCAGCCTGGCGCTGCACCGACTGATACAGCAACCCCATGACCTGTGCGGACGCCTGCAGCGGGGGCTGGCCGCGACCGTGTAGCGCCTGCGTGGCCTGCGCGACGTAGTGCGTGTAGCTTGGATTGAGCGGGTTGAGCGCCTCGACCAGCCGCGCCTGGTGAAACTGCTGGCGGCGCGCCAGCATGATCTGCACCCCGGCGATGCCGAGCGTGCCGCCCAGATTGCGCACCACGTTCATGAGGGCCGAGGCCTGATTACTCTCGTTGGGCCTGAGCCCCACGTACGCCAGTGCGGTAATCGGCACGAACAGGAACGGCAGCCCGATGGACTGGAACAGACGGGCCTTGGCCGCGTCCGCGAAGCTCATGTTGATGTCCAGGTGGGTCATATAAAGGAGCGCCAGCGCCTGGATGATGAACGCGAAGCCGATCAGCAGACGAGCATCGACACGCCCCGAGAGCATCCCGACAATGGGCATCACGAAGATCGTAGCGACACCGCCAGCGCTGAGCGCCATGCCAGCATCCGTCGCGGTATACCCGAGCACCTGCTGCAGCAGCTGTGGAATGAACAAGGTGGTGCCGAAGAGGATCATGCCGGTGATCAGCAAGAAGATGCTCGCCATGCCGAAATTACGCCGCGCGAACATGCGGATCGGGACGATCGGCTTCTCGCGGCTGAGTTCCCACGGAATGAATAGGGCGAGCGACACCACGGTCGCGATGGCGGTCGCGATAATGACCGGGCTGGAAAACCAGTCATCGAGCTGGCCACGATCGAGGGTAATTTCAAGACAGCCGAGGAACAGGGCGACGAACAGGAACCCCAGCCAGTCCACCTTGAGGCCCCCTTTCCAGAGTTCCTCGCGATCACGTTTCATGGCCGCGGGCTCGGCAACGTACAGATTGACCAGAAACAGCGACAGCATGCCCACCGGAATGTTGATGAGGAAGCACCAGCGCCACGAGCTGTTGTCGGTGATCCAGCCGCCGAAGATGGGTCCGAAGATCGGCCCGACGATCACGACTACTGCATAGGCCGCGAATGCGAGGCCGCGCTGCCGGGGCGGGAAGGTGTCCACCAGCATCGACTGCTCGACCGCAGCCAGCCCACCACCGCCGATGCCCTGGAGGGCGCGCGCCAGCACCAGCTCAGGCAGGTTCTGCGCCAGCCCGCAGCACAGTGAAGCGACCGTGAACACTGCGACCGAGATCATGTAATAGCGCTTGCGCCCGATTACGTCGGCGAGCCATCCGGAGATCGGAATGACGATCGCGGAGGCGATCAGGAATGTGGTGGTCACCCAGGTGGCCTGGTCGTAGTCGATCGACATGCCACCGGCAATGTGCTCGAGCGCGACATTTACGATCGCAATATCGAGCGTAGTCATAAAAGTGGCGATCGAGATGACCGCCACGATCGACCAGGGATTACGGTCGCCGGCAACCGAGCGCACCGGTGTCCAGTGCTCGTCAGCTCCAGCGGCTGCGCCGGGACCGGCCATGTCAGCGCACTCGCACGCTCGGCTGCACCGACATGCCGGGGCCGAGCGGACAGTCGGCCGGCGGATGGTCGAAGAGGATTTTCACCGGCACGCGCTGCACCACCTTGACGAAGTTCCCGGTGGCGTTCTCCGGTGGCAGGATTCCGAACGCCTGGCCGGCGCCGCGCTGAATGGAATCCACGTGCCCCTCAATCTTCTCCTTGGAACAGGCATCGACTTTGATAGCGACCCTCTGCCCGACCCGCATCAGCGCGAGCTGGGTCTCCTTGAAGTTGGCGGTAACCCATACCTCGACCGGCACGATGGCGAGCATCTGGGTTCCCGGCTCGACGTAATTGCCGACCGCGACCGTGAGTTGCGCCACGTGGCCGCCGACGGGCGCGACGATGCGGGCGTAGCCGAGATTGATGCCGGCGGTACTCAGCTGGGCCTGGGCGGCATTCAGCTGCTGGGTTCCCGCGGCTACCTGAGTGCGCGCGGCGGCAACCTGCGCTGCCCGGGTCGTGGCAGCCTGCCTGGCTGCCTCCAGCTGTGCGGCATTCTGGGCAGCGAGCGTTGCGGCTTGCTCGAACTGCTGCTGGGCGACGGCGGCTGGATTGATGAGCTGCAGCTTCTTGTAACGCGCGAGGTCGCGCGCGGAGTTCTCGGCCACCGCCCGAGCCGCGACGACATCCGACAGCGCCTGCTGATAGGTCGCCTCGCTGACGGTGATCTGCGCCGTGGCGTTGTCGACTTCGGCCTGAGCCTGCGCTTTTTGTGCTTCGGCCTGAGCGACGGCGGTCTGGAGGGTCGCAGAATCGATGAGCACCAGTGGCTGCCCGGCCTGCACCGTCTGGTTGTCGGTCACGAGCAGCTGGCTCACGCGTCCGGCGACCTGCGGAGCCAGCCGCACGATGCGCACATCGACGAACGCATCGTCGGTCGACTCGAACTGGCGGCTGTACAGCCACCACAGCAGCCCGCCAATCAGCAGACACAGCACCACAGTGCCGATTACGAGCAGCAGCAGAGGGCGCTCCAGCACGCTCTTCCTCGGCTTCTTTGGATCGCTTGATCCGGAGTCTTCCTTGGCGTCACCCGCCCCCGTGTGCGCCTCGCCAGGGTATTTGTCGCCCTCATCGGCTGCGTGCTCGCCGGTGGCACCTGTCGTGACGGGAGACCTGGGCGCGTCTGCCATGGTTCAGCTCAGCGGGCGATGAGCGTTGCGTCGCGGAGTGCGAGGGCGGCAGGGGGTGGCGGGCAACGGCCCGTCGCGCCTACCCCACTCACCTTTACGAGTGCCCACGCTAACCGACATGTCGCGACTATCGACCGGCATGGACTGGGCTGCATGTCAGCAATCATAACCTGTCGGCCTCGGATACCTACAAGCCGCACCAGGTGGATTGGAACGTCTGCCTCGGCTAGAGTGGACAGCGCACGGCGCACGTGCAGCAGGTGCAGTCATGCGAAGCCCTAAGGCAGCTTTTCTGGCGATGGTCGCCGGCTCCATAATTTTCCTCACGGTATCTGCAGGAGTAGCCGCCGATGAGGACGACGCGATCTCATCCCGAGTCAAGCGAGCGCTGATTGCCGCGGACATACCCAACGCGGATCAGATCCAGGTTCGCACCTTTAACGGCGAGGCTGATCTGAGCGGTGTCGTGTTCTCCCAGCACAGTAAGGAGAAGGCGGCGACCGTGGCGGGTGTCGTGAGAGGGGTTACGGCCGTGAAGAATGACCTCGAGGTCCGCGAGCGCGCTGTCGACGATGACGATGTCATCACCGCAAGGGTTAAAAATGCGCTGCTTGCAGCAGGTATCGAAAGCGCCGGTCAGATTGAAGTGAAGACCTTCAACGGTGAGGTTGACCTGGGTGGGTTCGTTAATTCCGACTACAACAGGGCAAAGGCCCTGAGCATCGCGGGCGCCGTCAGAGGCGTGACGGCCGTGAAGAACGATCTGCAGGTCCAGCAGCGATAGCTCGGCGCGCTTTGCGCCGCTCAACGCACCTCGATGACATATCGGAATCTCAGGAAGCCGCTGTCGGGGAGCCGTTCCTCGATGACAAACGAATCCTTGCCGCGGAAGCTTGTTATTGCTCTAGTTTTTGCGAGCCTGTTGCTTACTATGCCACCGGCCCAGGGGCAGCAGTCGGCAACGAAGCAAGCCGAAGCCAATAAGGCCGCGGTGCGTCGCGCCTTTCAGGCCCTGGAGGGGGGCGACCTGAAGACGCTCAACGAGATATTCGACCCCAAAGGCCCTATTCATACATCCCGGGGAAAAATCTTCCTGCAGGGCGGCCCATTTGCGGATCTGAAGAGTTCCTGCCCGATGTGCGCGTCGCTGAGTAACCGCAAAATCACGATTGACTTGCTGCTCTCTGACGGCGACCTGGTAGCGGTGCGGTCCACATGGAGCGGAAAGTACTCCGGGACGGTTCGAGGAATAGCGGTTGCGGGTAAGGATGTTTCAATTGTCTATACGAACATCTACCGTGTTGCGGACGGGAAGATCGTGGAGAACTGGTATCAGCCGGATAGTCTCTCTCTTGCCGAGCAACTGGGCATGAAGCTAACACCCGCGGATGCCAGTAAGTAGGAGGCGCAGCGGTCACTCTGGCGGATTCGATACGCGTTCGCTGGACGAGGTCGATGGCTGGACCGCGTCCGCCAGGAAATAACAATGCTACTGGCGATTACATGCATGACACACCACGGTCTCATGCGATCTTCGCCTTTAGTTTTTGAGGGAGATCGCCGTCTTGAATGAGAAGCCAATTGATCTTGTAAGTCTCTCGGCCCGGCTAGGAGCTTTGGAAGCTCTTGTGGCGGAGTTGTCAAGAATTGGTACACATGGAGCAAGTGATCGAAGCATGCGGCTGCAAGAGATGGAGCGCTGGACTGAGCGGGTTCGCGATCCTCCCGACGATTCGGGCGCTGACCCTTTCGTTTTTGCATGGCGCGCCTCTGTCGAGGGTTTGATTTCATTGGTTAGAAAGAGCCTTTTGCGAGATTAAGAACATGGCCGTATTAGACGTTCCACGCCGACACCAAAGCCCGGGGATTCCTTGAGGCTATCCGCTGGCCTGACGGTCTGGTTTGCCCGCACTGTGGCAGCGTAAAGGCTCCATACGCGCTGAACGGCAAAGCGCACCGTCCGCTTCCTGAAGTGTGCCGACTGTCGTGGCAGCTCTCCCTGACCGGTGGGGACTGACGCGGTCTGGCGCCGAAGGCGGCAGAAGCTCCGGCTTCCTGCTTCTGGCTTGCGCTGCAATTAACATTCCCGCCGGACCCGACAGGTCCTAGCGAATACGTGTTGCAAAAGTGATCGGAGGAGCTTAACGTACAACCATATGGTTGTAGTTAGTAAAGAAAGCGAAGAATCGCTCAACCAGCTCTTCCGCGCTTTGGCCGATGGCACGCGCCGCAGCATCTTGGTGCGGTCGCTCACGGAAACGCCGTCGGTGTCAGAACTTGCCGCGCGGTACGCGATGAGTTTCGCCGCCGTGCAAAAGCACGTCGCCGTGCTCGAGCGCGCGGGTCTCATTCAGAAGCGTGCAAACGGCCGCGAGCAACTGGTCTCCACCAACCACGCGCGGCTCCAGCGCGCTGGCGAGCTCCTCGAATACTTCGAATCCATTTGGCGCCAGCGCATGGCGCAGCTCGACGATGTTCTTCTACCGAAAGGAAAATGATTATGCCGCTTACCTCTGTCACCAAAGACGCCGCAAGGCTCACCCTCACTGTCGTGGGCGACTATCCCGTTCCGCAAAGGCGCCTTTGGGACGCCTTTGCCGACCCGCGTCAGCTCGCGCGCTTTTGGGGACCACCCGCCTTTCCTGCCACCTTCACGCGTCATGATTTCAAAGTTGGCGGTCGCGCCGAGTACTTCCTGACTTTGCCGGAGGGGAAAAAGTGGAGTGGCTCTTGGAAGTTCACCGCAATGCATCCAATCAGCTCGTTCGAGGCGCACGACGGCGAAGATAACGCCGAGGACCAGAATATGCCGGCGTCGATGAAGTTCGCCTTCGAAACCACGGCGACGGGATCGCGCATGACCATCGTCACGCAGTTTTCAAGCGTCGAAGCAATGGAGCAAACGATTCCGGGCATGGAAGAAGGGCTACGCGCAGCAATGCCCCAACTCGACGCAGTGCTTGCTGAACCAAGCGCGTACGCTGCGCACGCCTAGCAGCCTGTCGGACTTCACGGCGGGCGTGAGGCACCGATACTTCGCATAATGTATACCGAGTGCAAGTCCCCCGAGCAGTGCAAAACGCTACACTGCCTCAGAGCTGCCGGGCTACCGTGCGAGCGTTCCACCACACAAGGAAACGCCACATGTCAGACCCCGTTCCTCTCGAGATCCACAACGTCGCCAAACAGTTAAGCGGGCTAAGCGTCAAGCTCGAGCAGCTGAACACAAGCCTACGGGCTGCCGGCGCATCAACGGAAAGGCTCTCCACGGTGCTCGCCCGATTGACCGCCGCGGGCGTAGCAGTGGGGTTATTGAGCGTCATCGTTGCCGTTGTAGCTCTAGCGCACAACTGGAAGTAGGGCGGACGGCCGAAAAAGCGGCCTCGCTGCCGCCGAGCAGGCTTTACGCCACGCAAGATTCTGCGGCCAGGTGCCTCGTTTGACGGCGTACCGAGGTTTTCCTGCGGTTTGGCGTGGGGGTAGGGGTCGAGGGTAAGGGTGGTGGTGCGGGCAGGCTGTCGTGATTCTCGGCGCTGTCGGGCCGCGCCGCCGGCGCGGCGCGAAAAGCGACGAGGCTCACGGCGAGCTGCGCGGCTCAAGCGGCTTTAAGGATCTCCCAATATTTTTGGAGGTGTTCGGGGTTGCCCGATTCCTGGGCGAGCGTGTGCGCCCACTGCATCATGGCCTGAAAGCATCGCAGCTGGTGCATGTTGGTTTCGTTGCCCTCGGGGTCGGTGATCGCATCCGCCGCCATTCGCCATCCCACAGGCAAAATACGGGCATCCCGGTGAAGTTTGAAAAGCTCAAGCGCCAAGGCACTGGACTTACAACGACCGCCCTTGTAGGCGCAGGCAGTGGAATACTTGACCTGACACCACCGAGCCACCAGGTGAGCCGAGTAGCCGTAGAAGGGGTTACGAACCTCAACACGCAAACGAGCGCGAGCTTTGGCGCTCAAGGGCCGGGGTTTCGGGAAATTACGCCAAGCTGACGGATCAACAGCAGACACAAGTCACCTTCCAGTGACCGAGCAGCTGCAACTTGCATACGACCCAGGGTTCCCAGTCCTGAGCGTTTGCCAGCACATTATAGCGCTGCACTCACAACCCATCACCGAGCATGACCGTCAAAAGAGCGTACAGGCCAGTCCGCTGAGCGAGAAAGCCAGCCACCTGGTGGAGTCCAAATCCTGCGCAAAAGCGAACCGTCTGAACCACGACGTACCACCAAAGCGTCCGCATCAGCCCCAAATCGAATCTCCCAGGCAAACCTATCCCATCAAGCTCTCGCTCGCCGCCAGCAACCGGGGCTCGACATCCGCTCTAGAGCACCCAGCTGCTTGCCAACTGGGCCGACGGCGCGAGTTAACTTCGCAGCTACTACGAAGCCCTTCGGCGGTTTCCCGCCTCGCCAAACTTCCTGATGTGCAGGAGAGTGCCGGACTCACGCGCCGGCTGACGGGGTTGGTGGAGGCCCTACAAGGAGCATGGGATAGCCGACACCCGGTGGACTCAACCCGGGGTCATACTACGCATAATGTATATTATGTTAAGTTCCTCGCCAATTGATATCCGCGGTTAACACTCACGTGGGGTAGCGAACAGACTTGACGCGCGGATTCTTAGATGGTGAGCCACACATGGTTCTCGTATTAGGAACCGAGCGAGGACTTCAGTGCGGTAGCAGTTCGCGGAAGCGATGAACTGCCGCGCGCGCCTACGACTGATAGAGCCAAGTGCTGGCTGATCAAGTTTGACTTTAGGCTCAAGATTCAGTCTTTCACCGCCTGACAGCGAGGACATTCTATGAGTTCCGAACGCCCTGAGGAATTCTCCCAGCCGCCGGAAAGCAGAGGCCAGCAAACGACCGATGATAGGCGAGACAGCGAAACCGCCGACAATCGTAGACCCTCGGACGATACTGCGCGCCATGGAGCCACAGTCTTGGTGCGTGGTGAGGCCATTGGCGATCGGGAGCCAAAGTCACCTCCCAAGGACAAGGAGAAGTCTCCGCGCAAGGAAGTCGCGGAGGCCAAAGTTAAACTGCAGAGTCGTCTACCTGTCCTTGATGACGATCCTCAGGTCGGGGTTCAGAAAGAACAAATTGTCATCAGAGATGGCAAAGCGGACCTAGCATTTACCGGAAAATTGCTCGCCTCCGCAGCTCCGCCTTCGGCACCCAATGGGCACTGGCAGGAGTACCGAGTTTATGAGACGAGTGGCGGGCAGTATGTGTTCTCAAAGATGACCCGGAGCGTGTTCGCGGAAGATCAGGATACTCACCAGGCAGAAGTATTTGATCCCTCTCCATCTTCGGTGCCGTCAAAGGTGCTGAGAAGCGCGCTGGATCTCGCCCACTCGCGGCCGCTGACATGGATGGATGCAGCTGCCACTTTTTTTGGATACGACCCACTTGCCAAGGCTCTTTATCGAAAGCTTAGTGCTCGATTCGAGGAGCACATAAGTTAGGAAACCTGGACTCGGGCGGCCGCGAGTCGCTCTCCCCGCAGGCCGTGTGGATCATCGTGAAGCGCAGGGCTCATATGGCCGGGCTTGAGGACCGCTGCCGGTAAACGTGCCCTCGACCTTTCCTTCCCCCAGGCCGGAATGGACAACCCTGCAATCGGGCACGCCTGCGGAATCGGCGTTGCCGTTCGGCGGAGATCAACCTAGGGCCGGCACCTCTCACGCGGATCGAGCTCTTTGAACGGATCCATCGGCGCGCCCTGCTCTGCGCAGGCGTGCCAGTATCCTAGTTCGGAAAAAGGGAGGAATATCTTGTGCCGCGCCAGATTGCTTACTCTTTGTACTTTGATGCTGACAAGTGTCGCGACTCAAGGCGCAAGATTGCAGACACCCGTGCCCGCGCTCGCGATGCAGGCCTTTGCGCTGCATACCGCCACTGGAAATGCCAGCGTTCCCCTCGACAGTTCCATCGTTCTTGGCGTCAATCACCCGGAAATTACTCGCGCGGCAATTGTGTTACACGGCAAGGGCCGGAACGTGCAGGGTTATTTTCGGGCGCTGCAGAACGCAGCCGCTCAGGCAGGCTCGATCGGTAGCCACACGCTGCTTCTGGCGCCTCAATTTCTTCGCGAAGAAGACATCCAGGCGCACCGACTGCCAAATCAGTTTCTGCGCTGGCACGAAGGCTCATGGTCGGCTGGCGAGCTGGCCGTTGGGCCGTTGCCGTACAGTAGCTTCGATGTGATCGACGCGCTGCTCGGCACACTGGGTGATCGCACCAAATTTCCTAACCTGACCACGGTCGTGTTAATTGGCCACTCGGGTGGGGGTCAACTGCTGAATCGCTACGCTATAGCGGGCAAACAACCCGCAGCGCTACAGTCGATTGGCATTTCGGTGCGCTTCGTCATCGCGAATCCTTCGTCCTACTTTTATTTCACCGACGATCGCCCGCAGCCCGACGGTTCCTTTGCTCCTTTTAAAGGCGCCAACTGCGCACACTTCAACCAATGGCGCTACGGGCCCGCGAATGCACCCGCGTACATTGCCGACACCTCGACCGCGGCTTGGCAGAAGCGAGAATCCGACTATGCCAAAGCGAACGTGATCTACCTGATGGGAGCAGACGATACGGATCCTGAGCAACAGGATCTGGATACCTCATGCGCGGGGGAAGCCGAGGGACCGGACCGCTTGGATCGTGGCAAGGCCTACTTTCGTTACCTTACGGCTCGGCACTCGGATTTCGGCCACAGATTCTGGCTCGTGCCCGGCGTAGCCCATGTCGGCAGCCGAATGGTGGAGTCTGCTTGCGCCGTAGCTGCCGTATTCGACTCTGGCAACTGCACGACACAGGTCCGCTGACGGAACGCTATGCCGCTAAAACTCTTCGGGGGTCTTCGGTCTTGCAACCGCAGCGGGATAGTGCGCGACCTCCTGGCAGGTGTGAACCTCGCGTCGATCAACATCCCGCAGGTGCTGGGCTATGCCCGCATTGCCGGCGCTCCCGTAGTCACGGGGCTCTACACCGTGCTGCTGCCGCTGGTTGCGTTCGCCATCTTCGGCTCTTCGCGCCATCTGGTTGTCGCTGCCGATTCGGCCACAGCAGCCATCTTCTATGGTTCGGTATCCCACATGGCCCTGCCGGGCGGTGGACGATACATGGCATTGGTCGGCATGGTGGCCCTGCTGACCGCCGGAGTTCTGCTGCTGGCGCGGATTTTCAAACTCGGATTTCTTGCTGATTTTCTCTCGCGCACGGTGTTGGCCGGATTCCTCACCGGAGTCGGGTGCCAGGTGGGCATCGCGATGCTGAGCGACATTTTCGGCGTCGCGGCAGATTCCCCCTATTCCTTGGTCAAAGTTTGGGAAATCTTTCAGGGTCTGCCGCAACTCAACCCTCCAACGCTGGCGTTGGCCGCGTCCGTGACTGTGAGCGTCCTCCTCGGAAATCGCTTCGCGCCGCGATTACCCATTGCTCTTGTAGCCATCGTAGGCAGTATCGCAGCGAGTGCCGTATTTCACTTCGGCGCAAGAGGCATCGCGGTCATCGGCGCAGTCCCCGGAGGTCTGCCGTCCATCGGGCTCCCCGATGTCACTTGGAAAGATGTCCTGCAGCTGCTTCCGGTAGCCGCTTCGTGTGTCGTGATGATCATTACGCAAAGCGCCGCGACATCGCGGGGGTTCGCGGTTCGCTATCATGAAAGCGTCGACGAAGACTCAGACATTCTCGGGCTGTCGGCCGCGAATGCGGCGGCGGCGTTGAGCGGGACGTTCGTGGTTAACGGGAGCCCAACGCAGACCGCAATGGCGGATCGTGCAGGCGCGCGTAGCCAGGTTGCACAACTGGTGCTGGCAGGGGTCGTGGTACTGGTCCTGCTATTCCTGACCGGGCCGCTTCAATACCTGCCGCGCTGCGTATTGGCGGCCATCGTATTCACGATCGCGGTGGGAATGGTCAACTTGAAGCGTTTGCGCGACATTCGCCGCGAGAGTCCCGGCGAGTTCTATTTGGCCGTGGTCACCGCCGCTGCCGTCGTCGCTATCGGCGTCGAGCAAGGTATCTTGCTGGCGATCGCTCTATCGCTCTTCAGGCACGTGAGCCACAGTTATCGCCCACATACGTTAATGTTTGCGCCAGACGCCTCGGGCGGCTGGGCGGCGGTACCGGCGACGCCGGGGAAAGTGACCGAACCAGGATTGATTGTTTATCGTTTCGGTGCTGATCTGTTTTACGCGAATCAGAACCTCTTCACCGACGAAGTGCGGGCTCTCGTGGAGCATGCGCCGACACCAGTGCGCTGGTTCATCGTGGATGCCGGCGCGATCACGGATATCGATTACTCCGCCGCGCAGTGCATGCTGGAACTGCTCGACGACCTGACACACCGCCAGGTCAACCTGGTTTTCGGGCGGGTCAATCCTTACCTGCGATCCGATATGGACCGGCATGGCATCACGACAGCCGTCGGTGAAAAACGGATTTACGCAACTCTCCACGAAGCCCTGGCGGCGGCCGGCGTCGTCAGTCATCAAGCGCCTTCGCTCGACGGCTAAATGGGCTGTCCGCAAGGCCGCCACGGACCCTGCATGTCGCTGCTGAAGATCTATTTGCGCGTCCTGGCGTTGCTGGGCCCGGAAAAGTGGCTGGCGACGTCCCTGGCTGTTGCCAACCTCGGCATGGCTGCAGTCTTCACAGCTGAAGAATTCCCGGCGTCCACTCGCCAGCGTCCGCGGGAACCCCGTCGACCCCAAGCGCGTCCGTGACCGACAGACAGCCGAAGCCCGTTCGACTAGAAAGCAAAGACTGCAGGACTAATCGACGTCCGCCGTACGTGCGTTAGCGAACAGACTTGCGCAGGTCTCCGAACGCAGACTTTGCGATGGTCGGACTTTTTTTGATTTGCGTCCCCTGCCCCCAAGTTTGTTCCGGCCGCCCTGGTCGAACCACCGGCGGCCCTCGTGTGGCGTCGTAGTTACTGTGGCGCGGCCATGCTGACGGCCGTGTGCAACTCCACATCCCTACTAAGAAGCCTCCACCATGCATGACATGACCGTGGTCGACCTGTCGCGCTGGCAGTTCGCGGTGACCGCGCTGTACCACTTTCTTTTTGTTCCGCTGACCCTGGGCCTGTCGTTGCTGCTCGCGGCGATGGAAACGGTCTACGTGGTCAGCGGCAAGGCGATCTACAAGCTCATCACCCAGTTTTGGGGCAAATTGTTTCTGATCAATTTCGCGCTCGGCGTGGCCACCGGTTTGACCATGGAGTTCCAGTTCGGCACCAACTGGTCGTTCTATTCCAGCTTCGTGGGCGACATCTTCGGCGCGCCGCTGGCGATCGAGGGACTGATGGCGTTCTTCCTGGAGGCCACCTTCGTCGGCATGATGGTATTCGGCTGGGATCGGCTGAACCGGGGACAGCATCTGGTTGTGACCTTCTTGGTGGCGCTGGGGGCGAATCTGTCGGCGCTGTGGATCCTGATCGCCAACAGCTTCATGCAGTCGCCGGAAGGGGCGACGTTCAACCCCACCACCATGCGGATGGAGCTGAGCAGCTTTGCCCAGCTGATCTTCAGCCACGAC
>Ga0182015_10000135_pt1 | contig 102852 bp, 98 predicted proteins | sample 712P3MmetaG_FD_120478 | JGI IMG/M metagenome (GOLD analysis project Ga0182015, IMG submission 120478) | Permafrost microbial communities from Stordalen Mire, Sweden - 712P3M metaG | ecosystem: Environmental > Terrestrial > Soil > Wetlands > Permafrost | place: Sweden: Stordalen | collected...
CTCGAAGGCCGCAGGTGTTCTGCGATCCCGACACTTGCTCTGACCAACTCGGAAAAGGTATGCGACCTTGTTGTCGAGAACCTTGGCCCGACCCCAGTGCTCCCACGCCCAGCCCAACGCTTCGGCCGTCGCGTCACGTCCTCGTTCGAAGCCGTAAGCGGCGACGAGAGCCCGACGTAAGGATGGTTCAACGTCCTGGACGAAGCGCTCGAACTCCTCAAGTGTCGCTTCGTCCACAGAACTCCTGACCATCCCCACTTATATAAACCCTTGAGAAGTCGACTTTTACGACATCGACTCTGGCTTGACCGTAATTGGAAGCGAAGTCGACGCTCTCGACGCACGCTGAGCATTCTGGGGCTTTCGAAATCGAGCGAATGTCCTCATCAATGCAACGACTCGACGGATTCGTGGCGTGGCCGGCCATATAGGTATATGTGTTCACAAACGGCGAGACTTCGCCAATGAGTTCGCGTGACCGTGGTCAGCGGGAAGAGTCGTTTGAGCGTCTTTTCGAGGCGTTCTACCGCGACATAGCCGCTTACGTAGCGAGACGCACTGCAGCAAAGGACGTCGACGACGTCGTAGCGAAAGTATTCGCCGTTGCGTGGCGCCGTTTCGAACGGATTCCTGAATCCCCCGATGACCGACTGTGGCTTTTTGGAGTCGCCCGACGATGTCTGAGCGATCAGAGACGAAGTGGCAAACGACAATTGAGACTCCAGACTCGCCTTACCAATGAACCAGGCGCAGTTCCGAGCCCTAGTCACTCGACCGACGTCGATCCTCGCTTGGAACTCGTCTTGTCCGCAATGGCTTCGCTTGCCCCCGCCGACCTAGAAGCGCTTCAGCTCGTCCTTTGGGAGGAGATGACGCACGCTCAAGCAGCGACGATCCTCAACTGCACGACCAATGCTTTCGAGATTCGCTACCGACGAGCTCGTAACACCGTGAAAGACCTAGTCGAAAAGGGAATGTCCGCATCTCCAGAGCCGACTACAACAAGGGAAGAATCAACGACGACAAAGCAGGTTCCACTATGAATATCGAGACACTTATCCGAGAAGTGAATCCGGTTGATCCCAGCGAGGTCTCCACCGTCCACTCTGAACGTGCCCGTCAGATCCTCGGCGAAATCTTGGCCACACCACGTCCCTCGACGCTCGGCGGCGCGTTGAACGCCACTCTCTTCCCTCGCAATCGTTACCCTCGCTCCTACGGCCGAATTCGACCGTCGTTTGCTTTCAGCGCACTGGCGGTGGTCGTCGTGGTGGTCTTGGTAACCGGGTTTCTCACGATCGGTTCCAGGAACGCGCCGTCTCCTAAAACGACCACTGCGCCCGGTACCCTCTCCTTTCGATTGTTGGACTTGACTTCTTCTCCGTTCCGGTCGCTCTCGCCGGGAGCCACGATCAATCTCCAGTGCGTCACTGACGTCGTCTGCTATTCGCCGGGAACCTCGCAAAACGACTTCTACCGGACTTCCGATGGAGGGCAGAGCTGGGAACAGACCGCTCCGCTCCCGTCGCCGAGTGATGAGCCGGGCTGGAACATGCTGTCCTTCTCGTGTCCAACTGTTGAGACCTGTGCCATCGTCGATGTTCCCGGCGTCGCCATCGGGGGGGTCGTGGCTCAATTCATTCTCACTACCGACGGTGGCGCCCACTGGAGTACAACCGCGGTACCTGCGCCGAAGGGAGTACCGAATCCCTCGGCGAGCCGATTTGTCTGTGGAGATGCCACCCACTGCCTACTGAGCGTGACCGGTAGTCCGAATTCGTCGAACGGCACCGGCTCGAGTTCGCCCCCGCAGCGAGTTGGGACGTTCCTCTCTACGGCCGATGCCGGGCTCACCTGGACTCAAGCGACGTCGGTGCCGAGCGCGCCAGCGGGGGCGGTATGGACAGTGAACTGCAGCACAGATGGTTCGTGTCTGGCGATCTCGGCTCTCGGCAGTTACCCGAAGTCGTATGTCGTTGGACTGCATTCGAACGATTGGGGCCTCACCTGGCTCGCCGGCACGCCCTCTGACTCCTTCGATGCCGCCATCCTTTACGCCTCGTGTGGTGACACATCACACTGCATGCTGGTGCCCGCCGGCTCGCCGACGACCCCTTACGAAATCATCACCACCTCGAACGCCGGTGCGACCTGGCACATGTCAAGTCCACCGGCGGGGTGGGAAAACATGCCTACGGCCGTTTCGTGCGCTAATGCCAACGACTGCTGGATCGCCACGTCGACCTACGACGCCCAAAGCACGGCCGGTGTTTATAGCCAGGCCGCCATTGAGGCGACCTACGACGGCGGAACCACCTGGTCGTCCGTGGCGCTGCCCACGACCGCGCCGCCGATTGGCGATGTGGTCGCAATCAGTTGCCCACAGTCTGGCGACGGCTGCATGGGCATAGGGAACCTCCAATACCACTTTCTTCCCCCGTCAGGTCCGACATCACCCACGGTCCTTCCGTCGGGTCCGCAAGTGATCTCGAATCTGCCCGGAGCAGATCGGAACCAGTAGGCGCACTGTCGCCACTGCCGCTGGGCCAAGAAGATATAGATAGCTGCCTCACTTTGTACTGGAGTCGGCGGACCGACGTACACATTCTCCGACTGGCGAATTCGGAATTGGTGTGAGTCTGTGTTTGATGCGATTTGGTTGAGAGAATCTGGCAACTCTTGAAGTCAGGGAAGAGTTTGTCCGAACATGCGGTCAAGAGGAAATGCGGGGTCTGACCCCGTGTCGCCCGCGACGACCGGGTAGATCGTAACTGACCCGCACCAGTCGAAGTTCCCGGCTCTTTCGGGAGCGACGATGACCGCCGAAGGTCCCTTCGACATCGACACCCACATCTCATAGGAAACAATGCATCTTGACTGGTGACCGTCGGCGAGCCGTCCCGGCATGTCGGTACCGAATATCCAGAACGAAGCGATCGCTCCGTCCGGCGAAAGGGTGACCGAGGGCAGCACGCGGTCTTTCGCCACACCTGCGAAGTCGAATCGACGCCTGCCGTGCGTCACGCCAACCACCAGGGGTTGGGCAGGCTTCGTCGACTGGACTGAGCCGTAGTTGCCCCAGTAGGAAGCTCGAGGGTAGCCGCGCAAGGTACAGGCGCGCGCGCCGATGTCCGCAACCCAGAAGAGATCACCGACGCTGCCTGTGGCGACCGAGACGTTGTATGAGACCACATTCAACTGTGTGGTGGCACAGGCGCTCAGCGTGGTGGCTCCGGTTTCTGAGGCCGCAGTAGGTACGACGGCTGTAAGCAGAAACAGCACCAAGAAGAAAGCGAACCCGCGACGCATGACTCGAGTATGGCACCGGGGGCGGTTAGGAGCTCAAGAAGTTTGCTTCGATCCTCACCGCACGCCACCAGAACTGTTCACTGTGCCGATGTCAACAATCCGAGTGGCGAGTTGAGCCGTGGGTTCCACAATGAACTTGAAGAGATACATCTCTTGATAATCGAGTTACGGAAGGTGTCGTCAGACTGACCGTATGGGAGACTTCACGTATGAAATCATTCGCGCCTCGACAAGAGAACGCGCGACACGCACAAGGAGTAACCAAGCGGTCCATTGTGTATCGAGCGAGGAGAGGCACTACAACGCTGGCTGCACTCGGTACTTTCTTCTGCGCTGCGTTACTTTCTCTTTCATCTCCAACGGCGGGAGCGACAACGGCTTCTTCTCAGACATCACCTCTCTCGGTAACATTCGTTTCATCAGGAGAAGGGTGGGCCCTCACTACATCCAAGTGCGGTGCGGAATCTTGCGTTCTTCTTAAACGATCAGAGAATGATGGGCAGACGTGGTCTCAGTTGGTCATGCCAACCGCTCTGCAGACCTGGGTGAATGTCTACGGTTCTCTTTCTGACTTCCCCCAAAACCAACCCGATATCTATTTTGCAAACAGTGCGGATGGGTGGATCTACGGGACGATCCACGTGCCCGCAAGTAGTTCTCTCCCAATCGCTGAGTTGTGGGCTACTCATGATGGTGGCCGGACTTGGAGCCAGATCGTCACGAACACTTTAGGAATGAGGTATCAAATACTCACGATCAGTTCGAGTAACGGCTGGGCCTTTGCCGTTGCGTGGCACACCGAAAACGCCTTCGGTCTTTGGCGAGTTCCGGTGGCGAGCAACACGTGGCAACGAGTCTCAACTCCGACTCTGTACCAGGCCGCCGGCGGATCCACGATGGAGGGCGCACTGGTGTTCCGAGGTAATGGTGGATGGTTGATGGTCGGAAACGACCGGGGTGCGACGGGACTGGCCCGGATGACGCCCTCAGGTAGATGGGTAAAGTGGAACGGACCCTGTGGCTCGGTTGGCCACAGCTACGCAGTACCAGTCGCGTCCTCTTCGACAGACTTGCTTGATGTCTGTACCATCGGTGGCTACGGAGGAGATGTCGCGACCGGGACGCCATCAGATCTAAAAATGAACACCGATTGGCTCTTCTCATCCCACGACAGAGGGGTGAAGTTCACGCCATTGCGCGAAGTTGGCGACGGCTACACGACTCAGTGGTTGGGAGGTGTTGAAAGCATGGCGTCGTCGGCGCCCTCCGAGTGGATCTTCGTTGAGAAGCTGGTTCAACGCGGTCAGTCGTCCATCCAGCGTCTAGAAATCTCGCGTGATGATGCAAAATCGTGGACCGCGGTCGCTTCGGTCAAATCAGATGTCTTCAACTCTTTCTTTGGACCTGTCTTCTTTACTTCAAAGGGCCTCGGTAGTGAGATTGTTCTAACGACGCAAAATACCTCCTCGTTATTCATCTCAAAGGACGGGGGTCTGCGATGGGTCCGTTCGGACACCTAACTACGAAGGACGCCGAGTCTCTCGCATTCGTTAGAACAATTTGTGACTTCGGACGTCCCGTCAACTGGAGTCGGTGGAGCTTTTGCGACACGCGGGTGCGATCCCTGTATCACAGCAAACTGCACGAAACATATCGAGCATCGCAATTGCCAGGTGATTGACCGAGATTCACGCACTCGGATTGTTGGTGTCGGAGGGCCGACGTCAACAATCTACGACTGGCGGCTACACGCTTAGAAAACGACATGAAATGATTTGGGCAACGGTGGTTGAGATCCGGACATTAATAGTTGGTGGATAAGGAATCGCGATTTCGCGCGCTCTTCAACGAGAACTATCGACAGCTCGCGCGCTATTCACGCCACCGCGGCCTTAACGCCGAAGAAGCCGACGACCTCATTGCGAACACCTTTGAAGTGGTCTGGCGACGATTCGAGAGGGTCCCTGAGGGCGATGAAGCGGTGTTGTGGCTCTACGGCATCGCCTTTAACCAACTACGCAATCTTCGCCGGTCAAACCGGCGTCAAACTCGGTTGGCCGGACGGATCTTGCCCGCCGCATCGATGCCGGATTCACCGGAACTCAGTGACATTCCGATCGAGACAATCAGAGCAGCCCTGCGGGCGCTCACATTGGGCGACCGTGAAGTGATCTTGCTAGTCGCCGGCGAAGGTTTGAGCGCGGACGAAGTTGGCGTCGTTCTGGGTTGTGGAGCGACCACCGCTCGAAGCCGACTGCACCGGGCTCGTAAACGCTTAGCAATCATCCTTGAGGAGTGGAACAAGGAGCAACGGCCGCAAGCATTCGGACATGTACCCAATGAAGACGGTGAGACGACGGAGGTATCAGGATGAGCGACCAGTTGCAAGATGAACTGCTTAAGCGAGTAAGTGAAGTACTGAGCGCCCAAGACATGGAACCTGCGAACGACTCGTCGAAGCATGACAGTCAGCGTGCGCAAGCCATCCTTGCTCGCGTCACGGAGAACGTTCACAGCGAGGAAAGATCTAGTCGGCGCGTGAGGCGTCCGTATCGGTTATCCGTCCGATCTCTTCGAGGGCGCATCTTTGCGACGGTGAGCGTGGCCGTTGCATTGATCCTGCTGGCGGGCGCATTGGTTTCAGTCGTGGGTGGCAGCGGTCGGCTGGATTCACCCATCACGACTTCGTTCCAGTCGGGAACAATTCTCGCGGCCAAGCAAGCCGGTGAAACCAAGCTCCCACGTCACGGGACGTGGATGCTCGTCGACGACTCTTTGAGTGGCACCTGGCAACAGATTCCCGTAGGCCCTCCCGGTGTTGGTGTTACGTGTCCGACCGCGACTGCCTGCTACGAAATGGACGAGATCACCGCAGCGCCCGTAGAGAACTCTCCTCTCTTGTCGGTCTCGTTCTATGCGAGCACCGACGACGGTGTGATCTGGACGGAGTACTCAATGCCAAGCGGGTTCTCACCGACAACGTCCCTGAGCTGCGGGAGTGGCAGCGACTGTGACGCCGGCGGCACGTACAACGGCCAGTCCGTCCTCGTCTCTACCACGAACGCTGGGCACTCCTTCACTGTGTCGCCGCTGCCCTCCACGGTTGGAGCTCTCTTCTCGCTTTCGTGCTCGTCCGGCCAGTTCTGCGGTGGTTTGGCGTCTGAGGAAGCCCCCTACAGTTCGTTTGCACATCCAGACGCTCTGGGAGACGGCAAACCCACTGACGCTGCGTTCCTCTCAACTGACGACGGCGGTTCAACATTTACGAGCACCGCGATCACGGCGGGTAATTCACTATGGACACTGGAGTGCACGTCAAGTCTCGACTGCGTGGCGCTTGGAGACCAAGGGAGCCTGAGCGACGGTACTACCGATTGGGCTGAAGGCGTCATGGAAACGACGAACGACGGAGGGAACACGTGGACATCCGCCAGCCTGCCGAGCGGATTCACGGTCGGCAACGATTCGGTTCTCTCGTGCGCGGACGCGCTCCATTGTTCCGTCTCGGGTCAGATCAGCGTTACTTTTGAGAATCCTCCCGCTTGCGCTGCAAATCAGCCTTCGAATTCGCCAACCTCGCTTCCCGGGAACGCTGGAACGCCAAGTTCAGCAATTGAAGCCATCGTGCAATTCGAATCCTCGCTCATAAATTCAGCCAATCTTCAAGCAACGCCGAACACGGACGACTTTGGTTGCACGTGGCCGCCTGAGACACGAGTCAGCGACATCGTGTCAACCACCGACGGTGGGAACACGTGGACGCCTGAACAACTCCCGGCGAGCGTGGTGGCCCCGGTTCTTCGTGGACTGTCGTGTCCTACGGTCAACGACTGTTGGGCCTCCGGATACGACGAGAATGTACGAGGAATTCCTGATCAATCCGTCCTTCTGGGCACGACTGACGGTGGGTCTACGTGGTCGACTGTGACGTTTAGCGGTCCTTCATTCCCTGACGGTATCGGCCGTATCAGCTGTCCCACTGCCAACATTTGCGTGGCAAACGGAGTGGGCGAGGCGGACGCTACGTCATTACCCTTCTACCGTCTCGCGATTCCCAGTTCCACCTCATGATTTAAGTCGGGCGACCACGCCTACGGAATGTTGAAGTTGGAATCAAGGAGTCGGAGAATGTTCGTGTCGGTGGCTTTACGTGAACCCGCACGCTCTGCTGAATCGTTGAGTACCTACAAAAGTAGCCGTTCAATCCCAAACCGCTAGTCCCGAGGCGGGATCGAAGAATTCCAGCCGAACGGGATCGATTGAGAACTTGAACGTGTCGCCCTGACGCACCGTGTAGCGGGGTTCAATACGAGCGACGCAGTCGAGCGCGAGTTCCACGCTCTCCTCGTCCGTCGACTTCGACCCAGTCGCCGAATTGGAATCCTCCGCCCGAATGATTGTCGCGTCATTCATGAAGTGGACCAGCAGTTCAGAGCCAAGAGCTTCGACGACCTCAACCTCCCCGACGAACATGACACCAGGTCGATCGTCACTAGGGGCGCGCAAATCCTCCGGACGGATGCCGACGACGATCGATTGACCCGCAAACCTCTTCAGACCGGGGTGTAATGTCACGACTTCACTAGTGAGCGCGAGTTTCTGACTCCCCAACGCAACTTCGGTCAAGTCCGGATTCAGAGATCCTTCGAAGAGGTTCATGGCCGGTGAACCGATGAATCCCGCTACGAACAAATTGGTGGGGCGGTCATAAAGCACCTGTGGTGCATCGCACTGTTGGAGGATTCCCGAGCGCAGTACAGCGACCCGATGCCCGAGCGTCATCGCTTCCGTCTGGTCGTGCGTGACGTACAGCGTGGCCACGCCGATCCTCTTCTGGACCCTCGCGATCTCTGCGCGCATCTGAACTCGCAGTTTGGCGTCCAAGTTTGAGAGCGGTTCATCCATCAAGAAAACATTGGGCTCTCGCACGATGGCCCGCCCCATCGCCACCCGTTGACGTTGCCCGCCAGAGAGTTGACTGGGCTTTCGGTCCAACCAGTCCGAGATCCCGAGAACGTTGGCTGCGCTCTTCACGCGACTCGCTATCTCCGCCTTTGGAATCTTCTTCATCTTCAGCGCGAAGCCAATGTTCTGCGCCACGTTCATTTGCGGGTACAGCGCGTAACTCTGGAAGACCATGGCGATGTCGCGGTCCCGGGACGGGACGTCGTTCACGACCTCGTCTCCGATGCGGATGTCGCCGGACGTGATGTTCTCGAGCCCGGCGATCATGCGAAGTACCGTCGTCTTGCCGCAGCCCGATGGGCCGACCACCACCATGAGCTCTCCGTCATCAACGTGGAGGTCGAGCTCGTGCACGGCCTGAAACCCGTTCGGGTACACCTTGGTAACGCCCTCGAGGCTGATTGATGCCATCTTCTTCCCCTCAACCCGCTCGTCGCGAGCTTGTGCAGATCGACTTGTTCGAATTGTGAGTCTCGGTACGTCGCGGCGTCGCGCGATGACTGCCCATCGGCAGTGACCACGCGACCGAAGCTTCGACGGTGTGCCTACTCATCGACGTGTCCGTTCCGGGACAGACGGAGTACCGACCACCCCTTGATCAAGGGCACCGACACTTCGAGCGCTCGGCCTTGACGATGCGGCACGACGACCGACTCGATGGCGGCAAAGCGATCATCTCGCGCTCCGAGAACTGCCGCGTAGGGTGTCCACGCATTGGGGTGGTCGACCAAAACGCGAATCGTCACACTGAACACGCTGCCTCGCGTGGTCGGCTCCGACCATTTCCCGTTCTCGCTGCCCGTTAGGTCCACCAGGCCGACCGTTACCCTTCCGTCAGCGTGGATGACCCGTGCAAACAGGCTTCCTCCCGCCGGTTCCGGGCGCACTACAGCGTCGGTGACGATGCCGACGGCACCGTTCTCGTCATTTATTTCATACCAACTCGTGTCTTCACCCTCTACGAAGAGGTCTCGACAGCGGAGGGCGAAGTGACGCCACGCGATGACTTCATCACATTCGTCGACGCTGAGGACGGCGTGTTTCGGATAGTACGCATCGCAGAGCGCCGTACCTTTGTCTCCGAAAATGAGCGCGCTGGCACCGAGTTGCGTTGCGATGGCTTCGGTGAGGACATCAGTCCGCAGAGAGTATTCTCGCGTTCGACCTTCGACTGGACCGCGCTCGCTGCCAACGCCCCACACTGGTGGGTAACAGGCGATGGACCCGCGCAGTAACTCGATACGTTCCGCACCCGCTCCGTGCGATCCGGCAACGCCGGAACTCCGATCGAGCAGACCTTCAAAGTGGCGCCACTCGTCGTTCGGGGGCCATATCTCGCAGTATCGGAATCGCGGACCAAGAGGCAGCTGCGCTCCGGACGGAACACCGTTGACCTGATTGAAGCTCGTGAGCGTGTCGGGCCACGCACTTCGCGCGAAGCGGAGAAATGATTCGTACGCCGCTCGCATGTCGATGGAGTTGCCGTCGGCGTCAAAGGCAACACGCGGATAGCCATACGTATCCACGTGAAAGCCGTCGAAGCCAATCGAGTCGGCGGCCTGTCCGTAGGACTGAACGAAGTGACGCTGCCACGCCTCATTGCCCGGATTGGACAACACGATCTGATCCATGAATCGAATCGGCTCACCATTGTCCTGATACATCAGCATCTCGGGATGCTGTTTGGCGAAGCCGTGACCCACCGCGTAGACCGGAACATAGGCGTGCGCGATCGAACCCTGGTCGCGAAGTCCGCTGGCGAGCGCTCGAAGGGCGCCAAGCGATACCGGGCGATTGGAAGGGTCCTTCCAACCGCTCTCTGGTCCAAGCGGCTCCGTGTAACTCGCCATCCAGTCATAGACCTGCACCACGGTGGACCGGAGGGCGCGGTGCCATTTCAGTACCGAGGGGATGTCCTCATCTCGAAATGACGTCGCGAAACCGTGGACCGGGCGCTCGCCGGGGTGACTACCAACGGTCGTGATGATCTCATCGAGTATCCGGTCCTTCTCGTCAATCGCTTGTACCGCGTAGGTTCCAGCGCGCAGAGTGGACAGCGTCCATTGTCCGTCGTGAACGGCTTCGATCGACTCTCCAGAGGCCAGTTGTGCGCGCACGCGAAAAGTGCCGTCAGGCACGTCATCTATGACAATTCCTTCGAGCGTCTGGTGGAAGGCGCGCAACTCGCGGAACTTTTGCGCCTTTGCGTTCTGAGACGTCGAGGCGTTGTCAGCGAACATGTGGAGCACCCTGGTCGAGTCTCGTTCTGCGATTCCCTAGAGAGCTAACGAATGGCACCGAGGGACACTCCTGAGCGGAACCAACGTAGGGAAATCAAAAATACGACGATGACCGGCAGTGTGGCGATCACGGAGGCAGCGAAAAAAGGTCCCCACGCCACCGTGTGCACTCCGATGAAGTCAGCCAAACCGACGGGCAGCGTGTAGTGCTGCGAGGATTCAATCATCGTAAGTGCCACGGGGAATTCATCCCACGATGCGCTGAAGATGAACATCGATACGACGGCGATCGCCGGTAGCGCCAAGGGCACGATGAGTCGAGTCAGTACTCCCAAGGTTCGCGCGCCGTCGAGTCGGAAGGACTCTTCGTACTCCTTGGGGATGGCCTCAAAGAATCCGCGCAAGAGAAAGATCGTGAACGGCAGGTTCGACGCGACGTATAAGAGGACCAAACCCGTGAGTGAATCCAAAAGGTGCAGGCGGTCCATCAGCAGAAACTGCGGAATCAGTAGGAGCAGGTTTGGAACGGCGAGGCTCGCGAGGAAGAAGTAAAAGATCGTCTGCTTAAGCGGAAACTGATACCTCGCAAAGGCGAAGGCGGCCAGTGACGCGAAGACCACGGTGATCACCACAGTGGCGATGGCGACGATGAGGCTGTTCACGAAGTAGCGGCTGAAGCTGTTCTCGGACCACGCCTGGACGTAATTCTGCACCGTCGGGTGCGTTGGTATGAGCACCGTGGCGCCGAGCAAGCCCCCATTTGGTTGAAACGAGAGCGACACCATGTAGAGCAATGGGCCTAATGAAGTCAGCGAAAGAACGATGGCGATAATGAGGCGCGACTTATTGCGCCGGCGCGCGCCGAAGAGTCCGGGTCCAGCCATCACTTTGGGTGGCTTCGACGGCGGGGGCTTTTCTGGCGATGTGTCGCGTTCCAGTAACCCTGTGTCGCCGACCCTAGACATCGTGCTGCCTCAGGATGTGGATCTCCGCTGCGCTGAAACCGAAGAGTATGACCGCCAATAGAGACGCGAGCGCTGCCGCATAACCGAAGGCGAAGTTGGAGAAGGCCTGTTGGTACATGTAGGTCATCAGTGACTGCGTCGAGTTATACGGTCCTCCCTTGGTGATCTCGAAGATCTGCGTGAATACCTGCGCCGCTCCGATGACGAGGAGCACCGTGACAAAAGTGACGGCGCCTCGAATCGACGGCAGGACGACGTTTCGCCAGACCCGAAACTCACTCGCCCCGTCGATGCGGGCGGACTCGACGAGCTGACGAGGAATGCCGTCGAGAGCGGCGAGGAAGATGATGAAGGACCAGCCGACGCCCTTCCAGATGGAGAGAATCCAAATGACGCCATTGGCGGTCCAGGTTTGCGCGGTCCAGTCGATGCTCACGGTATGACCGACGAAGATGCCTACGATGGCATTCATGACGCCGCCCTGAGACGCAAATATGTAGGAAAATACCCAACTCACGACAACCCACGACGTGACGACCGGGATGTAGATGCACGCCCTCCAGAACATCGACCCGGGCATGTGGTCGGTCAACACCGCGGCGGCGAAGAGGCCGATCGCCATCTGGATGGGCACGGTGATGACGATGAAGAGAAATGAGTTAAAAGCCGCCGTTCGAATGACCGGATCGTGAAAGATCGCCGTGTAGTTCGACCAGCCCATGAACGGATTGGACGCCCCCGGGAAAATGTGCCAGTTGTAGAAACTGATGTCGAACTGGCGGTAGATCGGGTAGATCGTGAAGACACCGTAGATGACGAGGGCTGGAACCAGGAGTACGTACGGAGTCGCAAACCTTCGCACGCGGTGGCTCCGAGCACTGCGCCTCGAGGCGGCACCCGGCGAAGGAGTCGCCGGGTGCCGTTCGAGGTTTGCTGCAGTTTTCACTTCCTGATTCTTATTTCAGCGCCGCGTTCGCTGCTGTCGTAGCGGCTGCCAGCCCTGCGGCCACGGTGACCTTTCCGGCAAGCATCAGAGCCAACTCGTTGGAGAACGCCGTGTCGAGCGCCCCATAGCCCTGGGTGACCGGACGGGCGCGGGCAGTCAACAACTGCTGAGCGAAAACCCCGAGTGCCGGGTTGATCTTTCGTTCGTTGGCGTTGTTCGTCTTGTACGCCGTCATGTCGCCGGCGCTGGCCATCGCCAACTGTGCCAGTGGCTGCTGGAGGAACCTGACGAACTTGATCGTGTCAGCCATGTTCGGGGCATCCTTGGGAATGACGAGGTCCTCGCCGCCGACGACCGAGATCGATCCACCGGGTCCGGTCGGAAGTGTCGCCGTGCCGTAGTCAGTGAAGTTCTCGGCTTTGTAACTCGTCGGAGCCCACGGCCCGTCGAAGTACATCGCGTACTGGCCCTTAGGGAAGCCCGTCTCACCACTGATCGAACCGGAACCGCCGGCCATGTCACTGCCGATGACCCCATTCTGTTCGTCGGTCACGAGCTGCTGAAGACACGAAGTCATGGTCGGACTGTCCATGTAGCCGGATGCCGTCGTCAATGCCTTGTTCGTGAAGTTGGCGCCACACGTCCACACGAACGGTCCAACGTTCCAGATGTCGGTACTGTCCACGCCGAGACCATGTTGTCCGATTGCGGGAATCGTCAGTGTCTGAGCGTCCGTCATCATCTGAGCGTACGTCGTCGGAGGTGTCAGATTCGCTGCCGCGAAGTCAGCCTTGTTGTAGAAGAACACCTGGGTGTTCGTGTCGTCCGGAATACCCCAGTAGTTGCCCTTGTACAGATTCGTGGACAACGGTCCGGGGTCGGCCTGCGCCTTGACGTTCTTGAACCACGACTGCTTGGAGGTTTCCAGCAGGACGCCTTCGGAGGCCAATTGTGGCACCCAGGCAATGTCGGAGCGCATAAGATTCGGCGGATCTCCCGCTGCCGCTGTGGCAATGAACTTGTTCAGCATTCCGTTGTAGGGCACGTTCTCGTCAATCACTTTGATGCCTGGGTTCGCAGCCTCAAAAGCAGGAATAACTACGCCATCCAAGATTGGGATCTCCGTCACGTCGTTGTAGGCGTTCATGAAGTGCAGCGTGACCGTCTTGTGATGGACCGCTGCGGACGCTCCCATGCTCGATATGCCTATGAAGGCGCCGGAAGCTATGAGCGCGGTGAACGCGACGCAAAGTCGAGTTGTCGTGCCAATCCTTCCCCTTTTTCTTTGCTTAAAACTCATCCTTAATCCCTTCATGTATTTACTATGCGGGCCATTTGGTCCTGGTATTTCGGTGCTGCAATCTGTTGGAGGGGCTAAGCCCCCCCCCCACTTCTCCTTCCCCTCGCTTTGGTTGAGTGCAAAAAGACGGGAATACTCCACTGGCTTCTTGCTCGATTTCACACTTCGATTCGCGAATCACGGCTCTCCGATTTCCATAGTCACTGAACGCGAATCCGAGACCTGGAGAAGATTCTTTCCGGCGTCGATCTGTTCCAGTTCCTTTATCTCTATTGACAGCACGACGTACATAGCGTGAGACCAAGTGAGGTCCATCGCCGGGGGACCCCATCGTTGGACCCACTCGTCGAAGTGATTGCGGTCTCGTCGTTCACCACCGAACTGTTCACCGAGCAATCCTTCGTCATCAAAATGGGAGGCGATCCACGCCAAGCAGCGCTTCGCCTTTTCTATGTCTCCGGTGGCGACGGCGTGACATCCCAATGACGCGGTGAGCACTGGCCACGCCCCACTGCCGAAGTACACATCGGTCGAGTAACGACGGATACCGCCCTCGAAAGTCAATCGATCTTCGATCGTAGCGACGGTCTCGACGAAAATCCGGTCACTCACTTCGACCACTTTGAACGGTGCGAGCAACCACAGTTCACTCGCGTCAACGTCGTTGTTTTCGCTGGACTTCGCGTAGACGCCGTTGACCGCGGCATCTTGGAGTCGATTCTTTACCCGGATGGCCGATTCAATAAGGCCCGGATCGTCCAATAGACGCGCTGCAGCCATGAGACCGCCGTAGACACACGCCAACGTCGATGTGTGAACGGCGCTTCCGTTCTCTTCCCATACGTCGTAGCACGGCGAGAGCGCAAATGTCTCCAAATAGTGAGCAGCTCGGGCGACTGAACTGCGGAGTTCTTTCGGCAACGTCGCTTGGTTCGATTCAATGAGGTGTTGTCCAAGTGACCACAGCCACGTGCCATAACCGTCGACTTGAAAATTCGGCCAATCGTCGATGACCGAGTTTCCGTCGAGGGCGAATCGCGCGGGCGGCATGATCAAGGGATCGAGCGGTTCACCGCGCAGCATCTTCTCGATCACGTCGTCAATGATTCCGCTGATGCCGCCAATGGCGTCATTCACCCACGAGTGATATCGAGCAGAGGCTTCGTACTGTCCCGCGCGGTCCAATGCATACGCACTGAAGGAACCGTCGCGAAGCCAACAGAAGTGATACTGGGCGAAGTCTGGTGACGCTACGATCGCTCCGCTGGCCGACTGATTGCGCAGTATCGCATCAACGCTCTCTTGGAGCGACGCGTCGAAGCCGGAATGCTCAACCCGTTTCTCCTCCCGTGCGGTCGTTGGATCGGTATCCCTCGAACTCATACGCTCAACCGACAACTGTGAATTTGGCAATTGCCAATCGAATCACGCGGAGTAATCGGGTTGCCACGAAGCGATCGGGAGCCGCGCCGCGTCAAGTACGGCGCGACGGGCTCCCTTTGATCAATCGCCTTAGGAGCCTCGAGTGAGGGACGCACGAGTTGGGGTTCGGCGTCGAGCTCTTTGCGAATCATGCCCCTCCATCAATTCGGTACCACGCGGGTGCCCGACTTACTTACTTCAGTGAAGATACTACGGACCACGCCAATCAACGTCAATAGCACCAAACGCAATAGCTGTCGCGCTCACCAATTGGCTCTTTATCCACGTCAGGGGCGGAATCTGTCGCCCAGACTACGAGGTCGAGAACAAGTTCACATAAGAATTCTCGGACGCTTACGTAGGTGTCTTGAGGAACGGAAGTGGAATTCGTTCGCCGTTTGCCACTCTTAAAACGAAGCATGCCGCAGAGCATTGAAGACTCCGGTGACAATCAGCGGTGGTGCTGCCTCAGTTGAAACAGTTGAGTCACTTCGAGCGTCAAGCTATGGAACGACTGCGGTCCCTAGATTCTTAGGCAATCACTTCGAGCTTCGAGGACTCTTCACAATCCGGCTCGGTGCCAAATTGCCATGCTGCGAGCATCCGATCCAGGAAGGCTGAATGACTCCCGGAGTACTAAGGTCGCGGCGCCAACGGCCCAAGCTTCGTCACCCCAGCGCTGAATCTTCACCTCGATCTTTAATCCAAGTGAAGCGAAGGTTTGCTCGCGCACAGATCGGACGATCGGGTCCAAAAAGGTGGCGCCAAGTTCTGTACCTTCACCACAGATGATGAGCAGTTCTGGATTGAGCAACGTCATAACGTTCGCGACGGAAATGCCCAATTTCTGGCCAGCGGACTCGACGATCTTGTGAGTCGTTTGATCGCCAGCGTTCACCAGTGCAATCATTTCCTCCCTGGAAACTTCACGACCGAGTTGATCACCAATCTCGCGACGCATCGAGTCTTCTCCCACTACGGCCTCAAGACAACCCGATCGACCGCACTCACAAATTGGCCCACCCGGCTCGACAATGATGTGTCCGAATTCTCCGCTAGATCCAAACGCTCCTCGATAGAGCGAACGATCGATGACGATGCCGAGACCAATGCCGCGGCCGATACTCAAAGTCACAAAGTCCCTCGCACCGCGGGCGTCGCCCGACCACTTTTCAGCGACCGCCAAGGTATTCACGTCATTATCAATCCACACGGGCAGCCGCAAAAGGCGTCGAAGTTTGCTCTCAATTTCCACGTTGTGCCACTGAAGAAGGTGTGATGAAACGCAAACACCCGCGTTCGAATCGATAACTCCCGACATTCCAATGCCCAAACCGAGGACCTTTGATCGAGGTACCTTTGCATCGCGCAGTACTTCACGCACTTCGCTCACGATTGCGAGAATCGCGCCGTCCGAATCTCCCACCAATGACACCGGAAACTCTCGAGTCGCGACGATTTCCGCCTCAAGGTCACAAATGACCGTTGTCAGTCCGTCGCCACGAAGCTTGATGCCGATCACATAGCCGGCCGTTGCGTCAATACTTAGGAGGACTGGGGGACGACCTCCGTTTGATGGCGCCAGGGCCACTTCCACCAAGATTCCGCGCTCGATGAGTTGATCGACGATCGTGCCAACCGTTGGTGCACTCAACTGACTCTGTCGTGCAAGTTCCGCGCGCGAAATTGATCGAGCACTTCGAACGAGTTCAATCAGCAAGCTGACATTCAGTTCTCGCATCAAGGTTCGAGAACCACGTTGCGCACTTCTTTGCGCTACAGGTCCTTCGCGATCATTCGTAGACGAAGTCTCGCCAGGCGTTCGATCCAACTGAGTTCGACTATTGAGCCTGCGAGGCATACCCCTCCGTACACGGAACAATTCGGTCATGAGACTTACTAAAAGATACTAACAAACTCTCGTGTTAATTCATCTCGTGTCTAGTCTCTGATAGTGCCCTTCCAAGACGAAATTGGCCCAGTCGTCCTCAGTGAATATCGGGAGCAGTGGGCAGAAGACTATGAGGTCCTCGCCGCAACGCTTCGACAACTAGATCTTGACCCGCGAGGTGCGATCGAACATGTCGGGTCCACGTCGATCCCTGGAATGGTCGCGAAAGATGTGATTGACGCCCAGGTTCGTGTCCCGGAGTTAAACGTGGAAGCCATAACTGCTCGATTCACCGATGCGGGATTTCGGTGTCGCCCAGAGGAGTGGAACACACACGAATTAACAAGGCGCGGCGTTATTCCCAAACTGGTCTTCGCGCCCCCTTCGGGTGGCCGACGTGTCAACGTGCATGTTCGAACTGATGGCACTCACGGCGCCCGAGACACGTTGCTATTTAGGGACTACCTACGGTCGGAAGCGGAGCCGAGGATCGGATGGGCTGAATTCAAGCGCTCGATCCTCGAAAATGCGGGGTCCATCGATCTCGCTAGTTATGGTCAGGCCAAGCAGTCAAAGTGGGGCGAGTTGATGTTTCAAGGCGATGCCTGGGCTGAGAATCGAAATTGGCAGCCGTCTCCGCTCGTGGAATGGTCATCCATCTAGCAGTTCAACCAGTCAGGTGCGCGCTCTGTATCTCAGGTGTGCCAGTAGTAAAAACAATCGAAGTCACTGGCGCTCGTTGAACGGCTCACGTTCGAGTCAGTGGCTTGACGCCACGGTTCCGCAACCTTCCTCCGACGATTAATCGTCTTGTCGCTGGGATTGTGTCCGAAGAAGTGTCACCGATGCGAGAGCCCAAATTGCGATGAGAGCGAGCCAGATTATAAAACGCACCCAAGGATGGAGACCGTCAGGAGCGAACTGTTTGCTAAGTGGTGCGTAGGCGACCCACCCGAAATTGAGGACTGAACCAAGTGATGTCAGCCACTCACCGCTCTCGTAGAGTGCAAAACCGAGTGCTACCACGATCACAAGTCGTTGCGCACTATTCGGTGAATGCGTTCTCACAGTCTCATCATGTCACGGTAAGCATCTACGACTCACGTGAACGTACTCAAATCACTGGCCCGACGTGAACCCCTACGCCAACGGCAACATGTTTATCGTTCACGACGTTTATCAAGCGGTGGGCGAATGGAGGCTCGATACGATTTCCATATGCAACCAGTCGTCGAGCCTGACCATCCTCTAGGAGCCATGTTGATCATCGTCACAGACGATCACAAGCTTGTCCTACACCATCGAGATGACATTCAAGGAATTGCACACCCTGGCTGCTGGGCTGGATTTGGAGGCGCAGTCGAAGCGGGAGAGACGGTTGAAGTAGCCCTTAGGCGAGAATTCATGGAAGAGACAGGGCTGGAAGCGCAGAATCCGATCTACTTGATCGATGAGATTGATCTCGAAGGCGACGGACGCCTCGTTTCACTATTTTTCATTATCGGAGGTATCCAGCCTCAAGACATCAATCTTCGTGAGGGTCAAGGCATCGGGGTCTTCTCGATTTCAGAACTCGCAGATCTCAATATTTCGCCATTCGTCCGAAGGGCAATCCACGCCCATCTTTTGCCAATGCTCTCTTCAACTGAAGGTTGAGCACGGAGCGCCGAGCTAGAGATTAACTTTGCCGCAGTATGGCCGCAGTATGCCTGAAGCAAGAATTGACCTGAGATTCATCGATATTTCTGACTCCTAATGAGGGAGTACACAATTGGACATCAATGCAGTAAGTCAGCTTCCCAAGCTGAGAACGCGAGTTCGATTCTCGTCGCTCGCTCCATGGATTGGGAGTCGGAATGTCTTGTGCAGATCCGTCGGAGGAAGACGAACCTTTTCGGCGTTGCATAGTCAGCGGTCCTCCACTTTCTTTGTCGAAGAGTTGGGCCGGGGTCTGGCAGCGCGAGTAGCGATCAGCCGTGGTTGACAGAAATGATGAAAACGACCAAATGGTCGCCCCTCGAAGTTCGGCGACGGGCGTTGAGAGGCACAAGAAACCGTTTTCCGTGTAAATGAAGCGGTTTTGAGCGGATTGGCCTTCTATCACAAACCCGTTTGCAAATTGTGCATACGTTGCTTAATATTTGTGAGTTCTTTGATGATTGCGTCGAAGATAGCAAGGGCAGACAGTTCCGATTCCGTTTTTCCATTCAAGGAGGAATTATGAATTTGCTTGCCAACTATCGACGACTTCGACAACGCCAAGAGCATGGTGAAATCAACGGATTTACGCTGCTCGAGCTTTTGGTTGTCATTGTGTGCCTGGGAATCTTGGCCGCAGTGGTCATTTTCGCACTGGGGGGCATCACTGGTCAAAGCGCCACTGCTGCGTGTCAGGCGGACGGCGCCACTGTGTCCACCGCCGTGCAGGCGTTCGTTACACAGAACCCGAGCGTCACTCCCACGGAAAGCGGTTTGCTCAACGGCACCGCTGCCGACGGCAACACGGCGTACATTGAGTCGTGGCCGTCGAACGACCCGCACTATGAGTTCGCGCTGACGACTAACGGCCAACTGGCTGTTCAGTACGCGTCCACCGACATCTGGTCCAATGGCGAAACCGGTGGGCCGTCAACCGCCCTCGCAGATACATCGGCGGGTGGCGAGTTGTACCAAGGTGCGGCCACGTGCGCCAACCTCACCTGATTCGACGTCGTCGATTCTTCTCAATCGGTTTCCCGGCGAGACGAGATCCTCGCACTCGCCGGGGAAACGAACTCAACGCCAACCTGTAGTCAATGACATGATGCGACGCACCTTCGCTCGCCTCTCCTCACGTCGTGCAAGGAAACTTAGCGTCAATCAAGAGTCGCGAGGTTTCACTTTGATCGAACTGCTCACCGTCGTCGTGGTCATTGGCGTGTTGTCCACGGTCGCGGCCATGGCACTCGGTCGGCTGAACGAGAAGTCGATGTCGGCCGCCTGTCAGGCCGACGAAACCAAAATCTCGAACGCCGTCTCGTTGGTCAAAGCGCAATATCCCGGCACGACGGTCAACGAGTCGATTTTGTTGACGAGTGGTGGAACGTACGAAGGTCCCTACCTCCAATCGTGGCCAAGCAATCCGCCTCACTACGACTTCTACTTCGTTGCAGGCGTGCTCAACATTCAATCGCCCGCAGGTTCGTCAACCACGTCGGGCGCCACGCTGGCCGCCGGCGAGCCGTTCGCAAGTCCCACCACGTGCACGGGTGTGACGTCGTAACGCAATCGGCCAAGATCGAACGACTCGCTTGAGAGACGTAGAGCGCGAGTGACGCGTCCGACACTTTCGCCATTCGCGTGTCCGCTCGAAACGCGATGACGTGTCACGTGACACGTGTGCGATGGCGCCGGCACTGAGGGGTGCTGATTGAGATCTCCGCGATGCGCTCCTCGTCGCCAATACCCTCACCTCCATTACTACTAACCGGAGGAGGCCTCAATGGACATAAATTCAGCGAGCTTGAGACCAAACGTGCTTTTCGTCACTGCCTTTGAACAATCAAAGCGCTGTTCTTCCCAAGCTGAGAACGCGAGTTCCAATCTCGTCGCCCGCTCCAAGGATTTCAGTTGAACGCTCAAGGATTGCAAGGCTTCTACATTGACCGTTAGTGACCACGATTGACCGCCCTTGTCCTGTCTTGGGTGCCCAAGTAGTCCCCGTTGGTACCCACGTAGTGCCCGTCTCAGTACTCCATCACTAGCGAGCTCTAAATAACTTGACGGATTCGAATGAGCTCTAACAGCGACTTCGTCGAACTCACCGTTAAATCGGTTGACCGGCGAGTAAAAGCTCGACGTCGATATTGCCTCTGGTGGCGTTTGAATACGGACAGACCCGATGGGCCCCTCGAACCAGTTCTGCAGCGACGTCGCGATCAATCAACGGAAGTGACACGTCAAGAGTGACAGCCAGCTTGAAACCTCCATCGCCGGTCGGCAGCAAACTCACCGACGAGTCGATCGATACCTCGCCCACTTCGAGATGGCCGCGTCGGGCTACCCCGGCAAGGGCGCTCTCGAAGCACGCCGCGTACCCGACCGCAAACAACTCCTCGGGATTCGTTCCACCACCTTCGCCGCCCATCTCCTTCGGTCTGCGGAGGTTCACGTCGAGTTCGCCGTCGGAGGTACGTCCGCGACCGTCACGCCCTCCTGTCACATGTGCAGTTGCCGTGTAAAGGATCTTCGCCATTGTGTTGCTCCATTCAGATATCGACGGTGAGGGAAGAACAAGTTCGTCCCATGGGTGCAGGCCCGGTGAGCTCAAATGCGACTTCAAGCCACGCTGAGCCCGAGAGTAATGGGCGTCCTCGATCAACGTTGCGGCGTCCAAGGTTGGACGCTCGTCCAGAACCCGGGAGAAAGCGTGTCAAAAGGGTGGAAGCAGTGGATCACACGCCACGGGGCAACTGAGGCAGCAGTAACGCAACCGGGCCGTGCGACGCACTAACGGGTCCAAAGTGAGACACATGTCCCGAACTTTGACATGACGCGAAACTGGCTCTCCCCGTCAGTTGTCGAGAATTCGATTGATTCTCTCAGGCGCTCCGGCGTAGGGTCCTTTGCATCTTCACCAACGCGGCGATCGACCCCGCCCCAGTGCCAATTCGAAATGGCGCAAGAATGGGACGGTGACTTTTCGCAGGTTGACGTTTGGGTTTGTGGTGATCGTGCTACTGCTCTCTTTGCCCGGCTCGATATCGGGTGGAACGACCTCAAAGAAGATTCCCGTGACGTCGCCGTGTGGAGTTATCGGGACCGTACACTACAGCCACGTTGTTTGGATAATGCTAGAGAATGTTGGCTACTCGGTGGTTGGCTCAGCCAGTGCCCCGTACTTCAACCAGCTCATATCGAAGTGCGAACTCGCCACGAACTACTACGCGGTGTCGCACCCGAGTTTGCCGAATTACATCGCGCTCACGTCGGGTTCCACACAGGGAATTACCGACGACGGTGAGCCAGATTCGCATCCTTTAAGTTCGCCGAGCATCTTCTCGCAACTGGGATCGAACTGGAGAACCCTGGTTGAATCCATGCCTACCTCGTGTGATCACGTCACCAGTGGTCAGTATGCCGCGAGGCATAATCCCGCCGTCTACTACACAACGATTGCGTCATCGTGTCGGCGCAACGACGTCCCGATGAGCTTTCCGATGAACCTCAGCGCAGGATTCACCGTGATTGTGCCAAATATCTGCGATGACATGCACAGTTGCGCGGTATCGGTCGGTGACGCGTGGCTACGACGGATTGTGCCATTGATATTGGGGAGCACGCAGTATCAATCGCGCTCTCTTGTTCTGTTCATTACGTTCGATGAAAACGATTCGATGGCGTCCAACCAAGTCCCGACACTCGTCATCGCGCCGTCAACGCCCAGTGGAGAGCGGGTCAACATCCGATTTACGCACTACTCGCTCCTGAGGACAACCGAGGCGCTCCTGCACCTCGGACAACTAGGCCGAGCGTCAACGGCGCGATCGATGGTTGCGCCCTTTCACCTCTAAGGACTGCCCAGCCAGCCACCTCTGGAATTTGCAGTGGGGCCGGGCAACGAGCTACCCGCCGCAGTGCCGAATTCCTGAATGCAGCCCGAAACACAGTCACGACGGCGTGAAATCGAACCACGACGCGCCTGCAAGTTCAGACGAGGACCGGCATTCGAACTGCACCCGGTCCGTCTGGTCCAAGAAGATTCGCAGTCGTCAAGTTCAGCACCTTCGCATCTCATGCGGTTGCGCCAACGTTAGCGTCGTCCGAAGCGCCGACGAGGGGGATTGCAGGCGGAGTCAGTTATCGACGCCCTGCACCTTCAAAGCAGACCATGACGCTTCATGTTCCCGTGGCAGGCCCGAAACGGTCCCAGTCGACAGGAGGGAACCGATTGGCTCGAGCTCCGAATTTCATCTGACTCCCGTCCTTGATTTGATGCGAGCCACCGCGATCCCGATAAGGGGTACCTCCACGAAGCCGAGCCCGAGGCTACCCACCTTGGCGACGTCTTCTCGACGAGTGAGACTTGGCGCGCGGCATCGCGATCACGCGAGTTGCGTAAGGGAGGCAAGGTGTCGTACTACACAAAGAGGAAGATGTGGTCGTCTGCAGTCGCGCTCGCTGTGGCGGGCGTCTTTTCCGTAATGAGTTTCGCTGTCCCGACGGCCCAAGCGGCGGCGAGCAAGGGAAGCATCGTCGACGTACTCGATGGTCCGTTCGGTCCCATGCTCGTCGCAGGATCCGGTTCGTCGTCGGGCACTGCGCTCTACGTCATCACGAGCGATCACGGCAGCACCTTTGGTTGCACCACGACCAAACAGAGTGTCGGCGGGCAACCCTACGTTTGCACCGGTCCCACGACATCGAAGCACGCGGACTGGCCCGCGTACACGACTACGGGCACCCCCGTCGCCGGTCCAGGAGTAAAGCAGTCCATGCTCGGTGAAGTTGATCGCAAGGGCGTTGGCGAACAGGTGACGTATAACGGACACCCCCTGTACCTGTTCGACGCGATACCCGGGTCACCGAGCGGTGAGAGTTGGGACGAACCGAGTCTTCCAGCTGATCACGGCATGTGGTGGCTTCTGTCACCGAAGGGTACTCCCGTGGGCTCCGAGGGCACGCTGTCGACGGTGACGATAAAGGGCCATGCGTACCTCGGCGCTCAGGTCACCGACGGCGCCGGTGGGGTTCTCACGGTCCCCGTTTATGAGTATTCCGGAACCACCGCCTGCACCGGACAGTGCGCGGTCGCGTTCCCGCCGCTCTACGCCCAAGGGTCGCCCGGTTTGGCCACCGGACTGACCGGGACAGCGGGCGTCGTCACGCGGTCCGACGGTTCGCAACAGCGATCTTGGAACGGCAAGGCGCTCTACGTCTATGGAGACGAAGGAATCGCAATTGGAAAAAGCGGACTAACCGTCGCGGGCAATGGCAATGGCGTCAAAGAGTCGGGGGGGACCTTCGAGCTCATTGCGACCTAAATTCGAGAAGTCGATCGTCTCAACGCCAACCGAGCGCCGGCGCAACATCGCCGAGGAGCGTCTCAAGCACGTGGGCGCAGTAGTCGACGCCGAGTTGATTGGGGATTGTGAGCAGCAACGTGTCGGCGCTGGCAATCGCCTCATCGTCGGCCAACTGCTCGATCAACTGGTCGGGTGGTCCGGCGTAGGTCTTGCCGAACCGCGCAACGCCGCCGTCAAGGTAGCCGACCTGGTCCTCTGACTTGTTGTCACGACCAAAGTAGGTGCGATCGAGGTGGTTGACGATTGGGAAGATACTGCGGCTGACCGAGACACGAGGCGTGCGCGCGTGGCCCGCAGTGGTCCACGCCGTGCGAAACCGCTCGATCTGCTCGGCCTGCAGTTGATGGAACGGCACGCCCGTGTCTTCGCTCAACAGCGTCGAACTCATCAGATTCATCCCCTGCTCGGCCGCCCACTCGGCGGTCCTACGGGTCCCGGCGCCCCACCAGATCCGCTCGCGCAGACCGTTCGAGTGCGGTTCAACCCGAAGCAATCCTGGTGGGTTTTCGAACATTGGGCGCGGATTCGGCTCGGCAAAGCCCTCGCCCTTCAGGGCCTGCAAGAAGGCCCGCGTGTGCTCGCGCGCCATATCGGCTTGGTCGGTGCCCTTGGCCGGAACGTAGCCAAAGTAGCGATAGCCCTCGATGACCTGTTCAGGTGATCCACGGCTGATGCCGAGCTGCAGGCGTCCGCCCGAAATGAGATCGGCGGAGCCCGCATCTTCGACCGTGTACAAAGGGTTCTCGTAGCGCATGTCGATAACCGCGGTGCCGATTTCGATCCTGCTGGTCCGGGCACCGACGGCGGCCAACAACGGGAACGGCGATGCGAGTTGGTTGGCGAAGTGATGAACTCTGAAGTACGCGCCGTCGGCACCGAGCTCCTCTGCCGCAATCGCCAGATCGATGGACTGCAGCAAGGCGTCCGACGCCGAGCGAGTTTGTGAATACGGCGCAGGCGCCCAGTGACCGAACGACAAAAATCCAATGTGTTTTATGGCCACGAGTGCGTCTCCAAGGCTATTTCTTCTCTCCAATTCATCTGTTTCCCAACGTAGAGAACCTCATTCATCGGTACCGGTGGCCAAATTCGAATGAGTTGCGAATGCGATCCCTGCAACCCGTATCGAACAGCACTCACTAGTGCGACGCACTTCTGTGCAGTCGTTCACACTTAACCTAGAGCGGTGAGAAGGAAGCTCGCCATACTCGAACTCGCGAAGCATCGCGATCCGAGCCTGTTGATATCGGGGCAGGCGGTGTCAAACTTCGGCGACGGCGTCGCTCTCGTGGCGCTCACGTTGCTCGTTTTGGACACTACTCACAGTGTGACCGCGCTCGGTTGGTTTGCGGCCGCGAGAATGGCGCCGCAGGTCGCCTTTTTGCTCATAGGCGGGGCGATCGTCGACCGGTTCTCTCGCCGTCTCTTGTTGATTCTCTCCGACGTCGCGCGCGCTGTTCTCACGGCGGTGCTCGTGGTGCTCATCATCACGAACTCGCTCCACTTCTGGGAACTGATCATCTTCGCCGTCCTCTTTGGGAGTTTCGACGCAATCTTCTTTCCCGCGATTGCCGCGGTGACGCCGGAGATCGTCCCCGAAGACCTATTGCCCGCCATGAACGCGGTTCGCCCGCTTACCAACAACCTTCTCGGCGCCATGATCGGTCCTGCCGTCGGAGGACTGCTCGCGGCGTTCAGCGCGAGCCTTTCCATCGGCGTCGACTGTGCCACGTTCATTCTGAGTGCCACCGCGTTGGCACTCATGAAGTCCACGCCGAAACCGAAGCGTGATCCCGCAGCCACGATGATCAGTGACATCAAACAGGGACTGCGTTACGTCATGCACACGCGCTGGCTGTGGACGACTTCAGCTTCGGTGACGCTGGTCAACGCGTTCGTCCTCGCCCCGATGTTCGTGCTGATCCCCTACTTCTTGCGTCACGACCTGCACTTGGCCAAGGACTACGTCGGCTTTGCTGTCGCGGCGGCCGGTGTGACCGGCGCCGTCGGGGCGTTGATCGCCGCCAATCTGCCATTACCCAAGCGTCGTATTCGCGTGATGTGGTCGTACTGGTTGATCGCGTCCTTCTCGGCGCTCGTGATGGGCATCGCCACGAACTTTTGGGAAGTCATTGTGTTTCCAGTCGTTGTCTCTCCGATGATCATCTTCGGCAACGTGATCTTTGAGTCGATGATGCAAACGGAGGTCCCGCGCGAACTGCTTGGTCGAGCTAGTTCGGTCGACTGGTTCGTCTCACTCGGTGTGACTCCGATTGGAGTTGTGGTTGCGAGTGAAGTCGCAAACTTCGTTGGAGTGCGCACCTACTTCGTCATCTTCAGCATCATCTGCGCGATGCCCGGCCTTTGGATCATGGCGTCGAAGCGAATCAACGAAATCGATGCGGACCGGGTGATCCCGCTCACTCCAGAGATGAAAGTCCACTAGTACCGACTATCTCGACGGCGGCCCACGTTGACTCGTGATTCGCGGTAGATCGTCAGTGCTCTGAGTCGAGACGTTCTGCTTCAAACGCATTTCGTAATTGAATCGAGATTTCGTCTCGACGAGCCACCGACAATGGTTCTTCCTTGAGGTACGCAAACACATTCGCTCCACGTCGATCTTCCGGGAAATCGGACATACGCGGGACCACATGAAAGTGGACATGTGAGAAGCCTTCAGCTTCGGCAAACATCATGACGTACGTCTTGAGACATCCGGTCACCGTTCGCAAGGCGCGGGAAGCTTGTCGAAGCAGGCGGCCGAGAACTTCGGACTCCGTAGCAGTTAGTTCGTCGACCGACTCAACGTGCCGCGTTGGCAGCACGACGAGCCATCCGGCGAGACTGGAATTGAACGCATGCGCCACTCTCCATCCAGGCTCCGTCCAGATCATGTCTCTCACTGGAAGCGAACCACTTCCTTCCTGCGTACATGAAAAGCACTCGACGTTCACTCAGTCATGATTGCACCGGTCACAATCGCACGCGTACTACGGATCACCTACTCTGCGTCGCCGACGAGCGATGACGAGTTATCGCGGCCACACGAAACCAAGTGCGCCCGTTCGAAGTCGAGTACTCAACGCCCTTGGGGAAGATGGCGATGGCGCCGTGCGCGCCCACCGGATCAAAACTGAGTTCACTGAGTGAACTGGGCAGTGGTGACCGAGGCGTCGAAATCGATGCCCACTGGCGACCCCCATCGGTGCTGTAGCCGAGGCGTCCGGTATTTACGCGGTCCCAATACCAAAGGATCGAGCCGTCGTTGCTCACCCACATCTCAACATCGGTATCCCCGATATTGCCCACGAAGGGAATATTGCCTGCCGTTGCACCCTCGCTTCCCTGGGAGAGGAGCCTCCAGCTTCGGCCGTGATTGGATGACCTCCCGAGGTAGAGGGTTCCTTGACTCATGCCTCCTCCCTGGAAACACGTGAGGTACCAACCGGTGTTGGTGATCCGGAGGTCCTGAATCGCAATTTGAATCCGTAGCCCCGTTGATCCCCTGAGTCGGTAACAAGGGTTCGACCACGTCGACCACGTCGATCCCCCGTTTGAGGTTTGAAGTACTGGGAAGTTGCCCTCCATATCCCCGAGGGCAACGATCGCGCTCAATGGACCCGTCGCGGCAATCAGCCTCACGCTCTCGAGCTGCGCGGTTCGATCGGGAAGGGCGTGACGCGACGGGATTGGCTCGACCCGGAACGGCCGTACGGCGCCGACACGAAACTCATCGAGATACGACGGACACCAGTTGCCGCCCTCCGAGTTGAGTTCGTGCTGGCTACAGCGCAAGGTGACGAGCGTCAAAACCCCGCCCGAAATCTGGTAGCTCTCGTTAACGGGCGGATCACTGATCGTCGAGGTCGCAAATGTGGGTGTGTACCCGGCTACGAGCAGACGTCGCCAACTCACGCCCCCGTTGGTCGTGACGTAGACGCCCTGATTCGACGCCGGACCTCCGGCCACGTTCGCGTCGACGTATCCAACCTGCTTCGAGACGAAGTCAAGATGAGGCGCCGACCACGCCGCACTAGGGAGTTCAAACGACAGTTCGCTTCGCGAACTCCAGGTCGCACCGCCATCGGAGGTGGCCAGGAGATACGCGCGACTCTCCTTTTGACCGGTTCCGCCGACCGCGTACCCGAACTGGAGGTTCAACATGTCGACCGTGGCCAGGGTCTTCACGGAGGCATGGAGGAGCTTCGTTCCTGTGGTCTTTCCCGGTTCCCTATTCGTATCTCGGCCAGGAACCGTCGGCCCACGCTGCACGAAAGTCGCGACGACAGCGATGACGATTCCGACGATGATCAAGAGCAGGCTTCTTTTGAAAAGCCGCCAACGCCCCTTGCGCCGCGACTCTTTGATCAGGAGTTCCGCCTCGTACGACACATCCAGGCCGTATTCATGCTGAGGAAGAGAGATCGTCATTGCTCCTACATCTCAAATCGGATGAACGTGCCGTTGCTCACGTGCAACTCCCCAGCCGAACTTTCTTGCGTGTCACCTCGACACCTGAGATTGGATTATCGCGAGAACCTCTTCGTGTCGGTATCCCTGAACGCGGGCGAACGCGAGAAGCTCATTGATTCTCGTCTGAAGAAGGCTCTTTCCAGGCGTCGCGACAACGCGGATGCCACGTCCCCGTGTGAAGTCCAGGAGTCCTTCATCCCTCAAGATGTGCAGTGCGCGCATCACCGTGTTCTTATTCACGCCGATCACTTCGGCGAGGTCGATTGCTGAGGGAAGTCGCTCACCTGGTTTCGCTTCGCCGTCCGCGATTGCCCGACGGATCTCTGCGGCGACCTGTTCGTACAGCGCAACGGATTCACTTTTGTTGACCTGAGGAGTGTTCATAGATACTATGTTCAATAGTATCATTTTGGAAGGCAGGTTTCCAATGACAATTACTCCGACACGGCGCGACGTGACCTTCGACCTCCCGGATCCGGCCGAGTTACTCATCGAAGAGGCACGGCGTCTCGGACGTCGACGCCGTCTGGCAAATGGCCTCGTGGTGCTCGCGGCAATGTTGATCGTGGCAACCCTGGTTTCGTCGATCACGTACTACTCCCGGTCGAAACCATCCGTCACAACTGGAAGTGCCAACACGCACTCCGCGTCGTCAGTTCCAACGTGCTCAATCCGTCAGCTCTCGGTCACCTCAAAAGGTCCGATCGGTGCTGGCGGCACCGATGGCGGAATCCTTCAGTTCCGAAATATCTCGTCGCGCACCTGCTCACTCTTCGGCTATCCAAACGTCGTAGCAGTCGGGACCGGGGGATCGGAGATAGAGGCAACGCACGTGTCGAACGGGATGCTCGGCGGTTGGGACTGGACTGGCCTAACGACAGCGCCGAAGCCGCCGACCGTCGTATTGTCAAACAAGAGCGAGGTCGCCTCTGACTGGTATCAGTATTCAGAAAACGGTCCATCGGGGTACAAGATCTTTCGCGCCAGCTCCCTCAGCGTCGGTCTCTCGCGATCGACCTCCGTAGTTGACGTCAGGGGTTCGGTCTTTGCTGCTGACGGAAAGATGTGGATCACCCCATTCGTCCCTGGCAACACAGGTACCGCTGAACCAAGAACGAAGCACTGAGCATTTGGGACCGGTCATTACGATTCTTCAGGAGGAAGGACCGTCTACTCCGAACACATTTCCATAGGGATCGACCAATTGGGCAATCGACCTTTCGGATGAAATCACGAGCGGCCCTCGATGTCGAGTCGCTCCTAAGGCGACGGCCTTAGCCATTGCTTCGCGCAAATCTTGAGTTGCGAGATAGACGACGGGTGTTCCCCCGAGTGGGTTTCGCTCGGAGTCGCAGGAATGAAATCCGTACTCAATGCCGCCGGATTCGAACCAGGAGAATCCGTCATCGTCGTTCACCGTGTCAGGCGGCACCCCTAGGAGTTCCGCCCACCAAAGAGCAACTCGGTTAGGAAGAGCACAGAAAATCATCACGGCCCTGATTTTCCCGTCCACCCTCAAGACTCTACGGGTCGCCAACGGTCCAAGTGTACTAATGTAGTAGTACATATGGACACTCATGGACCGATGATTCACTTTCGATTGGATGCGAGGACGGGCGTGCCGTCGTATCGCCAACTGATTGACCAAGTCCGACAAGCGGTGAGCTTGGGTCTGTTGCAGCCGGGTGATCAGTTACCCCCCGTTCGCGAAGTCGTTCGACAGATAACGATCAATCCGAACACCGTCCATCGGGCCTATCGCGATCTCGAGGCGCAGGGAATAGTTGAAGGGCGTACGGGGTCCGGAACGTATGTTTTGGCATTACCGGCACCAACGACGACGCCCCAACGCCAGTCCGAACTCCACCGCGATTTCATGACGTGGCTTGAGGCCGCGCGAGCAGCGGGCATGGACGACGAATCGATAGCGGCGTTGATTGGTTTCTCGATGCGGAGCGAGATTTTCATGAAGAGGAGTACGACTGCGTGAATACATTGACTCCAGCCGCGGAGACGAACGGAGTGGGCAAACGGTATCGGCGAACGTGGGCTCTCCAAGATTGCTCTTTTTCGTTACCGCAGGGCCGAGTCGCAGCACTTGTCGGACCAAACGGCGCGGGAAAGTCGACACTGCTTCGACTCCTGGCCGGTGTCAGTGTCCCTAGTACGGGAACACTGCACGTGCTCGGCCGCTCACCGAGGACTCAAACGACCGACGCCCTGTCGCGAACGGCCTATCTCGACCAAGATCGCCCTCTGTACAAGGACTTTCGCGTAGGAGAGATGCTCCGATTCGGGCGTGAGTTGAACCCTCGTTGGGACGACGCGAGGGCTAGTCGCCACCTCGACGAACTCCGCATCTCGCTCTCGTCACGGATCGACAAGCTCTCCGGCGGTCAGCGCGCTCAAGTGGCGGTGGCCCTCTGCCTGGCAAAGCGGCCGGAGCTGCTCCTCCTGGATGAACCGGTGGCCGCCCTCGACCCGTTGGCGCGAGACGAACTCATGCACATCTTGCTCGAGTCGGTGACCGATGACGCGACCACCGTGTTGCTGTCCTCGCACGCGGTAAGTGATCTCGCCACGGTCTGCGACTTCGTGATCATTCTCTCTTCGTCACGGGTTCGGTTTGCCGGCGAGTTGGATGAAGTGTTTGCGACGCATCGACTCCTCGTCGGACCGGCGAACACTGTCCCGACGCTCGATGACGCCGTCGTCATCTCCTCAGTGGACACGGGACGCCAGAGCACCTTGCTCGTCCGTGGCGACCGACTGATTGTCGACCCCTCGTGGGAAGTGCTCGAGCCCACGTTGGAAGAGATCGTGTTGGCCTACCTGCGAGAAGACGCGCACTCGTCGCACGCTCCGGAAGAGCCGCGGTATCGACGGCGCCGCGGCGCCCCCAATTCGATTCGGACGGTCCAGTGACCTGGGTCGCCTGGAGGATCCAGCGTTCGCAGCTCCTCGTCACCGTCGGCGTGTTGCTCGCACTGGCGATGTGGTTGCTCGTGACCGGTCTTGCCATGGGCCACAGTCAAACGTGGAAGTACTGGACCGACGGCGACATTTACGTGCTCTACGCGCTTCCCGGCGTGATCGGTCTCTCGCTCGGCGTTCCTCTCATCGCCGGTGAATCAAGTCTCGGGACCGACCGTCTCGCCTGGACGCAGAGCACGACACGGATGCGCTGGCTCGCCACCAGATTGACTGTCGACGGCGTCATCATCGTGGTGTTCGGGACGGTGCTGACCCTGGCCACCCAGTGGTGGACCGGAACCGTAGCGATTTCTGCGTTGACGCAGTCTGGAGGGTTCTCGGGCATTCACGTGCAACCTGAGACCTTCGACATCACCGGGCTCGTCGTCGTCGGCTATACCCTCTTCGCGTTCTTTCTGGGAACTGCCATCGGTACATTCGTTCGACGACCTGGGTGGGCGTTCGCCGCAGGATTGCCGATCTTCATCGTAGTGCGCCTCTACGTGCAGGGTTTGCGAACTCACCTCGTGGCGCCGGCGATCTTCACGAGTCTTCTCGAAAAGCCATCCGTTGCCGTGACGAACGGTTGGCAATTGAACATGGCGTTGCTACCCGCGAATCGAACCAGTCCTCCGCCCGGGAGGTCGTGGCGATGGTGGGACGCGTCTCGCGCGTTCGACAAGTGCGGCGCCGTGGTGACGACGAACGCCAAGGCGATGCACTGTGCCGTTATGGCGCACGTGCACTACGTTTTCCAGTACCAACCCGAGAGTCACTATTGGCTGCTCCAAGGCGTCGAAACACTGATCTTTCTCGCGCTCGGCGGTTTGTTACTTGGACTCACGGTGATCAAGGTCAAGCACTGGCGTGTGTAGTCATGACTCAGTAAGGATTGCTACGAACAGGAGGACGTTGTGAGGCACATTCGAATCTTGAAGGGGTTGGCGGTCGTGGCGACCTTTGCAACGTTGGCGCTCGGGCCCGCTGAATCAGCCTGGGGGACGAACACGGTGACTCTGTCGCCGTACGCGCCCTTCCCCAAGGTTGCCTTGACGGCCGTGGGTGCATCCTTCGCCCGCCCCACGAACGCCCAGGTGGCCAGTGTCAGAGTTTCTGTCGCGCGGGCGTATGCCGTGGGCCTGATTCAGACCGGACCGTTACCCAAAGGCGCGAAGGTCACGGTGCGTCTTGGCGTGTTCAGTGACGCCGTGCAGGGCAAGAGGGCAGTGATCTCCTACGCGGTGACCTTCGATGGGGTCACTGTCCCGAGTTACGGTCCGACCGCCGCGCCAAGTGGTCACGAGCTCATCGTCATCGTGAACGCCACGACCGGGAGAAGCGTCGAGGCGTTTTCGTATCGCTGAGTTGTGGAGCGAAGTAGCCAAGAGGAGGATCCATGAAGCCCAGTGGCGACGTGAAGTCCGTAAAGTCAAAAGTCGGAGTTGCCATCTGCGTGGGGGCCCTGGGGCTCATTGGTATTGGAGTTAGTTCAAAGGCAACAGCCGGCGAAACAAAATCCTCGAGCACGAGTACCGTTCCGGCAGCCAGCAACGCCTTTTGTTATCCGGCAATCAAGTGGGTTGGTACGTACTCCGTGAATGTGGAATGGGCGTTGGGTCTGACTGACAATCACCCTCTGCCGAACCAGATGACGTCAAATGCCCGCACGGCGGTGATGGCGCTCGCCGTTCAGTCGCTCGCCCTTGCGAGCAAGGCGCCCACCGCACTAATGGCATCTCAACTCCGTCGCTTATCCGTGGAATTGAAGCAGAGCCGACTTCCAATTGACGTCGTCCGAGCAGAGGCCGCGTTCGGGGCAACTGGGTATCCCTCATTCAAACTCATGTGCCAATCTGCGATGAGGCTTATGACGCCAACCAACCCACTAGGCGGTTTCAATCCCGCGTGATCAACCGATCACTGAGGAAACGCCTGCGAGAGGCGGACCATTATCAGCTTCTCAACTATCTCCTTCGGTAGGGGCTCTTCGATGGGGAAGCGCAGAGCGCCTTTCGACTTGCTATACGGGATTAACTCCTCTGGAAGTTCAGGAAAAACCGTGCCGCTATGTGGCAGATAACTGAGATGACTCTTGAACGCGGCAAACCCTGCGACGACTTCCCCTCGATATCTGAATGCCGGAACTCCGTAGGAGAGTCCCTGCTCCGCTTCCGGAATCACGTCAAGGATCGTCTCTCGTAGCTTTTGAAGCGTCGCGCGCTTGGGCTCATCGAGAGCGTGCAAATAGGCGGTGACTTCGTCGCTCGACATGACGCAATAATAAATCTAAGTGCCTCCACGCAACACGAGGACTGTGCTGAGTACCGTCCAACTACGGGCGTCGTCCGAGGCGCCCGATGAGTCGGCGAAAGTCAGCGCGACGATTGTGAATCTGACTTGGGATTGCGTACGTGATTGGATTGCTCCAGATCCATGAGAGTCGCCTCAGCACTCGATTCTTAGGATGACGATGGCGTGTCGCCCAAGGAAGTTGCCGTGAATGATTCGGCAACATTCTTGCGTTGGGCTCTGAGTCCTCCATCCCCGAACTCTACGACTGAGGGGTCGTTTCTTGGCCCGCAGCCACGAGGAAGAAGTTGATAATCGACAAGCCGTGAAGTTCACTGCATCGAGGTCGGCCACCATTCGGATGCCCACGAACTCCAGGTGGAGTGGCCGGCCGGAGGCCGGTCGAGTTCAACTCCTGACAGTTCGAACTCATCGGGAGGTTCGAAGCGTTGCCGGTACTCCTCGAGGTCTTCATCGGTGATGTAGAAGGTCAACTCGGGATCTTCCGAACCTCGACTGTCACGCCGCCGTCGCTGTTCGTCTTCGTCAACTTCGAGATACACGAGCTCGCACGACGCGCCCGCCTCGGCGGCGAGAGCTCGGAGTGCGGTTCGCTCAACCTTGCCCCACACTCCGAAGTCCAAGACGACGTCGATGTCATGGCGCAGGGCACCGAGCGCCAACCAGATAAAGCGGCCTTCGAGGACGTTACGCTTCCCGTCGGCATCGTTGTGATTGAACAACGGGATCATCCACTCGTCGGGCGTCAACCTGAGGGCTCGACGTTCTTCCTCTATCTCCTTCGCCCGTGTGGTCTTCCCGGCTGCCGGCAGACCGACCATGACGAACAGCGTCGATGTTGTTCGATTCACGCGTCCCATTATGTTCCAGGCGATTCCGAACGTCGTTGCTCAACACGAAAGAGAATCTTCAGTGACGGACCACTCTCAAACGACCTCCGACAAGAAGTGGCACTCGAGGTGCGGGAAGAATGGCGACCACTGCGGCCCTCCCGGGCCGAAAGACGACCTTGGAAGTGCCATTGCGGACGAGCCCGACATGCTCTACTATTACGTTAACTGATGTATTGGCCATCGTAGTAGGAGACAGATCGTGGCTTCCGCAGAACCAGGCGACTCACAAGATGTGCTGCGTCGTGCTGGCGACGCGTCCGTCCTGATCTTGACGAGCCTCGCCGACGGTCCGAAACACGGCTACGCGCTGATCCAGGATATTAGGGCCTTTTCCGGGGTGCAGTTGGGGCCGGGAACGCTCTACGGGGCGCTCGACCGTCTCGAAGGACTCGGCCTGATTGCAGAGTTGCCGTCCGAGGATCGACGCCACCCCTACCGCGCGACCGCGGCTGGTGTCACTGCACTGCGTTCACACCTCGATGCCCTGGAGCGCGTGAGCACGACCGGTCGGCTCCGTCTTGCGCTTGGGACCGCCTAGTGCGACGGACCCAAGAACACCGAATCATTGCGGCCGTACTTCGTTGCTACCCAACGCGATGGCGGACTCGACACGGCGACGAAGCAGTCGTCCTCGCTTCGGCGCTCTTGGATGATGGCACCCCGTGGTGGTCCATCGCTGGGAGCTTTCTCGCTAGTGCGGCGAAGGAACGAGTATTTCGAAAGCCGAGCGTGCGAATTGGTTCGGTAGTCACGGCGATCATCCTTGGCGTCACAGTGGCTCCTCTCGCACTGTTCGCTTCTCTTACTCCGGCGAGCGCGTCGGCAACCAACGTCACCATCGTCATTTCGAATCCCGGTGATGCGGCCCAACAACTTGAATCCGCCTTTGCCACCCACCACTTCAGGATCGCAGTCGTCGAGAGACCAGTGCCGACCGGCGTCATCGGATCGATCCTTTCACTCAGCACCGTGACAGCGTCGGGCGGCAACGCTGGCAAGATCAGCGAAGTCCTTGGTCACTGCACCAGTGGCGATCCTGGTTGTGTCGTAGGTCTCGTGGTGCCCTTGCACTTTTCGGGGAGCGCACGAGTGACGGTAGGAGTGGCCACGACGTCGCAGGCTGTTCGCCACTCCAACCCCGCAGATGAGTCGCGTACTCCATGACCACGTACGAAGCTCTAAAGGCGCTGGAGTTGCGTAGTGCCCGTTGACGTACTCACCACCGATACCGACGCGTCGGGCAGTGAACCCACTCCAGATCGAACGAAGCGAATGCGTCGAGTTGCCATTGAATGGACACTGATCATTGTTGTCGCGGTGTTGGCCTCCTTCTTGGTGCGGACCTTCGTATTTCAAACGTTCTCTATCCCGTCGAGTTCGATGAACCCGACTCTGTGGAAAGGCGATCGAGTGGTCGTGAACAAACTGAGCGTCGAATTCGGCACCATCAACATCGGGGACATCGTGGTGTTCAAGGCTCCGCCCGATGTCGCGAGGGACTGCGGGGATCCCGTCACTGATCTGGTGAAGCGAGTTATCGGTCTGCCGGGCGACCGTCTGTACAGCGAAGGCAACACGATTTACGTGAACGGCAAGCCACTCGATCAGAAGTGGTCCGTCTGGCCGTCAATGGGCGTTCCCATCGAGCCAACCACGGTACCGGCAGGTCACTACTTCATGATGGGCGACTGGCACGCGAACTCTTGCGACAGTCGAACGTGGGGAACCGTGCCGAGGTCTGACTTGATCGGTAAAGTCTTCGTGCGGATATGGCCGCTTACATCCATCAAGTGGCTCTAACTCAACCTGTAATTGAGAGTCTGTGTTCAAGTGACGCCGGTTTGAAGGTCGCGTCGCCCATCGAAATGTCATGATTTGGAAGTGATCAGTGCCGTGACCATGGACGCCCATGGGGTCCTGATACTTCCCGATCCGGAGGCCATACGAACTGCCCTAAAGGTTTTCTCATGCGCGCCCGATGACGAGACCTGCTGGAGGGCCCACTATCAAATGGTCCGACTCCTCGACCAAATGGCGCATCCGGACTGGCCGACGATGAACCGTTCATTCGCCCAAACCCTCGGTGTTCGACAGTCCGCGCGAGATGACGCGGGAGCAATTCTCGCAGAAAAGGTGTATCTCGGAAGCTCATGGATCCCGGCTCCTGGGGCATCTTCGTCATTGGCCCGCCTCGTCGACGCAGGATATGGCGCGGCGGTGGTGTCAAACACCGTTCACGGCGAGCTGGCTCAACTGTTGGCGAGAACAAAGCTGTGCAGCGTGGATGGAGAAGGTACGAACGTCGCCGCGATCATCGACTCACAGGTCATCGGGATCGAGAAGCCCGACCCCCGGCCATTCCTTCTAGCACTTGAGGCGCTCGGCGAGCGCCCGGCGCAATGCATCCATGTGGGCGATTCGTTGCACAGCGATGTGGTCGGTGCCGTCGCCGTCGGGATGACGGCGATCCACGTTGACCCGCTGAACCTCTGCGAGGACAACCGCCACGACCACGCACCGACGTTTGAGGACTTCGTCTCGGAGTTCATACAAAGAGGTTGATGGTCGTCACGCGGGTCGGTGCTCTCAGGTTTGATGACTCAAGATCTCGCCTGGCAAAGGCCCTTTCGGAGCTGCCTGTCCACTCTTGAAGGGAGGTTGAGCGATGGCCAGACACGAGGTCGGAGCATTGCGTACGACTTGAAAGATGATGCCCAAACCGCTCGGCAACCCGACCGCAATCCACGTCTCTCCGTAATCGCTGGTCGCCCACATCGCTGCTGGCATCGCACGAACTGCCGTGCGGCGAAACTCGCGCGCTGATTGGCGGAATCGTGTAACGCTAACTCCGATGCGGACAGTACTGGCAGTGGGATCCCCAAAGGACGAGATCGCGGCCTGGGCCGCGGCACTGAAGAACGACGGTGCCGCGTTCGCCGTCATATTCGACCACCATCACAACCGTGTCTTTCACCACGCGTTGCGAATGACGGCGAACGTTCACGATGCGGAGGACGTCACCGCAGCCGCATTCTTGGAACTTTGGCGTCGTCGAAAATCTGTCCGCGTGGTCGATGACTCCGTGTTGCCCTGGCTCCTCGTCACCACGACCAATCTGTCGCGGAATCTGACTCGGGGTCTTCGTCGCCACCGAACATTCATTGCATCGCTACCTCGCGCGGTGGAAGGACGAAGTGCGGAGGATCTCGCAGTGGAGCACATCGAGGTCTTGCAACGTGCCGCGCAGATTCGTGAGGCGCTGAGCACCCTGACGCCAGCGGATTCGGCCCTCATAGCGCTCACCACGTTCGAGAACTTCTCGTCCGCGCAAGTTGCCGTCGCGCTTGGCATCAGCGAGGGTGCAGCACGAACCCGCCTGCACCGTGCTCGAGCGCGCGTGGCCACCGCACTTGATTCTTTGGCACCGGCAGGTAACGACACCCAAACGAAGGAGAACGGTCGATGAGCACCTTAGAAATGGACCCGGTATTCGCTGCAGCACTTCGCACATCGCTGATTGCCGAAATCGAGGCCGCTCCTCGGACCAGACGGCGCTGGCGCTGGCGCGTGGGTGCGGGCATGATCGTCAGCTTGACACTCGTCGCGGGTGGCGTGGCGCTCGCCGCGGGTGTCTTCAACCTGCCGGGCGCACCCATCGACACGACGCTGGGGGCTCTGGTGACTGCAACACGAACTGGCCCGGCGACCATCAATGTCGGAACGCCGCCCACGGGAGCGACCAGTATGTCGCTCACGTTGACCTGTCTCACCGTCGGCTCCTTCGAATTCCCCAACGGGTCCAGTGTGACCTGCGATGCCGCGGACATGCGCCAGGCGCCCAGTGCGCGACAGGCAAGCGAAGTCGTGCCGCTGAGTCCCGGCGTCGACACGGTGACCATTGACACGAGCACCAATGCCACCTGGACATTGCAATCCGTATACGTGAATCGAGTCTCGTCCGCTTGGGGCGTCAACGCGAGTGGTCAGACCTATGGTGTCTCGAACCAGCAAGGAACTCCAGACCTCATCGCCGTCGTCATCGATCAGGGTAAGACACAGGGCTACGTCAAAGAGGGCGAATTGAACTGCGCAGCGGGCGGTGACGTGAAATCTCCCGCGGAAGCTTCCCTATGGGACAAAACGAGCCAGAACCTGAACGTCACCATCCCCGTTTACGAAAGCGACGGTGTGACGGTCGTCGGCACCTTCACCGTTGGTAATGCCGCTGGACCAAGTGCACAAACCGTTCCGCTCTCATCTCTCTCCCTGGGTTGTTAGGCAACGCGGAGGATCGAAAGCGCCACCGACGTGATTCGACACTCGGGCGAAGTTGGGAGAACTCTCACTGAGCGGAACGACAAGTGGAACTAATCAATCTGAAGTCATAGCACCGTATTGGCTACAAATTCAGGGCGTCGCGGACCCGACGTGAAACCTGACGCCAGTCCCTCAACTAACTCCGGCGGTACGACAATGATCACTCGAAAATGATCGGGAATACGATGTCGTCGTTCCCTGATTACGCAATCGACCGAAAGGTTGCGACACGCGACTGCGCGGTGTGGGGGGAGGCGCACTCTCGACACAGCACGACCGAAGAGTTGGACCTACGGTTCGAACGAGAGTTCCGGAAGACTCGAACGACGCCACCGGCGTGACATTCGTGCGCGTGCCCGCACGTATGGCGACTGCATCGGCACGGGCCGGAGGCGGCAGCGCGATCGGCTCGATCCGTCATCACGACGTCACGCTGATTTCTGCGACGTCGTTTCGACGTGGACCGAGTCCTTGGTTCTCGCCGAAGGGCATGAGTCGTAAAGAGTAATCACGTAACCGTGGCCCACTTCGCATATCTCTCCTAAACGCAACTGAGGGTGGATCTCTCGTCGCAACTGTCGTGTCTAGAACTGTGAACCCATTTTACCGGTCGGGACACGACCTGACACAGCCGATTGGCAAGGAATTTCGAGTGATTGGCAGGTATTCATCGACGGCTCGACCGGGTCGATTGCTTCCGATCCGGTGACAGCTTTTAGTTCGCAACCGTTGGGCATCGCGGGACGATTCCGGGTTGCTCGCAACATCCCCTATTCTCGGCGAGGCCGTCGGCACCGTATTCGACGTCGATGAGCACCCGTTGATCCGGTCAGCACGCACCAGTCAGCCACGAGGGGTGAACTGAAAGCAAGCGACTCGGTACACTTTCGTTCGTTGACGACGTAGCGCGTGCTCGTCGCAGAAGGGAAACCTCGTGATCGCAAACGAAACTCCGAACAGTGAGCGTGTCGGATTCGTTGGTCTGGGCACCATGGGATCCTTTATGGCGACGAATCTCGTGAACGCAGGCTTTCCGCTCACCGTGTGGAATCGCACTTCGAGTCGCTCCGACGACTTGGTGGCGCTCGGGGCCCAGAAGGCGTCGAGTCCGGCGGATCTTGCTCACACCTGTGACGTCGTCGTGGCCTGTCTTACCGATTCACCGCAAGTCGAAGAGGTCCTCTTTGGCCCCGACGGCCTCGCCGAAGGACTCGCGAGCGGTTCGCTGTTCATTGACTGTTCAACGCTCAGTCCTTTCAAAGCGCAAGAGTTCGCCGAACGCCTCGGCGCGCAAGGCGTCTCGATGCTGGACGCCCCGGTCTCGGGCGGTTCCGAGGGGGCAAGGAACGCAACGTTGACGATCATGGTCGGCGGAGTCGAGGCGGACGTCGAGCGAGCGAGTGGTGTGTTGGGATCGATGGGGCGAAGCGTGAACCACCTGGGACCCGTCGGCTCTGGCCAGTGGGCGAAAGCAATCAATCAGGTGATCCTTTGTGGCACGTATCTGGGCGTCGCCGAAGGCGTCACGCTGGGTCTCAAGGCCGGTCTCGACGTCGAACGGGTGATGTCGGCGTTGAAGGGCGGCGCTGCCGGCTCGTGGGTCCTGGAGAACCGCAGTGGCCGAATGATCGATGACGACTATCCGATCGGCTTCAAGATCGCGTTGCACCGAAAGGACTTGGCCATCGGTCTCGACTTGGCGCAGAGCGTCGGTGCGGTCTTACCCGTCACGGCGATGGCCGCGAATTTTGAAGACGAACTCATCGCCGAAGGACACGGTGACGACGACAACTCCGCGCTTGCGCGGCCGATTCGCAAACTCTCGGGTCTCTAAGTCGAGATCTGCGCTACATCGCGCTGGACGATATTCGGCGCGTTAGCCGTCGACGTCGATGTAGATTGATCCGCCCTCGACCTTCACTGGGTACATTTTGAGATCAACGAGGACCGGCGCCCCCAGAGCCATTCCGTCGAGCAGTGAGAATCGGCCATTGTGCTTCGGACACTCGATCGTTCCGTCCATGACGAGACCATCGCAGAGCAATGTTCTTTCATGGGTGCAGTGCCCGTCGCTCGCGAAGACGTCCCCGTTATCGGTTTTGTAGACCGCGAAGTCGCGACCGTCCAAAGTGAAAGGGACAACGTCGTCGTCACCGATTTCGTCAATCGCACACGCTTCGACCCAGGTCGCCACGGCGTCACACACTCTCGGTCACGGTGCTACGCGAATAAGGCTTCAACGAAGAGGCCATCGACGGGTGGGTTATAGGGCGTCGCGCCGCTGGGGAGTTCACGCTTGATGAAATACGTCGGGTCCTTCAGCTGACGAATGACTGCGGGGATGATCTCTCGATACGCCGCGAAGAGGGACGGGTACGGCGCCGGCATGTCCGCCTTCAACTCCTCGTGAAGCTCCGCCAACCTGAAGTACGGGACCATGGGGAACATGTGGTGTTCGATGTGGTAGTTCATGTTCCAATAGATGAACCGGTTGAACGGTCCCATGAGGACGGTGCGCGTGTTGAGGCGATGGTCGAGGACGTTCTCGCCCAGTCCGGCGTGCTGAGTGAAGCTATAGATCCTCTCCAAGAAACACCCGTAGAACTGCGGTCCTCCGATGAGGAGGACGGGTATCCACGAGTGCAGCACGACTGCCGCGGTGATGGTTGCGGCGTAGACGACGAGCCACACCCTCGCGGTCCGAAAGACCTTGCGACCTTCCGAAGGGGGAACGACCTGACGTTCGTCGCCGGACATATGTCCGAACGCGTGCTCGACGATAAGTCCGAACTGGACCGGTACATCAATAAGCCCACACAGATTCACCAACAACCTGAAGAGGCGTGCGGGACGCATCACGTCGATCTCTAAATCCCTTCCGACGATGAGGGTGTCCGTGTGGTGTCGCGTGTGCCTCCATCGCTCCACGACGGGATCGCGCATCCGACAAAATGATGCAATCTGCAGGACGACGTTTTGAAGTCGACGGGTGCGAAACGCGTTTCCGTGACTCGTTTCGTGTCGACGGGTCTCCCCCGCGGAACTGTAGAGGACGCCGTAGAACAACCACAACGGAGCGGACCACCACGACGGCCAGAGGTAGACAGCTCCGATCGCCGACGCGAGTCCCATCCCCAACCACGAAGCAGTGTCGCGAATCGCCTGTGCGTCCGATCGCTGCGTGAGCTGCTTCATTCGAGCTCGGGGAATCGAACAGCGAAACCAGCTACCTTCGGAAAGCCCCGACGCAACGGCGAACTGGCTCGCCGGTCCAGTGAGGTCGTACCAGCGACGACGACTCCGATACGTCATCTGCTCCTCCAAATTCCAGTCGCATCAACCTAGGAGCAAATCTTACCGACGCCGACATCGCATCCCAAGGCGACGGCGCGAACCCGATCCTCGTTTCGATCACCGCGCGACGCAAGAGTCGTCTGCTCTCGAAACGATGCGCGATCTGCACGAGAGTCGCCTAGCTAACCCGACTTCGCCGTGTCGGCGCGGCGCACTCACGACAAAGCACGACTGAGGAATTGGGCTTTTCGGGCGTGGCATCATTCCGAACAATCCGAACCACTCCCGAGGATCTACAGTCGCGCGAGTGCCAACACGTGCGACGACCGCATCGGCACGGTCCCGAGGCGGCACGGCGACCGGGTGGGTTTGAGATCACTTAAGGTCACCTACTTCCTGGTCGTTCCAGCGGCCCGGTGCGGGTTCCCGGCTGACGTCAAGTGACGAACGATCTGAAGACCGTTCATGGGATGGTGGCGAAGTGCACATAATGCTCCTCAACGCAGTTGACGGTAAATCTCGGCCCAACCGTTGTGTATAGAGCTGTGATGAGATTTTACCTGTCGACACATCGTTTTCGAGGGACTGAATTACCTGACTGGACCCGGTTCAAGTCCAGTCCACCCCTGATCAAGAATTCTTTCGAATTGACTCCTTACAGGTACTAATATGACTATTAATAGTCCATATTTGGGTAAAAGATACTTTACCGACTATATTCGCGTCGCAGAAGCGTGTTCAACGTAATCAAGTAGACTTTATACTGACTATATGGAGGCGCACATGTCCATCGAAGATCTCGAGCGCAACCTCGGCGACGGCGTGCGCGCACACCGCCTCCGCCAGAGATTGACCCAGGCGGAACTTGCCGAACGAGCCAACGTCGCCCTGGGCGCGCTGAAGGCTCTTGAACAGGGGAGAAACTCCACCACCGCAACCCTTATGAAGGTGCTTCGAGCTCTAGGCCAAACAGAGTGGGTCGATCGACTTTCGCCGCCGGCTCCGACCTTCTCTCCCATCGACGTACTTGAACAGCGTCGGTCAGCCACCAAACGACCGTCTCGTGTGCACCGTACGAAGACTCGGACGTGACCTACAAACAAGTCGACCTCATCGAGGTCCACTGCGGCGCGTCACTCGTGGGCGCCGTCGCGCCCGATCCGAGCACGGGCCGTTACGTCTTCGAGTACTCGAGGGAGTGGATTGACAGCGGGGTCGAACTCTCGCCGCTGCACATGCCGTTGAGGACTGAGCCGTATGAGCTGGCGATGTGGCCCGAACTCACGAGCGAGTCCTACAAGGGTCTGCCGCCCTTGCTCGCCGACAGCCTGCCCGACGCGTTCGGCAACGCGTTGGTGAACAGATGGATGGTCGAACACGGGGTGAAGGCGTCAGAGATAACGACACTCGATCGACTCGGCTACGTCGCGGATCGCGCCATGGGCGCACTCGCCTTTCGTCCACCGGCGCGAGACGACGACAGCGACGCCCCGAGTGCGGTCCAACTCGCTGACCTGGTGCTCGCGGCCCGTCGCACGGTACGCGGCGAGCTCGCCGATAGCCGAGACGTCCACGCGGCCCTGCAGCAGTTGATCGAAGTGGGGTCCAGCCCCGGCGGTGCCCGTCCCAAGGCTCTCGTCGCCTTTCACCCGACGGACTACCGAATCCATTCGCCGTTCACTCCGCTGGAGCCGGGTTTCGAGCACTGGCTGATCAAGCTCGACGGCGTCGGGTCAACCGGGATGGACGGCCACGGTGACGGACTCGGGGAGGGCGCGCCCTATGGCCGCATTGAGTACGCCTACTACTTGATGGCGCAAGCGGCGGGTATCACGATGTCCGAATGTCGAATACTCCCCGAAGGACCTCGACGCCACTTCCTCACCCGTCGCTTCGATCGAGGTGTCGACGGCAACCGTATCCACATGCTCTCGCTCAGCGCGATGGCCAACCTCGACCATCGTGCCGTGGGCGCACACAGCTACGACCAATATCTCGCGACGGTGACGGAACTGGACCTCACTCCCGAGGAACTACACCAGGCGTACCGTCGAGTGGTCTTCAACGTCATGGCCGTCAATCGCGACGACCACACGAAGAACTTCTCGTTCCTGCTCACTCCCTCTGACGGATGGACACTTGCACCCGCCTTCGACGTCACGCACGCGTACCGTCGCGACAGCCAGTGGACGAGCCGGCACAATCTGTCGGTGAACGGGAAGACGGACGGTATCTCCGTGGCCGACCTCGAAGCAGTGGGAGAGCGTCAAGCGGTGCCCGGCTATCGACGCGCGATCCGCGAAGTGCGCGCCGCAGTCGACGATTGGCGCCACTTCGCAAGCGTGGCCGAAGTCGACGAAATTTCCGCTGGGGCAATTGCCATCGACATGATGGACCTGCGACCGACTTGACGGGCCGTCCAGAAACATAGGGTTTCACGCGAGTCGCGAGTCAGATGATGTGGAGTGACGACCGATAGGTCAACAAGACATTGCCGGAATCGAATTGGCGTACGTCGGACAGTGTCAGCGCGACCCGGTCTCCCAGGTCTTCGAAGAGTGAGCGACCCCGACCAAGAACAATGGGGCTGACCATGATCCGCAACTCGTCGAGAACGTCCGCGGCCACCAAGCGAGCAGTGAGGTGTGCGCTCCCGATGATGAGCAGGTCACCACCGGGAGCGGACCTGATCGCCTCGATCTGCTCGGCGGCCTCTCCACTGATCACCGTCGTCTCAGACCAATCGGCACGTTGGAGCGTGGTGGAGAAGACCAGTTTGGGCATCGTGTTCATCCGCGTTGCGATGTCGAGATCGTTAGACAGTGCCTGGTCGGTCGGCCACCACGCGGCCATGTGTTCGTACGTCGCACGTCCGAAGCCGAGGGTCTCGGATTCGTCGAGTTGACGAATGGCGAACTGCCTGAACTCCTCATCGACGATCGGCCAATCGAACGCGCCCTTCGCGTCCTCGTAGAACCCGTCCAAGCTGATGATTATGAATGACGCCACGGTTTTCATCGGTTGCTCTTCCTTATCGCTGACCCGTCGAAGGGCCGGTGCGCTGACAAAGTGTGTTGCAGAAAGGGTATCTTGTACGTTCGCTGCTCCGATGGCCCGCGGAATCTTCACGGCGGGGGGCCAACTCATAAGGTCCTTGGAACCGAGCGAGGATTGGAGATGGAGAATGACATGTCACCTCATCTCGCTGTGTATCGACGCGAACGAACCACAGGCTCTCGCACACTTCTGGGCCGGTGTCCTCGGACGAGAACTGGTCGACGACGCCAGTGGCGGAATTTTACTTCAACCGGTCGATGACGCGGGATTCGACATCCGGTTTCTTCCGACGCGACAGCGCAAGCTCGGCCCGAACCAAATGCACTTCGATCTGACCAGCTCGTCTCTCGACGATCAGCAACTCACCGTGGCGAGATCTCTGAAGCTCGGTGCCCACCACCTCGACATCGGACAGGGGCCGGAGGCGACGCACGTGGTCCTCGCCGACCCTGAGGGGAACGAGTACTGCATCATCGGGCCCGGAAACGATTTTCTCGCTGGCTGCGGATTCATTGGAGCGCTCGCGGGCGAAGGTTCGCACGAGGTTGGATACTTCTGGCGCGCCGCGCTCAATTGGCCATTGGTGTGGGATCAGGACCAAGAGACCGCGATTCAATCTCCCCGCGGGGGACCGAAGATCACGTGGGGCGGTCCACCGCTGACCCCCAAGACCGCGAAGTACCGGCTGCATTTTGACCTCGCTCCGCCTCAGGGCGGCGATCAGCACGTGGAGGTCGAACGTCTGGTGTCCCTAGGGGCGAGCCGCGTTGACATTGGCCAGGGCGACGTCAGTTGGGTGGTCATGGCCGATCCCGATGGTCACGAGTTCTGCGTACTGACCCCGCAGTAGCGATGCCCGGGGCCGCCCGTCAACGTCGCGGTGCCTAATATTCACGAGTAGTCACCGGCGTATTCGGAACCGACGTGAATCGGAGAACTCGTGGAATGGTTCAATGAACCCGCGAAGTGGAGTGTGGATGGCGGAGAGATTCTCGTTCGTCCCGATCCTGAGACCGACTTCTGGCGAGTGACCGGATACGGATACGTACGAGATAACGGCCATATATATGGTGAGGCTCTCTCGACCGACTTCGACCTCAGCGTACGGGTACGAGCGCAGTACGCGAGCCAGTACGACCAGGCCGGCGTCGCCGTACGAATCGACGAGGCCCACTGGATCAAGACCGGCGTGGAGCTCTTCGATGGCCGACGCCGCTTCAGCACGGTCGTCACGAATGACAACTCGTCGTGGATGATGGGCGCCCTGCCCGACGATTTCACAACCTTGAACCTGTCGCTCGCTCGACGAGGGGACTCCGTTGAGATTCGCTGTTCCACCGATCGGGACAAGCAGGAACTCGCGGCCGTGGTGTACGTGGAGCCCGGAGCTTCGGCCTTCACCGGTTTGATGTGTGCGGCACCCGAGGGAGAGGGATTCGCGGCCACTTTCTCAGATTTCTCACTGCGGGCGTGCTGAGCACGCTGCGCCAGAGTTGAGTCGCCGACTCTTCGGCGCTGGTCGTGGCGACGTCACGAAGACCCGTGTTCGCCATTCCTGAGGAAACAACAGTCTCTTCTTTGGACAGCGCTCGAATGTGATGTAAGACTGCGCCTAACACCGTCGGGGAGTCATTTTGTCGGGTTTGTGGGCGTTCGCCGCACTATTTCCGCTTAACACGTTGGGCCACTACCTTCATTGGCATATCTTCTTGATCAGCGTCGCGAACCTGGTCGTCATCGTCTTGATGGTCCTGACCTTTCTCATTGCGCTCTTCGCGCCTTTCCCCGGTCGACGCCGGCGCAAGGAGCACCGGTGAGCACGACTGAGATCGATCGTCAGTGGACGACGCGGCTTCGCAAGCGCGTGACGGGGAAGCTTCCCCCGGACAAACTGTTGCCAGACACGCAGCCGACGTACGTCTCGTCGTGGATCTACGTCTTCGGCGTAGCGACACTGGCCTCCCTCGTCGTTGTCATCGCCACCGGGTGCATCCTCGCGATTCGCGGACCTCAGTGGTGGCACGGCTCGTACGTTGGTCACTTCGTGAACTCCCTGCACCTTTGGAGCGTAGAGATCTTCTTCTTCGCCATGGTCATACACCTGTGGGGCAAGTTCTTCATGGCGGCATGGCGTGGAGGTCGGGGACTCACCTGGGTGACGGGCGTAGTCACGTTCGTCACCTCCATCGCCGCGGCGTTCACCGGCTATCTCAGCCAGACCAACTTCGACTCCCAGTGGATCTCCACCCAGGCGAAGGACGGCATCAACGCCACAGGCGGCGGTGCCTATTGGAACGTCTTGAACGTTGGCCAGATGTTGATGTGGCACATCGTTCTCCTGCCCATCGCGGCCGTGGTCTTGACCGTCTTGCACGTGCTCCTCGTTCGCGTCAAGGGTGTCGTGCCACCGTTTGAGAAGACCACGAAGATGGTGGCGCAATGACGAAGAAGGCGTTTCGACCCGACGTCGACGCCCCTGAATGGAGGGGCGGTCACAGCCCCTACGACATCATCAAAGAGGGTGTCATCGCGCTCGTCGTGGTGTCAGTGTTGACCGTGCTGCTCGCCGTGGTCTTCGGATCGCCCGACGAACCGGCGCTCACCATCAAGACCTGGTCGACCCACGATCCCATGGACTTCGCCGCCACGGCGCTGAGTGAACTGAACGGCACCTCGACCACGGCGCAGTACGGCGCGCCGTATAACAAGGCGGCCACGGGCCAACAACTGGGTCCGCTCACCCTGGCCAAATGGGTCGGTGTACGAATCCCGGTCAACACCGTGAAGGACTTCGTGGTCGACCCTCTGAAGTCGCTGCCCGGACAATCCGGCCTGACGATGGACTTGAAGCAGTGGTCGCACGCGTCAACCTCGACCCGAACCGGCTGGGTCAACAACTACACGAGCGCGGCGAAGCACACCAAGATCGTCCACGGAGCCCTCGTGGTGAACGCGACGAACGCCGGTCCGGTGCCGCTCATGATGTCGGACCTCTTGCAGATGGCCCGCACCGGTGCTCTCGACCAAGCACTCGTGACGCAGAACGGTTTCTACACGACCGACTACACGCTGCCGTTGCTCTTCTTGGCCGACGGAACGTACTTGGGCAATATCGCCCAAAAGCAGCATCTCACGGGCGAGCAGTGGGGCATGATGAACGAGACCGGGAACTACCCCGGTCAAGCGTGGCTCTGGCTCTACACCTTCTGGTACCAAGTCGCGCCCATGAATACGAGCGGCAACGGCGACATACTCGTCTGGGCCATCATGATGCTCCTGACCCTGGGACTCGCGTTGATACCCTTCATCCCCGGTCTCCGTTCGATTCCACGCACGACCCGTGTCTATCGCCTGATCTGGCGCGAGCACTACCGCGAACTCGGCTAGGTCTTCTGGGGTCGACGCCGTACTGGGGCCCACGCCGCTTTTACAACGTCGGTGACGTCGTGGTCGATGCGATTTGGGTGGCGACATTGTCCTAGACCCCGGCCTGACATTTCGTTGTCACACGGGGCTAGTAACTTGAAACCTCGGACCTTTAGCGGTGTTCTTCACGTTCACAATGCGGTCCGGGCAGTTTCATGAGTACACAGTCAAGGGGGACGCGGCACTCGTGTTCAGGTTGGGGATCATTTCGGAGGCGGACGGCGCGCGACGTGAGCGGAGAGCACTATGAACGCCCACATTCTCGAGGCGCATCAACTGGTGAAGCGCTTCGGCGACTTCGAAGCCGTGAAGGGTATCGACGTCGCCATCGACCGAGGCGAGAGTTTCGGTTTTCTTGGCCCCAACGGCGCGGGCAAGACCAGCACCATGCGAATGATCTCGGCGGTATCCCAGCCCACATCCGGGGAGATCTCGATCTTCGGCCTCGACCCGAGGACGGACGGACCTGAGATCCGCAGTCGCCTCGGCGTCGTGACGCAAGAGGACTCGCTCGAACTCGAGCTCTCGGTTCGTCACAACTTAGAGATGTTCGGTCGATATTTCGATCTTCCGCGTCGCGTCGTGCGCGAGCGCGCCACCGAGCTACTCGAGTTCACGCAGCTCGCCGAGCGTGGTAACGACAAGGTCGACAATCTGTCGGGCGGCATGAAGCGACGACTGACCATCGCGCGCGGACTCATCAATCGTCCCGAGATCCTCATTCTCGACGAGCCGACGACCGGACTCGACCCTCAGGCCCGCCATCTCGTCTGGGACCGTCTCTATCGACTCAAACGAGAAGGCGTCACACTCATCATCACGACGCACTACATGGATGAGGCAGAACAACTGTGTGATCGCCTGGTCGTCATGGATCAGGGGTCGATTGTCGCAGAAGGTGCACCTCGAGCCCTTATTGAGCGATTCTCCACCCGAGAGGTTGTGGAGCTGCGCTTCACGACGGATGACCAGGAGGAGTACTACGACCGGCTAGCGCCGTTCGCCGAGCGGGTCGAAGTCCTGCCGGACCGCGTCTTGCTCTACGTCAACAACGGTGACGAGACGTTGCGCGAAGTGCATGCCGCCAACATCAAACCGTCGAGCACGCTCGTTCGACGCAGCTCACTCGAAGACGTGTTCTTGCACCTCACCGGCCGATCGTTGACGGAGTAGCCGTGATCCCGACGACGAGAACCGATGTCAGTCGTTCCCGGTGGCTTCGCAGCTGGGGCTTTCATGCCCAGTACTACGCCCAGACATGGCGCGGCTCAGTCGCGAGTTCTGTACTGTTCCCGATTCTCTTTCTCGCGTCACTCGGCATCGGCGTCGGTCATCTCGTTTCCCGCCACACCGGACTTGTCGATGGTCAGACGTATCTCCACTACATCGCACCGAGCCTGCTCGCGACGACCACGATGCAACTCGGCGAAGGTGAATCACTCTGGCCAGTCCTCGCGTGTCTCAAGTGGGTGCGCACGTATCACGCCGCCGCGACGACGCCCCTAGAGCCGGACGACATCCTGTTCGGCAAACTCGCGTGGGTCGCCACCCGGGCGTTTCTCACGTCCGTGTTCTACGTAGTCATCATCGGTTGCTTCGGCGCCCTGCAGTCGTGGTGGAGCCTCACGCTGCCCTTCATCGGCACCCTGGTGACGATGGCGTTCTCGGCGCCGTTGGTCGCCTACGCCGCACGCACGGAGTCCGAAGCGTCGTTCATCACCATCTACCGATTCGCCTTCGTGCCGATGTTCCTCTTCTCGGCAACTTTCTATCCGCTGTCGGCGTATCCCGGTTACTTGCGACCGGTGGTGCAGTTCTTCCCGCTCTATCACGGCGTCGCGCTCGCGCGGGCCGCGGCCTTCGGCCAGGGTTCAGTCGTGGCGCAAGGAGGTCACGTGGCGGTACTGCTCGCGATGACCATCGTCGGCGTCATCTGGGGACGACGCACGATGCGTCGAAGGTTGACCTACTGATGCTCACGAGGACCTTCCCGATGGTCGGCTCACGCCGTTCCCTGCGCGTGCTCGAACGCAACGTGATGATCTACCGCGCGCAGTGGGTCATGCTCGTCTCGGGCTTCTTCGAACCCCTGTTCTATCTGCTCTCGATCAGCATCGGTCTCAACAAACTCGTCGGCAACTTACACGTGAGCGGCGAGGTCGTCAGTTACGCCCTCTTCGTCGCGCCGGGCATGCTCGCCGCGTCCGCGATGAACGGCGCGATGATCGACTCGATCTTCAACACGTTTTTCAAGTTGAAGATCTCCCATTCGTATGACGCACTGTTGTCGACGCCCCTCGAGGTGACGGACATCGCCATGGGTGAAGTTCTGTGGGCGTTGACGCGCGCAACGATGTACTCAGCGTCGTTCATTGTCTGCATGGCCGCACTCGGTGACGCCGGGAGCGCGTGGGTCATCCTCTGCTGGCCCGGAGCGATTCTCACGAGCCTCACCTTCAGTTGCATGGGTCTCGCCGCGTGCACGTTCATGCGAACGTGGCAGGACTTCGATCTGGTGCTACTCGTCCAACTCCCGCTCTTCTTGTTCTCGGGGACGTTCTTTCCGGTCACGTTGTACCCGAAATGGTTGGGTGCGATCGTCACTGTCTCTCCCCTGTATCAGTCGGCCGCGCTGCTGCGGGGATTCTCGCTCGGGCGCTTCGACTGGATCATGGTCTTTCGCGCCGGCTATCTGCTCGCGATCGCGCTCCTCTGCCTGTCGATCGCCTCGCGTCGCTTCCGGAAGATCCTCGCGCCGTGATCTACTGGATTCCTCTGTACGCCGACGAGCGATTGAGTTCACTGTTGGTCGAGTTCCTCGCCGCCTGAACCTTTTTACGGAAACGCCCCGACTCGACGGACCAGTCCGCGCTCGTGCTAGGCCGAGTGGATGGAAATGCCATCGGTACACGGCGCGGCGCGGCGCATCCGCGAGGGAGAACTCTCGTCGGAAGAACTCACGCGAACGTGCGTTGATGCCGTCGAAAAAGAGAATGGCTCACTCAATGCCTTCGTGTTCCTCGACGAAGAGCGGGCCCTGGCGTCGGCCAGAGAAGTTGACCGAGTCGTCCTCGACGGACACGCCGACGAGTTGGGACCCTTGGCCGGCGTTCCGTTTGGCGTGAAGGATTTGGAGGACTGCACGGGCATGCCGACGACCCGCGGATCGCATTGGTTCGCGCACGGGCCGGCGAAGACGATCGATTCGATCCACGTCGGCCGACTGCGAAGGGCCGGCGCGATCCCCCTCGGCAAGACCGCCACGCCCGAGTTCGGCGCGTGGGCCTATACCGCGAGTCCGCTCCTCGGCGTCACCCGCAATCCGTGGGACCTCGGTCGAACACCCGGGGGCTCGAGCGGCGGTTCCGCGGCGGCCGTTTCAAATGGGATGGTCCCCTTCGCGACCGCGAGTGACGGCGGCGGCTCGATTCGCACGCCCGCGAGCTTCACCGGACTCGTCGGTCTCAAGTGCACCTACGGTCGCATCCCCACTCTCGGCGACACGCATCTTGCGCAGAACTCCGTCGTGGGCAGCCTCACGACGAGCGTTCTCGACACGGCGCTGTTGCTGGACGTGATGGCCGGTCCCGATGACCGCGACCGCACCGCGCTGCCTCCGCCATCCCAGTCGTACGTCGAGTCGATCGACACGATCGATCTTTCTGACTCTCGCGTCACCTGGTCGAGCGACCTGGGCTTCGCGGTCGTCGACGCTCGGGTCGCGGCGCTCTGCCACGAGGCCGCGACGGACTTCGTGTCGTCGATCGGCGCCACGCTGGTCAACCGTCCAATCGTCCTCGATGACTACATCGGTACGTACGTCGCGATCGAGGGAGTGGACAAGTTCGTCGGCGTGGACCGCGACCTCTGGGAGAACCACCTCGATGAACTCGACCCACGTTCCGCACCGGGCTGGGCCTCGCTACGCGATCGGACGCTTCCGTGGGCCGCCCACGTCGAGTTCGACCGACGACGGCTCGTCCACGAGGTAGCCGCGATATTCGAGGACGTCGACTTCATCGTGACGCCAGTGTCGTCGATGCCACCATTCGCCGCGGAGGGCCCGATGCCCACCGAGATCGACGGCGTCGAAGTGCACGGCGGCATGTCGGTGGTCCTCGCGATGCTCGCCAACTTGGTCAACCTACCCGCCATCAGCCTTCCGGCGGGACTCGTCGACGGAGTCCCCGTCGGTCTGCAGGTGATCGCACCTCGGTTCCGCGAAGACCTACTCCTCGCCGCGGCCGCTCGATACGAGGCCCGTCGCCCGTGGCCCCGCCACCGCTCAGTGCTCCACATGGACTTGGCGGACGACTGATGACCACGGCGCAGGAGATCGACGCCCGACTGGATCCCCGGGTTCGGGCATTTCTCGACGCGCAACCGGAGGTGGCCGTCACCGACGTCGCCACCCGCGACGAACTGCTCGCGGAGGTCTCTTCGCCCGCGGGCCGCGCGATGCTCGGCGCCGAAGCGGCATTCATGGACACCGGCGACAGCGAGGAGGTCGCACCCTCTCAGGGACTGCGATTCGGTTCGATCGACGTGACGTCAACGCCGGACGACAACGTCATCACGCTGCACGTCATCCGTCCCGACGACGAGGTGACCAGAGCGTGCGTCTATTACATCCACGGCGGCGCGATGGCCTCACTCTCGTGCACCTACGGGAGCTATCGCGCGTGGGGCCGACTAATCGCCGCCCACGGCGTCGCCGTGGTGATGGTGGAGTTTCGAAACGCCGTCTCCCCGTCGACGGTGCGCGACGTCGCGCCGTATCCCGCCGGGCTCAACGACTGCGTCTCGGGACTTCGCTACGTGCACGCCCACAGCGCGTCACTCGGCGTCGACGCCGCTCGGATCGTCGTGTCCGGTGAGAGCGGCGGTGCCAATTTGACGATCGCCACCGCGCTTCGACTGAGGCGCGACAACGACCTCGACATCGTCAAGGGTCTCTACGCGTTCTGCCCGTTCATCAATGGCGTGTGGCCCGATCCGCGTTATCCCTCGTCGAGTACGTTCATCGAACTCCTGAGTGACGTGAAGAGCAATCGCGGACGAATCGGCTACGGCATCGAGGCATTCGATACACGAGACCCGCTCGCCTGGCCGGGCTTCGCCACTCGCGACGACGTCGAGGGACTGCCCCCTACGGTCATCAGTGTCAACGAGTGCGACCCCCTTCGAGACGAGGGTGTCGCGTTCTACCGTCTGCTGCTGTCGGGCGGGGTCGCGGCGCGCGCTCGCGAAACCCTCGGCACGATGCACGCCACCGAGATGTTCCCTACCGTCTGTCCGGAGATCAGTCGCGACGCCGCGCGCGATCTCGCGGACTTCGCGACGTCGTAGTCGTTGACTTCACAGCGGAGCTACTTGGCGGGGGTGTCGCCCGCGATCTCGTCGACCAACACCCAGCGCCGATCGACGGCCGAGCGCTCCATCGCCGCACAGATCGCCGCGACGTTCACGCCGACCGCGAAGTCGGGACTCCACGCCCGCGTCTCCCACGTCGCCGCGAGGTGCGCGACTTGGTTGATCAAACTCGCGTCGTAGCCCACGCCCTGGCCGATGGGCCACCAGCCCGCGGTCTCGGGTTGGGAGGGGTGCTCGGTGCGCACGCGACGCAGCCCGTACAGGCGCGCGTCGTCGTCGGTGTGGCCCACCCACAACTCGTTCAGTTGCGCGTACGAGAACATCACCGTGCCCTCGCTCCCGTTCACTTCAATCGTGAAGTCACAGGGGCGCCGTGGTGCGGCGCGCGCTACTTCCATGGTCCCGTGCGCTCCGGAGGAGAATCGCGCCAGCGCCGACGACGCGTCATCGACCTCCACGCTTCGTGGCTGACCTCCGTCGTCGCGTGAGTTCACGAAGGTCGACGACATCGCCGACACGTCATCGACCGGTCCCAGCATCCAGGTCGCCAGGTCGATCAAGTGACTCCCCAGATCCCCGATCGTGGTGCCACCCATAGAGGACTCGAATCGCCAGTCGAAGGCCGTGTCGGGGTCGACGAATTCGTCCGAGAGCCACGTCCCGCGCCATAGATGGACGTCACCCAGTTCGCCGTTCGCGATCATCTCGGCCATCAAGGAGACGGCCGGTAATCGCCGGTAGTTGAAGCCGATGGCGTGTCGGACCCCGGATTGCTCGACGACGTCCAACGCCGAACGCGCGTCGGCGTAGTTCGTCGCGAGTGGCTTCTCGCAAAAGACGTCCTTGCCCGCCTGCGCGGCGGCTTCGATGATCGCCGCGTGCGTGCCCGGCGGCGTGCAAACGTCGACGACGTCGACGTCACTTCGCTCGACGAGCTGGCGCCAATCGGTCATCCACGAGTCGATGCCGGAGTCCCGCGACGACTTCGCCACGGCGTCGGCGTTTCGTCCCGACATCACGACCGGCGTGAAGACGACGGACGACGGTCTGATGATCGGGGCCGCGCGATAGGCGTAGGCGTGGGCGCGACCCATCATGCCGTAGCCGACGATGCCGACGCGTAGAGCCTTCGTCGCCACGATTCAGCGGCCCGCTAAGTGGCCGGCCGCCATCGCGGCAGCCTCGAGGGCCGCGATGGCGTCTTCGACGCTCGCGCCGCGACACGGTCCCCCACGGGCGTAGTCGGCGAAGGACTGCGCCTGGAGAACCAGCGCTTCGATCTGAGCACGCTCACCCTCGTCGGGATCCAAGAACACGGAGTGCACGTGATCCTTCGATCCGAACACCTCAATGCTCGCCATGTCGCCGCCGGCGTAGTGACGACCGAGTGAGACGAAGACCGTAGCGCCCGACGTCGTCACGCCCAGGACCTGCGCGCTGTCGGGATCCTGAGAGACCCCCGGATCGCTGATGGCCGCTGACCGGTAGGCCGACATCGTGGTGAAGTCGCTCCCGGTGAGCCAACGGGCCTGATCGAACTCGTGGACGCCCATGTCGATGAATATGCCGCCACTTCGTGCGCGAAAGGCGGCCGTCGGCGGCTCGCCGTCCCACTGGAGACACGACAACGACAGCACGTCGCCGAAGTGACCGCTCTCGATGCCTTCGCGTAGCAACTCCAGTCGGGGAACGAATCGACGCCAGTAGCCGATCTGCAACGCGACACCGGCGTCGCGAACGATCCTCTGTGCTCGACGGGTGTCCTCGGCCGTGACCCCGCACGGCTTCTCACAGAGGATTGGCAGGCCGGCCGCGGCGACGAGCGCGATCACGTCGACGTGAGAGTCGCTCGGCGTCACGATGAGGACGCCGTCAATGCCGTCGGAAGTGATCATTTCGGATAACGACGAGTAGCCCGTGACCCCGAAGGTCGCGACCGCCTCGTCGCGCAGGGTGTCGAGCGGTTCGGCGACCGCCGCGATCCTCACCTCCGAAGACTCCCTGAGGGCTCGTAAGTGTGTCCGGCCCATTCGTCCGGCGCCGACCAGCCCCAATCGGAACATCGCCTACACCTGGTGATCGGCGAGGAATCGACGATTCTTCTTCTGATCGTCGATCGCCTGCGCGAAGCGATCCGAGGTCTGGGGGAAGATGTCCTGCTCCACCACCAGCCAGCCCTCGTAGTCGACGTCCTTCAGGGCCGCGAGTACGCCCGCGACGTTGGCGTCGCCCTGGCCGAACGCGGGGAAGGCCTCGCGCGACCAGATGTTCATCGTCGGTACGTTGTCAGCGACGATGCCGTCCATCACGGCTTGGAGGGCGTCCTTCACGTGGACGTGGTTGATGCGGTCGGACCATTCGTGGATCGCCACCACCGGGTCGCCGCCACCGATGAAGAAGTGTCCCGTGTCGAGACAGAGCCCGACGTCGGAGATGTCGAGCACGCGCTGGATCTCCCACGGCGCTTCGACGTAGGTGCCGGTCTCGTGGTGGAACGTCGGCTCGTACCCGCGAGCGCGACAACGCTCGACGACCGACGCCAGTCCCACTCTCATGCGGTCCCATCCGTCGTCGTCCAGTCCCCACGAAGGGTCGGCGTGGCTGCGGCCGGGATTGTTTCGCCGGCGCTCACTGCCCGAGTCGGCGATCGTCGGATGCGGCACGGGGCCCGGGACGTTCGAGCGCACCGCGTCAAAGGTGTCGAGCATGACGTCGAGTTCCGGATAGAGGGCCGGGAGCGCGTCGGGGTCGGTGAAGGGAAACTCGAGGTAGGCCCCGGCCAGTCCGAGTTGACGGCTCGCGAGCCGCTCTCCCAACTCCGTGCCGTCGCCGAGGTACCCGACGGGACCGAGGTCGATCCCGGCGTAACCCGCGGCTTGAACCTCGTCAAGGATCTGCTCGCCGTCGGGCACGTTCGGGTCGATGCCCACGGTGAGCTCGAACGCTCCGTAGCTGATCGGCGCATTGGCCACTGTGATTTTCATTGCTGGTCTTCCTTCTCTTCTTTCGACGACTTGGTGACGAGCGCGAAGCGAGAATCTCGCTCTCGATCAGGGACGGCCACGTCGCTCTTCGGCCGGAGTCCATTATCCCTTGACACCCCCGCCGAGTACGAATCCTTCTCGGAAGAGTCGCGAGGACACGGCGTAGAGGATGAAGACGGGAACGCAGAAGATCAGTGAGTACGCCGCGATGTTTCCGAATTCGGCCTTGGGCAACGTGAGGAACGTGTAGATGGCGATCGGCGCCGGTTGTTGGTTCGCCGGACTGATCAAGATCAGCGGGACGACGAAGGACCCCCAGGCGTTCACGAATCCAAAGATCGACGCGGCCGCGATTCCCGGCATCGCCAGAGGGATCACTACCCGCCGGAGTACCTGGAACGTGCTGGCGCGCTCCATGCGCGCGGCCTCTTCGAGGTCGGTCGGTACGGCGTCGATGAAGTTCTTCATCAAGTACACCTCGAAGGGCAGTGAGGTCACCGACAAGAAGACCGCGGTCGGCAAGATGGAGAGGAAGCCGAACCTCGAGAAGATCTCGTAGACGGGAATCACCATGATCGCCAACGGCACGCCCGAGGAGAAGATGATGAAGAGGAGCAGCGGACCCTTGAAGGGGATCTTGCGACGAGAGAGCGAGTAGGCGGCGAAGACGCCGGTGACCGACGCGATCGCCGTCGAGATCACGGCCAGCACGACGCTGTTCCACAGCGAGTGCAGGAGGCTCCCGGTGAGGACGTGCCGGAAATTGATGAGCGAGAAGTGCGGCCACTCGATTCCCCACGACGCGTTCTTGTCGATCGAGGCCAGGAAGAGCCAAAGCATCGGAGCGAGGAACAAGACACCGAGGGCGCCCAGCAAGAGGTGCAGCGTTGCGCTGCGCGCCCTCGTGCGCTGCGTCGCGCGATTCTCGGGCGGCAAGACCGGACCCGTCGACACCGTGACGCCGCGCGGGGTCGCGATCTCTTCGGCGATCTCACTCACAGCCGCCTCGCAGTGATTCGCACGTAGAAGATCCCGAAGATCGTCGCGATGACGACCATGACGTTGCCGATCAGGGCGCCGTAGGCGAGGTTGTTGTAGGTGAAGGCCTGTTGGTACGAGTAGAGCGGCAGGATGTTCGTGTCGTTGCCCGGCCCGCCCTGGGTCATGATGTAGATCAGCGAGAAATTCGCCAGCGCGAGGAGCCCCGTCAGCAGGACGATGGCGGTCATCGTCGGTCGCAACAGGGGCAGGATGATCATCCGAAAACGCTGCCACGACGAAGCGTTCTCGACGGTCGCCGCTTCGATGGCCTCACTCGGAATGTTCCGAAGTGCCGCACCCATGACCAACATCGCGAAGCCCGTCATCGACCAGACGCTCGCCAAGGTCACGACCAGGAGCGGATTGTTGTCGAGCAGATTCGCGTTGGGAATGCCGAGGAGCGTCGAGAACGCGCCCCCACCGGTCGTCGAGGCGTACCACGTCATGCCGGCGGTGACCGCGGGCATCATCCACGCGACCACCACGATTCCCCCGACGATCATGCGCATCCACGGCTGAGCGCGCATGAGCAACGACGCCAGGACGTAACCCAATATCACGACGCCGACGATTGAGCCGACGATGAAGACTCCGGTCACTCGCAGCGAACTCCAGAACGAGGTGTCGGACTTCAGTCGTTCGAGGTTCGCCATGCCGGTGAAGCCCCATTTGACGGCCGTCGGTCCGACCAGCGTCAAGTTGGTCAGACCCAGGTAGACGGCGAAGCCCATCGGCACGAGAAAGAGGATGATGAGCAGCCCGAAGGCCGGCGTCAAAAGACCGAAGCTGCTCCACTGGTAGCGCGACTTGTCGTTGCGCGTTTTCCAAAGTTCGGACATGGAAGGTCCGGTGATGGGGTCATTCACTGCGAGTGACGCCATCACCGGACCTTTCTCAAGTCTTCAAATTCGTTTCCTAGTACTTCGTTATTTCAGAGTCGTCACTGCACTCGGGCCCAACTGGTTCGTAACGAAACTCTTCATCTGCGCTAGTGCCGCGGCACCAGTGGTGGTGGGCGTTTGGGCCAACGTGCCACTGGCCTCTTCAATGCCCTGGACCCAGACCGAGTAGTTCGCACTCGTCGGGAGCTCCGACGATGAGGGCAGCAACTTGCCGAACTCCTCGTTGAACGGAGCGGCAAAGTTGGTGTACAGCGGCACGGTCCAGTCGGTCTGGACCGGGGGAACCCATCCGGCCCAGTTTCCGGCTTCGATCAGGTTCTTCTGCTGTTGGGCGACGTTCATGAAGTTGAAGGCCGCCGTCGCTTCGGCACTCGTGGCCGTCGAGGAGATACCGAAGTCCCAGCCGCTCAACGTGGAGGCGTAGCCACCACCGTTGATCTTCGGGAGACCGGCAACGCCCATGGCCGTCGAGGCCTTGGCCCAGTACGGGAAGCTCACTTGCTTGGTCCAGTTACCACCCAAGAAGTTCGCGCCCACCGCGATCCCCAACGTGCCCTTGAAGAAGTCCGCTGACGGAATGTTCGGGGCGTTGTTCGGACTGAACAACTGCGAGGTCGGTGCGCCGAGTCCCTTCGAGAAGACGGAGTGGAAGAAGTTCAGCGTCTGCAAGAGTCCGGGGCTGTCGACGACCATCTTGCCGCCCGACGTTTGGATCGTCGGCGTCGTGGATCCGGCCAGGAGGTTCAAGATTCCGTACCCGGCGCCGTTGGGTCCGGCGCTCGTGCCCGCGTCAACCCACAGCGGGATGATCTTGGGTTCGGCCTTCTTGATCTTCTCGGCGGCGCTGATGATCTGCGCCCAGTTCTTCGGTTGCCACGGCAGCGCGATGCCCGCCTTTTGCAGGATCGACTTGTCGTAGTACAGACCGACGTTGTTCTCACCCGTGCTGACGGCATAAATCTTGCCGTTGATGAGACCCTCGTCCTGAATGACCTTCGGGTACTGCGCGAACCACGACGACGTCTTCAAGAACTTGCTCATCGACATCAGGTAGCCCGTTGACTGATACAGCGCAATCTCCGTTGACGGGAACTGGGCCAGCGTCGGAGCGGTCGACGTCGTGTGGTAGTCGAGTGCCAGCTTCGTCAAGAAGTCCGGCTCTCCACCTTGCACCGCGATGAGATTCACCGTGACGTTGGGATAGAGCTTCTCGTACTGCGCCTTGACCTGCGTCCACCAGGTGAGACCCAGCGGCGTGGTGTCGAAGGTCGTGTTCGCGGCGTACGCCACCGAGATAGTGACCTTGGGAGCCGCCCCCGCTTGTGTCACGCCACCCGATGCCAGGGTCGCGCTCGACATTGCGATGATGGCCGTGCCGGCGATCAATCTCGGTAGTACACCCTTCCTAAATGCTTTCATATTCCCCCTCATTTCCTTTCCTTAACTTTTAAGAACTCTGCGCGCCGGCGGTCGGATCCGGCGAACCGACGGTGATGTGCTCGCGCTGCCCGTCGCGCACCAGCAGACTCTCATGCGACGTGACGTCGAAGAGATGGAGTCGCTCTTTGTTGTACGCGATTTCGATGGCCTGTCCCGCCTGTGGCATCGGCGAGCGGGGCAGTCGGGCGATCAACTTCGCCTCACCCAGCTCGACCGTCGCGAAGATTTCAGTCCCGGTGTGCTCGCAGATGTCGATGAGGACCTGCACCGCCGGGCCGTCGCTCGGGGCCTCGCCTTTTATATGGAGGTCGTGTGGTCGCATCCCCACCAACACCGGACCGTTCGTCGCCGACGAACTCAGTCGTCCCGCCAGTTCCGGGCTTACGTCGCAACGAACGCCGAGGCACTCGACGACTATCTCACCGCCCGAAACCTCCAAGGTGCCCGGCACCACGTTCATCTTGGGCGAGCCGATGAATTCGCCCACGAAGACCGAACCGGGGTGCTCGTAGAGGTCGTTGGCCGTGTCAACCTGGAGCAGCACGCCGTCCTTCAGCACGGCCACGCGGTCGCCCATGGTGAGTGCTTCGACCTGGTCGTGGGTGACGTACACCGTCGTGGTGCTCTCGAGGCGCTGGTGCAGACGGATCAACTCCGCGCGCATCTGAACCCGCAACGCCGCGTCGAGGTTCGAGAGCGGCTCGTCCATCAAGAAGACCTGTGGTTCGCGTATGAGCGCTCGCCCGAGGGCAACTCGTTGTCGCTGTCCGCCGGACAGGGCGGCCGGCGAACGATCGAGGAGGTGGCGAATTCCCAACATGTCGGCCACTTCGTGGATCCGTTCCTGGAGCGTCGATCGGGGCTCTTTGCGGACCTTCGGTCCGAAGGCGAGGTTCTTGTACACGTTCATGTTGGGATAAAGGGCGTAACTCTGGAAGACCATCGAGATGTCGCGCTGACCAGTGGGAACGTCGGTCACGTCCTGGTCGCCCATCCAGATTCGCCCGTGACTCGGACGCTCCAGACCGGCCAGCATTCTCAGGGACGTGGTCTTTCCGCACCCCGAGGGACCGACAAGGACGAGGAACTCGCCCTGACGGATTCCGAGATTCAGATCGGAGACCACGGGGTTTCCTTCGAACATCTTCCAGACGTGGTCGAATCGAATTTCATTCACGCGCGTGACCTCGTCAGCGTCAAAGACTCGTGGGACGTCACGTTCCGTTCACGTACTCCGGTGTTACTCAGCGCCCCCACTGTCCCCCAAACCCGCTGTCTTGAATCTGTCCATGTCCGAACGGCCATCGCGCATTCGAAATGTCAAAGCTCTTGTTTCCGGCCGTTCTGCGAGCGACCGTAGTGCAAATCCCTACTCTTGTCAATAACTACTATCAAATACGGTCAGACCCGCTGGTCGACGGTCGCCTCACCGATGGTCACCGAACTCACCAATGCGTAGCGAGAGGCCCGGTAGACGTGTTGGCCGAACTCGATGGCACGACCGTTGACGTCGTACGTGGTTCGCTCCATCGTCAAAAGGGCCGTTCCCCTCGGCTCATCGAGGAGCGTTGACTCGTTCGTCGAGGCGTTCTTGGCCGAGATCCGTTGCGTCGCGTGGTCGGGAAAGACCCCCCCGGCGCGCAAGAGCTCGTAGAAACCGTGCTGTTCCAACATCTCGTTACTCATCGTCACCAACGACGTAGGAATGAAGTTGTGCATAAGGGCGATCGGTTCGCCATCGCCGAACCGCAGACGTTCCAGATAGATCACGAACCGGTCATCGGCCAGTTCTAATGCCCTCTTGACGAGGTCCGACGCTTTGACGACTTCGTTGTGTAGCACCGTCGTGGTCGGACTCTTTCCGGTCTCGGCGAGGTCATCGAAGAGGCTCGTCAACTTGACCGAGCGACTGACCTTCCCCTTGGTGACCACCGTCCCTTGGCCCCTTCGACGAAGTACCAATCCCTTGTCCACCAAATAACTGAACGCCGCTCGAACGGTCGGTCGAGAGAGACCGAGTTCTTCGGCGATCTTGACCTCGTTCTCGAGGCGATCCCCCGAGACCAAGTTGCCCGTGCGGATTTCGTTCTCGATGTGTTGGGCCAACTGGAAGTAGAGCGGGACGGGACTCGATCGATTGAGGACAACGGTTCTTAACGGGTTGTAAGCCAGGACTGCTTGACGAGCCATCGGAATCCTTCGTGACGTACGGTGGCAAAAGTCTAGGTCGCAAAACCCCCCGTAGTGCTATTGTCCTTACATATGGTCTCGTTGGGTCCTTTTCGCGGGTTCGGGCACGGACAATCGGCGATGAACGCGCCCCGGTCGGTCATCAAAATGGCCTCCTCAATCGATCGGATTCTCGGGCGGACACGATGAGCGACGTCTTCGACGTCATGACGATCGGACGCTGCGGCGTCGACTTCTATCCGACCGAACACGGCAGTCTGGTCAACGTCAAACATTTCGACAAGTTCCTCGGCGGAAGTCCGACCAACGTGGCGATCGCCGCGGCCCGGTTGGGCCAGCGAAGCGCCCTGATCAGTCGAACCGGACCCGATCCTTTCGGCGCCTACGTCCACGAGGCGCTGCGAGGCTTCGGGGTCGACGATCGCTACGTGACGGAGTGCGCGGGATTCCAAACCCCAGTGACCTTTTGCGAGACCTTTCCCCCTGATCACTTCCCCATCTACTTCTATCGAGAGCCCAAGGCACCGGACCTCGAGATCTACCCCGAGGAACTCGATTACGCCGCCATCACAGCGGCGCGACTCTTTTGGGCCTCGTTGGGCGGACTCTCGAAAGAGCCGAGTCGTTCGGCCACGATGGCGGCGCTGCGCGCGCGCGAGCACGCGCACCCCACCGTGTTGGACCTCGACTATCGACCTTCGTTCTGGACATCCCGAGATGAGGCGCACCGGTGCGCGATCGACGCACTCCCACTCGTCACCATCGCCGTCGGCAACCTCGGAGAGGTCGAAGTGGCAGTCGGCGTCGGAGGTCCCGACCTCGCCGCCGACCGATTGCTCGAACTCGGATGTGAGATCGCCGTGGTGAAGCTCGGCCCCGATGGCGTCCTCGCGAAGTCCCACGGCGAACGCGTTGAAGTCGCGCCCATTGCCATCGAGGTCGTCAACGGACTCGGCGCCGGCGACGGGTTCGGTGGCGCGCTCTGCCACGGAGTGTTATCCGGCTGGAGCCTTGAAGAGACACTGCGATACGCGAGCGCCGCCGGCGCCATTGTCGCGTCGCGTCTGTCATGCTCAGAAGCCATGCCCACTGACGACGAGGTACGAAAACTGTTGGAAGGGGAACGCCCATGAAAGATGAGGCACGGCAACAACTGTTGGAAACGAGATTCACGCGACCGCAAGCGATCGCGACCGCGGCGAAGAGCCGTCGACTGCACGAGCCTACGAAGGACGAGAGTCGAATCTTGATCATCGCGGCGGACCACACCGCGCGCGGCATGCTCGACGTTGGTTCGAATCCGAGCGCGATGTCGAATCGTTACGATCTATTGGATCGTCTCGTGACAGCCCTGGGCATTCCCGGGGTCAGTGGTGTACTCGGAACGCCCGACATCGTCGATGACTTGCTCCTTTTGGGCGCCTTGGAACACAAGTACGTGTTCGGCTCTATGAATAGAGGGGGGCTGCCCGGCGCCGTCTTCGAGATGGACGATCGATTCACTTCGTACACGACTGATTCGATCGTGCGATACAAGCTCGACGGCGGCAAGATGTTGCTACGAATCAACCTCGACGACCCTGGGACCGCCAACGTCTTGGAGTCCAGCGCGAACGCGGTGTCCCAACTCGCCGCCCACGACAAGATCGCGATGATCGAACCATTCATGAGTAGCCGCGTCGACGGACGAATCCAGCACGACCTCTCGGCCGACGGCGTAATGCGTTCGATGGCGATCGCCAGTGCACTCGGTGCGACGTCCTCACACACCTGGTTGAAGGTGCCGGTGGTGGACGACATGGAGCGCGTGGCCGAAGCGACCACGATGCCGATCGTGCTCCTCGGCGGTCCCCGCAACGATCGGCCGGACGAGATGTTCGAACGATGGGAGAAGACCCTCCGACTGCCGGGCGTGCGCGGACTCGTCGTGGGACGAAACCTTCTGTACCCTTCCGACGACGACGTCTCGGCGGCCGTGAAGACGGCCGTCAGCCTCCTATGAGCCAGACGCATTACCTTCCGGCTCGCGAGCCGGGACTCGACGGCTACAGCATGGACATCTCGCCGGCCAGCGCGGGGTGGCGTTACTCCTCCCTGCGCGTGCTGAACCTGAAGCCGGAGGGCACCGCGACGTGGAGGACCGGTGACTCGGAATGGATCGTCCTGCCGCTCGCCGGCTCGTGCGTCGTGACCTGTGGCGACACGTCCTTCATCCTCGAAGGTCGCGCGAGCGTGTTCGAGCGCGTCTCGGACTTCACCTACGTGCCGCGCGACGCGACGGTCACGATCTTCAGTGCCCCGGGCGGCCGCTTCGCACTTCTCGGAGCGGTCTGTGAGCACACCCTGCCCGCACGATACGGCAGCGCCGATGACGTGGCCGTAGAACTGCGCGGTGCCGGATCGGCCAGTCGCCAGTGCAACAACTTCGCGTCGCCCGATGGGTTCGAGACCGACCGGCTCGTGGCCGTCGAGGTACTCGTGCCCGGTGGGAACTGGGCCTCGTACCCGCCGCACAAGCACGACCAGGAGCGACCGGGTGAGGCGGTGCTCGAAGAGATTTACTACTTCGAGGTTCGCGGCGGTGCCCGCGCGGGTCAACCCGGTCCCGGCGCCTACCAACGGGTCTACAGTTCCGGCGCCGATCGCCCGATCGACGTGCTCGCCGAGGTGTCGACGGGTGACGCGATCTTGATTCCGTACGGATATCACGGACCGACGATGGCCGCTCCCGGCTACGACCTGTACTTTGTGAACGTGCTCGCCGGACCGGCATCCGAACGGACGATGGCCTTCTGCGACGATCCCACCCACGATTGGGTGCGGGGATCGTGGCGAGATCAGACCGTGGATCCACGACTACCGATGACCACGTCAAAGGGAGCTCGATGAGACTCACCGTGGCCCAGGCGCTCGTGCGGTTCTTGCGAGTCCAGTCCGTCGAACGAGACGACGAGCACCATCGCTTCTTCGCGGGCTGCTTCGGCATCTTCGGCCACGGCAACGTGGCCGGCCTCGGTCAGGCACTCCTCGAGAGCGGCGACGACTTTCCCTATTACCTCGCGCGCAACGAACAGGCGATGGTGCACACGGCCGTGGGCTACGCGCGCATGTCGAATCGACTGCGGGCGTTCGCCTGCACGTCGTCGGTCGGACCCGGCGCCACGAACATGGTCACCGGCGCGGCCGTCGCGACGACAAATCGCATCCCGGTGCTGCTCTTGCCGGGGGACGTCTTCGCGACGCGACGCGCCAACCCCGTGCTCCAGGAACTCGAAGCCCCGACGTCACTGGACCTTTCCGCGAACGACGCCTTGCGACCGGTGTCGAAGTACTTCGACCGGGTGTGGCGTCCGGAGCAGTTGCCCGAAGCCATGTTGCACGCGATGCGAATCCTCACTGATCCGGCCGAAACCGGGGCGGTGACACTGGCCCTCCCTCAAGACGTGCAGACCGAAGCGTGGGACTATCCCGAGTCGCTCTTCGAGCAACGCGTGTGGAGGATCCGGCGACCGCCACCGGAGTCACAGTTGATCGAACGTCTCGCGATGAAGGTGCGGTCCGCCGCTCGTCCACTTATCGTCGCGGGCGGTGGCGTCATCTACAGCGACGCGACGCGGTCGCTGACGGACTTCGTCGACGCCACTGGCGTTCCGGTCGCCGAAACTCAGGCCGGCAAGGGATCACTGCGCTTCGATCACGCCCAGAGCGTCGGCTCAATCGGCGCGACCGGAACGACCGCGGCGAACGCGATCGCGAGCGACGCCGACCTGGTAATCGGCATCGGCACGAGGTGGAGTGACTTCACCACCGCATCTCACTCCGTGTTCCAGGATCCGAACGTCGAGATCGTCAACATCAACGTGACGCCGGCCGACGCCTCGAAGCTCTCGGCGCTCGCCATCGTGGCCGACGCGCGTTCGGCCATCGACGCGCTGAAGGATCGCCTTACCGACTGGCGAGTTCCGAAGGACTTCGAAAACGAGTACCGAGGACTGGCGTCGCGCTGGAATGAAGCGGTCGAAGCGGCCTATCACCTCGACCACGGTCCCCGGCCCGCGCAGAGTGAGGTCATCGGAGCGGTGGAGGCGTCGAGTAGCGATAGCGACGTCGTCGTCGGGGCCGCAGGAAGTTTGCCGGGCGACCTCCACAAGCTCTGGCGTACGAGAGACCCGAAGGGATATCACGTCGAATACGCGTTCTCGTGCATGGGCTACGAGATCGCCGCGGGTATCGGCGTGAAGATGGCCGCCCCTGAACGCGAGGTCTACGTCATGGTGGGCGACGGGTCGTACCTGATGCTCAACTCCGAACTGGTCACCGCGCTGCAAGAGGGGATCAAGATCATCGTCGTGCTCGTCGACAATCACGGGTTTCAGTCGATTGGCGCCCTCTCGGAGTCCGTCGGCGTCGAGCGCTTCGGCACCGCGTATCGCCTTCGCGATTCCTCCGGGCAATTGGCGGGTGCGAACCTCCCGATCGATCTCGCGGCCAATGCCGCGAGCCTCGGCGCCACCGTTATTCGCACCACGTCCATCGATGAACTTCGTGACGCGCTGAAAGTCGCTCGCACGAACCTCGACACGACGGTCATCCACATCGAAACCGATCCACTGGTCGCCGCACCCGACTCGGCGTCGTGGTGGGACGTGCCGGTCGCCGAAGTGGCGACACGCGAATCGACGCGCAACGCCCTGCAGCGTTACGAATCGGAGCGCACGATCCAACGTGAGTACTTTCGCCCCACGACGTGATCACTTCGAGGGCGTGGTAGTCCCGTGACGTCGGAGTCTCCCAACAGTCCGGATTCGGCGTCGACGGAAGTGACGTTCCGACCACTCGCACTTACGAGCGCGACGTTCGACCTCCTCGTCTTCGGGATGATCTCGTCGCTCTTCGGACCGTTGCTCGTGACGCTCGCGCACCGATTCCACCTCTCGCTCCCCGCCACCGGCGTCGTCCTCAGCGTGTACTACGTGGGCGCGTTTTGCGGCGTGCCGGTCGGTTGGTTCGCGATGAGGCGACTCACGGGCGCCGCGGTACTGTCGGCGACACTCTTGATAACTGCGCTCGGCGCGTGCGGCGCCGCGCTCGCGACGCAGTGGGTGATGTTCCTGGTGTCGGTCTTCCTACTCGGGTTGGGATTCGGTGGCGTCGACTTCTCGCTGATCTCCCTGCTCGTTCGAACGAGGCCGACGGGTCGCGGTCGGCGACTGAGCGTCACCAACGCCGGGTACGGTCTCGGTGCGGTCATCGGACCGCTGCTCGTCGTCCTGGTTCGCCCACACGACTACCACCTGCTCTACGTTGCAGTCGCGATCGCGGTCGTCGTGCTCACCTTCGGAAATCGCGGGCTCATCGCGCCAGCGCTGTCACGCGAACATCGACACGACGACCTCGTGGTGAATCGGGCGCGCCGAAAATCGATCCTGGCCACCTTTATCGCGGCGTACATCTTCTACGTGGCCACCGAGACCACGACGGCCGAATGGATCGCGTCGAGCCTCCACCGCGTCGGCTACTCCGTCTCGATCGGCAGCGTCGTCACCGCGGGGTTCTGGCTCGGTCTCGCGCTGGGACGTGTGCTCGCCGGACCGGTGGGTCGTCGACACTCCGATCATCGACTCGTCCTCGCAGGACTCGCCGCCGCCGCCGTCCTCTGTTCGCTGGCGCTGGTGAGGGGCGCCGCACCATTCGTCTATCCGCTGGTCGGACTCTCCATCGCCCTGGTCTATCCCCTGGCGCTCGTCTGGTACTCCACACTGTGTCCCCACGACGACGACGGCGTCGCCCTGTTGATCTTGTGCATGATGGTCGGCGGTGTCATCGGTCCGGCCACTCAGAGTCTCATGGTGTCGACCTTCGGCATCCACGCGGTTCCACTCGTCCTCGCCAGCTTCGCCGGTCTCACTTTGGCGACATTTGCCAGCGCCCTGCGGTTCTCCGCCACCACGTGAGCGAATCCTCGATACAAACTCCCTGATAATGGGCTACTTACGAGGGATCGAGAAGTACCACTTGACAAACGTTCGATAACGATATATCGTTATAGTCAGATTTACAACAAAGGAGAAATCAATGAATCAAGAATTTCACGAACACAATCACGGGGAGCGCGCCGAGCGCGACCGTGGTCCTCGGGGAAGCGCTCGCAGTCGCGGTCGAAGCCCGGGGGGACACCGCGGCGGCCCATTTGGTCGCGGCGACGAGATGTTTCGCGGTGGCTTCGGTCCTCGCGGCCGTCAGCGACTCCGTCGCGGCGACGTACGGGCGGCCGTTCTGGTCCTGCTCGACGAGTCCCCGCGCAACGGTTACCAGATCATCCAAGAGTTGAGCGAGCGCTCCAACGGCGCCTGGCGTCCGAGCCCGGGATCGGTCTACCCGATCCTTCAACAGCTCGAAGACGAGGGCCTCGTCGAGGTCTCCTCAACGGTGTCCGGTAAGACCTACGTCCTGACCGCCACGGGAAAAGCCCTGGTGGAGAAGGATCGCGCCACGCTCGGCAAGCCGTGGGAGAGCGCGGCCGCCGACGTCGGCGACGCCACGTCGGACCTGTTCGGCACGTTGCGACAGGTCATCCACGCGGTGCGCCAAGTGGCGATGGCCGGTTCCGACGCGCAGACGCAGAAGGCGACGACCATCCTGGCCGACGCTCGACGCTCGATCTACCGCCTGTTGGCAGAAGACGAGTCGTAAGAACCTCCCCCCAGGCCCGCGCCTTCGACGTTCGACGTCGAGGGCGCGGGCTTTTTCGTCTCTTTCCGCCATACTTACTTGATGAACGAGCCGAAGTGGCACGCCGAAACCATCGCGGTCGTCGCCGGGCGAGCGACGACGCCCGGAGGGCCATTCAACGTGCCTCCGACGTTTGCCTCCACCTACCGTGACGGTGGCGACATCGGCTACGGCCGCTGGGGTAACCCGACTTGGAGCGCCTTCGAAGAGACACTCGGAGGACTCGAAGGCGGCCACTGCGTGGCCTTTGCCTCGGGACTCGCCGCGGTCTCGGCCCTCCTCGCGCCCCTGCCACTCGGATCGACCGTGGTCTTCCCGGGTGAGGGATACAACGGGACGCGCGCTCTCCTACGGCGATTGGAGGAGGAGGGTCGACTCCACACCCGTGCCGTCGACGTCGTCAATACGCACGAGGTCCTCGAGGCGTTGGACGGCGCCGACGTCCTCTGGCTCGAGTCACCGACCAACCCGACGCTCGGCGTTGCCGACCTGCCAGCGATACTGCGCTCGACACGCGACCTCGGCGTCGTCGCCGTGGTCGACAACACCTTCGCCACGCCGATGCTGCAACAACCGCTCGCGCTCGGCGCGCGCTGCGTGGTGCACTCCGCGACGAAGTACATCGGTGGTCACTCCGACCTCCTCATGGGCGCCGTCATCGTGGACAGCGAAACCCAACGTGACGAACTCGTCGAGTGGCGCACGTCGAACGGCGCGATTCCCGGAGTGATGGAGGCGTACCTGGCCCTACGCGGACTGCGCACGCTCCCGGTTCGCTTCGCGCGCCAACAACGCACGGCCGCCGAGCTCGCCGAACGGCTCGACGACCACCGACACGTCGAGTGCGTGCGCTATCCCGGTCTCGTCACCGACGCCGGTTTCGAACGCGCGAGCTCTCAGATGGGCGGCTTCGGCGCGATGCTCTCCTTCGAAGTCAAAGACGCCGAACACGCGGACCGCGTCGTCGAGTCACTGGCGCTGATCGTCGGGGGCACGAGTCTGGGCGGCGTCGAGACCACGATCGATCGACGAGCGAGGTGGAAGGGCGAGGAGAACGTGCCGCCAGGACTCCTGCGACTGAGCGTCGGACTCGAGCACCCGGTCGACCTCTGGGCCGATCTCGACGACGCGCTCAACCGCGCCTTCACGAAGTCGTAGCACGACGCAAAATACTCACGGCGCCCGCGAGAGCACCGTGAGTATTTTTTGAGGCGAATTAGCCGACCGAGACGAGTTCCCGAGTCTCTTCGACGGCGACGACGGGCGTTACCGCAACCGCTACGGCGTGGCGACGACGTTGGCGGAAACCCGCGATGACCCCGTCGACACTGATCCACGTCGACGTGCGCCACGTGGCGAGCACGATGAGCGCGCACAGCGCGTAGAAGGCGCAGACACTGGCCGTCCCCGACATGACGTACGTGAACAAGAGCAAGAGGCTGCAGACCGCGGCGGTGCGAGTGAGGAAACCGACCACGAGTCCAAGTCCAACTGCGAGTTCACCGAACGCCACGATGACGGCGATCCAACTGGCGTTGGGAACGACGAAGGTGTGCATCAGACTGCCCCACCAGCTGTAGGCGGGGATGCCGTGTCCGGCGAAGCCGGCGACGCCGGCGCCGCCGTGGTGGAGGAAGTACGGATTCTCCGCACCGAATACCTTCGACCAACCGGCCTGGACCCACATGCAGCCGACCCAGACTCGAACGGCCAACCACGCAATGGTGGCGTACTTGGATTGACGAAGCCACGTGAGCACGCCGGGATAGGTGCGCTCGCTCGGTTCGCCGAAGATTGTTACGAGCTTGTTCATGTGATGCCCTCTTTCGTTTTCGGTCTTCTTCCGTGATCCCGTGGCTCTCAACACTTCACAGTCGCCACGACAACTGAATGACCTTCGTTTTCAAACTACGGGAGGGGGTCGGTGAGTTTCGCGTGAAATCCCAGGTCTAAAGTCATATTCTCCGGCGCGCGCGCGAGGAGTCACGTCGAATGACGGACGTTCGCGCGCGTGATTATTTTCGAAACGACGCAACGCACTCCGAGATCGCGAGTGACTCCGACATCGCACGGAAGTACTCCGGGACGCCGTTCGCGAAGACCTCGACGTACGCGGGCTGCTTCGCGAACGCGATCTCTTGTGCCGTGACAGCCGACACCGTCGCGCCGCGACGCCGGCGCCACACGAGCGTTTGCGGATTGCCGTTGTCGACGATGGTGCGCCACTGTAATTCGGGGTGGTGTCGGTCGAGCACCATCACCACGCGCCACACGTCGCCGTGCCACGGTCGACCTTCGCGTCCGGCTGCTTCTCGTGCGCGGAACGACTCGTCTTGATCGGGAATCGCCGAGAACTCATCACTCGGCACCGTGTCGTCGATCAACACGACGCCACGTCGAAGATGGGTAAAGGTGTTGATCAGGTCACGGTAGGTCTGCTCGAACGTGTGCAGACCATCGATGAACGCGACGTCGAATTTCTTGGACGGCCGAATCATGGTGAAGAAATCATCACTGGTCATAACGGCGAACTTCGCCCCCCTCGGCAAGAGCACCGGGTCAAAAAGTGGCACGGGGTCGACGCCGTAACGACGTCGCGCGATGACGTTGACAAACGTCTCAGCTTCGAACACACCGATCTCGAGATACGACCTCAGGTGAAGTTCGCTAATGAGAGCGTTGACGCGACGAGGTGTCCAGAGTTCGGCGGGTACGGGCCCGGGACGGTGCTGCAGTAGGAGGGGAAGGTCGGCGATCGAACGCAGACGGTTGATCCCGTCAGCACGGCGCTCGCGCATGAATCCCCACCGGTCGAGGAACGGCCGGGCGAATCCGTTGTCAATCTGTTTCCAGAGGTGACGTTGGCGCACTCTGATGAATTCGTCCGCTATTCGCCGCGGCGCATGGAGAGTCCGACGAAGCGGACCGTTACGTGAAGACGCCACTAGGGCCGAGGATATCGTCACGCCCGCGTTCGACGGCTTATAGAAACTGAGGCCGTCTTCGCATCGAAGGTCGTCTCCGCGCCGCGCAATGACGAGAAGGTATAACCTGCCCAGGATGACGAGCATCCTGGCCCTCGATCCGGCGTGGACCGCCACCGAACCGAGCGGCGTCGCGCTGCTGCAACAGGTGAAGAATCGTTGGAAGTGCGTCGGGCTGAGCCCGAGCTACAGCCAGTTCGTGGAACTCGCGAGCGGCACGCCCGTCGACTGGTCCAAGACACCGAGCGCCGGACGTCCCGACGTCGACGCGCTGATGGGTGCTGCGAGCAAGTTGCTCGAGGGCGAGGCGGTCGACCTCGTCACGGTCGACATGCCGGTCTCGCTCACCCCGATTCGAAAACGTCGCGAGGCCGACAGCGCGGTCTCGGTCAAGTTCGGCTCCAAGGGCTGCAGCACCCACTCACCCAGTGACGTTCGCCCAGGTGAACTCGGGAGTCAGTTGACCGAGCGCTTCCGAGAACTCGGCTACCGCGTCGCCACCGTCGAGACGCCGGTGGGCAGCACGTTCGTGTTGGCCGAGGTCTATCCCCACCCGGCCCTCTTGCACCTCTTGGGCAAGGACTTCCGCTTCAAGTACAAGATCGGCCGGGCGAGTGAGTACTGGCCCGACAAGTCTCCCGCCGATCGACGACGCCGGATCGTGAAGAACTGGCGCAAGATTCTCGACGAACTCTCCCTGACGATCAACAAGATCGACCTCCCGCTGCCGGCCAAGACCGATCTCGAGAACTATCCATCGACGTCGTTGAAGCGATTCGAAGACGCGCTCGACGCGCTCGTCGGCGCGTGGGTCGGCATCAAATACCTGGAGGGTGACGCCACCGCCTACGGCGACGAATCGGCCGCGATTTGGATCCCCCCGAAGTCCTCGTAACGCTCAGTGCCGGGCGCGTCGTGTCGTCCGGGAAACACGTGAAAGCGCAGTAATTTCCCTGAAATTGAACTTCTCCGCCTACTATAATTTTCGTAATCTGATCCCCACCGCCCTCGGGGTTCGAGCACTTTGAGGCGAAGGGTAATTGATGGCGAAGTTCGGCTTGGAGAGGATCACCAAGGTCTATCCGAACGGGTTCAAAGCGGTCCACGCACTCGATCTGGAAATCAACGAGGGTGAGCTCATGGTGCTCCTCAGGCCCTCCGGCTGCGCCCAGACGGGATCGGAATGACGAAACGGCTCACTGTCGGTGTCGTCGGCTGCGGCGTCATCGCCCAGGTGATGCACCTCCCCCACTTGGCCGAACTGCGGGACCGCTACGAACTGGCCGCCCTGTGCGACATTTCGGAGCCCACGGCCCGGGCTTGCGCCGAGATGTACGGCGTCGACAAGGTCTTCACCTCGTGGCAGGACCTCGTTGCCGAGAAGCTCGACGTCGTCATGGTGCTCACCTCGGGCAGCCACGCGCCCATCGCCGTGGCCGCGGCCAAGGCCGGTTCGAACGTCTTCGTCGAAAAGCCCCTCTGCCTCTCTGTGGCTGAGGGCGAGGAGCTCTTCGAGGCCGTTCGCCGGGCCGGAGTTCGCTTCATGGTCGGCACGATGAAGCGCTACGACCCGGCCTACGAACGACTCCTCGAGTTCTTGCCCCTGGAGGACCTGCGCCTCGTCTCGGTCACGACGTTGGAGTCGCCGTTCCAGCCCTACGTCCAGGCCTACCCCCTCACGGCGATGACGCCCCCGGGACCCGACGTGCTCGCGGCACTCAAGGCCGACGACGCGCGGCGTCTGCTCGCCGCCTTGCCCGAGGGCGACGACGAGGCGCGCTTCTGCTATCGGTGGATACTGCTCGACAGCCTCGTGCACGAACTCAACATGCTGCGCGGCGCACTCGGCGAGCCCGCCGTGGTGCACCACGCGAGGCTCGGTCGCACGGTCTGTGAGATCAGCCTCGGCTTCGGGCCTACCGAGGTGCACGTGTCCTGGGTCGACCTTCCCGGCATGGCCCACTACAAGCAGCAACTCGCCTTCTACGCCCTCGACAAGCGCGTCACGCTCGCGCTGCCCTCACCGTACCTGCGCGCCATGCCGAGTCTCTTGACGATCGAGGGTGGCGAAGACGGTTCGCCGCACTCGTGGCGCACCGACGAGACCCTCTCGTACGAGGAGGCCTTCAAGCGCGAGCTGATCGAATTCGAATCAGTGATCCGTGCCGGCCGCGATCCCCGGACGAACATCATCGACGGCCTGCACGACATCGCTCTGTGTCACGCCATCGCGACATCGCACATCACGCATCAACCGGTCACGATGCCCAGTGCGCTGCCCGCGTGGGCGACGGGAGGTTGAAATGGACGTAGGACAGACTCGAATGCGACGTCGCTGAGTCCACCGAATCACATGACGAACCGGCGTCTACGGTTGGGGAATCGGAACTCTGGTGATGCGTAGGGCGTGGCGAGCGAGGGACGACGGTTCCTTCGAGTCGACGGGACCACGATGTCCCTGATCCCCACCGACCCTTCAATTGACTCCCTCGCCGACTCCGCGGTCGAGAACGCCCGCACACTCATTCACGACGCCGATCGAATGCGGGGTCACGCGGAGGTCGCCAATCGCCGACGATTCTCGCGACTTTTTCGCGACCCCCAGGCCATCGACGTCACGATTACCCTGACCGACGAAGTCATGCGGATCCACTCGGTCAAGAGTTCAATCAACATCTTTCGTCGCGCCGCGGCCAAGGCGTCCACCGAGGGTTTCGGCGGCTTCAACGCCTTCGGTCTCAAGTTCCTCGCCACTGGTTCACGTCTGGCCCCGGCGGCGGTGATCAACGTCGTCACGAAACAGATTCGCCACCTCTCCAAGGCGCTGATCCTTCCCTCCGAAGAGGGACCGTTGCGCAAACACCTCGAGCGACGTCGGCGTGACGACATCGCGTTGAACATCAACGTGTTGGGCGAAGCGGTACTCGGGGAGCGCGAGGCCGACGAACGGTTCGAGCGAGTGCTCGAGATGATTCGTCGACCCGAGATCAACTACGTGTCGGTGAAGCTCTCGTCGGTCGTGAGTCAGATCATCACCATCGACCGCGTGGGCTCACTGGATCGCGTCGCCACGAAAATGCGACGTCTCTATCGCGAGGCCGAGTCCCACGGCGCATTCGTCAATCTCGACATGGAGGAGTACCGCGACCTCGAGTTGACCGTCACGGCGTTCACGCACGTGCTTGATGAGGATGAGTTCTCGGCCATCGCCGCCGGCATCGTGCTCCAGGCCTACCTGCCTGAATCGCACACCGCGTTCGCCGAACTGGTCGAGTGGGCGACGCGTCGTCACCGACGGTCCGGCGGCTCAATCAAGGTCCGACTGGTGAAGGGTGCCAACCTGGCGATGGAGACGACCGAGGCCGAACTCCACGGCTGGAGCGCGGCGCCCTATCGGACCAAGTCCGACGTCGACGCCAGCTACGCGCGATTGATCGACGCGGCGCTTCGTCCCGAGCACGCCGAGGCGGTGCGCATCGGCATCGCGAGCCACAATCTCTTTCATCTCTCCTGGGCGCTCGAGGTCGCGCGGTCGCGCGGTGTCGAAGCGCAAGTCGACGTCGAGATGCTCGAAGGGATGGCCAACTCCGAGTCGCTCGCCATCGCCCGGACGGGTCAGCGTGTGCTGCTCTACGCCCCGGTGACGCGCCACGATGACTTCGCCTCCGCGGTCGCGTACCTCGTTCGTCGACTCGACGAGAACACGTCGGACGAGAACTACCTGAAGGCAGCGTTCGACATCGGCACGGACGTCGCGCGCTTCGAGGAGCAGCGCGACCGATTCACGGCGTCGATACGAGATCGACACGCGATCTCGACCGCGTCACTGCGCCACGCGCCACACGAGACGCCGGACACGGCGGGCTTCACCAACGTCGCGAACTTCGACGCGACCTCGGCGTTCGCCTTTGACGCCGTCGTCAGGGCCTTCGACGCGATTCGCGCCGCACCGGATCTACGCATCCCCCTCGTCATCGGTGGCGAAGACGTCACCACCGGCGAGATCGAGGTCGGTCACGATCCCAGCGCCGACGCCGAGGCGTGGTACCGGTACTGCGTCGCCGATGAACGACAGGTCGACGAGGCCGTGCGCTGCGCCGCGCGCGCCCAAGCGCACTGGTCCAGTCTCTCGATCGAGGAACGTCGAGCGATCCTCTTCGCCGCCGCGCTCGTGATGGAGGACGAGCGGATCACGACGACCGCGGTCATGGCCCGCGACGCCGGCAAGACCGAGGCCGAAGCCGATCCCGAGGTGAGCGAGGGGATCGACTTCGCTCGCTTCTACGCGACGTCGACCGCCGACTTCGACGGCTCCACGCCACTCGGAACGATCGTCGTCGTACCGCCGTGGAACTTCCCGTACGCGATCCCGTCCGGCGGTGTCTGCGCCGCGCTCGCGGCCGGCAACGCCGTCATCTTGAAGCCGGCGCCCGAGACGGTGGCCACGGCCTGGCAGTTGGTGCGACAACTTTGGGCCGGCGGCGTCCCGCGCGACGTCCTACAGTTCGTGCCGACCCGTGACGACGACACCGGGCGTCGCCTCATCACCCACCGCGACGTCGACGCCGTCATCTTGACCGGATCGTTCGACACCGCGCTGATGTTCACGACGTGGCGTCCCGATATCACGCTCCTCGCCGAGACGAGCGGCAAGAACGCCATACTCATCAGCGCGTGCGCCGACATCGACGTCGCCGTGAAGGACCTGGTGCAATCGGCGTTCGGTCACGCCGGTCAAAAGTGCAGCGCCGCCAGCCTGGCCATCGTGGTGCGCGACGTCTATGAGGACCCCGCATTCCTTCGACAGCTCGGCGACGCCGTGCAGAGCCTTCGCGTCGGACCCAGTTGGGATCTCTCGACCTCCGTCGGACCGATCATTCGAAGCGCCGAACCGGCGCTCGAGCGCGCGCTCCATCACCTGGACCCCGGCGAGAGCTGGCTCCTCCAGCCACGCGCCCTTGACGCCGCGGGGCTGCAGTGGAGTCCGGGCGTGAAACTCGGTGTGCGTTCCGGTTCCTGGAGTCATCAACACGAGTGGTTCGGACCGGTCCTCGGGGTCATGGTCGCCCCGGATTTCACCACGGCGATCAAGTGGCAGAACCGAACCGACTTCGGCCTCACGGCCGGCATCCAGTCACTCGACGAGACCGAGTGCGAACTGTGGATGGACCGTGTCCAAGCCGGCAATCTCTACGTCAACCGCGGCGTCACGGGCGCGATCGTGAATCGCCAACCCTTCGGCGGTTGGCGCCGCAGCAGCGTCGGTCCGACCGCCAAGGCCGGGGGTCACCACTACGTCAATTCCCTTCGACGCTGGGAGCCGCTCACCGACGCGGCGTCATCGATCGAACTCGCCCGGTCGTGGTGGCGTTCCACGGGCAGTCGGGCGATCGACCGGAGCGGACTTCGCGTCGAGAAGAACTTTCACCGTTACCGCCGCCATCGCAAGGCGATCGCCGTGCGTGTCGATGGCACGTTCGACGAGTCGCGGCGTTCCTTCATCGACGCCGTCGTGAGCGACTTGGGCGTCGAGGTCTCCTACAGCGCGCTCGAACCCGTGGCCAGCACTCCGGAGGCGCTCATCGAGTCACCGGCGCAACTCGTCGCGCGCGCTGAATCACTCAGCCGGGTGCGCTGGCTCTCGAGCGAGGCCGCGCCGACCGTGGCGCTGTTGGCCCAGGGCGTGAGCGTCGATCCACGGGCCCTCGCCCAGCGCGGCGACGTCGAGATGGCCCGTTGGTTGCTCGAACAGAGCGTGTCGATCACCCATCATCGCTACGGCAACGTGAACGCCGGACCGAAACCGAACTGCGTCGGTCTGGGCGACTCAATGCTCGAGGGCTAGGTCCTCGACGCGACGATGGCGAACCTTCGACACGATCGTGGGATGCTCGCTCGTGGTCATGGCCTCGAGCACGGCGCTGATGCTGGCGGTCGCGAAGTTGATCCGGTGATCGGCGACGCCGTAGGGCATCACGAGGACGTCGCCGTGCGCCATCGCCCCGCAGGTGTAGACCACGTTGGGCACGTACCCGTCCTGCTCTTCGGCGCTCGCCGTGAGGAGCGGCTCTTTGAGCGCGGCGATCATCTTGGTGGGATCGTCGAGATCGAGCAGCACCGCGCTGATGCTGTAGGTGCGCATCGGGCCGACGGCGTGAGTGAGCACCAACCATCCGGCGCTCGTCTCGATGGGCGAGCCGCAGTTGCCGAGTTGCACGACCTCCCAGTCCCACTCCGGCATCTGGAAGGTCACGGCGCGCCCCCAGTGCCCGAGGGTGTCCGAGAAACAGACCGCGTTCGTCTCGCGGTCGTAGCGAGTCAGTGCGACGTAGCGACCGTCGATGCGACGCGGAAAGAGGGCCAAACCCTTGTTGAGCGCCGCGGCCCCGACGACGGGCGAGGCGTCAAAGGTGATGAAGTCGTCGGTGCGCAAGAGTTGCTGGGCGACGTGCACGCCGTCGAACGCCGTGTAGGTCGCGAGGTACGTCGTCGTGTCGTCGTCCTCGGTGAACCGGACGAATCGGGCGTCCTCCATGCCGTGCGCTTCGGCCGACATGACCGGCCAGAGCACTCGTTCGGAGATGTCGATGTCGGTATCGAAGTGCACGCCGTAACTGCAGGCCGCGATCGATCGGTGATGACGCGCCACGGTGTGCGCGTCTTGACGCGTGTCGAACTCCGAGATCAAGATCTCCAGTCGCGCTTCGAGCTCTTCAATGGAGAACACCAGCGGCAGCTCGTCCAAGACGTAGGAGGCGCTCTCACCGTCTTGTCCCATGGCCTTCAAGCGCGCGTGGAAGACGTCGCGGTGGAAGATGCCGTCGCGCGCCGCACCGATCATCGGATAGGGCTCGCGCGGGTCGAGCGTGATCTCTCCGTCGGCACTGACCAGTCCGGTGCGAAAACCGATGCTGGATCGATGGCCCTCGCCGACGCCGCGAAAGCTCATCACGAATCGCAGCGATCCCTCGGGGACGTCGGACTGATCGGGATGCACCACCATGCTGGGGTTGCAGACCGCGGCGGCCTCGAGTGAGTACTCGTGCGTGAACGAGGCACCCAGCAGGAGCCAGCGCTCTTCGCTCAGGTCCTCTTTCGGGTCGAGTCGATTGCTCACGCGCTCGGCGTGTTGACTGAAGACGGCCACGATGTCGCGATGCCGTCGCGCGAATCGTTGGATGACCTCTTTCAGTCGTCGGCGCACGTCAGCTTCGGGCAACGCCACGATTCGCTTCACCACGCTCGACGCCCGGGACTGCGATCCCCCGAGTTCTTGGCCGGCCACGAAGAGCAACGCCACGACTCGTGACGAGTCGGGAACGATGTGGACATCGGAACGTGACGCGAGGGGGTTTTCTTTCATGTAGAGATAGTTTGGTGCGCGAAGGCCTGCTGACGGGTTGATACCAGCGCCAAAGTTGATTCCGCCCCTTGATTCTGGTTGGCGACGTCGGCGTGCAGACCATCAAATCCCCCGCCCGTGACGGGGTCCCACATCATGACGTTCGCGTCGTTGTCCGCGTCAAACCAGGCGTTCGCCATCCGAATACCCTCCAGCCACTTCGGCGAATCGTCGACGGTGAGCGCTCGCGCGCAGGCGTCGGCCATCGTGGAGACCTCGATCGGCTGTTGATCGAAACTAGGACCGACGTCGCCGGGGCCCGATCCGGCGGCCGGGGTCACCGAGAGATGTCCGGCACGGGTCTCGCGCGCCAAGAGCCACCCGAGCAGCTCCAGACCCCTGGTCACGAGGTCCGGTCGCTCCAAGGCGACGCCCATCGCGATCATCGCGTCGGGCAAGAGTGCGTTGGCGTAGTAGAGCCGGGGTTCAGGCCACGGCCACTGCGGGTCATCGCTCGAGGCCAGCAACGAGTCCGCGGCGTCACGCATGAGCGACAGTGCCGCGGCGTTCGTGGGATCGACACCGAGAACCGCGGCGGCGCCCAGGGCGGCAAAGGCCATGGCGCGCGGATACTGCGAGCGTTGCTCGGCGCCGCGTTCGAAGAGCGAGCGCGCGGGCCCGGCGATCGCGAACTGCATACTGGCGGCGGCCGTGCCCAAGCCCCAGAGGCTTCGACCCCAACAGTCCTCGGTCGAGCCTTCGCTCGTCCACGAGCCGTCGGCCGATCGGCGATTTCGACAGTCGCCGTGCGGACCCATCGCGTCACCGACGAAGCCGAGCGAACCCTGGGCGAGGGAACGCACCGACGCGTTGGGACGAGGTTCGCGGGCGGCGACCACGAGGACGCGCGCGACGTCGTCGACGCAGTACCCGTGTTCGCGACGAGGTGTGGCGTGCTCGGCGTGCTCGAACGTGCCGAAACGATCGGTCAAGGCGACCAGATGGTCGAAGCGCGGGCTCTCGGTCATCGGGTCGCCGACAGTGGCGCTCGGTCGTCGAGCAGCTCTTCGCCGAGTGCGGCGTAGCGCGACGCGATGACGGGCCACGAAAGATCGGGGGCGAGGCGGCGAGCTTCACGTGCCATCGAGTCGACCAGGCCCGGCGTCGTCAGGGCCTCGCGGATGGCGTCGGCCAACGCCTCGGGGTCGCGACGCGGCACGACCAGCCCGGCGCCACTCGAGAGCAGTTCGACCGCGTGCGGGAACGCCGTCGCGATGACGGGACGACCGGCGGCGATGGCGTCAACTAAAACGCCCGAGGTCACTTGATCCGGCGAGTCGTAGGGCAGGATCACCATCGTCGACTCGCTGATCAGTTGGGCCAGCGACGCCAACGAGCGGTACTCGGGATCAAAGACCACGTCGACGTGGCGATCCTTCGCGCGCTCCATCAACATGTCGCGATAGACATCACCTTCGTACTCGTGGACCTTGGGATGCGTGTTGCCGGCCACCACGTAGATGGGCCGCGGCCGGAGGTCGTCGAGCAGGGCGAGCGCGTCGATCATCCACTCGATGCCCTTGCCCGGTCCGAGCAGTCCCCACGTGAAGAGCCGTGGCCGCTCCTTCGAGTCCTCGAGACGCACGGCACTCGACACGGCCGCCCCGTGCGGAATGACCGAGATCTTGCGCGCGTCCACGTCGAAGTTCGAACAGAGTCGCACCCGGCCGGCTTCGGTCATCACCACGACGGCGTCGGCCGCGCGCACGACGGCCTCTAAGACCGAGCGCTGGTGCGGCGTCGGGTGTTCGAGCACGGTGTGCGCGACGACGATCGTCGGTCGTCCAATCCCTTCGAGGATCTCCACGATCGAATCGCCGTCGGGCCCGTCGTAGATCCCGTACTCGTGTTGGACGATGACCACGTCGGCCCGATTGAGCGCGTCCATGGCGTCGACCGTTTCGACACCGGCGGCGTTGTTCAGTTCGGCGATCACGATCTTGGCCGCCGGTTCGTCGTCGGCACCGACACGGACGATGCCCACGTCGTCGCCGTACTCGTAGAGTCCGCCGGAGAGCGCCGCGGCGAAGGTGGCGATGCCGCACTGCGTCGGCGGGTACGTCGAAATCATCGCGTAGGTACGCGTCTGGTGATCGTTCATGGGTTTCTCTTCAAACACGCGCAACTCCTTTGCCTGAATGATTGTCAACCAACTCACGTCGACTTCGCAAATAGCGCCGTCGTCGTCGACGATGCAGTTCGGCGATTCAAACGTCCGTCGAACCCGAAATCGGCGCCTCTGATGAGCGGGCAGCCTGTCTGACTTCCGTACCCAACTTACCGGTGTTCGCAGACGACTCGTCCAGGAACGCGCTGCGCTTGTGAACACCGGGTTAACAACGAAACATCAAATCGATGGTTCTTTATCGCCGCCACTTGGGATTTTTCACCGAGAACCGCTCGTGAAGTCCGATCGGACGTCAGTCCATGAAGGCTCCCCCGTTGACCGAGATTGCCTCACCGGTGATGAACTCGGCGTCGTCACTCGCGAGGAACGCGACGACCTTGGCGACGTCCTGCGGCGACTCGAGTCGGGCCAGGGGCGTGTCGTCAATCCACATTCGGCGCACGGCGTCGGGGTCGATGCCGCGCAACTCGGCCTCCCACGACAGCTCGCGGGTCTGCATGGGCGTGGCGACGAATCCCGGACAGACGCAGTTGACGCGAATGCCGTGCGGCGCGAGCTCGAAGGCCATGGCCTGGGTCAGGCCGAGCACCGCGAACTTGCTCGCGACGTAGTGCGAGAGAAAGGGCACCCCGCCCTGCTTGGCCGCCATCGAGGCGGTATTGATGATGCGCCCCGGCGTCGCGAGGGCGATCATCGCCCTCGCCGCCGACTGACCGCAGTAGAAGACGCCGAAGGTGTTGACTTCGAAGCTGCGTACGAGATCCGACGGCGAGACGTCGACGAACGGCTGCATCTTGGAGATGCCGGCGTTCGAGACCCAGACGTCGAGTCGTCCGTGCTCGGCGACCACGGCGGTGACCACCGAGTCGCAGGCCGCGGGATCGGTCACGTCGAGGGCCAGCGCCTGCGCGCTCTCGATGCGTGACGCGGTCGCCTCGGCGCTGTCGAGGTCGACGTCGGTCACGATCACGTGGTGGCCACGCGCACCGAGCGTCTCGGCGATCGCCGCGCCGATGCCCGATCCCGCTCCGGTGACGCCGGCGATTGGTCGTGTCATGGTCAACTCCTAGCCAGTTCGTGTGCGAGGGACTTGGTCGCTTCGTAGAGATTATGGAACTGCCGGTATCGCTCGTCGTAACGCTCGACGAGCGCCGGCGTGGGCGCAATGATCTCACCCTCACCGAGAGCGCCGACGACGTAGGACCAGTCGGCGATGACCCCGGTGCCGATGCCGGCGATGACGGCCGCGCCGTAGGAGGCGCCGGGGTGATCGACCAGCGAGACCAGTTCGCGATTCAAGACGTCGGCCAGGATCTGTCGCCACAGCCGTGACTTCGAACCGCCGTTGGTCACCCGCGGGCGATGAAGTTCCAACCCGTCTTCGGCGAAGACGTCGAAGTGCGCACGAAAGCCGTAGGCGATGCCCTCGAGCAACGATCGATGCAGGTCGCCGCGCGTCGTGCCGAGGTGCAGGCCGATGACCGCGCCGCGCAGATCGGGATCGTGCAGGGGTGTCTTCTCACCCAAGAAGTACGGCAGCGTCACGAGCGCCCCCGGTTCGCTCGCGCTCGCGGCCGCGTCGAGTTCAGCGAGCGGCACGTCGTCCAAGAGACCCTGCTCCCAGCGCAGCACCGAGCCGCTGGTCGCCATGCAGCCGTTGGGCAACCACTTGCCGGGAATCGGATAGCGGTCGAGATAGAGGCGCGCGTCGAGGAACTTCTCGTCACTCACCGCGAGGACGTCACCGGAGCCGCCGAGCTTGATGAGGCACTCACCCTGCTCGACCAGACCAGCGCCGTAGGCCGAGAGGACGTGATCGGCGCCTCCGACCACAAGCGTCGTCCCCGCCCGAAGGCCGGTCGCGGCGGCGGCCGAGGCGCTGACCTCGCCCACGACCTGACCGGGAGTGGCGACCTCGAGCAGCGTCGGCCACGCCACCGGTGTCGCGGCCTGCACCGCGGCGATCGGCTCGGCGTTGAAGTCGTAGAGTCCACTCTCGATCGCCCAGTTGTATTCGACGTGCGCGGTGGCGCCCAGGGCCCGCGACAGCCAGTCGTAGGAACCCTGCAGTGACGCCGTCTTCTTCCACACGTCCGGTTCGTGTCGCGACAGCCAGAGCGCCGTGGGGGCGACGGACTGTTGGGAGAGGACTGAACCGGTGAGGTCCAAGAGGTCGAGGTCACCCAGCGCGGCGCGCACCTCGTCGATCTCGTGGGTGGCGCGCGCGTCGTTTTGCAAGATCGCGCGCCGCAGTGGTTGCCCGTTGGCGTCGACGGCCACGACCGCGGGCACCATGCCCGCCACGGCCACGGCGGCGACGTCGGGGTTGGACGCCCCGATCTCGCCGAGGAGCCGCGGCACGAGCGCGCACAGGGCGTCGAACCACTCGCGATGGTCGGCCTCGGCCCAGCCCTCATGATCACTGAAGAGCGCGACGTCCACGGTGTGCGACGCGACGATGCCGACCCCGGCGTCGAGCAGCACGGCCTTCACTCCGGACGATCCGAGGTCGATCCCGAGGAGCAGGCGGCGTCCCTCAGGCACTCCGCGCCGCATCGACGAAGCGCTTCACCCGTTCCGGGTCGACTTCATTCCACGTGTAGCCATCGCGCTTCAACGAGCTGCCGACGATGCAGCCATCGGCGAAGCGGAAGAACTCCTTGATCGTCTCGGCGCGCGCCCCGGTGTTCAGCAGCACCGGCACGGACTTGTCGAGCGCCTCGCGCACGTCGGCGACCGTCTTCACGTCCGGCTCGGCGCCCGCCATCGGGCCGGAGACCAAGATGACGTCGGCCATGCTCGACACGACCGTCGAGCGCGCCAACTCGGCCGGGGAACGACTGCCGGTGCTGGAGGCGAACTCCGGGGTCACGTTGGCGAAGATCGCGAGATCGTCGCGCCCGAGGTTCCTGCGACTGCGCAGCAACGTCGCGGCGTCCGGGTTCCACGCCCCCATGTCGGACTCCCACGAACCGGTGATGACCTCGCGCATGAACGAGGCGCCGCTCCCGACGGCGATCGCGAGCGCGCACTGCGCGTCCCAGAGGAAGTCAACGCCGAAGGGCCGATCCGTCGGTTTGCACTCGGTGACCACTCGTGTCATGACCGCGGAGGCTTCGAGACCGCCCTGGAGTTGATAGGGCCGGTCACCCTCGTTGCAGAACAACAGCGCGTCGAATCCCCCGCCGAGGAGGATCTCCACGTCGCGTCGGACCTGATCGACGAGGCCCGGCACCCCTTTGGCGTGGTCGAAGAGCGGCGTGCCCGGCAGCGGCGGCACGTGCGCCATGGCGATGAGCGGTTTTGCGATACCCGGGAATAGTTCGTGGAATCGGCTCACGATGAACTCTCCTTCGTATAGGGCTCGACGTGCACGACCTCCACACCCTGGTCCTTGATGGCGCGGATGATCTCCCCGTCCGGCGAGGCGTCGGTCACCAGCAGGTCTACAACATTCAATGCCGCCACGCTCACGAAGGCCACGTGGCCGATCTTGGACGCGTCGGCGAGCACGACGACGCGTCGCGTGGAGCACAGCGCCGACTGCTTCACCATCGCGTCGTCCATGTTGTACTCACTGAGACCCTTTTCGATGCTGACGCCGGCGACGCCGAGGAACAGCGTGTCGCAGTTCAAATCGCGATAGGAGGCTTCGGCCCGCGAACCCACGAGGCTCATCTCGCCGCTGCGAAGGACACCACCGGTGACGATCGTTCGAACCTTCGGTTTGCGATCGAGTTCAGAGGCGATGAGGAGCGAACTGGTGATGATGCTCAACGAGAGGTCCGGGCCGATGGCCTTGGCCATCTCCAGCGTCGTCGTCCCCACGTCGAGAATCACCGTCTCGTCGGGATGCAACAGGCCGGCCGCGACCGCGCCGATGCGTTTCTTGGCCTCGGAGCGAAAGGCGCCTCGCTGGAGGATGGGCGGCTCGTACGAGCGGCCCTGCGTGGAGATGGCCCCGCCGCGAATTCGTCGCGCGAGTCCCTCGACCTCCAAGAGTTCGAGGTCTCGGCGGATGGTCATCTCCGAGGTACCGAAGGCGAAGGCCAACTCGGCGATCGAGGCCTCTCGATTCACCTTCAGCCTTTCGGCGATCGTCGTGCGGCGCTCCCGGGAATTCATCGCCCAATGATATGAAAATAATTCACAGGTTCTACGAAATTTCTGTAATTTTCTCACAAATCAGGGTGAAATCTGTGCATAACTCTGTGAAGAATGTACAAGTAGAGGTGGATTGTTCCAATTTGACGGCAAACAAGTCGGCCCGCCGTTCGTCCGGTACGCTCCGAGGGTCGCCGGAAAGACGGTGGCTTTCCATGGGGGTCACCGATGGCGAAGGTTGCGGAGTTTCACACCACGGGCATCGAGGACGTGGACGAACTCGTCTTCCACAACCAATCCGAGTGTCCGATCGGACAAGAGATCACGAAGAAGGGGACCGCGGCACCAGGTCAGGGGTACTTTCGGACCCTCTGCATCAAGTGCAAGGGCATCGAAGACGGCTGGGAAGGGAATCGTCCGCTGTAGCGGCGTCGCGACATGACCTGTACTTCGCGCAGCCCTTGGGTGGTCTAAATGGTGACCACCGTGACGCCCTACAAGACGGCGGTGCCTCCCTCATTTCGACGTCGCTACTTTGGCTTCTGGAAAGTGGTGCTCGTCGTCGTGGTAGTGCTGCAGATCCCCGCGTGGATGTTCATATACCACCGCACCCAACCACTACCCGTGACCCAGCCGGGCACGAACAAGCAGTACTCCCTGAGTCAAACTGACGAGGCTTGGTATACCGAGCCGCTGGGCACGCCCATCCCCATCGCTCACACCGCGTCGCTCGTGCGAGGCTTCACGCCGTCATCGTTGGCCCACGTGTCCGTCCAAGGTTCCAACCGTCTGCAGTTCGTCTTCCCCAAGGGCGCGAACGTCTGTGTCAGCGTGCCGTCTGTCGTCTACGGCACCGAGGCGGTCCCGAAAGTCGTGCCCTGTTGAACTGAGCGGTCAAACGACTCCGGTCGTGACCGGCGCGAGGCGAAGTCGCTCGGCGATCCGTGCCAACTCCAACGAGGAGCTGGCTATGTCCCACACCAACTGAAACGCCTCGTCGTCGGTCAGATCCGGGGCGAATCCGTTGACGTCGCAGAACACCACGGTGCCGAGCCAGGCGATCCTCTTGTTGCCGTCGACCAGCGCGTGGTTCTTGGTCACCGAATGCAGAAGGGCCGCGGCCTTGAGGTCGAAGGTTTGATACGCGTCCTCACCGAACGCGCTCGACCGGGGACGACTTACCGCCGAGTCGAGCAGGCCCACGTCGCGTATTGGGCCAACCCTGAGGGTGCGAATCATCTCCACGACGTCCTCGAAATCGAGGTACTCGACGTCGGTCACCCAGAACCGAGCCGCTCCAAGACGTCACTCCATCGTGTAACCATGCGACCCGTGGCGTCCGCGACGCGCGCCACGTGACCGGAACGCTCGTAGCGTTCGAGCACCGCACGACGGACGATCTCTTGACGCGAGACGCCTTCGTCCTTCGCGAGTGCGCCGAGTGCCTCTTCGAGGGCTCCGTCAGTTCGCACCGTGAACGCCATTCACGTATGATACCACTTCGGTATCACAAGTGGGTTGGTAGGACTACGCGACTTCTTCAGATACTCGACCTTGAATCTGCTCGTCACCCTCACCGGAGATCTCTTCCAGAGAACGTCCGGCCGTTTCCGGGAGGACTCTCGTGAGCAAGAAGCCGAGGACCGCGGCGCCACCGGCGACGTAGAGCAGACCCCGGAGTCCGATGTGCTCGGCGAGTTGCGGGACGAGGAACACGCCCACGAAGGCACCGAGCTTCCCAATGCCGGCGGCCACGCCGTGACCGGTCGTTCGCATGTTCACCGGGAAGACCTCCGAGGGCAGGACGAACGTCGTCATATTGGGACCGAACTCCGTAAAGAGGTAGCTGACACCGAAGATCGCTATGAACGGTGCGACCGACGTCGTGAGTGACGGCACGGCCGCGAGGAGGACGAAGCAACCGGCCATGACGCCAAAACCGATGAACTGCAGACGGCGGTGGCCGATCTTGTCCATCTTCCAGACCGCCAAGGCGTAACCCGGTAACGCGAAGACGACGAACAGGGCGAGCGTCAGCAGGAGTTTCAACTCGATGCTCGCGTTCGGCGAGACCCCAGTGAGGATGCTCGGCAGCGACAGCGTATTGCCGTAGTAGGCGTAGTCAAAGAGGAACCAGCACCCAGAGGTCCCCACGAGCATGAGGAGCATTCGCGGGTTCGCCAAGAACTGGCGCACTCCCATGAGATGTTTCCCGCCGTCGGTCACCGTCGTGGCATCGAGCGCGCCGTCGGCGAACTCGTGAAGTTCCTTGGCGGCCTGATCGGCTCGGCCCTGGACCAGAGCCGTGTAGCGCGGCGACTCCGGCATCTTCGCTCGAAAGCAGATGACCCCGGCCGCCGGCACGGCGCCCAGTCCGAGCAAGATCCGCCACGCCAACGCGTCACCGACGCCGGAGGAGAGCAGCACGATGCCCACCAGCGGGCCCACGATCAGACCGAGGGCCTGCATCGAGAAGACCATCCCCACCAGTCGTCCGCGATCGGTGCGGTTCGAGTACTCGCTCATCAGCACGGCCGAAACCGGGTAATCGCCCCCAATGCCCAATCCCAAGATCAAGCGGGCGACAACCAGGAAGATGAAGCTAGGAGCGAAGGCCGACGCGAGGGCGCCAACGATCATGATTGCCGCCACGGTGATGTAGACCACCTTGCGACCGAAGACGTCGGCGATTCGCCCGAAGACGAACGCCCCCACGAACGCCCCGAGGATCGCGGCCCCGGTCACCCAGCTCGTTTGGGTCGTCGAGAGGTTCCACTGGATCTTGACCAGGGCGGCGACGGTCCCGATTACGAACAGGTCGTAGGCGTCGGTGAAGAATCCCATGCCCGAGATGAGGACCGCACGGCGGTGGAACCGGCTGGTCGGGGCCTCGTCCAGCAACTGGCTCACGGTTCGAGGAAGAATCGCCGACTCGCCCGACGACGAAGCGGAGCCAGCACCGCCGACGTCGAGGCGCGTGACCACGGGCGACGCCGTCGCCTTCACGTCAGTCATTTTGATCCTCGTGGACGTTGTGCATATCTCTCTCCATCCTTCCAAACCAGACTGAACGCGCAACCAAGCCATGGTTATCTGAAGGTGAAGTTTCAGTGAACGTCTGGCGCGCGTGTCAGCCGCATCGGCCCCGCGGCGGCAGTGACGTCCGAGCGGCTCACGAACGTCGAGGTCACGTTAAGAATTCGATAAAGCAACTCAGACGAATGGGGCCCGATGGCCTCTCACTGGCGCGCTTATTTATACTGAACGCAACTCGTGGTTCATCCCCGCGGTGTTCGGGTGAACTCCCGAATCGTGGGGTGCGTCCACGACCTAGACAGTGGAGTCCTCGTGAAGTTGAGACGTACCGCACTCCTAGTGGCGCCGCTCGGTCTTCTCCTCTTGAGCGTGCCGGCCGCCGCGTTGAGCACGGCTCCCCAGTGGCACGCCGCGAAGGTCATCAGCCTGCCCTCGGGCGCCACCGGACTTCCGGACGGGTTCTTGCCGGCGCTCTCGTGTCCGTCGGCCGGGAACTGCAGCGCCGGAGGCGCCTTCAGCACCAGCGGCGGCGACGTCGAAGGCCTGGTGTTGCGTGAGGTGAAGGGGGTCTGGAAGGCGCCGACCCGGCTGGTCCCTCCGTCCCAGGCCGATCGCGATCCCTCGCTCACGATCAATTCGCTCTCGTGCGCGACGCCGGGGAACTGCGCCGCGGTCGGGAGCTTCGAGGACCCGAAGGGCAACGGCCAGAGTTTCGTCGCTCGTGAGGTGAAGGGGGTCTGGAAGCACGCACAAGAAGTGGCCCTGCCGACGGGCCAACCGGCGACCGTCCAGAACAGTGAGATCCATTCGGTCGACTGCTGGTCGCCCGGTAACTGCAGCGCGATCGGCAGCTACCTCGACGGCAACCAGCCCACGGGCCACGCCCAGGGCCTCGAAGTGAACGAGGTGGGCGGGGTGTGGCATCGATCGGTGGAAACGGTGATGCCGGCCGACGCCAACGTCGATCCCTACGTGGCCATCAACCAGGTGGCGTGCACCCACGGCGGCAACTGCATCGCCGTGGGCTCGTACATCAATCAGAACAACGCGACCGAGGGACTCTTGATCCCGGAGGTCAACGGCGAGTGGAAAGGCGCCAGCGCCGTCGTGCTGCCCGGCGACGCCAGCGCGTATCCGAGTGCCACGCTGAGTGAGGTGACGTGCGTGTCGACGGACAACTGCACCGCCCTCGGCTCCTTCACCGACGCCGCCGGGGACGTTGAAGGTATGACCGTGACCGAGACGCATGGCGTCTGGGCCCGAGCGCTCACCATGGTGATGCCCAGTGGCGCGGCGCCGAATCCCCACACGTTCTTCTACGGCTACGGCGGGCTCTCGTGTGTCTCGACGGGAAACTGCAGTGCCGGAGGTCAGTACCTCGTCGGCACCAGTTCCTACGAGGGCTTCTTCATCAACGAGGTCGACGGCACGTGGCAGGCCGCCACGGAGATGGCGATGCCCGCCGGCGCCCAGATGGCCGGTCGCAACGGTGGCGTCGTCGCGGTGTCGTGTCGCTCGGCGGGCAACTGCAGCGCCGGGGCGGCCTACCTCGACGGAGCGGGCGCGTACCAGGCGCTGGTCGTCAACGAGGTCGCGGGTCAGTGGCGAACCGGCCAGAAGATCACGCTGCCGACGGGCAACAACACCGTCGGGATCGACGGTGGCGTCTACGGGTTGATCTGCCACGCGACGGGACCGTGCACCGCGACGGGGAGCTACCTGAAGTCGCTGACCAACTACGAGGGATTCACGGTGACGACGAGTTAGCGACGAAACGGTCCGGGATTGCTCGCCAACTTCGGTACTCTCATCCGCGCGATCACGCTGCCCGGCGACGGGTGACAGTACTGGGCGATGCCGAGGTCACCGGCGACCGACAGGAACATGAACGCGTCCTCGCACGAGAAGCCCCACTCGTCGACGAGTATCTTCGACGCCTCTTCGCACGCGTGTTGCAGCGCCTCGGGGAGGTCGCCCGAGGACGTCCCGTGCGTGTAGAACGCGTCGGCCGTCTCGGTGATCGGCCAGCCCCCGCTCTTCGCCTTGATCACGTCGACCTTGATGATGCCGACGCCGCCGATCTCCACGCCGGTCCCCGAGATCTCGCCGTCGCCCATCGACGCGTGCATGTCACCGATCGCCAACTGGCCACCACTTTGGAAGACCGGCAGGTGAATCGTCGCGCCGATGCCGTTGACGTGGTCGTCCATGTTGCCGCCGTGTCGGTCGGCGTAGAACGTCGAGACGTCGCCGCTCTCCGGTGAGACGCCGACGACGCCGAACATCGGGCGCGCCGGAAACGACACGCGGTCGTTCATCGTGACCACGCCGTCAGCGACCTTGAAGATCCGCGTCGTCGGCGCGTGGACCGCGTCGATGAGCTGTCCCCACCCGGGTATGCACATCGCCGTGCCCTGTTCGTTCGGTCGGATGTCGAGCAGGGTCACGCTGAGCGTGTCGCCCGGCTCGGCGCCGCGAACGGCGATCGGTCCGGTCGCGCTGTTCACGCGAGTGAGATCGAGTTTCTCGAGCGTGTCATCTTCACTCTGGACCTGACCCGTGAAGCAGTCCCATGTCTCGATCTCGATCACCGTGCCGGGTTCGACGCTCACGACGGGCTGCCGCTGCGCGTCGAAGGACCAGACGTGCTCCTCGCGGCCGATCTTCACTGTGGGGCTCTGCATTTCGTCTCCGTCCGTTGTCAGTTTGTAGAGTAAGTCACCGCGACTCGAGCGACCAGCGCGGTTCTACCAGCGTCGCCGGCAAGGTTTTCATCCGATAAACACCTCGCGGTCGCACGCGGTTCACGATGCGGTAACCCAACCTACTTACGTTGAGTACGTGGCACGTCGGCGATCTCCAATCCCCCCGTTGACATCGAGCCGTGCCGCCACTCGCCACGCAGCGCTCTCGGGACCGAGATGACGGTGACCGACGTCGAAAGCCGCAGCGTGATTCTCGTCGTGGAAGACGAAGAGAGTTACCAGGACGCCCTCAACATCGGTCTCACCGTCGAGGGCTTCGTCGTCGTCGGAGCGACGAACATCGCCCAGGCCCGCCAACTCATGGTGTCGGCGAAGCCGGACCTGGTGCTGCTCGACATCATGCTGCCCGACGGATCCGGCATCGACTACTGCCGCGAGCTCTACGACTCGACGCGAACGCCGGTCATCATGGTGACGGCTCGTTCCAGTGAGGTCGACGTCGTACTGGGCCTCGAGATCGGCGCCGCCGACTACGTCACCAAGCCCTTTCGCCTACGCGAACTGATCGCGCGCATTCGCGCGGTACTGCGTCGACCGCTCACGAACACCGACAGTGAGATCGTCACCTTCGGTGACCTCCGCATCGACTTCGTTCGACGCACCGTCATCCGGCGGGGCGAGGAGATTGAACTGAGTCGCAAGGAGTTCGACCTCCTGGCGTTGTTCGCGTCGCGACTGAGCCAGGTCGTGACCCGCGAGGTCTGTCTCGACACGTTGTGGTGGGGGCTCGAGCTCTCGGACACCCGCACCCTGGACACGCACGTCAAGCGACTGCGTCAGAAGATCGAGAACGACCCCGCGAATCCTCACCATCTCATCACCATCCGTGGAGTGGGTTTCCGGCTCGACCCGTAACCTGCCTTCATGCAAAAAGGTGACCTGGCCCCGGACTTCAAACTCAAGGACCAAGACGGCAACGAGCGGACCCTCTCGACGATGGTGCTGAACGGTCCGGTGGTGCTGTTCTTCTACCCCGCGGCGATGACCAAGGGCTGCACGAAGGAGTCCTGTCACTTCCGCGACCTGGCCTCGGAGTTCGCCGCGCTCGGCGCCCAGCGCATCGGCATCTCAATGGACAGCGTGGCGAAGCAGGCCGAGTTCACAACCAAGAACGACCTGGACTACCCACTCCTGGCCGACGTCGACGGTGACGTCGCCAAGCTCTACGACGTCAAGCGCGCGCTCGATCTCTTGAAGGTAAAGCGCACCACCTTCGTCATCGGTCAAGACCGTCACGTCGCCGAGGTCATCACCAGTGAGATCAGCATGAACGCCCACGCCGACAAGTCACTCGACGCCCTGCGTTCGTTGCAGGCCTAACCGGCGATTATCGCCGCGGCCGGGTCGTGCAAGAAACGACCGATGTGCGACAGTACGGCCGAAGCCATCGCCCCGTCCACCTGACGGTGATCGAAGGCCATCGCCAGTTCGACGACCTGACGCACGACGACCTCGTCGTCCACGACCCACGGCGCCTTGGCGATCTGACCCACGGCGAGGATCGCTCCGGTGCCCGGCGGCAGAATCGGAATGGCGGCGTCGACGCCGAAGGGCCCGACGTTCGTGATGCTCAACGTCGTGCCGATCATCTCGTTCGGTGTCGTCGTTCCCTCGCGAGCCTTGTCGACGAGCACCGTCAGGGCCGACGCCATCCCGAAGAGGTCGAGTTGGTCGGCGCCCTTGATGTTGGGCACGATCAGACCGCGCGGGGTGTTGGCGGCGATGCCCAGGTTCACGCTGCGCCGAACGACGACTTCATTCGCGGCGGCGTCGAAGCTCGAGTTGATACCCGGGTAGTTACGAGCGGCGTCGCACACCGCGAGCGCGATGATCGCCAACGGCGAGAGACGGACGCCGGCCAGGTTGGGCTGTTGTTTCAACGACGCCACGAGGTCCATCGTGTGTGTCGCGTCCACTCGCACCCACACCGCCGCACGCGGCTGGGTGAAGGCACTCTGCACCATCGCCTCGGCCATCGAGCGCAACACGCCCTTAACCGGTATGCGCTCCTCCTTGGGGCCGCTCGACCAGGGCTCGAGGTCGCGACCGACGAAACGCGACGTCGTGTTCGGTCCGGTGACCGGTGTGCTGACGCGAGGCGCACTCGGTGACGGCGTGCCGCGGAGGGCCCGCTCGACGTCACCGCGCGTGATGAGACCATCTCGTCCCGTGCCGGTCAGCGACTCGATGTCGACGCCATGCTGTTTGGCGTAGAGGCGAACGGGTGGTGTCGAACGAGGTGCGAGCGCGGTGCCAGTCGCAACCGGCGCGACGGGCGGCGCTGTTACAACCAGCGCGGTCGCCGCCGGGGCGCTCGTGGGAGCGCCACTTTGACGACGGTGCTTGCGGGTGACGACACCGTCCTCATTGGCAACGCCGTAGCCGATGAGGACCGCTTCACGTCCTTCACCAACCGAGCCTTCCTGCTTGTCCGACGCCTCCTTCGCCGGCGCCGGATCGCTCGGCGACGCGCTCGGCGACGCGCTCGGCACAGGCGTGGCGGCGCCACCGCCCGTGTCGAACGTGATGAGGGGCTTGTGGACTTCGAGCACGTCGCCGACGTTGCCGTGGAGTGCGACGACCGTTCCCGCGTAGGGGCTCGGTAGTTCTACCGTGGCCTTGGCGGTCTCGATGTCGACGAGCGGCTGGTTCAAGACGACGACGTCGCCGACGTTGACCTTCCACGTGACGATCTCGGCTTCGGTCAAACCTTCGCCGACGTCGGGTAGGAGGAATACTTCTTCGCTCAACTCTCGAATCCCATCACTCGGTCGACGGCGTCGAGGATTCGATCGACCGTCGGTCGGTAGTCCTCTTCGATTCGCGTCGGTGGGTAGGGCACGTGGTAGCCGCTCACGCGAAGACCGGGGGCCTTCAATGAATAGAAGCAGCGCTGCGTCAACTCCGAAATGACCTCGGATCCGACCGACGCGGTGTGCGGGGACTCCTGGACCACCACCACGCGACCGGTCTTCTCGAGTGACTTCGCCATGACCTCGATGTCCAAGGGCGCGATGGAACGCGCGTCGATGACTTCGAGTGAGGTCCCCTCGACCGCGGCCGTCTCGGCGGCGCGCAGCGCCGTCTTCATCGACGCGCCGTAGCCGATGAGCGTGACGTCGGTCCCCTCGCGGCGCACCACCGCGTCGAAGAGTCCGCCCGGTGGCGTGTCGAGGTCGACCTCACCCTTCTCCCAGTAGCGGCACTTGGGTTCGCAGAAGATGATCGGGTCGTCGTGTTCGATCGACTGTTGGATCATCCAGTACGCGTCGTTCGGCGTCGAGCACGACACGACGCGCAGTCCCGCGGTCTGGGCGAAGTACGGCTCGGGGCTCTCCGAGTGGTGTTCGATCGCGCCGATGCCGCCCTGGAAGGGAATGCGGATGACCATGGCCATGTTGTACGCGCCGTCGGAACGCTTGTGCAGCTTGGCGACCTGGGAGACGATCTGGTCGAAGGCGGGATAGACGAAGCCGTCGAACTGGATCTCGCACACCGCGCGGTAGCCGCGGATCGCGAGACCGACCGCCGTGCCGACGATCGCCGACTCGGCCAGGGGCGAATCGATGACGCGGTCCTCCCCGAAGTCCTTCTGCAGTCCGTCGGTGATGCGAAAGACGCCACCGAGGCGACCGATGTCCTCGCCCATCAACAGGACCTTGGGGTTCTTCTCCATGGCCCGACGAAGGCCCTCGTTGAGTGCCTTGGCCATGGTCATCGTAGTCGTGGCCATCAGAGTTCACCTCCGGAGATACCGAGATCGATCATCTCGCGACGACCCTCTTCGATCAGCGGGTGCGGCGTCGCGTAGGCGTTGTCGAACATCGTGATGGGGTCGGGCCGACTCATGGCGAGCACGTCCTCGCGCAGCTTGAGGGCCATCGTCTCGGCCTCGGCGGCGACGGCGTCGATATCGGTGTTCTTCACCTTGTACTCGCGCACCAGCAGGGCCTTCACGCGCTCCACGGGGTCGCGGTGCTTCCACACCTCGACCTCGGCGTCGATGCGGTACCTCGTCGGGTCGTCCGACGTCGTGTGCGCGCCGATCCGGTAGGTGTAGGCCTCGATCAAGGTCGGACCCCCGCCCACGCGCGCGGAGTCCAGGGCGCGCTTCGTGACCTCGTAGACCGCCAGCACGTCGTTGCCGTCGACGCGCACGCCGGGAAAACCGAAGCCGTGCGCGCGGTGATAGAGCGGGATCTTCGACTGCACGCTCGACGGTGTCGAGATGCCCCACTGGTTGTTCTGACAGAAGAACACGACCGGGGCGTTGAACGACGCGGCCCAGACGAAGGCTTCGAGCACGTCGCCCTGGCTCGAGGCGCCGTCACCGAAGAAGGCCATCGCGGCCTCTTCGGCGCCGTCGCGCTGGATACCCATGGCGTAGCCGACGGCGTGGAGGGTCTGGCTGCCGAGCACGACCGTCGGCACCGAATGGCGGTACTTCTGCGGGTCCCAGCCGCCGTTGCTCACGGCGCGAAAGAGTCGCAGCATGTTCTCCGGCGGTACCCCGCGACACCAGGCGATGCCGTGCTCGCGGTAGGTCGGAAACGTGAAGTCCATGGGGGCCAGGGCCCGTCCGGCGCCGATCTGGGCGGCCTCTTGGCCCTGGATCGGAGCCCACAGCGCCAACTGACCCTGTCGTTGCAATGACGTCGACTCGTTACACAGTCGTCGGATGATCACCATGTCGCGATAGAAGCCGAAGATCTCATCGCCGTTGAGCGTTGACTCGTACTCGGAGTTCTCAACGCGCTCGCCTTCGGGCGTCAGCAATTGAACAAGTTCTTCGTCGATCATCGACACTCCTTACGGCACTACCCCCGGGAATCACACTACCCCCGTACAGTGATTGGGTGCCCCGGCTGTTCGTCGACCTGCGACCGTTGCGCACCAACCGTGAGTTCCGCTTGCTCTACTCCGGACAGATGATCTCACTACTCGGCAGTAATCTCACCGTCGTCGCCGTGCCCTATCAGGTGTACTTCCAAACGCACTCCAGTCTCTGGGTCGGACTCGCGAGCCTCATCCAATTGCCCTTCCTCATCACCGGTGCGCTCTGGGGCGGCGCGATGGGTGACCGCTTGGACAAGCGCGCGCTCATGCTCGTGAGCGCCGTCGCCCTCGGAGCGACGAGCGCGGGCTTGGCCATCAACGCGCACGCCCACGACCACCACTTGGTGGCGCTCTTGTTGCTCGCCGCGCTGTCGGCCGGGTTCGCCGGGTTCTCCGGTCCCCTGCGCACCGCGGCGATTCCCAAGCTCGTGGAACCGGACCAACTCGTAGCCGCGTACTCACTCAACCAAGTGGCGTTCAACGCGGCAGTCGTCATCGGACCGGCCGTCGCGGGGGTCCTCATCGCGAGTGTGGGCCTGTACTCCTGTTACGCCATCGACGCGACGACGTTTGGCGCGTTGACGATTCTGACGTGGTTCCTCTCGCCGATGCCGGCCGGGGCCGAGCACGCCGGTACGGCGATGCTGCGCGCGATCGCGGACGGCTTTCGTTACGTTCGCGCCCACGCCGTCGTCCAAGCGGTCTACCTCGTCGACCTCAACGCGATGGTCTTCGGACTGCCCCGGGCCCTCTTTCCGGCCGTGGCACTCACGCTGTACCACGGCGGCCCCCAGACCGTCGGTCTGCTCTACGCGGCGCCCGGCGCCGGAGCGCTCCTCATGGCCGTCGTCACCGGGTGGATCGCGCGCGTGCGCCGCCAGGGTCGTCTCGTCGCGTTGGTCGTCATCGCCTGGGGCGCGGCGATGGCGCTCTTCGGTCTCGTCCACGTCGTGTGGGTCGGCCTCTTTTGTCTCGCCGTCGCCGGCGCGATGGACGTTATCTCGGCGGTCCTGCGCGCCACGATCCTGCAGAACGCCATCACCGACGAGTACCGAAGCCGGATCTCGTCAATTCAGATGGCCGTCGTCACGGGTGGACCACGTCTCGGCGACGTTGAGTCCGGCGTTGTCGCCAACTTCACCTCGACGGAGTTCTCCATCGTGTCCGGTGGCATCGCCTGCATCGTCGGCGTAATGGTCTTGATGCGCTGGCGCCCGACGTTCTGGAACGGCAGGGCGACTTAGCCCGAGCGCACCGGGATCGACTTGTGTCGCGCGTTCGTGACCACCGCGAGTTGACCACAGGCCGCGTCGATCGACCGACCGCGTGTGTTACGCACCGTGGCGTTGACCCCGCGCGCGAGCAGACCCTCGCGAAAGTCGTGGACCCGTTGCCCCGACGAGCCGCGCACCAGATAGCCCGGTGTCGGGTTAAGGGGAATGAGGTTCACGTGGGCCCGCAGCGACGACGCGTAGCGCGCCAGTTCCTCGATATCGCGGTCACGGTCGTTGACGCCGTCGATGAGTGCCCACTCGAAGCTGAGTCGGCGACCGGTCGTGTTCATCCAATAGAGGCACGCTTCGTGAAGCCGTGCCAGCGGGTAGCGGCGATTGAGCGGCACCAGTTCGCTGCGCGACTCGTCGTTCGCCGAATGCAGGCTGACGGCCAAGGTGAGCGGCAGGCCGGTCCGGGCCATGCGCTCGATAGCCGGCGCCACGCCGACGGTCGACACGGTGATGTGACGCGCCGAGAGCCCGCGGTACTCGTGCAGCCGCGTGACGACGTCGATCGTCACCAGATAGTTCGCCAGCGGCTCGCCCATCCCCATGAAGACCACGTTCGAGAGTCGACGCGGCGCCGCGGCCCGCGCCGCGAACATGACCTGCTCGAGCACCTCGCCGGCGCTGAGGTGTCGGGTGAAGCCGGCCTGGCCCGTCGCGCAGAACGTGCAGCCCATGGCACATCCCGCCTGGGACGAGACGCACACCGTGACGCGGTCCTCGTAGCCCATGAGGACGGTCTCGATCGTCGCGCCGTCGAAGAGGCGAAAGACCCACTTGCGCGTGGCCCCGAGGTCGCTTGACACGTCGTTGACGACTTCGAGGCTCGGTGGAAATCGTTCAGCCAGCTGGGTGCGCAGGACCTTCGGAATAGTCGTGATCCCGTCGAGCGACTGGCCCTCGCTCCAGAGCCCGTGCCAGACCTGGTCGACGCGGTAGCGGGGCTCCTCGACCAAGAGCTCGGCCAATTCGTCCTTGGCGTACTCATAGACCGACGGCATCCCTCAACGCTACGCCCGGCGCCGGTGATACCCGGCGGGCACACGTCGCTCACCAGCACCGGTCCAATCTCTGCTTGACTCGTAGGCGGTTCAGCCAAAGCCGTCAGATGTCAGGAGCATCCATGGAACTCAACAACACTTCGTCCGTCGTCACCGGTGGCGCCTCCGGACTCGGTGAGGCCACGGCCCGCGAGCTCAGTGCGCGTGGCGTCAGAGTCGTGCTCGCCGACCTCAATGACGAACGCGGCGCGGCACTCGCGAAGGAGATGGGTGGCGCGTACGTGCACTGCGACGTGACGAACACCGAGCAGGTCATTGAGGCCATCGAAGCCGCGAAGGCCATGGCGCCACTGTGGAGCGCTGTCAACTGCGCCGGCATCGGCTGGGCGACGCGCACGGTCGGCAAAGACGGGGAGTACGCCTCGGCCCACGACCTCGACCTCTATCGCAAGGTCATCGAGATCAACTTGATCGGCACGTTCAACGTCTGTCGGCTAGCGGCCACCGCGATGAGCGCCAACACGCCGGACGTCGACAACATGCGCGGCGCGATCGTCAATACCGCGTCGGTCGCCGCCGAAGACGGTCAGATCGGCCAGGTCGCGTACTCGTCGTCGAAAGGGGGCGTCGTCGGACTCACGTTGCCGTTGGCCCGAGACTTGGCGGTCGTGGGGGTGCGCGCGAACTGCATCCTTCCCGGCCTCATCGACACCCCGATCTACGGAACCGGTCCGCAGTCCGACGAGTTCAAGGCTCGCCTCGGCGCGGGCGTCCTCTTCCCGAAGCGACTCGGGTACGCGTCGGAGTTCGCGACGCTGGCCGTCGAACTGCTCACCAACAGCTACATGAACGCCGAATCGATCCGTCTCGACGCGGGCATTCGAATGCAACCGAAATAGCGCTCGTCCATGGCGGGCTCCACGCCAAAGTGCGCGACGCGGGAAATTCGTAAGAGGCTGCGCTTCTCGAAGTTCCTCACTAATTGAAGTTGGTCAGTCCTCCGGCAACCGGGCGAAGTCGCCTTTCGCCTTCTTGTACCATCCCATGCCCTTGAGGGGGTTTTTCCAACGGCCCTTCATCTCCTTGGCGGCCTGTTCGTGCGTCGCGTCACCCTTCGAAGCCATCTCCTTGAGGTGACGGTCCTGAGCCTTGATCACCTCATCGGCACTGGCTCCTTGATGGATCAGGTCACAGGGGCCACCTAACTGCTTGCAGGTCATTGATTTCATAGTGAGAACTTCCTTTCGTACCCTCAGTAGACCACCCGCTGGGGACGCGAGAGGTTGGCGCTTCGATGGCGCGAAGCCGCTGCCCTGGTCAACGCCGGTCCCCAGTGATTGGAAGCTCTCCGGAGAAGGCTCTGACGACACTCCTCGAGACTATTGACAGCGAGTATACGCTGAGGGTATTGTCGCGGCATGAACGTCTCCCTCACATTGCTCGGACTCCTCGAACGCGAGCCGAGCTACGGCTACGACCTCAAGCGCGACTACGACTCGCTCTTCGGTCGTGACAAGCCCCTCCCCTTTGGGCAGGTGTACGGCACCCTCAGCCGGCTGGCCCGCGACGGGAAGGTGTCCCCCGGTGCGATCGAGCACGGCGGCGGACCCGATCGAAAGCGCTACACGCTCACGGACCTCGGGCGAAGTGAGTTCGACGAGTGGCTCGAAGAACCCATCGAACCAGCGCCGTACCTTCAGACCGAACTCTTCGTCAAGGTGGTCCTGGCCCTGATATTGGGCAAATCCGCCGAGCGGTACCTCGACGTGCAACGAGCCGCGCACCTCGACCGCATGCGAGCGCTCACGGACATCAAAGGCACGGCTCGTTTGGCCGACACCCTGCTCGCTGATCATGGGCTCTTCCATCTGGAAGCCGACCTTCGGTGGATCGAACTGACTGAGGCCCGACTGTCCGAACTCGCCGAGGAGGTGCGCTTATGAGCGACAACAACCACGTCATGGCGAACGCCAACGATCGCCCCATCATCGAGGCGATCTTCGTCAAATTCTCCTTTGGTGAGACACCGGCACTCAACGGCGCCAGCGTCGAGGTGAGGGCGGGCGAGATCCTCGCCGTGATGGGTCCGAGTGGCTCGGGTAAGTCGACGCTCCTCCATTGCCTCGCCGGAATCCTCGTTCCCGACTCTGGAGAGGTGCGCTTTGCCGGACGGCGGGTCGACACACTGCGCGAGCAAGAGCGCAGTGCCCTTCGTCGCGACCACTTCGGTTTCGTCTTCCAGTTCGGACAGCTCGTCCCGGAGCTGACCGCGGTCGAGAACGTCGCGCTCCCGTTGCTGCTCGCCGGTGTTCGACGCACGCAAGCGCTCCAGGAGGCGGCAACCTGGTTCGCGCGACTGGACATCGCGGGCATGGAGCTGCACCGAAGTGGTGAGATGTCGGGCGGTCAAGCCCAGCGCGTCGCGCTCGCTCGAAGCCTCGTGGCACATCCCGAGATCTTGTTCGCCGACGAACCCACCGGGTCGCTCGATTCCTTGAACGGTGAGCTCGTCATGAAACTCCTCACTACGACGGCCCGCGACCAAGGAACGACGGTCATCCTCGTGACGCACGAACCGAGGGTGGCCGCCTACGCCGACCGCGAAGTCATGGTGCGAGACGGCACGGTGACATCAGTGAGCAGGGTTCGCGGATGATTCGCCTGGGACTGCGGCTCACGCTTGGGAGCGGTCGCGAAGCAGCGCTTCGCTTCTTCGTCACCGCCGCGACCGTCGCACTTGGCGTCGGACTCCTCTTGGCCGCTCTGGCCGGCGTCAACGGGCTTCACGCGCAGACGGACCGCGCGGCGTGGCTCGACACCGCCGCGCAGGCAACGCATTCGACGTCAACGTCCAACGGGCTGTGGTGGCTGTCGGGCACCGACCAGTTCGGAAGTCAGGCGATCGATCGGATCGACGTGGCGGCCGCGGGACCCAACGCACCACTCCCGCCGGGACTGCATCACCTCCCGGGACCGGGTGAGTACTACGCCTCGCCCGCCCTTGCGACGCTCATGCGCTCGACACCGTCGAATCAACTTCGCGACCGTTTCCCGGGGCACCAGGTCGGCACGCTCGGCGCCGCGGCGCTTCCGTCGCCGAACGCACTGATCGTCGTCGTCGGCTACAGCGTGCACCAACTCTCTCGTGCTCCGGGCTCGGTTGAGGTGCGAGGCATCCAGCGCACGCCGTCGGCCTGTTACCGGTGTCAAAACACGATGGGCAGCGGATTGGTCCTCGAATTCATTCTGGTGGTGGGAGCCATCGCCCTGTTGCTCCCGATACTTATCCTCATTGCGACGGCGAGTCGCCTGTCCGCCGCGCGGCGCGAGCAGCGTTTTGCGGCGATGAGGCTGATCGGCGCCACGCCACGACAGATCTCAGCGGTCTCCGCCGTCGAAGCCGTGTCCGCCGCGATCGCCGGCGTGCTCACCGGGTTCGTACTGTTCTTCGTCTTACGCCCTCTGCTGTATCACGTCTCATTCACCGGAGCGCCCTTCGCTCCGGGCGATCTCTCGTTGACGTGGAAAGACATCGTCATCGCGGCGATCGGTGTCCCGGCCGCCGCCGTGGTCTCCGCGAACGTCGCGCTTCGCCACGTCCAGGTATCCCCACTCGGTACGAGCCGCCGCGTCGCATCAGCTAGCCCGCAAATCGCCCGGGTCGTTCCGCTCGCGGTGGGCGTCGCTCTCCTCGCGTACTTTGACGCGGCGGGCAAACCCGGAGACGTGGGAGGACAACTCCTAGAACTCCTCGTGGGATTCATGCTCCTCGTCGGAGGCCTCGTGCTCGCGGGTCCGTGGTTCAC